>Ga0207645_10002799_pt1 | contig 13566 bp, 8 predicted proteins | sample KBSM53metaG_FD_184331 | JGI IMG/M metagenome (GOLD analysis project Ga0207645, IMG submission 184331) | Miscanthus rhizosphere microbial communities from Kellogg Biological Station, Michigan, USA - KBS M5-3 metaG (SPAdes) (version 2) | ecosystem: Host-associated > Plants > Roots > Rhizosphere >...
GAAGTCAAGTTTTAAGTTGAATGCCAAATTCCTGAATCTTGGAAAGGCAGTCAATAAAAATATTGTCGTGCAGGTAAAAAGGCAATATCCCAATTCAGTAACGGAAGTGGTATATCGTGACACTATCCCAGGCATACATTATGCGGATTCTATTTCAATAGATTTACCCATTGTTGCAACCAGAGACAGAGGCATAAATAAGATAACCGTAACAATAGACGCAGATAATGCCGTAGATGAATTGTTTGAAACAAATAATTCAATAACAAAGGACATCGTCATTTATGACGATGACGCGAGCCCGATATATCCATATAACTACGCCATCATAAATAAACAAAATATCACTTTTGCGGCTTCAACTGCCGATCCATTTGCACCCATGGCTCAATATAAAATGGAGATTGATACAACACAATTATTTAACTCTTCATTGAAAGCTTCACAAACGGTTAGCTCCAAAGGAGGATTGCTCGAGTTTAAGCCAGGGGTTGTATTTTCGGACAGTACGGTTTACTACTGGCGTGTCGCAAGAGTCCCTGCATCGAATGAGGAACTGAAGTGGAATGACGCTTCGTTTATTTATTTAGCAAATAGTGATCTCGGGTTTAACCAGTCCCATTACTTTCAGCATCTTAATTCAGCAACAAGCAGGATAAGCCTCGATACCACATCACGATCCTGGAAATTTGACCCATCACATTCGAGTCTTACTATAAATAATACCGTATACCCGACCGGCGGTACACAGCAGCTCGACTTTTACGTCCTTTTAAATGATACAGCGATTATAAGCGGAGGTGGATGTTTCGGAAATGGTATTATTATCAACGTACTGAATCCAAATACATTAAAGCCATGGGTAAATGATTATTCCGGTCCAACAGGACTTTACAATAGTTTACGATCCGTTTGTAACACAAACCGCATAAATAACTTCGAGTATAGCCTTGCTACAAGTACACAGCGTAAGGCTGCGATGGATTTTCTCGATATGATCCCGGATGGATATTATGTAGTTGTCAAAAACAATGCAGTTAATACTGATGCGGGAAATACATATCCAAATGTCTGGAAAAATGATTCTACATTATACGGAAGCGGGAATACGCTTTATGACAGGTTATATAACCAGGGATTTGTCGAAGTTGATTCATTTAACAGAGCAAGAACCTGGTCATTTGTCTATAAAAAGAATGATAAGCCCACCTTTGAACCAGAATATAAATTTACAGCCGGTATTTACGATAAAGGAAATATGCTTGCTGTTATTACTTCACCAGATACGCTGGGATATGTTACATCGCCTCCTCTTGGTCCTGCAAAAGCATGGAAGCAATTGAAATGGCGTGGCAGCATTGCTCCCGATGTTACCGCAGGTGACAATCCAAAGATTGACATCATTGGCGTGCAGGCAGATAACAGCGAAGTCACTATCTTCAGCGGTTTGGATGCGGGTAACCAGGACTATGATATTTCTTCGATTGACGTTAAGCAGTATCCATATGTAAAGGTCAGGATGCGAAATGTGGACTCAATTAACTATACTCCGTACCAGCTAAGATATTGGCGATTGACCTATGTCCCTGTTCCTGAAGGTGCAATTGCTCCAAACATCTTATTACAGGTAAAGGATACACTTGATGTTGGTGAGCCGCTTGATTTTAAGGTTGCTTTTAAGAATGTAAGCGAAGCTGCATTTGACAGCATTAAAGTAAAGATGACGGTAACGGACAGAAATAATGTACCGCACGTTTTATCAGTGCCCCGACAGAAAAACCTGCTGCAGGACAGTACTCTGAATCTGCAATACACCATCAACACGGCCGAAATCGGAGGGCTTAGTGGCTTAAACACATTGTATGTTGATATTAACCCTGATGGCGATCAGCCTGAACAGTATCATTTTAATAATTTTGGTTTCAGAGAAATTTACATAAAGCCTGATAGCCTCAAACCAATGCTTGATGTCACGTTTGATGGCGTTCACATCCTCAATCATGATATTGTTTCTGCCAAACCGAACATATTGGTAAAGTTGACGGACGAAGCAAAATGGATGGTTCTTGACGATACATCATTGGTAACTGTGCAATTGCGATATCCCGATGGTTCGCTAAGGCTAATTTCGTTTAATAGCGACACGCTCAAATTCACTCCTGCAGGTCAGGCTCCAAATCCCAATAACACGGCAACGATTGAATTCTTACCTCACCTTACCCAGGATGGTGAATATGAGTTGATCATTTCAGGAAGAGATAAAAGTGGCAATGTTTCGGGAAAGATCCAGTACCGCATAGCTTTCCAGGTTATTAATAAAGCTATGATTTCAAATATGCTCAATTATCCAAATCCTTTTACCACATCAACTGCATTCGTCTTCACCGTAACCGGTAGTGAAGTGCCTCAAAACATAAGAATTCAAATTTTAACGATTACGGGAAAGATTGTTAGAGAAATAACGAAGCAGGAATTGGGCCCGATTCATATCGGTAGAAACATTACGGAATTTAAGTGGGATGGTACGGACCAGTATGGTCAAAAACTTGCAAACGGCATTTATTTGTATCGCGTCATAACAAACCTGAATGGTAAATCTCTTGAAAAGTACAAGTCTGAAAATGATAACACAGATAAATACTTTAATAGGGGATATGGTAAAATGTATCTCATGCGCTAGCAATTAATCACATCTGCTATTTTATATAACGACCGGCATCATAATAATGCCGGTCGTTTGCATTACATAGGAATAATAAACAAAAAATTGGTCTTAAAAGATATTATCGGGTGAGATAAACGGACGGGCAATAACGGCCCTTAATTTACCAGGGATTCAATAAATCGGTCGCTTCGAATACATGATTTCTTATAAGAAAATTGCTGGATTTGCTCTTGTCAAACTTTGTCATTGAATTTTTATGAGTGGATAATCTTTTGACTAACGCAATCGGCGTAAGAATCAGGTAAAAAAGTATGAAAAGAATTATATGGCTTGAAATCACACCTAAAATTTTTGCTATTCCCATCCAAAGTTTGTGGATATAGCCGGTCAGCCCCAGGAAAGGAATGGCGCAGCAAATTAAGAGTGCCGCAATCGCCCACGAAAAACTATGTTTTATCCATGCAATCAGCAGCAGACCGCATACTATCGCAATAACAGATTGTTGTTCCTTTGAGATCTTCATATTAAAACAGTGAATAGATAAACGGAGCAAACGCTGAAGATGAGCCCAGAAATATCAATATACCGAAAAGAAAGAGTATAATAATCATGGGTATCAGCCACCATTTTTTTCTTTCTTTAAGAAAACTGAAAAAGTCTTTTAATAATTCAAGCATGCTCTTTATTTGCTCCGTAAAATTAAAATATTATTCAGAAAGGTACTTCAGTAATCAAAAACTAATGGATGTCTTTCTTTGAAAGAATGAAAGTGTTCATGATAAGGTAATCCATTCCTGTTTTCAGAAAGCATTCTATAGCATCCTTTGGCGTGCAAACAATCGGTTCGTCTTTAACATTAAAACTGGTATTTACAAGTACAGGTGAGTTTGTAACCGTCTTATATGTGCTAAGCAATTTATAAAACAGTTGATTTGTATCTGCGGACACCGTTTGCAAACGGGCGGTACCATCTACATGTGTTACGGCTTGCAATTCCTCACTGCGCGGGTAATGCAATTTTTCGTCTAGTGAAAGCGCATTATAGTTTGAAGGAAGGTTCGTCATTTTAGTTTTTCTAACCGGAGCGATCATTAACATATATGGAGATATAGCATCAAGAGAAAAATAATTATCAGCAAATTCTTCAGGTAATGCGGGAGCAAACGGTCTGAAACTTTCCCTGAATTTTATTTTGAGGTTCAGCGTTCGTTGCATGTCAGGATAAGCTGCATTGGCAAGTATGCTTCGGTTGCCCAAAGCCCGCGGACCAAATTCCATTCTTCCCTGAAACCAACCGACCACATTGCCGTCTGCAATTAGCTTTGCGGTCTCGCTGCAAAGTTCATTATCACCACTAAATCTCCTGTAATTTATTTTTTCCGTTTTTATAGTGTCCAGGATCTCATTGTCACTAAAACGAGGTCCAAGATAGGCCCCTTGCATTTTGTCACCTTTTACGTCTTTCGTCAACGGCTGATCGAAATAAATATGATAGCCGGCAAGCGCGGCCCCCAGTGCGCCCCCTGCATCTCCCGCAGCGGGCTGAATAAAAATATCCGTAAATATTTTTTCCACTTGAAGTTTGCCATTGGCCACACAATTCAGCGCAACGCCTCCTGCCAGGCACAAATGCGTGCTTTGAGTTAATAGTTTTGCGTGTCGGGCGAGCTTGATTACTATTTCTTCCGTTACGTTCTGAATAGCATATGCTAAATCAAGGTGTTCCTGGATAAATTCTTCTCCGGGATTGCGTTTTGGAAAACCAAAGACTTTTTCAAATTTTTTATTATTAGTCATCGTCAGGCCGACTGCATAATTAAAATATTCCTGGTTCAGTAAAACAGAACCATCATCAGATATCTGGACGAGACATTCTTTGATCAGTTGAATAAAACGGTTTGTGGCCGGCGAGCCGGGATTACCATAAGGCGCCAGTCCCATCAATTTATATTCATCACTGTTTACAACGAAACCGAGATAATAAGTAAATGCAGAATAAAGAAGACCTATTGAATGCGGGAAGTGTAATTCTTTAAGTATTTCGATTTTATTGTTTGTGCCTTTACAAATTGTTGTTGTAGCCCATTCTCCCACACCGTCTATTGTAAGTATCGCTGCCTCCTGGTAGCCGGATGCAAAAAAAGCGCTTGCCGCATGACTCAGGTGATGTTCACTAAACAGGAGTTTAAGGTTCTTTCTGTTAAATGTTTGAATACTGGAAAGCTCTTTGCGAATATTCTTTTTTATAAAAATTTTCTCATTCACCCATACAGGTATCGCTTTAAAAAACGAAAGCAGGCCTTTTGGGGCAAAATTGTAATAAGTCTCGAGTAACCGTTCAAACTTGAGAAATGATTTGTCATAAAAAACAACTGCATCGAGTTCATCAATGGATTTGCCCGCTTCAGACAAACAATATTTTATAGCCTCTTTGGGAAAGTCATTATCATTTTTTATTCTCGTGAATCGCTCTTCCTGTGCCGCAGCGATAATCACGCCATCTATTATTATCGCTGCGGCTGAATCGTGGTAATATGCGGAAATTCCAAGTATTGTCATTTGACTCTTCTGATAGCCTTCACTTGTTATTAATAATTTCGCAGTTTTTGTTTCGAAAAGGAGTTTAGCGAATCTGCAACAATTAACGACAGAATTTCTGACCCCGGCTCGTTCACATGACTGCCTTCTACAAAATATTTTTTTATGAATGTGGGATTTTTATCAGTCCTGATCTCTCTTATCCTGTATTCACGTGCAAGCGTTGTATAAAATGAATTCGCTGCATTTGCGAACAGGGAATTGTCTTTTTGTAATTCCGGCGGATAAAGAAAAATAACCTGACATCCCTTTGATAAAAACATTTCTACCGTTTGACGGATAACTGACATTGAAGTGTCATTGATATTTTCCTTTGCAGGCAAAGTATTAAATAGTTTTTGACGAATATTTTTATGGACATTGGTCGAGTCGGTACTCAGGTCCCCAAAAATGTTTACAAATCCCTTATAAAAATTATGTTTGAAGATTTTTTTTATTTCACCGTTTCCTAAGAATAGTGAGGTTCGGTTATATTCATCAAATACAGCGTATTTAAGAAAAGGAGCAAATCTGATTAGTTCACAGGGAAAACCATTTTTTTTCATAAAACTGCATATGGTATCATTGTCCAGGTAAAAAAGATAAGCAAATCTTTCCCTCAGGATATTATACTTTGAAAGTAAAGAGTTGTCTATACCTATCACAATAAATTTTGGAGGAGTATGGTTTTGCAGGTAAGCAGTTCCCAACAGTTTCATTTCCTGTTCATCACCCGAACCAATTGCCAGGTTGTACGAATTCATCTTTGTGACCGAGTCGACATAATAAGGATTAACGCCGGTATGAATCCTTGAATTGCCCAAAAACAGGATATCATAGTTTTGCGGACCTGAAACTGTCTTATTGATCTTGTCAAAAAAAAGCCAGTCCCATCTTTTTTTATACCTGTAATCAAAGAATTTTCCGACAAGGATGAGCGTGATCACAGCCATTACAAAAACTCCTATAAGACGGCGTAAATACATTTTTTTAAAATTGATAATAGATAAAGCTGGTTTTGTGAAATACACCATAGAATACAATGAGCACAATAACGACGACAAAAATCAGCATATCCAATAGCTTTCTCGAATTTAAATTTGTCAGCAATGGATTTGTTTTTCTTTCCACGAAAAACATAAAAAATATGAACAGTCCAAGCAGTGCCAAGGAAAAGTTACCGTATTGCATTACCGGTGATGAAACCGCAGCAATACTTTCAAGGGATATGTTTTTAAAATTAACACTACCGGTAATGATATCTTTTGCAGCATGCAGGGAATTTGCCCTGAAAAAAATCCAGGCGAATTCAATACACAACCCTGTTATGAGAAATTGAAGTATACTGGTAGATAATCTTTTATGCAATGAAAAAGTGAAAAGATCCGCCAGAACTATATAGATACCGTGAAGAAATCCCCAAACGATAAATGTCCAACCGGCTCCATGCCATAAACCGCTTAGTGAAAATGTAATTAAAATATTAAAGTGCTTTCTTAATTTTCCTTTTCTGTTTCCGCCAAGTGGAATATATACATAATCCCTGAACCAGCTGGACAACGAAATGTGCCATTTCCTCCAGAAGTCGCGAATATTTTTTGCATAGTATGGACGGTTAAAATTGACCATTAGCTGATATCCCATACATCTTGCTGCGCCAACAGCAATGTCTGAATATCCTGAAAAGTCTGCATAGATCTGTATTGAAAAAAAGATAACTGCCACCCAAATATTAACTGTGTTGACTTGCCCGGGATTATTAAAGACAGCGTCTACGTAACCGCCAACCCTGTCAGCAATAACAATCTTTTTAAAAAACCCCCACGCCATTAATCTAAGACCTTCGTATAAATTTTGAGATGAGAACGAATGTTTTTCAAACAATTGCGGAAACATATGATTCGGCCTCTCAATAGGGCCCGCTACTAATTGCGGATAAAACATAACATACAAAGCATAGTAACCGAAATGTTTTACCGCAGGTTGGTTACCTCTATAAACTTCTATAGTGTAACTGAGAGATTGAAAAGTATGAAAAGACAATCCGATCGGAAGCGCAACATGCAGAAGGGAAAAATTGGCAGCCGTCGCTGAATTAATGTTTGAAATAAAAAAATTATAGTACTTAAAGAATCCAAGTATTCCTATGCTGGCTGCGATACTAATGATAAGCCATAATTTTTTATTCGAAGTGCTTTCAATCTTACGCCCCGCGAAATAATCTGTTATGATCAGGGTAAATAATACCAGGATATAAGAAGGTATCGCCGCCATATAGAAAATACAACTTGCTATAAGTAAATGCAGCCAGCGAAATTTGAAGGGTATAAGAAAGTATAGTAGTGTTACAATTGGAAAAAAAATGATGAATTCTATCGAATTAAATAACATGCAGTAGTTAAATTATTATCCGGATATTAAATTGTTCTCTTCTTCTTTCGATACGTGTCGACCAGCCTGCGCTTTTCGATGGATAATTCCCCTGACGCCAATGAATACCAGCAGTAAAAATGTAAAAACACTTACCCATAACGATATAATGACGGGCCGATCAAAGAATTTTAATTCAACGATATTATGTCCTTTTGCTAATTTAAATCCCATAAGGCTAACATTGCACGGAACCAGCTCTTCGTTTTTCCCATTTACCAACAACGTCCATTTTGGATGATAACTTTGCACGATACAGAAAAAGGCATTTGATTCGGAATTTATTTCAAATTTCCATTTTGATGGACAAAAATCCGTAAGAGTTGCCTTGTAATTACCAGGTTGATTAAAGTCATGACACTCCTTAAATAATTGTTCATCACTAATAACGGCAACTCTGGATGTTGAATTGCCCGTTGAAAGGTATCCACTACTGCTTACAATCGTATCGGCTTTGTATAGTAACGGGTAATTAAATAAACGATTTTTGAAGGGTATATTTTCATCGGCGTTTAATAATTCGTATGACTTAAGCGGGCTCGGGCTGATGAAAATAGATGGCGCCCCGATTGTTTTGTTAAACATATTTATCGAGCCGTATGCTTGTTGATAGGACGAATCAGTTGACGTGTTTGCAGAAATACCGGCTTCCAAAACAGGCGGAGGAAAGCCGCTTTTTTTATAGAGACCGATTTTGGTTTCGAATGCGCGAACAGTTTCATTTTTTACCACAGTTACAGGTTGAAGAAGAGCTGCATGTAACATCACATTTATCAGACTGCCCACTAACAAAATGCGAACGTTTATTTCTTTTACAAAATATAAATAAAGAACCGCTAAAAAAATAACCTGTATTGCAATGTCTGCTATCAGCCAGTCGGTGATGGACGATTGGTCCAGCCAGTGTTTAATGGTAGTATTTATACCAAATAAGTGAAAATTCTTTCCAGACACAGCGTACCCGGTTAATTGAAATATAAATGGAGTAATAATAATTAGACCAGCGATGATACCTAAAGACCATCTTCGGTACCGGATCCATTTTCCGGGCTCGTTAACAACTTTTTGAAGAAAGAAAGCAGAAAGTATACAGCCTGAAAAAATGCAAAGAAACCTGGCGATTGACGGATGCCGGAAAGTGTTCATCAATGGCAGTATCTTATATGCGATTGCACGAACAAATCCATAATCACCCAATGAAAATAAAAGAGAAACAACAAAAACCCATTTAAAAAATCTGGCCAGATTATTCTGGCTGGTGAGGAAGGACGAAATCATTAGTGTAAGCGGAATTATTCCAAAGTAGCTATTCCGGCCGAGCAGGTCTGTAATTTGAGGCTGGAGTTTCCATACGGTTAAAGGAAGATAATAAGAAACCAGGTTAACCGGGTGTAATTTATTTGTGATAGCTAATTCGTAGCTAATTTTTCCTCCTCTTGTAACGTAAGGAAGGGAAGTGACATAGGATACGATGGCCGGCAGTGAAAGCAGGACAAACAACAGGAAGGAACCGAAGATCAGTTTAAGCGAACTTGCTAATATTTTTTTGTCATTTCTATTTTTAATAAAGAAAATAATAAAGTAACCCAGCAACAAATAAGATATAAGAATGAATTCTGCCGGGTATCCGCATACAAATAGAAGCCAGAGAAAGATTGAAAAAAGAACCGCGTCATTCCACCGGCGATGGTGCACCATTTTATGAAGGTACATGAACAGCGATGGCAAAAAGGCTGTACCGCAAATCCAATAACCGAACTGAAAGGAGTCAAGGTTAAATCCGCAAAGCATATACGACGCAGCAACCAGGAGAGAAATTCTTTTTGTGATATTGAAATATCGTAAAAGAAAAAACATGCTGACACCACTTATATAGACATAGATTAACCACTCAATTTGCAGACTTCTCATCGTGTAAGAACCGAATAGGGAAATAATGTACACAAAAGGATTCCAAACCCCCGCCTGCATATCGCTATACAAAGGATAACCGAGTTGGAGATAAGGCGTCCAGAAAGGAAAATGTCCGTTCCTGATCATTTCGCTGATTTGAAAACGGACGGGTAAAAAATATACAGTGGCGTCATTCTTCAGGCAAAAGATGCCGAAACTTACCGGCCAGAATGCAATCATACAGCATACCAGTAAATAAACCAGGTATGCTCCCGTAGAATCAAATCGTAAACCATTTGACCGTTTATAAATCATTGGTTGTTGTATTTCGAAAACAACGTCAGTAATTCTTTGATTACACTAAACGTTGACCAAAAAGAAATTTTCGATCCTTTTTTGTGGATCCAGCTATTCAAAGGAATTTCAGCAATGTTCAATGATGAATAATTTTTCTTTAGCCGCAAAATAATTTCAATATCGAAAAACCATTTTGTGAAGAAAGGCTTTTCAATAGCAACTCTTAAAAGTTCCGTCTTAAAAAGTTTAGCACCACATTGTGTATCGTAGCAGCCGATATTGAATTTATTATCTACCAGAGTGGCAACAATACGCCCTGTCACGTGCCGGAAAGCGCTGCGTTCAATATGCGTATCCATTTTTTTTATCCGGGAACCAAAAACAGCATCGGCGTTACTGGCTTTAATTTCTGAAAAAAGAGGAAGAAAACTTTCAAATGATGTTGATAAGTCTCCGTCAAGATAACCTGTGTAAGTAATTTTTTCATTTACAGATAAAATTCCGTCGCGTATGGCGTTTGATTTACCCAGGTTTTTTTTCGTATTTACAATCTTGACATTATCCGGATATTGGTTAGAAATAGAGGAAAGAATAGAGCCCGTTTGATCGCTGCTTCCATCATTGACCAATACAAGTAAAATATTTTTATTACTGCTTGCAAATTTTTCAAACTTCGCTTTTTCAATTCGTTTTTCTTCATTGAAAAAAGGAATTATCAACAGAAGATCATAGCTGCATATTTTATCGCTGGTGTTGTTCATTACCTTTCAATACAAATATTGTTTTAAAAATGCGCTGTCTGGCGGCATCATCTTAAAACCTTGTTTCAAACTACTTCCTCTTGGCTTTATATAGGGATTGTCTCCCGGCATGCAAGGTAGTACCGTGTTAAAACATCTATGATCCCAGCCATTGTTTATGATTTCCGGAACGTGTACCTCCATTCCTTCAATTTCTTTATTTTGATAGGGCGGCGTATCTGAAGTCATAGGATAAAGAAAGTGAACAGGCGATTCGACTAAAGTTTGCATTTTATTGTAGCTGTAATATGCCACGCCCGCTATGGAAATGAAGAGACACATTTTAAATATTGCTTTATAAAAAAAAGGTGCGGCAAATATGCTGAACGTTAAAAATGCCAATGGCAATAAGAATCCATATCCGAATCTCGCAGGATCAGGAGCAGAAAAAAACCATCCGGCAATCATGAATATCCCAATCACAATGAGGATTCTCAGGTTTCTGTAATTGATATCACGTAAAGGTTTTACTATTAATAAGACTAAAGAGCCTGCAGCGAGAAATAAAATTATTTTGTGTTGTATAAGAATGCCCTTGTACCAGTAAGGCACCCAATTCAGCGGTGTATCGGGAACTTTTCCGATAAACATCCAATAGTTAAAGAAACGATTATAGTCAAGTAAAAACTGAAAATAACCTTTCGCAAATGCTTCCGGAACTTTCCAGTCAGGTGTTGAAATGCTGAACGGATGCGGAAAAAAAGGATAGCCGCTGGTGATATAATTTCTGATTAACACCGGTAACACAATGATAACACCGGCTACGCCTGTCCACAGCCATCTTGAATATTTATTATGAAGCAACAGATAATAAATGATCAGCAGAATAAGAAAGATGGCTGAAAATTTAAAAGAGATTGCTGCTATTGCCAATAAAAGAAATAGTGGTGAAAAGGACGTTACAGGTTCATTGGTAACAAATTTTTCAATGAGAAAAGAAATTGCCATTATAATAAAGGCGGTAACAGGAACATCGTAGTTTGTTGAATTGGCTGCATCCCGGTACAACTGCCAATCGAGCATAAAGAAGATGAATAAACAGAAGTAATAGAGGGATAATAATCTGTGGGTTTTGTGGCCTTCCTGGTTCAGGTGGTATCTGCATTTAAAAAAAAGCCAGATAAAAAACCATGAAACAAAGGATATATTAACGTAAGCGAAATTGCTGGCTTTTAAGAATGGTAAATAAAAAAAACTGACAAGGTTAAACCAGTTTGAGCCTTGTCCAAATCTTGGAAACAAGTTTGCCATTCCGGGAACGGTTCCATATTCCGTTTGCCACCGGATAATTTGTAAATGATAAATCTGCATATCCAGATTTACCGGTTTGACAGATCCCATTATTACAAAAAGTATAATTCCAAGGAACAGGTACACATACTCCGGTATGCTTACTCGTGTCCTGGTTTTGTTGACCTCTTTGAAAATGTTTTTTACGTCTTGAAATTTTTTTAAAAAAAGAATCGTTGTCAATATGAATGTCAACAACAGCAGGTACGGAAATTTCAATGGAAGAAAGAGTAGCAGCCATGAACTTAGAACGCCAACACTGATGCAACCCATGAAGAATAAAAAGGCCAACAACCCAGGTAATGAAACGAACCAAAACCGGTCTGCCTGCAGGTATTTTTGACTCCAGAGTAAAACAGGTATACCCCAGATTATACAAATGACGGAAACAAGAACCGTATGTAACAGTTGTTGGATCAAGTTAGTTTTTGTGTTTAGTCTCGTCTTTAAAAAATGTAGAACTCCGTTGAAAATTATATTTTAAAATACAATACAAAGCACGAAAGGCATCTTTCCAATTAATTTTCTTTCCTTCTGCATAGCTCCGTCCATAATAGGAAATGCCGATTTCATAAATTTTGACGGTTTTGGTCCTGGCGAGTTTCATCACAATTTCCGGGTCCATGCCAAACCGGTCTTCATCGATGTTTATGTTTCTTAAAATTTCAACCTTAAACATTTTGAAACAGGTGTGTATGTCCGTAAAATTCTGGCCTGTCAGTAGATTAATTAACCCGGTGAAAAACTGGTTTCCCCAACGATGAAATAAAAACGGTCCCCGATGCGGATCACTCCCTCTGAATCTTGAACCGAATACAACATCTGCGAAGCCTTCCTGGATCGGCTCAATCATTCTTTTATAGTCTTTTGGATCATATTCAAGATCTGCATCCTGGATGATGGCGAAATCGCCCGTTATCTTCGGTATCGCAGTTTTTATAGACGCTCCTTTTCCTTTGTTTACCTCATGTTCCAAAACGGCTATAGGAAAAACGGGATTCAAAGAAATAAATTCTTCAATCTTTTTTTTTGTGTTATCCGTTGATCCATCATTAACAAGTATCACTTCCTTATCACAAGCCGTATCTGTATCATTTATTCTATGCAAAAGCTTATCGATGTGCTGATCTTCGTTATAACAGGGAATTATTATGGTTAATTTTTTATTCAAATTGCGTTGGAACTTTATTCGATTTTATATGTCGTTGCAACTATTTGTTTTCCTGTTTATCACTCAAATACGAGTACAATATATCTGCTGCATATACATTTGCCTTTTCATTCCAATGCGAATCACAAAAGAAATAATAATTCCGGTAGTTTTCCTGTTTTAAAAAGGAAGGCAACAAGTCTACGCATTCGATATTTAAAGGCTCACAAATCTTTTTAATTTCTGCCGGTAATCCCGGTTCACCTGCTTCATGCCTTCGCATTAAATCAGGAATCACCGGAATCATACAAAAAATAATTTTTTTTCCAGGTGCAGCTTCCCGGAAACGGCTTAATACAAATTTCAGCCGGTCAAGTTGTTCCGGTGTGTAATCATAGTAATAAGAAACAACTTTTTTCTTTTTAAATGTGAAATATTTATTTTGAACGTCTTTGTGTTTAATA
>Ga0207645_10002802_pt1 | contig 13548 bp, 10 predicted proteins | sample KBSM53metaG_FD_184331 | JGI IMG/M metagenome (GOLD analysis project Ga0207645, IMG submission 184331) | Miscanthus rhizosphere microbial communities from Kellogg Biological Station, Michigan, USA - KBS M5-3 metaG (SPAdes) (version 2) | ecosystem: Host-associated > Plants > Roots > Rhizosphere >...
CAGCGCTGTGGGCAGCGTGCCGCACGACCCGCCGGCCGGCGACCCGGTCGCGGCCGCAGCGGCCCGGGTCGCGGCGCTGCGCGCGGTGCTCCAGGCGCTTCAGGCCGAGCCGGTCGAGCTGGTCGAGACCCATCTGTCGTGGGTGCTGCTGAGCACCGATCATGCCTACAAGCTGAAGAAGCCGCTGCAGCTGCGCTTCGTCGATTTCTCGACCCTGGCGTTGCGCATGCGCTGCTGTCGCGAGGAACTGCGCCTGAACCGCCGTCTCGCGCCCGGCCTCTACCTCGGCGTGGTCGAGGTCCGCGACGGCGCGGCCGGGCCGGCGTTCGGCGGCGATGGCCCCGTCTGCGACGTCGCGGTCAAGATGCGCCGGTTTCCCGCCGATGCGCTGTGGAGCGCGCGTGCCGCGGCCGGCCGGATCACCCCCGACGACGTCGATCGCCTGGCGCTGCGGCTGGCCGCGTTCCACCGCCGCTGCGCGGTCGCGGCGATCGGCAGCGGCCATGGCTCGGCGGCGGTGCACGAGCGCGTGACGCAGCGCCTGCTGGACGGGCTCGACGCCTGCGCCGGCACGCACGCGGCGCCGGGTGTCGACTGGCCGGCGCTGCGGGGCTGGATGCGCGACCGGCCCGCCGCGCTGGCACCGGTCTTCGATGCGCGCCGCTGCGACGGCCGCGTGCGCGAGTGCCACGGCGACCTGCACCTGGCGAATCTGCTCGCCCTACAGGACGGCGAGATCACCGCATTCGACGCGGTCGAGTTCGATCCGGAACTGCGCTGGATCGACGTGCTGAACGACGCCGCCTTCGTCGTGATGGACCTGTTCGCGCATCGCCTCGATGCACTCGCGGCACGCTTCCTCAATGCCTACCTCGAGGCCAGCGGCGACTACGACGGCCTGCCGGCGCTGCGCTTCTATCTGACATCGCGCGCGCTGGTGCGCGCCCAGGTCGCCGAGCTCGCCGCGGCGCAGGGCCACCTCGCCACGGGAGGCCGCGGCAGCGCCGCTTACCTGGCGCTCGCTGCCCGCCTGGCGAGCTCGTCGGACCCGCGGCTCGCGATCACGCATGGCCTGCCGGGGTCGGGCAAGACGGTCGTGGCGCAGCGCATGCTCGAGCTCGTCGGCGCGGTGCGGGTGCGCTCCGATGTCGAGCGCAAGCGCATGTTCGGCCTGGGCGCGCTGCAGTCGTCGCGCGGCCGGGTCGAGGGCGGCATCTACGACGCGGCGAGCACGGCGCGAACCTATGCGCGGCTGCACGACGTGGCGCGCACCGTGCTCGACGCTGGCTGGCCGGTGATCGTCGATGCGGCCTTCCTGCGTGTCGCCGAGCGGGCGCAATTCGCCGCGCTCGCCGAGGCTCGGCACGTGCCGTTCACGATCTTCGACTGCCACGCGCCGCTGGCCACCTTGGCGCAGCGGCTGGCGCAGCGCGCGGCGCAGGGCGGCGATGCCTCCGAGGCCGATGCCGCGGTGCTCGCGACGCTGCGCGAGGTCGCGCAAGCGCTGACAGCCTCCGAGCGCGCGGCGGCGATCGAGGTCAACGCCCAGGCGCCGGTGCCGCCGGTCGCATTGGCGCGCGGCTGGCTGGCCGCTCCGGCGTGCGCGCCGAACCGGAGCGATCATGCCGATGCCGCCGCATGCTGAGGCCGGCGCGCCCCTGTCGGTGATTGCACTGCCCGGCGCCGAGGCCATCGCCGACCGGCTCGCCGGCGCGCTCGGCGCGAGCCGCATCGGCCTGCAGAGCCGGCGCTTCCCCGACGGCGAGCGCTACCTGCGCGTGCTCGATGCGGTCGACGGCCGCGAGCTGCTGGTCGCCACCGCGCTGCGCGACCCGGACGCGCAGCTGCCGTCGCTGTTCTTCCTGGCCGACACCTTGCGCGAGCTCGGCGCGAGCCGCGTCGGGCTGGTCGCGCCGTATCTGCCGTACATGCGGCAGGACGCGCGCTTCCACAACGGCGAGGCCGTCACCTCGCGCAGCGTCGCGGCCTGGGTCGACGCGCGCTTCGACGGGCTCGTCACCGTCGATCCGCATCTGCACCGCATCAAGACCCTGGGCGAGCTCTACCGCGTGCCGGGCATCGTGGCATCGAGCGCCGGCGCGATCGCGGCGTGGGTGCGCGAGCACGTGCCGCGGCCGCACATCTTCGGCCCCGACGCCGAGAGCGAGCAATGGGCCGCCGAGGTCGCGCAGGGCGCCGGCTGCGCCTACAGCATGCTGAAGAAGACCCGGCTCGGCGACCGCGAGGTGCAGATCACGCTGCCGCCGCTCGAGGCCGCGCGCGGCTGCACGCCGGTTCTGGTCGACGACATCATCTCGAGCGCGCAGACGATGGCGGTCGCGGTCAGCGCGCTGCGCGCCGCCGGGTTCGCGGACAGCGTCTGCATCGGCGTGCACGCGGTGTTCGGCGACGCTGCCGAGCAGCGCCTGGCGCAGGCTGGTGCCGGCCGGGTCGTCAGCTGCAACACGCTGCCGCACGCCAGCAATGCGATCGACGTGACGCCGGCGCTCGCCGACGCGGTCATGGCGCTGCGGCGGGCCTGGGCCGACGGGTCGGCGCGCGGCATCGACCCTCGATCCGCGTCATGACCGGCGCTGCCGCGCCGCGCAAAGGGGCGTGATCGACGATGAGCTACCGCAGCATCCTGGTCCATCTCGACGAATCGCCGCGCTGCGCGGTGCGCGTCGACATCGCGGCGCGCCTGGCGCGTGTGCACGGCGCGCACCTGCACGGGCTCGCGCCGGCCGGGCGGGTCAACCTGCCGGCGCATGTCGTGCCATCGCTGGTCGGCGTGCCCGACTACATGGCGATCGCGCAGGCGCGCCTGCACGAGCGCGCCGCGGCGCTGGTCGATGCCTTCGTTGAGCACGCCCGCGCCGCCGGGCTCGAGGCGTTCGACGGCCGGGTCGTCGAGGACGACAGCGTCCATGCGCTGGTCGAGCAGGCGCATGTGCACGACCTCGTCGTGCTCGGCCAGACCGACCGCGGCTCGCCCGCCAGCTCGATGGAGCTGAACATTCCTGAGCAGGTGTTCATGCAGTCCGGCACGCCGACCCTGGTGGTGCCGTACGTCGGCGCTTTCGACACCGTCGGCGAGTGCGTGATCGTGGCATGGAACGCCACCCGTGAATCGGCCCGCGCGGTGCGCGACGCACTGCCGCTGCTGCGCGCGGCGCGTCGCGTGCACCTGCTGTGCTTCGGCGCTGCCCGCGATCTGCACCATGTGTCGCGGCTGCAGCTCGACGATGCGCGCCGCTGGCTGGCGCGCCACGGCGTCGAGGTGGTGCTGCGCCAGGAGCCGGTGCAGGCCGATGTCGGCGAGGTGCTGCTGTCGCGCGCCTGCGACCTGGGCGCCGACCTGCTCGTGATGGGCGCATACAGCCATTCGCGCATGCTCGAGTTCGTGCTCGGCGGCGTGACGCGGCGGCTGCTCGCCGACATGACGCTGCCGGTGCTGCTGTCGCATTGAGCGGGTGGCGACCCGGCGCCACCCGCGCCATCACTTCGGCCGCGGCACGACCAGCCGGAAACTCACGACGACCTCGTCGGCCAGCACCGAGGTGTCTTTCCACTCGCCGGCGCCGATGCCGAAGGCGAGCCGCCGGATCGGCCAGCGGCCCTCGATGACGGCCGCGCCGCCGTCGTCACGCAGGCTCAACGGCCCGGCCACCGTGACGCTGCGGCCCTTGATCGTGAGCTTGCCGCTGACCTGGAACTGGCCGGGCGCGCCGGCCTTGACGGTCTCGCTGTCGAAGGTCGCGCGCGGGAAGCGCTGCACGTCGAACCACTCCGGCTTGTGCAGCTCGCGGTTGTAGCCTGCATCGTCGAGGTCGAAGCTCGCGGTGTCGATCACGACATGCGCCCGCGCCGCGGTCGGCGCGGCGCTCGAATACACGATCTCGCCGCCCACCTTCGCGAACCGGCCTTCGACCGGCACGCCCATCTGCGTGAAGGTTGCGGTGACCGAGCTGCGCGCCGGATCGATCGTCTGGCCGATGGCCGCGGTGGTCGTCGTGACGGCGACCGCCGCGCACAGCAGCGCGGCGCAGGGCAGGGCGGGCTTCATCGCGTCGCCAGCGCCTCGACCTGGATGCGCAAGGTCACGGCCATCCTGAAGCCGAAGTCCTTGCCCTCGGTCAGGCCGAACTCGTCGCGATTGAAGCTGCCGATCGCATCGGCGCCGCACAGCTCGCGCTTGAACAGCGGGTGCGGGATGCACTTGAAGCTGTTGATCTTCAGCGCGAGCGGGCGCGTCACGCCGTGCAAGGTCAGCATGCCGGCGACCTGGGTCGGCGCACCGTCGACGAAGCCCTCGAGCCGACCCTTGTAAAGCACCTGCCCGTACTGCCTGACGTCCAGAAAGTCCGGGCCGATCGCCCAGTGGTTCAGCTGCTTCTGGCCGAAGTCGATGCTCGCCGGGTCGATCGTGACCTCGAGGCTGCCGTTGCCGGCGGCCTTGTCGAGCGTCACGCTGCCGGCGGTCTTCGTCATCTTGCCGCGCCACACCGAGACGCCGTTCATGTGGTCGGCCTCGAAGCTCGGATAGGTGTGGTCGGGGTCGATCTTGTAGGTCACCGGCGCGGCGGCGGCGAGGCCGGCGGCCGCGCCGAGCGACAGCAGCGCGACGGGCAAATGCATGAGGCGCATGGGGCATGGACTCCTGGGTCGGTGGCGAGGCGCGGGCTGGCGACGCCGCAGTGTGCGGCATAGACTGGGGCCTGTTAACGCTATGGGAGGCGCGAGCCCTCCCATAGCGTTAACAGGCCCTAGCTCGGCCGCCGCCCGCCGCCACCCGAGGATCTCCTCATGAGCACCCCAAGCACCCAAGTCGCGATCATCGGCGCCGGCCCGGCGGGCTTGCTGCTGGGCCAGCTGCTGCACCGGGCGGGCATCGACAACGTCATTCTCGAGCGCCAGACCGGCGACTACGTGCTCGGCCGGATCCGCGCCGGCGTGCTCGAGCAGACCACCTGCGATCTGCTCAATGAAGCCGGCGTCGGCGCGCGCGCCCATGCCGAAGGTCTGGTGCACGGCGGCATCGAACTGTGCTTCGGCGGCACGCGTCACCGCATCGACCTGGCCGGGCTGACCGGCGGCAAGCATGTCACGGTCTACGGCCAGACCGAGGTCACGCGCGATCTGATGGCCGCGCGGGCGGCTGCCGGGCTCGTCACCGTGTACGGCGCGAAGGACGTCGCGCCGCACGACTTCGACGGCGACCGGCCGAGCGTCAGCTACACGGTCGGCGGACAGCCGCAGGCGATTCGCGCCGACTTCATCGCCGGCTGCGACGGCTATCACGGCGTCAGCCGCGCCAGCGTGCCGGCGCGCGCGTTGAGCATCTACGAGCGGGTCTACCAATTCGGCTGGCTCGGCGTGCTCGCCGACACGCCGCCGGTCGGGCATGAGCTGATCTACTCGAACCACGAGCGCGGCTTCGCGCTGTGCTCGATGCGCTCGCCGACGCGCACGCGCTACTACATCCAGTGCCAGCTGCACGACAAGGTCGAGGCCTGGAGCGATGCGGCGTTCTGGGACGAGCTGCGCCTGCGCCTGGACCCGCAGGCCGCCGAGGCGCTGGTCACCGGGCCGTCGATCGAGAAGAGCATCGCGCCGCTGCGCAGCTTCGTCGCCGAGCCGATGCGCTTCGGCAGCCTGTTCCTGGCCGGCGACGCGGCGCACATCGTGCCGCCGACCGGTGCGAAGGGCCTGAACCTGGCGGCGTCGGACGTGCGTTTCCTGGCGCGCGCGTTCACCGAGTTCTATGCCGAGCGCAGCCGCGCCGGCATCGACCACTACTCCGACAAGTGCCTGCGCCGCATCTGGAAGGCCGAGCGCTTCTCGTGGTGGTTCACCGGGCTGATGCACAAGTTTCCCGAGCAGGGCGCGATCGGCCAGAAGCTGCAGCGCGCCGAGCTCGATTACCTCGTCGGCTCTCGCGCGGCCTCGACCGCGCTGGCCGAGAACTACGTCGGGCTGCCGTTCGAGCCCTGAGCCGCGCCACGGCCGGGCGCCCATGCAGGGCGCGGATCGGCCGCATCAAGAATCTGCATCGTCGCCTGTCGCACGAACGACAGGCCGCGCGCGGCCGCGGGCGTATCTTCAATGCACATTCACGAAAGACGCGCATGGAATTCGAATACACGCCCAAGGTGATCGCGCTGCGCGATCGGCTGCTGAAGTTCATGGACGAGCATGTCTACCCGAACGAGCAGCGCCACGACGACGAGCTGGCCGCGAACGCGAAGGCAGGCCGGGCCTACGCCGAGTTGCCGATGATGGCGGGGCTGAAGGCGGCCGCGCGCGCGCAAGGGCTGTGGAACCTGTTCCTGCCGCCGCACCCGGGCGACGACGGCCATGGCCCGGGGCTGACCAACGTCGAGTACGCGCCGCTGTGCGAGATCATGGGCCGGCGCTACTGGTGCGCCGAGATCTTCAATTGCGCGGCGCCCGACACCGGCAACATGGAGGTGCTGGTGCGCTATGGCACGCCGGCGCAGCAGCAGCGCTGGCTGACGCCGCTGCTGAATGGCGAGATCCGTTCGGCGTTCGCGATGACCGAGCCGGACGTCGCATCGAGCGATGCGACCAACATCGAATGCAGCATCCGCCGCGACGGCGACGACTATGTGATCAACGGTCGCAAGTGGTACATCACCGGCGCGATGAACGAGCGCTGCGAGGTCTTCATCCTGATGGGCAAGACCGACCCGGACCACGCCGACCGGCATCGCCAGCAGTCGATGATCCTGGTGCCGAAAGACACGCCGGGCGTGACGATCGTGCGCGACATGGCGCTGCTCGGTGTCTTCGACCCGCCGTTCGGCCACCCGGAGATCCGCTTCGAGAACGTGCGCGTGCCGGCCTCGAACATCCTGCTCGGCGAGGGCCGCGGCTTCGAGATCGCGCAGGGCAGGCTCGGGCCGGGGCGCATCCACCACTGCATGCGGGCGATCGGCATGGCCGAGGCGGCGCTCGAAATGATGTGCAGGCGGCTGGCGTCGCGCACCGCGTTCCGCAAGCTGCTGGCCGACCAGGGCGTGTGGCGCGAGCGCATCGCCGAGTCGCGCATGCTGATCGACCAGTCGCGCTGGATGGTGCTGAACGCGGCCCACCGCATGGACACCGTCGGCAACAAGGTCGCCGCGAAGGAGATCGCGATGATCAAGGTGCTGACGCCGAACAACTGCGTCAAGGTGATCGACTGGGCGATGCAGGCCTTCGGCGCGATGGGCCTGAGCCAGGACACCTTGCTGACGCACTTCTACGCCTACGAGCGCCACCTGCGCATCGCCGACGGCCCCGACGAAGTGCACCGCAACGCGATCGCGAAGCAGGAGCTCGCGGCCTACCTGTAGGCCGCAGCGCGCGGCCGGCGTGCCCGCGCGTCAGCCGTCGCGGTTGATCTTGCGGATCAGCTTGGCCAAGGTCGTCATCGCCTTGTCGTTGTCGACCTGGCAGGTGCCCGCGGCGGCGTGGCCGCCGCCGCCGAACGCCAGCATCAGCTCGCCGACATTGGTCGTGCTGCTGCGGTCCAGGATCGACTTGCCGGTGGCCAGCACGGTGTTCTGGCGCTGCATGCCCCACATCACGTGGATCGAGATGTTGGCCTGCGGGAACAGCGCATAGACCATGAAGCGGTTGGTCGCCCAGATCGTGTCTTCGCCGCGCAGATCGAGCACGACCAGCTTGTCGTGCACGGTCGCGCAGCGCTTGATCTGCGCCTTCGCGCGTTCGGCGTGCTCGAAGTACAGCGTGACCCGCTCCTGCACGTCGGGCAGCGCGAGGATCTGGTCGATGTCGTGGTCGCGGCAGTAGTCGATCAGGTCCATCATCAGCGCGTAGTTGCTGATGCGGAACTCACGGAAGCGGCCGAGCCCGGTGCGCGCGTCCATCAGGTAGTTCAGCAGCACCCAGCCTTCGGGATCGAGGATCTCGGCGCGCGAGAACTGTGCCGAGTCGGCCTTGTCGACCGCCTGCATCATCTCGTCGCTGATGCGCGGGAACGCCGCCTTCGCGCCATAGTGGTTGTAGACCACGCGCGCCGCCGAGGGCGCATCGACCTCGATGATGTGGTTGTGGTGCCGGCCGGTGCGCAGCGTTTCCGACAGGTGGTGATCGAAGACCAGGTGCGCGCCCGGCACGTAGGGCAGGTTGGTCGTGATGTCGCGCGGGCCGACGTCGATCTTGCCGTCCTGCATGTCTTTCGGGTGCACGAACTTGATCTCGTCGATCAGCTTCATGTCGTTGAGCAGCACGGCGCAGACCAGGCCGTCGAAATCGCTGCGCGTGATGAGGCGAAACTTCTGGGGGCTCATGAGTCACATCCTTCGAAAGGTCAAGAGATGCGGCCGCAGCGCCGAACGCGCGACCGTATGCGGCGTGCGACGAGCCGCGTCACTGGTTTACGGCGGCGGCCGGCGGAACTGAAGCCGCGCGACGCGGTGCCCGGGCCGTGGCCGTGCCGGATTGCCGGCGCGCGGCTCGGCTTCTCAGGCGGCGTCGATGCTGGCGAGGTAGCGCGGCGGCCGGCGCGCCTTCGTCGCCTGCTCGAACGCATACGCGAGCATGAGCAGCCGCGCTTCGCTCCAGGCCTCGGCGAAGAAACTCAGGCCGATCGGCAGCCCGTGCACCGCGCCGGCTGGCACCGTGATGCTGGGCGTGCCGGCGACGGCCGGCGGCGTGGTGCTGCCGCCACCGACGAAGTGATCGCCGAGCACGCGGTCGCTGCGCCAGGCCGGGCCGCCGGTCGGCGCGATCAGTGCATCGAGCCGGTGCTCGCGCAGCTGCGCGGCGATGCCGTCGGTCGCCGCGATGCGCAGGCACTTGGCGCGCGCCTCGAGGTACTCGGCATCGGTCAACGCGCCCTTGGTCTGCGCCTTGATGAACAGGTCCTGGCCGAACCACGGCATCTCGCGCGCCGCGTGGCGCTCGTTGAACGCGATCAGCTCCGCCAAGCTCCTGACCGACGCGCCCGGCCGGCGCTGCAGGTAGCGGTCGAGGTCGGCCTTCAGCTCGTACAGCAGCACCGTCAGTTCGGCGTCGCCGATCGTGTCGATCGCGGGCAGGCTGACCGGGTCGACCAGCACCGCGCCGGCCGCTTCGAGTGCCGCGAGCACCGGGCCGTAGGCGCGGTCGGTCGGCTCGTGGAAGCTGAAGTAGGCGCGCACGACGCCCAGGCGCGCGCCCTTCAGTGCGCCGGCGTCGAGCGCGCCGGCGTAGTCAATCGGCGCCGGGGCGCCGCGCATCGCCGCATCGGCCGGGTCGTCGCCGATCATCGCGGCCAGCAGCAGCGCGCAGTCGCGGACGCTGCGCGCCATCGGGCCGGCTGTGTCCTGGCTGTGCGCGATCGGGATGATGCCGCTGCGGCTGAGCAGCCCGACCGTGGGCTTCAGGCCGACGATGCCGCAGACCGAGGCCGGGCTCAGGATCGAGCCGTCGGTCTCGCTGCCGACCGCCGCGGCGCACAGGCTCGCCGCGACCGCGACCGCCGATCCCGAGCTCGAGCCCGATGCATTGCGGTCGAGCGCGTAGGGGTTGCGCGTCAGCCCGCCACGTGCGCTCCAACCGCTGATGCTCACGGCGCTGCGGATGTTGGCCCATTCGCTCAGATTGGTCTTGCCCAGGATCACCGCACCGGCGGCGCGCAGCCGCTGCACGATGAACGCGTCTTCGGCCGGCAGGCTGCCGAGCAGCGCGAGCGAGCCAGCCGTGGTCTGCATCCGGTCGTGGGTGTCGATGTTGTCCTTGAGCAGGATCGGCATGCCGTGCAGCGGGCCGCGCGGGCCCTTGCTTCGGCGCTCTGCATCGAGGGCGCGGGCGATCGCCGGCGCGTCCGGGTTCAGCTCGAGCACGCTCGCCAGCCTTGGGCCGCGGCGGTCGAGCCGCTCGATGCGCGCCATGTAGCCGGCGACGAGCTGGGCGGCGCTGGTGCGGCCGGCGCTCAGGTCGGCCTGCAACTCGGCGAGGCTTCGTTCTTCGATCGGCATCGTGCGCATCGGGCCTCCGGTGAGCCTGGCCAGGGCGGGGCGGGCCAGCAGCGCGGTGCCGGCGGCGGCGCCGGCCTGCAGCAGCGTGCGCCGATCCGGGCTCATCGGGGCTCGGCCGGCGCGGCATCCGACAGCCCGGCGCGGATCTGCGCGCGCAGCCAGCGGTTGCCGGGCTCGGCATCGGCATTGGCATGCCAGTACAGGTACAGATCGCTGGCCGCAGCCTCGATCGGAAACGGCAGCAGCCGGTTGCCGAGAACGGCATTCGCGGTGCCGGCGTAGCGCTCGGGCATCGTCAGCAGCAGGTCGGAGCTGGCAACCAGCTGGCAGGCCGTCCAGTGGTGCTGGCAGCGCACCGCCACCCGGCGCTCATGGCCGAGACGCTGCAGCGCGATGTCTTCGAGGCCCGGCCCGCTGCGCCGCGAACTCGTCATCACGTGATCGAGCGCCAGGTAGGTCGGCAGGTCGAGCGACGCGCCGACGGCCGGATGGCCGGCGCGCACCGCAACGACCATCTTGCCGCCCGCGAGCAGCTGGTACGACACATGGGGCACGCGCGGCAGCAGCACATCGACGACGGCATCGAGCTCGCCGGTGGCGAGCGCGCCGTGCAGCGCATCGCGGTCGTGGTGCACTGCGGCGAGCTGCACCTGCGGCGCCGCCGCGCGCACCCGCATCGCCAGGCCGGGCAGGGTGGCGGTTTCGACGATGTGGCGCATGCCGATCCGGAACGCCCGCGTCGAGGTCGCCGGGTCGAATGCCTGGAGCTGGTTCAGCGAGCCTTCGATCTCCTTCAGCGCGCGCCGCACCGGGCCGATCAGCGCATGCGCCGCGGCGGTCGGCACCATCGCATGGCCTTCGCGCACGAACAGCGGGTCGCCGACCAGCTCGCGCAGGCGCGCCAGCGCGTGGCTGATCGCCGGCTGCGTCAGCGCCAGCCGCTCGCTCGCGCGCGTGATCCCGCCTTCGGTGTAGATGGCATCGAGCACGACGAACAGGTTCAGGTCGATGCGGCTGACGTTGACCATGGGCTGGCCGGCCGCAAGGCGGCGATGTGGATGAATCGGGTGCATGACGATAGCGCCCAAACTTCATTGGCGACGGGCGCGCAGCCGGCATATCCTCGCCGACCGCCCTCAGAGCGGGTCCAGGAGGCAGCGATGAGCGGTCAGTTCGCGGGGTCCGGCCCGGTGCAGGAGCGGCACCGCTTCGATGTGGCCGGGCTCGAAGCGTGGCTGGCCCGGCACCTCGCGGGGTTCGCCGGCCCGCTGCAGGTCGCGCAGTTCAAGGGCGGCCAGTCGAACCCGACCTTCCTGCTCGGCACCCCGACACAAAGCTATGTGCTGCGCCGCAAGCCGCCCGGCACGCTGCTGCCGTCGGCGCACGCGATCGAGCGCGAATACCGGGTGATGACGGCGCTGCGAGCGACCGACGTGCCGGTGCCGCAGACCTTCGTGCTGTGCGACGACGCGAGCGTGATCGGCACCGCGTTCTACGTGATGGCGCATGTGCCGGGTCGCATCCTGTGGGACCCGGCGCTGCCCGACATGGCGCCGGCCGAACGCGCCGCGATCTTCGACAGCATGAACCGCGTGATCGCGGCGCTGCACCGCGTCGACATCGGCCGCGCCGGCCTGGCCGACTACGGCAAGCCGGGCAACTATTTCGCGCGCCAGATCAGCCGTTGGACAGCGCAGTACCGCGCGTCCGAAACCGAGCCGATCGACGCGATGGAGCGGCTGATCGAATGGCTGCCGCAGCACATCCCGGCCGACGACGCGACCGCGCTGGTCCACGGCGACTACCGGCTCGACAACCTCGTGTTCCACCCGAGCGAGCCGCGCGTGGTCGCGGTGCTCGACTGGGAGCTCTCGACCCTGGGCCACCCGATGGCCGACTTCGCGTACCACGCGATGGCCTGGGACATGCCGGCCGGCGAGATGCGCGGGCTCGCCGGCCTCGACCTGGCGGCGCTCGGCATCCCCTCGGCCGGCGACTACATCGCGCGCTATTGCGAGCGCGTCGGCACGGCACGGCCGGCGCCGGCCGAATGGAATTTCTTCGTCGCCTACAACCTGTTTCGCGGCGCGGCGATCTCGCAGGGCATCCTGCGGCGTGCGCTCGACGGCTCGGCGGCGAGCGCGCATGCGCTCGAGGCCGGCGCCCGGGCCCGCGCGGTCGCCGAGGCCGGCTGGCGCCGTACCGGCGCGAGCTAGGGCCTTTACACCCAGGCAAACCCCCAACCGGCGTGGCGCATGGCCACGCGATAGTCACACCAACCATTGGAGACTCATCTTGGCCGACCATCCCTGGATCAAGTCCTACCCCGACGGCGTGCGCTGGGACGCCGACCTGCCGCTGATGCCGGTGCAGGCGCTCCTCGACGATGCGGTGCGCCGCTGGCCCGACAACCCGGCGCTCGACTTCATGGGCCGGGTCATCAGCTACAGCGAGCTCGGCGACCTGGTGAACCGCGCCGCCTGCGGGCTGCAGCAGCTCGGCGTCGGGCCCGGCGTGCATGTCGGCCTGTACCTGCCGAACACGCCGCATTACGCGATTGCGTTCTTCGCGGTGCTGAAGGCCGGCGGCACGGTCGTGAACTACTCGCCACTCGATGCCGAGCGCGTGCTGGCGCACAAGATCGAGGACAGCCAGACTGATTTTCTCGTCACGCTCGACCTCGCCGCGCTGTACCCGCAGATGGGCCGGCTGCTCGGCGCCTCGCGCCTGAAGAAGCTGATCGTCGGCAGCATGGGCGACTACGCCGCGCAGCCGGCCGCGGTGCGCGCGCAGCTCGAAGGCGCCGGCATGCTGGCGCCGGTGGCGGCCGACGACCGGCATGTGCCGTTCGATCAACTGCTGGCGAACGACGGCGCGTTCCAGGCCCACGCGCTGGGTGACCTGAGGCAGGCGATCGTCGTGCTGCAGTACACCGGCGGCACCACCGGGCTGCCGAAGGGCGCGATGCTGACGCATGCGAATCTGAGCGCCGCCTGCGCACAGTACGTCGCGACCACGCAGGGTGTGCTGAACGAAGGCGTCGAGCGCATGCTGGTCGTGCTGCCGCTGTTCCACATCTACGCGTTGACCGTGAACCTGCTGTTCGGCGTGCGCCTGGGCGCGGTGCTGGTGCTGCAAGCGCGCTTCGATCTCGATGCGGTGATCCACGACCTGGTCGCGAAGAAGATCAGCATCTTCGCCGGCGTGCCGACGATGTACACCGCGATGGCGAACCACCCGAAGGTCAAGGAAGGTGCGCTGCGTTCGCTGCAGTTCTGCGGTTCGGGCGGCGCGCCGCTGCCGACCGAGGTGGCTCAGCGCTTCTTCGCGCTCACCGGCTGCCAGCTGTGCGAAGGCTGGGGCATGACCGAAACCTCGCCGACCGGCACGTTCACGCCGGTGCTCGGCATGCGCAAGGCCGGCTCGTGCGGCATGCCGCTGCCCAACATCGAACTCAAGTTCGAGAGCCTGACCGAGCCCGGCCGCGACGCCGCGCCGGGTGAGCCGGGCGAGCTCTGCATCCGCGGGCCGAACGTGATGAAGGGCTACTGGAAGAACC
>Ga0207645_10002803_pt1 | contig 13547 bp, 17 predicted proteins | sample KBSM53metaG_FD_184331 | JGI IMG/M metagenome (GOLD analysis project Ga0207645, IMG submission 184331) | Miscanthus rhizosphere microbial communities from Kellogg Biological Station, Michigan, USA - KBS M5-3 metaG (SPAdes) (version 2) | ecosystem: Host-associated > Plants > Roots > Rhizosphere >...
ACTGGTTCGAATCGCTCCGCGACCGCATCTGCGCCGAGTTCGAAGCGATCGAGCGCGAAGCCGGCTCGGACGCTAGCTTTGCCTACACACCGTGGGACCGCACCGACGCGAGCGGGGAGCCCGGCGGCGGTGGGGTGCGCGGGCAGATGACCGGCAAGGTGTTCGAGAAAGTCGGGGTCAACGTCTCCACTGTCGGCGGCAGCTTCTCGCCCGAATTCGCCAAGTCGATCCCCGGGGCCGATGAGGACCCGAGCTTCTTCGCGACCGGCATCAGCCTCGTCGCGCACATGGCCAACCCGCACGTCCCCGCCGTGCACATGAACACGCGTTTCCTCACGACCACCAGGCGCTGGTTCGGCGGCGGGGCGGACCTCAATCCCGCGATTCCCTATGAGGAGGACACCGAGGCCTTCCACGCCCGGCTGCGCGCGGCCTGCGCGGCGCACGACCCGACCTTCTACCCGCGCTTCTCGAAGTGGGCGGACGAATATTTCTGGCTGCCGCATCGCGGCGTCCCGCGCGGCGTCGGGGGTATCTTCTACGACCATCTCGAAGGCCACTTCGACGCCCATTTCGCCTTCACCAGGGACGTCGGCGAAGCGTTCCTCGACATCTTCCCTGAGCTCGTGCGCAAGCGCATGGACTCGCCGTTCGACGAAGCCGACCGCGAGCGGCTGCTCGAATTCCGCGGCCGCTATGTCGAGTTCAACCTGCTCTACGACCGCGGGACCCTGTTCGGCCTCAAGACGGGGGGCAACATCGACGCGATCCTGATGAGCCTCCCGCCGCTCGCGAAATGGAAATGAGCGTCTCTTTTCATCCTCCCCGGCATTTGCCGGGGAGGGGGACCGCCGAAGGCGGTGGAGGGGTTCTGCGTCGACGCAGCAAGAACCCCTCCACCATGCTTCGCATGGTCCCCCTCCCCACGAAATCGTGGGGAGGATGAAGGTGAGCTACGACCCCGTCCCCGACAGCGAGCTCGCCGCGGTCGTCACTTACCTGCAGATGGCGCGACCGCCGGATCTCGCGGTCCCGCCCTCGCCGCTCTCGCTGCAGCGAGTGGAAGTCCCCGAGCCCGAGCATTACCGCGACCTCTTCCGCCTCGTCGGTTCGCGCTGGCTGTGGTTTTCGCGCCTGATCATGGACGACGCGCACCTCGCCGCGATCATCCAGCACCCCAAGGTCGAGCTCTACGCGGTGGTCGACGAGCAGGGCCGTGACGCCGGCATGATCGAGCTCGACTTCCGCGAGCCCAATGAATGCGAGCTCGCCTTCATCGGCCTCGTTCCCGAGCTCGCCGGCCAGGGCCATGGCAAATGGCTGCTCGCCGAGGCAATCCACCGCGCCTGGCGCGAAGGCGTCGAGCGAGTGCACGTGCACACCTGCTCGCTCGACCATCCGGCGGCGCTCGGCGCCTACCGGCGCGCCGGCTTCACGCCTTTCAAGCGCGCGATCGAGCGCTTTCCCGACCCACGGCTATTGGGTTTCCTGCCGAAAGACTGCGCGCCTCAGGTGCCGCTGCTCGGGACGGAGGCTTGAGCCCCCGCGCCGCGCTGCGTGTAGAGCCGGGCCAGCATCACGAAGAAGGTCAGCGAAACGAGGGCGCTGATCAGCTGCGAGACGATAATCACGATGAGGCCGCCCGCGGTCATCCGAGCGATCGAGCCGAACGCCAGCTGGGCAAGCAGGCCCGTGACCGCGCCGACCGCCCATAGCAGCACGATCGCGCCGATCGCGAAGATCAGCAGGAAGCCGAACAGCCGCCACCAATTGCCGCCGCTGATGTCCCAGCTGCGGCGGAGGATGGCGAGCGATCCGCTACCTTCCGCGCTGGCGACGGCCGACATCATCAGGAACCTGACCGCGAGATAGATGCCGATCAGGCCGGCGAGCACTAATCCGAGCGCGGCAGCGGCCGACGGATGCTCGGGATCGGAACCGGCCGACGCAAACAGCAGGCCGATCGCTAGGCACAGCGGTACGACCCAGAGCAGCGCCGCACCGAGATAGGGCAGCAGCCGCCGCGCGCCGTGACTGATCGCTTCGCCGACCGTCAGATGCGGCCCCATGGCAAGACGGATGATCGCCAGCTGCCCGACGAGCGAGATGAGAATCGCCACCGCCGCGACCGCCATCCACGGGCCGGCCGGCGGGAATTGGCCCGCGGGCGCCTCGGGCATGAACAGGTCGAGGACGATTCCGGGGAGCACGAATAGCGCGAGCGCGACCGCGCCGATCAGCTTCCCGTCGCGGGCGAGCACCGCGCGGCTTTCGTCCCAGGCCTGCGAGATCGACAATTTGGCCACGCACATCCCCTCAAAGCTTGTTGCCGGCGCTTTATGCGGAGCCGAGCGGCTTCGCGCAACGCACTTGCCCCGACGCCACGCGCGGACCATCTCGCGCGCCGTGGATATTCCGCCCGACATCGACTGGCGCGTCTCCGAGGCGCCCGTGCCTTATGACGAAGCGCTGGACTTCATGGAGCGGCGCGCCGCGGCGATCCGCGAGGGCAGCGCCAGCGAGTGCATCTGGCTGCTCGAGCACCCGCCCTTGTTCACCGCGGGCACCAGCGCCGACCCCGCCGAGCTCACGAACGCCATCGACCTCCCCGTGTACGAAGCGGGGCGCGGCGGGCGCTACACCTATCACGGCCCCGGCCAGCGCGTCGGATACGTCATGCTCGACCTCGACAAGCGCGGGAGGGACATCCGCCGCTTCGTTCATTGCCTCGAAGGCTGGATGATCGACACGCTCGCCGAGCTCGGCGTCGCCGCGCACCGCGCGCCCGGCCGCATCGGCATCTGGGTCGGCGAACGCGCCGAAGAGGCCAAGATCGGGGCGCTCGGCGTGCGCGTGAAGCGCTGGGTGACGCTCCACGGCTTCGCGCTCAACGTCGCGCCCGACCTCACGCATTATCGCGGCATCGTGCCCTGCGGGATTGCCGATTTCGGGGTCACCAGCCTCGCGGAATTGGGGAAACAAATGCCCCTGACGCGGGTTGATGCCGCCTTGAAGCGCAGTTTCCCCGCTTTTCTCAAGGGCTTGGAAGTTCCGTGCAAAGTCTCTTGAAGGAAGCGCGCGCTTCAGACTATTGTCCGCGCGATTTGCGCCGGGGGTGACCCCTGCAGATCGCAATAATTAGGGAGTCTTGAATGCGTGCTCTTATCCTGGTCGCTGGTGCGGCCCTGGCGGTTGCAGCTTGCAGCAGCAACAACGAAGCCAACAACACCATGAACGTCGACGAGAACCTCGCGACGGACATGAATGCCACGGACATGAACGCCGTCGACATGAACGCGACGGATGCCAACATGGCCATGAACGCCGCGGAAGACGCGAACAACGCTGCGGACGCTGCGAATGCGGCCGCCAACGTCGCGACGAACAACGCGATGTAATTGTAACGCCTCCTGGGTTTCAGGAGGCGTTGGCATTTGAAGAGGCTGCCGGTTATGCCGGCAGCCTCTTTTTTTGGCCCGCGAGATTGCCTAAGGCCGCGTCCATGCGAGCCCTGATCATCATCGCCGGAGCCGCGCTGGCGCTCACGGCCTGCGGCAACAACGACCAGACGGACAACACCCAGAACGTCGACGAGAACCTCAGCGCCGAGGATATCGTCTCCAACGACGTGACGGCGATCGACGCGGTCACCGGCGACGCCGCCAACATGGCCGCCGACGTCAATTATACCGAGACGGCGAACCTCGCCGAAAACACCGGTAACGCCACGAAGCCGGCGCCGCGTCCGTCGACGAGCAAGCCCGCGCCGGCGAGGCCGGCCGATGAGCCGGCGACCAACACCGCCGCGCCGTCCAACTCGACGACCGAATAGCCAGCTAGGGCAGCCCGACGACCTTGTGCGCCTGGAGCGACAGGCGCCAGCGCGGCCGTTCCATCGCCAGCGCGATCGCCGCCTGCCGCGCCGCCTCGCCTTCCGCGCAGTCCATTGGCTGCACCAGGAAATGCTCGAAATCCCAGCTTTCGAGCTCGGCGGGGTCGATGCCGTCCTGCGGCCAGACCAGCTTCAGTTCCTGGCCCGAGCGCTGGACGACCTGGGTCCCGGCCTTGGGGCTGATGCACAGCCAGTCGATGCCGCGCGTCGCCGGCAGCGTCCCATTGCTCTCGACCGCGACCCGGAATCCGCGCTGGTGCAGCGCCTCGATCAGCTCCTCGTCGAGCTGGAGCATCGGCTCTCCCCCGGTGATGACCACCAGCCGCCGCTCGGCCTCGCCCCACAACGCCGCGACATGGTCAGCCAGCAGCGCCGCGCTTGCGAACTTCCCCCCACCCTCGCCGTCGGTGCCGACGAAGTCGGTGTCGCAGAAATTGCACTGCGCGGTTGCGCGGTCCTCCTCGCGCCCCGACCACAAATTGCACCCGGCAAAGCGCAGGAACACCGCGCGGCTCCCGCTCTGCACCCCCTCGCCTTGCAGCGTGAGGAAGCATTCCTTGACCGCATACCCTCTCCCGCCTGCGGGAGAGGGTCGACTCGCCGCAGGCGAGCGGGGTGAGGGTCTGTCGTGCATGTTCATGCGTAAACCGTGGGATCTTTCAGCCCCGCCTCGGCGAAACCCCTGGCGCGCAGGCGGCACGCGTCGCATTCTCCACAATGGCGCCCGTCGGGCAGCGGGTCGTAGCAGCTGTGGCTCACTGCCGCGTCGAGGCCCAAACGCCCCGCCTCGCGCGCGATCTCGGCCTTGGTCATGTTCTGCAAGGGCGCGTGGATGGTGAAGGGCTCGCCTTCCACGCCCGCCTTGGTCGCCAGCTCGGCGAGCTTCTGGAACCCGGCGATGAATTCCGGCCGGCAGTCGGGGTAGCCTGAATAATCGAGCGCGTTGACGCCGATGAAAATGTCCCGCGCGCCGCTGGCCTCGGCGAGGCACAAGGCGAGGCTGAGGAAGATGGTGTTGCGCGCAGGGACATAGGTCACCGGGATACCCTCCCCGACGCCGTCCCTGGGGACCGCGATATCATCGGTCAGCGCGGATCCCCCAAAAGCGCGCAAGTCGAGCGGGAGGACGATGTGCCGGTCGGCCAGCTGGGCGGCGATCACGCGCGAGGAATCGAGCTCGACGCGGTGGCGCTGGCCGTAATCGATGGTCAGTGCGATCACCGCGAATCCGGCCTCGCGCGCGAGCGCCGCGCAGACCATCGAATCGAGCCCGCCGGAGAGAAGGACGACCGCTTGCCTCACAACTTGAGCCCGAGCCTCGGCGCCGCCCAGAACATCAACGCATAGAGCGCCAATGTTCCCGCGACGACGATCGCCATGCTCGCCCAGAAGCCCACGCCCGACCGGATCAACACGGGCAGCGCGATGAACAAGGGCACCGAGGGAATGAAGAACCAGATCGTGCTCACCGACAATTGAGCGACCCGCTCGGCGTCGGAACTGTCGCGATAGAGCCAGATCATCGCCAGCAGCGAGGTTAGCGGAAGCGATGCAAGCAGCCCGCCCCATCCGGGGTGCCGGCGCGCGATCTCCGACACTGCGGCGACGATCGCTCCGGAAATGCCGGCCTTGATGATCAGGTAGAGCATTGCGCGCCTATATCCTCCCCTGCATTTGCAGGGGAGGGGGACCGCCGAAGGCGGTGGAGGGGCCTTCTAGAACCCCTCGGTCAGCGCTTCGCGCTGCCACCTTCCCTCGAAATCGAGGGGAGGATAACGCAAAAAAAGAAGGGCCGCCGACCCTTTTGGAGAACTGGCGGCCCAGTGATCGGGCATACTCGCCCGATTGGGAGGAAAGCGTGCCAAATCCGGCACGTAACCCTTTTACGATACAATGGTTAAACGGCGCCTTAATGGCGCGATGCGGTTTGCGCCGGGCAGTCGCCGACGCGGCGCGCCTGGGCGACGTAATGGAACGGCAGGCCGTCCGAGATGCCCTGCGTATCGAGCCTCAGCGAGCGCGGAGTCACGACTCCGACCTCCGTCCGCCCGAAGCCGCCGCCGGGGCAAGTATATTCGACCGTCGCCGAGTTCCCCACATCGCGGATCACATGACGCGAACAATTTTCGCTGCGGTGCTCGAACTGGGCGAGCGCCAGCAAATCGGCGACGCATTGGCGGATCGGCGCCTTGGCCCCCGGCACGCCTGACACTTCCCACAGGCCCGGCGCGACCTGCGCCAGCGCGGCGGGCTTGGTCGCGGCGCCAAGCACCAGCGCGCAACTGACGCCCGCGCCAACGATCGCAAGGAATCGCCCGAGTCTCATAGCCGACATTGTTATCATGCCCCGGTTAACCGTAGCATATCGTCAATCGGCGGAAAACTCGCTCGGCTTCATCGCGAAGCTCGACGAGCAGAATTCGCAATCGACGCGGATCAATCCGTCGTCGCCAACCATCGCCTCGCGCTCCTCCGCCGGGAAGCGGGCGATCACCGAGCGCACGTAATCGGGATCGCAGCGGCACCCCCGCCTCAGCTCGACCGCGGCCAGCGTGCGCACTTCGTCCTCCTCGTGGAACAGGCGCCACAGCAGATCGTCGAGCGGCAGCTCGGGGTCGGTCAGCTCCTCGGGCTTCACCGAGCCGGCGAGGATCGCGATGTGCGGCCAGTCGGGATGGTCGAGCCGGGTGTGCAGCCGCTCACGCCCCTCCTCGCCCTCCGGCAAATGCTGGAACAGCAGGCCGCCCGCGACCCAATGCCCGTCCTTCTTGTCGACCGCGAGCCGGACCAGGCTCGGGATCTGCTCCGACTGCGCGAAGAAGCTCTGCGCCGCGGCCGCGAGATTGTCGCCCTCCAGCGGGACGATCCCCTGGTAGCGCTCGTTCATCACCGGGTGGTCGAACGTCACTGCAAGGTAGCCCTTGCCGAACAGTGCGAACAGCGACGGATTGGGTCCGGCGTCCGCCAGCCGCTGCGGGTCGTGGCGGATGTATCCGCGCAGCTCGCCGCGGAGATAATCGCAGACGAGCAGGTCGATGATCCCGTTCTCCGTCTGCGCCTGCAGCGTCACCTGCCCCTCGGCTTCCTTGAGCAGCGAGCCGAACAACGCGGCCAGCACCAGCGCCTCGGCCATCAGCTTCTCGATCACCGGCGGGTATTCGTGGCTCGACAGCACCGAGTCGACGACGCTCGTCAGCCGCGCGATGCGGCCCCGCGCGTTGCGCGAGGGGATCGCCACGCCGAGCGCGACGTCCGTTTTCAGCTGGGTTTCCGGCATGGCACGGAAGATAGGATCACTGTCACCGGCCGACAACCGACTGCGCTACCTGGCCGGCGGCCTTGCCAATCCGAGCGGAGCAGCTTCCCTAAACTTGAGGCGTCAGTGAGAGCGAAGTGATCAGCCGCACGAGGTCCTGCTGACGGTTGACGCCCGTCTTGCGGAATATGGATTTGAGCTCCGATCGGATCGTCGCGGGCCGAACCCCAAACAGGGCAGCCGCGCTATCGATGCTGTGCCCGACGGACAGCGCGCATGCCAGCCGGGCCTCCGCCTGGGTCAGGCTGAAAAGATCGTGGAGCGCCTGCTCGTCGACTGCGAGCGCATCCGCCGCATCGCCGATTATGACCAGGGCCCTGGGCTCCATCGCTCCGAACGGGCTCTCGGGCGATATGAGCGGCGCGACGAAGGCCATCAACGCCCGTCGGCTCGACGTTCGCTCGATGCGCACCCAGCCACCCTTGTGCTCGATCGTGGCCGCATCCAGCGCCGCTGCGACGGCCCTGTCGAACCGGGCTTGGTCCGAACCCAACCGACATTGGAGCTTGCCATCCAATGCGACAAGCGCGTCCCCCTCGCCGAGCAGGCGATCCGCTTTGGCGTTGGTCATCACCACCTTGCCCGCGCCGTCGAGCGCGAACACCGCCTGGCGCATCGCATCGATCAGCGCGAGGTCGAAACGGCGCTGCTGGTCGAGTGTGCCCAGCCGTACAGCTAGCGCCAGCGCCTGCGCCATGTGTTTCAGGACAAGCTTGAACTGCTCGACATTCTCGGGTTCGACGTGGCCCTGCCGGCGTGACCGTTGCAGGCTCATGTAGGCGTGGTGGCTTTCGGTGCCACCGATCCATCCGGCGACGTAATAGCGAAGGCCGTGGCTGCCGTACCATTCGTACGTTGCATCCCGGTCCATCTCGTACTCGGTGAGTATCAAATGGTCCCAGTGCACGGGGATGTCGGGGTGGCTTTGCGCGAACGCAATGCGGGGGCATCGCCACATGTAATTGGCGGCATATTCGGCGCAATCGTCATCGCTGAAGCTCCCCGCGAGGCATATCGGGAGGGCGGCCGCGCTCTTGGGCACGAGGTTCAGGACCGCGCCGGTGCTGTCCGTGTGATCTTCGATCGCGCGAAGGGCGGCTTGCCACAACGTCGGGTCGGCCGCGGCAGCGTAGAGCATCTCGATGGTCGCGCTGAACTGCTCGAGCATCGCTGCCCGCCCCTGTCGGTTCGCAACAGGTCGATGTACGCCGTCATTAACGACAAGTAAACGCGTGGGTTAAGCGGGCGCCGAACCCAAAGCGGATCAGGCGAGGCCGAGCAGCTCCTGCGTTGCCGGTGCCGCGGCCGGATACTGCATGGCAATGTGCGACAGGTCCGCGCTCGTGACGTCAATGAGCAGCACCGACGAATTCCCGCCGTCGAACGTCAGCAGCACCGCCGGGTCACCGTGGTAGGTGGTGTTGGTTGCGGTCGGCGCGTCGGGGAAGACCAGGGTGTCGTAGTTGAGGTCTATGCCATTCAGTAAATCATGGCCGGAGCCCGATCCGAAGACGTATGTCGTGGGGACGTTCGTGGCATGATCCCAGATGAAGTCGTCGCCCGGCCCGCTGGTGAGGGTGTCCCCCGGACTGCTGCTCTGCACGGTGAATCCAGCTGGAATGCTGTTCATCGTGCTTGCTGACACACCCACCAGGGTAATGGTGGTCCCATAGGCGGTCAGCAGCTGGGCCGCTGCTCCGTAGTTGGTGTTCACGTCGATCCACGACGCGGCGAGGGGCATCATTTCGTTGTCGATGTACAGATGATCGGTGCCGACTTCGAAATCGAGAACCGTGCCACCCGACATGAAGAACTCATCAGGCGTATTGTCGGGAGTAGCGTGCGCGCCGTCGAACGTTCCGCCGATCAACAGATCGGCCGGCCTGCTGCCGAACAGCTGATCGCTGCCAAGGCCGCCGATCGAGGTGTTCGACCCACCGACACCACCAACGTAAATGGCGTCGTCGCCCGGACCTCCGTCAGCCACCCGCGCGACGTTCGCGATGGAGAGGTTGATGTAGTCGTTGAACCCCGTGCCGACGATCTTCTCGAAATTCTTGATTGTGTCGACGGTGTCGGTAGCGCCCTGCAGGCTCATGCCCCACCAGCTTCCGTGGAACGGAGTATCCGCCCAGAGCTGCGAATGGAGCGTGACGTTCCTTCCCTGCGTCGTTTGCGAGAAAGAGATGGAGACGCCGCTCGTCAATGCGCTGAGATCGAGCGTGTCGTATCCGGCGCCTGCATCGTAGACCGTAGTCTTGAGCTCCGTGAGACTCGCGACGACCTTGACGTCGTTCCCGCTGGTCCCGAACCACGTCGGTTTTGGTGCAGGCTTACCCATTGCTGCCTCCCCTCGTTGAGAGCAGCCAACCAGCTAAGCCGATCGTCATTGGGACGATATCCCCCAAATGGGGGAGGTCTCGCGGCGCCTATGCGGCCGCGGCGGGCACCTCATATTCCGCGGCTGCCGCCGACAGCGTGTCGACGAACTCGCGGATATTCTCCTCGGTGATGGTGAGCGGCGGAAGCACCCGCATCACGTTGTCGCCGGCCGCGACCGTCAGCAGGCCCCTGGTGCGGAGATAGTTCACGAACGCGCGGCTGTCCGACTTCATCTTGACCCCGAGCATCAACCCGAGCCCGCGCACGCTTTCGAACAGATGGTCGTGGTTGGGGATCATCTGCTCGAGCGCCGAGCGCAGCCGCTCGCTCTTCTGCCGGACCTCGGCCAGGAACTCCTCGTTGGCGACGATGTCGAACACCGCCTGCCCCGCGGCCATGGCCAGCGGGTTGCCGCCATAGGTCGAGCCATGGGTGCCGATGACCATGCCGGCAGCGGCCTTTTCGCTGGCGAGGCACGCGCCCATCGGGAAGCCGCCGCCGATGCCCTTGGCCGACGCCATGATGTCGGGGGTCACGCCGTAATGCTGGTAGGCGTAGAGCTGGCCCGAGCGGGCGACGCCGCACTGCACCTCGTCGAACACCAGCATCAAATCATGCTCGTCGCAGGCGGCGCGGAGGCCGGCGAGGAACTCGTGGCTTGCCGGGCGGATGCCGCCCTCGCCCTGCACCGGCTCGACCAGGAAGCCCGCGGTATTGTCGTCGATCGCGCCGAGGGCGGCGTCGAGGTCGTCGAACGGCATCACCTTGAAGCCCGGCAGAAGCGGCGCGAAGCCGTCGATCATCTTCGCCTGGTCGGTCGCGCTGACGGCCGCCATCGAGCGGCCGTGGAAGGCGTTGGAAAAGGTGATCAGGTCATGCTTGTGCGCATTGCCCTTGGCGTAATGGTAGCGCCGGGCGGTCTTGATCGCGCACTCGATCGCCTCGACCCCCGAATTGGTGAAGAACACCGTGTCGGCGAAGGTCAGGTCGCACAGCCGCGTGGCGAACGCCTCGCCCTGCGGGCTGCCGTAGAGGTTGGAGACGTGCATCAGCGTCGCCGCCTGGTCCTGGATCGCCTTCGTCAGGTGCGGGTGGCCGTGGCCCAGGATGTTGACCGCAATCCCACCCGCGAAGTCGAGATATTTCTCGCCCTGCTCGCCGTAGAGGTAGACGCCTTCACCGCGCACTGGCCGGACTGGCGAGCGCGGATAAACGGGCATGAGCGGCGTGATGGCCATGAACGGCGGCTCCTTGGCTTAGAATGTGGAAGCGGCCCCGGGCCGCTGCGATGCCTATAGCCAGCCGCCCCAAAAAGCGAAAGGCGCGCCGGATTTCTCCGGCGCGCCTTCCCTTGAGTCCCTTCGGCCCCGCTTAGTAGCGGCGATGACCGTAGCGGCGGTTCCAGTCGTTGGCCTCGCGCGCCACGCGGCGCTGGAGGTTGAAGATCTGGTTTTCCAGGCTGCGCGCTTCGCCGGCGCGAATACCACCACGCGTCGCGCGGAAGATGCGCCGCTGCAGGTTTTCCGCCTGGTTGTCGAGGCTCCGCGCCTCGCCACGCGACAGCACGCGGCGGTCGCGCATCACGCGGATGTCGGTACGGATCCGCTGCACCCGGCTTTCCATCGAGCGGGCGAAATTGATGCCGCTGAACCCGTTTCCGAAGTTGTACGGGTTGTACTGGTAGACCGGGGGCGCCCACTGGACGACCTGGGCCGAAGCCGGCGCTGCCATCGCGAGGCTCGAAGCCGCGGCAACGATGGGGATCAGGAACTTACGCATAGTGGCTCTCCTTTGAGCAATGTTATGGGGCGTCTAACGCACGAGACTTGTTGCGGTGCTGAACATTCCCGTTAGCTGCCGTTCAATCGGGGCGTTCAGTCGTGGCCGTCCCAGCGGTGGTCGTTCTCGTAGCGGTCGTCACGTCCGTCGCGGTCGCGGTCGCGGTCGTTGTGGTAACCGCTGTTGTAGCCGTAGCGGCCCCCAAAGCGGCTCGACGCGATCTGCACGCGCTGCTCGAGACGAGTGATGCGCGCCTGCAGGTTGGTCAGCTCGTACGGATTGAGGCCGTGGCGAGACGACTTGCGGAGCCGTTTCTCGATGTCGCGCGCCTCGTCCTTCAGCCGGTCCGCCGAATGGTCGCGGATGACATTCGCGCGGTCCATGAACCGGATGCGGTTCTGGAGCGCGTCGATCCGCTGCTGCAGCTGCTGCACCTGGCCGAAGCCGTTGTAGCCGTAGCCGTTGTAGCCTTGACCGCCGTAGCCATAGGGCTGGCCGTAGGGTTGCGGCTGCGGATAATATTGGGCCGAGGCCGGGCTCGCGAAGGCGAGAGCCGATCCAGCGGCAGCAAGAGCAATTACAAACTTACGCATCACGGCTCTCCTTTGAGCACCTGGGTTGATGCGTTGGAGAGTGCGCCGATTCGCTTGAGGCGCGTCTGAATGCCGCCGTTATCCGCCGTTCAACATCATTAATGCCGCGAAACGGCCTGACGCCTCAGTGAGGCCCGCGCTCGTCGCGCTCCTCCCAGATGAGGAAAGGGTCGCCGCGCGGATCGGCCCGCCGATAGGAATCGCGATCGTCGTAGCTTGAGCGGTCCCGCCCGTAGCGCTCGCCATCGTCGAACCCGCCGAGATCACGCCGCCGCGAAGTCTCGCCGCTTAGGCTCGCATCCGCCGAGGCGAAGCGCAGCTGCTCCTGCAAGCGCTGCACGGCAGTTTCGACGTCGCGCGCCTCGCGCTCGCTCGGCCGGTACAGCCGTTGCTCGAGCCGGTGCGCCTGGCGGCGTAAGTCCTCGGCTTCCTCGCGGCCGATGAGCTGGCGGTCGCTGAGGACGTCGATCTGAAGCTCGATGCTTTTGAGGCGCAGGCCGAGCATGCTGGCGAGGCTTCCGGGAGCATGCCTCTGTGCCGGCGGCGCGGAGTTTGCCGGAGCCGCGGCGACAAGCGCGGCTGAGGCCACCATGATCGTTGGAAGGAATTTACGCATCACAACAACGCCTTACACCCTTTCGGCGAGCGCTGCCTGAACGAACTCAGTTCTTGATCTTCCAGCCGCTCTTGAGGAGCCAGTAGTTCAGCGCCCACAGCGCGACGTTGAGCAGCAGCAGCGCAACCGCGCCGACCGCGAGCGGCGAATCGCTAACTCCGAGGAACCCGGCGCGGAACCCCGAGATCACGTAGAAGAACGGATTGGCGTGGCTCACCGCCTGGAATTTCGGCGCGAGCTGGTGGACCGAATAGAAGGTGCCGCTCAGCAACGACAGCGGCGTCACCACGAAATTGGTCACCGCCGCGGCATGGTCGAATTTCTCGGCCCACATCGACGTCAGCAACCCCATGAACGACAGCAGCAGCGAGCCCATCAGGCCGAACCACAGCACCAGCTCGGGCCGGCGGATGTCGACCGACACGCCCGGCCACAGCAGCATCGCCAGCCACACCGCGAAGCCGACCAGGAAGGCGCGCGTCACCGACGCCCCGACCAGTCCCGCGATGAGCTCCCCGGTCGACAGCGGCGGCATCAGATAATCGACGATATTCCCCTGGATCTTGCCGACCAGCAGCGAGAAGCTCGAATTGGCGAAGGCGTTCTGGATCATCGCCATGACGATCAGGCCCGGCGCAAGGAAGTTGACGAACGGAACATCGACGCCCGGAGCGACCACGACGGTTCGCCCGCCGCGGCCCAGCGCGACCGTGAAAATGATAAGATAGAGCAGCTGCGTGATCGCCGGAGCCCAGACCGTCTGCATCTGGACCTTGAAGAACCGGCGCACCTCCTTGATATAGAGGGTTCGAAGGCCTCCCCAATTGACTCCCTTGAGCACCGGATCGCCGGGTGCGAAGCGCACCCAATTGCTGGCCCGAGGGTTAATGGGGTCGTTCACGGGGAAGGCGCCTATCGGCTGGTTACCAGCCGGGCAAGTTTGGAAGCGAGAGATTTAAGAATGTCCTG
>Ga0207645_10002805_pt1 | contig 13535 bp, 8 predicted proteins | sample KBSM53metaG_FD_184331 | JGI IMG/M metagenome (GOLD analysis project Ga0207645, IMG submission 184331) | Miscanthus rhizosphere microbial communities from Kellogg Biological Station, Michigan, USA - KBS M5-3 metaG (SPAdes) (version 2) | ecosystem: Host-associated > Plants > Roots > Rhizosphere >...
TACTTTTCCCGCAGCAACTGGTTCTAAGTCCCTATCAGACTTTAGACAGGCGAGCCTGAAAGGCGATATTCCTGGCAATTGTTCGCAGATCTCAGATGCAGATCCTTACTTAATGTTTGTGAATCCAGACGGGTATCTTATTCGCATCTCAAAGAAATTGGCAGAAACACTGGGATGTGTTTATACCAATAATAATTCGGACCAGTACAATCGATGCCAGGATCAGATCAAAAAATGGAGAGATAAAATTGCCCAGTCCCCTGCTACTTCTTCTCCCGATAACTTCATGGATATACTTAACGTAATAAAATCCGTCCAGGAGTGATGTGCACCTAATTTGCCAATGGCAATTCAATGTGGAATGTAGTTCCTTCACCCAATTGGGTTTCAAACCAGATCTTACCATGTGCCTGTTCAACTATGCTTTTACACATGGCGAGGCCAAGCCCCGTTCCCGAAGATTTAGTAGTAAAGTTGGGTGCAAAAATTTTTGATTGCATGGAAGAGGGGATCCCTTCCCCGTTGTCTTTTACGCTTACAACGACGCTTCCATTCTCGCGAAATTCATTTACATTAATAACGCATTGTTCCTTTTCGCATGCTTCGACCGCATTTTGAAAAAGATTTGTGAACAGGCGGTTCATCTGTGTTTTATCGGCTCGCAACATTACTTTATCCGGAAGTGCGTCCCAATTTATTTCCACCTGCTGCCCGCGTTGATATAATTCTTTCAACGACTTAATGACTTCATGCATGTCAAAAAGTTCAACTTGCGTGTTGCCGATATTGGCAAACTGTGAGAAATCAAAGGCGATCTTTGATAAGTGATCTATTTGTTCCACCAGTGTATTGGCAACTTTAGCGGTCAATTCCTTTACCTCCGGCGAATTATTCAAAATGGCCTTTTGTAAATATTGGATACTTAGCTTCATCGGCGTCAATGGATTTTTTATTTCATGAGCCACCTGTCTCGCCATCTCGCGCCAGGCGCCTTCCCTCTCACTGCGTGCCAGGACAGCCGCGCTCTCACCCAGTTTGCTTACCATTTTATTAAATTCTTTTACCAATTCGCCTATTTCATCGTTACGGTTCCAGACAACTTCCTCGTTCATTTTTCCAAGATTCACTTCCCGCATCTTGTCACCAATAATGGAAAAAGAACGAGTGATCCTGTTAGTAATAAATAATGCGATAACGCCAGCCGTTAAAAAGATAAAGGCATTCAGTATGATAATTGTCACAAGAAAATTTGAGATTTCCTGGTGCAACTCAAACTGGGAAAGAAAGTATGGAATATTTACATAAGCGTATTCGGTTCCGTCATCGCTTCTTACCGGGGCATAAATACTCAGGTATGACAGGTCACTGATGTGTTCCTGTTGTACTCTTTCCACTTCGCGCGATTGACTCAGATGAAAAAATGCCTCGGGATTGATCTGTTTGCTGAGAACACCCTTTTCATAAATATTTTCCTGGGACGAGACCTGTAAATTTCCGGCCAGGTCATACACGTTTACGTCTACGTTATGAATATCTGCTACATCGGAGACTAGTTTCTTCAACTCCCGGTTCGAGCCCGGCTCATATATCTTTGTCACATCGTCAAAAATGCTGTGCTCGGCAATTCTTTTTTTCATTTCATTTTCCATCACTTTCAATGTGCGGCTTAATTTATCTGCATTGTTCCTGTTATACCTCGTGATAAAAAATGAAATGGTAGATGCGGCAATGATCAAAAAAGAAAGTATGCTGATAAAAATGATCGTACTGTGCACCTGCGTGCGGATATTCATCTGGAAAAAGTTGCTAAGCCCTCTTTTATCGCTCCCGATTTTCAAAAGAAATGCAACAGTTTGAATGAAGGTTACCAGGAAAAGAAATGAACAAAAAATATACGAGAACAAGGTTATGGCCTCAATGATAGAATCCACTTTACGTGCTAATACAATGACCTTCTCGGTGCCGTTCCGGTACCACATTTCATAAAAATCACCATTCTTCCTTTTCTCAACTTCCTGCGTAGGTATTTCGTCTTCCGTTAATGTTGTCGCAAAGGGATATTTGCTTGACGACTCAACGAGGCTGCGGTTTTTATAAATAGCAAATGAGTAGTTGGGCGATGACCTCGGGTCATTTTCGTTTGGCTCTCTGAACAAAGTGGCTTCAAGTGCATTGGCCGCATTGGTCTTTGGGTTGGATACGATAAATAGTGCGCCCAATACTCTTCCCGTATCCTGAACGATCTTCTTGGTAATGTAAGTGACCCTATTGTTACTGGTGACATAGGAATAGAGGTCAGGAATCGTTCTGCTTTGTTTACTTTGTATGGAGATGATATTATTCAATGACTCGTATGTAAGATCATCGTCATTGAAAAGCGGGTTAAACGTTGAATCCTCGAAAACATACAATTTAGTGTCATACTTATTTACATAACCCTTGTAGTTTGCAGTAAGGATGCTGTCACGAAAGATCCTGCCGTTCTCTTCATCATGAAAGCGATAAAAGTTGGAGGCAAGAAACCTGTTATCAAGATAGGTCAGCGCGATCTTCAAAAGCATTTCGTTGGACTCATCATCCTGGATAGCCAGGTTCTCGGCGATCGTTTTCCTGTTAGTCCATTCCTTTGTCTTATTTTCTGTGATAATAATAGCCGAGATGGAAACGGAAAAAACAAATATCCAGAATATGATGCCCGCCACATTAATATGAAAGCGATTTATCACAAATCCCCGCTGGCTCACTAACCAGGTGTAGCCTATGAGCCACAACAGAACAGGTATATAAAATTGAATGGCCGGATCAGCAAAACGGAAAGTGAGATAGGCCAGGCCTGTAGCGCCAATTCCAAAATAGATCAGGGGTTTTCTTTTTTCAAATACAGGCAAAATGAACCGAAACATTATTTGCGTAAACTGATAATATCCCAACGACAGACTAGCCAGAACGATGAATCCAATTACGCTATACTTATTAAGGCTAAAAAAATCTGTAACATCGAAAGATATTTTTGAATCGGCGACAAGACTGCTGATCGTACTTGCCAGTACAAATGTGGAGACCACAAGAACCAGTAAGGCCACAATTGCGATCAGCCATTTTCCGGCTCCTTTTACCCGCCTGAGCAGGTCCATTTGGTTGCCCAGCTTAGACCATGCAAAAACAGTGATCCATGAAAATAGCAGGGAATTGATCAGTAGGTCTCCCAGTGTTCGGTTAACTAAATTGGTTCCATAAACAGCCGGGTCAAACAATTCAAATTGGCGGAACTCAAAGACCAGGGGATAGAAATAAAGGCTAAGTCTGAATATAATAAGCACAACAATTAAAGCAGCAACGCCGCGCCACTGGTTGTCCCTTTTTTGAGCAACAAATTCTGCCAGCGAATGGGCAAATACAAAAAAGAAACACAATGACAACAGACGAAGGATCACAGTAATGGGATCATTATTGGGGATAGCGCTGGTAGGTCTTCGGTCAATATAAAAAAGAACCTGGCCGGAAGAAGATCTGATCGGGTAGTCTGTGTTCTTACTACTAATAATGATGCGCTTATGGGCCGTCCTGCTATAGGCAAATTCGTCGTTCAAAAACTGGCTTTCAATATAGTATTTTGATTTGACCGGGATTAACGCGTAAGTCCACAATTTGTTGCTCATTCCATTGAGAGCAAAGGATCTTTTGACGATCACATAATAGCCATTGTCCAATAATGTAAAATACTCACCATCATCCAGGTTATAGCTTGTTGCAGGAGGAATTATGTTTTGATTATTCCAAAATAGCATTTGCTGCGTTCCAAAAATTGTCTCGGCGACAATATATATCCCGTATTCTTTTTCTTCCAGCGATTTAAATTCATCAAGCGTTTCCCTGTTTTGAACCAATTTTCTGAGCAGGTGAGTGTCTTTGATAACCTCGTTGAAGTCTAATTCCTTTGTTTGGATATACCGGGTTAAAGACCGTTTCTCATGATTTATTGCGGATACGCGGGTATAGTAAGAATTGAAAACAAAAGAAAGAGCAAAGGTGATAATACACAACGCTAACAAGGTGTACCTCGAAAATAAAATATGTCGGAAAGCGGTTTTCAAGTAGTATGTCGATGTTTGATGGTGTTCCAGATGGCGTCCATTTCTTCGAGGGTCATGTCACCAAGATCTTTGCTTTGTTTTAGCGCTTCTGCTTCCATTTTTGTGAACCGGTCAATGAACTTTTTGTTGGTTCGTTCCAAAGCATTTTCCGGGTCAATGCGCAAAAACCGTGCATAATTGATCAATGAAAACACGAGGTCACCAAATTCGTCTTCTATTTTATCTCTTTCGCCTTTTGCGACAGCTGCGTGTAGCTCATTGGTTTCCTCCTCTACCTTTTGCCACACCTGTTCCTTGTTTTCCCATTCAAAACCTACCTGCCTGGCTTTTTCCTGCAATCGCAGCGCCTTTACTGTAGCAGGTAACGATACGGGTACCCCGCTTAGTATTGATTTCTTTCCTTCCTTTAATTTCAATTTCTCCCAGTTCTTCTTAACGTCTTCTTCATTGTCCACTTTTACGTCTCCATAAATATGCGGATGCCGGATTATCAATTTTTCAGAGATCCCCTGTATCACTTCCTCAAGCGTAAATTGTTGTTGTTCTCTTGCTATTCTCGAATAAAAGAGAATGTGCAGCAAAAGATCTCCGAGTTCTTCCCTGATTCCCTTCCAATCCTTTTCCGTGATCGCATCAGTCAATTCGTAAGTTTCCTCGATCGTCATGTGCCGCAATGTTTCAATTGTTTGTTTACGATCCCAGGGGCATTTCTCCCGGAGCTCATCCATGATCTCAACTAATCTTAAGAATTCTTCAGCAAGTGTGACCGCCATATATATCAGATTTTAAAGAAAGAAAAAACAGCAAAAAATGCAAATAGCAATACAAGCATTATAATATAACAAATATTGACCAATAAAAATTTAAAAAAGGTTTTGATCCAGCCTTGGCGGTAAAAATTTTTTAACGCCAGGTATTCGTAAACAAACAACCCAAGAACAAGAATGGTTGATAGAAGAGTCAAAAAACCAAGATCAAGGGCCCTGTTCAGTTTGGAAATACCAAACAGGACCAACTGCGCGATAAAGAGAAAAACATATAAATGAAGACTGAAAATAATATGGCTTACGTAATAAAATTGCTTTCTTCTTATGTACATTAATTTAAGGATCAAGGCAAGAAGCGGAAGGGATATCCAAAGCATCTGTGGTAGGCTATGCAGCAGGGCTTCTTTTATGGCAGTGAAAACTTCAAGCTTGTTATGATATTTTTCATTCAGCTCAAGTTCCTTATAAATGAGTTGTCGTTTCAACCAACTATGCTCCCGGGCATTGGTGCGTTGCGCTGAATCAAATTGCTTTACAGATGCATAATTTGTCCCCGTAAAATGAAATGCTAAAGAGGTATCCAGAAAGATCTTAAAAACTGTATCTACGTATTTTTTGAATTCTTCCCGGGTCATCGGCTTCGCCGTTCTTTCCCTTTCTTCGTTGATATGGGTCGTAAACTTTGCAAATGTGGCTGAATCCATTTTATCAATTTGCGCTAAAGTCTTACCGTTTATCGATGGATCAATTTTTATTGGTTCCCTGCTTCGAAAGAAAGAAAAAAAAAGAAGGAAAAAAATGGCCGAGGTAAAAACATACATCCGGATAGGGTTTAGATAACTGGCTCTCCTGCCGATCATGTATTCTTTTGAAAGGAATCCTGGTTTGAACGACAGATCCTTGAGTGTTGTAAAAAACTTGCCGTCAAAGTGAGTGATATCATTAAAAAAATGAGTAACAAGATGCCAGAAACTTTCTTTAGGCTCAACATTTTCCTGGCCACAAACATGACAATACCGGCCGATCACAGCAGCTCCGCAATTCAGGCAGTTCTTCTCCTTTCGTTCCCGGGTGTGGCTCACAATAAATTTTTGCTAAAATAAATACAAAAAATACAAGCCTTCATTTCTTTTTCGTTACTGAATAATTCAATTATTTTTGACACTAAAGACAATATCATTCCTTGATGAAAAACATACTTGGTTCTTTCTTTCTCCTGATGAGCTCCGCAACCTTACATGCCCAATATTATTACAAAGACCTTATTGGCACACGGGAGATAAATCAAACGATCAGACTCTATCTCAGCAACAAGGTACTCTCCGCAGAGGCGACGGGCTTTGATGGCGACGGGGTAAAAAACAGCGATTTTTCAGAAACACATAATTTCTTTGCTGACAAGAACTTGCTGAAGATCGCGACCCGGAATAAAACTGATATCATCAATGAATACTATCGCTTTGATGGTAAGGGACTCTTAACAAATAAGTCTGACACTTCTTCCTCCCTGGTATCTACTACCACCTATACATATGACGAGAAAAACAACCCGGCGCTGATCAAAAACATGGTAACTGATACCGGCGATAGCATTTATGTGAATGAAGTCCATCAATGGTTTTATAATGACCAGGGTAAACCCTTACGGATGCTGAGAATTTTAAATAATAATGATACAACAGAAGTTCGCTTTACCCTTGACGAAAAGGGAAACGTGACGGAAGAATTGCCATTCGTCAAAAAAGTAAGCGGGGAAAAAACTTACTATTACTACGATGACAAAAACAGGATGACAGACATCGTACGCTTTAATACAAAGGCACGCCGTCTTCTTCCTGACTATATGTTCGAGTATACAGAGAAAAACCAGGTGTCTCAAAAGATCACGACTCTCTCCATGATGGATCTTGGATATCTCATCTGGAGGTATGTGTATGATGACAAAGGACTGAAAACAAAAGAAGCAAGTTTTAACAAGGATAAGGTAATGACGGGAAAGATCGAATATTCTTACCGGTTTGGACAATGATCCTGGTACGACAACAAATTATCGAATTGCCTGTGGGAAGTTTTACCTTTAAATAAATGTCAGAGGAAAACCCCATATTGCTATATTGGCGGGCAGAACTGCAGGCTTTTCATGAAAACCTTTTATCACTTCAGGAACAAATCAATGAAAAAGCAATACACGATCTGCGTGTTGCTATCAAAAAACTTCGTTCCTGTGCCAAAGTGTATTCTGGCCTTATAAAAAAGAAACATAAGAAAGAATTGCCAGGAGGCGTTGATTCCTTGTTTTCCATCTTAGGAAAACACCGGAATATTGAAATGAGTAGAAAATTATTACTCTCATTAGGAGGAAAAAATACGGCCCTTTTAAACCCGGTCCTTGTTTACCTGCAATTGTTGCAGGACCAGGCCAGCGAATACAGTCGACCAACGATCCGACAATTTGAATCAAAGGAATTGGATGCGCTGACAAACAACATAGAGACCGAGTTTAAATATTTGAATGATGAAGAAGTTTTGTCTAAAACAAATGGAATGGTCGATTCGTCTTTAAAAAAGGTACAGGAGGATCTAAAACATTTTAAAGAAAGATCTCATCTTGTCCGAAAACAACTGAAGGATATTTTTTACCAGGCAAAAATGTTTCACGGCAAAAGCTCGTTTACGAAACCGCAATTAAAAAACCTCGACACAATTTTGGATCATTTAGGCAATATCCATGACCACGAGGTCCTGATCTCAAACCTTAAAAACTTTCGTAAAACAATCCTTTCTAACACGATGAAGGAATATGCTATAATCAAAAGAATTGAAACAAGGGCGAAAAAAAAGAAAGATGATCTTCTGGACAAAGCATACGAGTCAACAGAAAAACTGATAGCCGACTATAAGAAAGCTGTTCCGGAAAAACAAACTCCCAAAATAACTGTGGAGGTTAATTAAGGTACAACAACGGATTTACGATCTACCGTTTGGGCGGTGAAATAACCGAGCGCTCCCCCACTAAGGTTCGTTACAGGATTTGCTGGAGTCGCAATATTTCCTCCATCTCCTCCATTAAAATGAAGACTGTACCAATACTTGTACACGGCGTCATCGATACCAAGCATTTCTATCATTACCGTATCTCCGCTTTTGATATTGCGCGGGTCATCTTTTTTATCGACGCCCGTATCCAGCTGAATCAGGACCGTCTGTCCATCGGTAAATTCGTCATTTTGCCAGAATATGGCAGGATCCTTTACTCCATCCAGGTATTGAACAAACCGGTAATTATTACTGATTCCGGCAGGATCATTATAACCAACGGTCGCAAATTTGAATTCACCAAAAGGTCCGTTAGAAATGTAAACTGTATCCAGTGAAACAGGTAAAGGCATTTTACTCGAGGCCGTAAAGACGTAACCGTTGATCGTTACTGACAATTGGTATACATGACCGGGCGTGCCATTGATCTGATTGGTTTCATAAACCCCGGGCTGTGTTTCCGGCAATAAAAATTCCACATCATTGTCTTTAATCGTAATGATCGCACCCGTTACTCCCGGAAATTGATTGTCCTCATAAAATGGTTTCGACTGCGTTAAGTTCACTTTACACACACCGGGTTCATTAGTGATAATGCCTTCCACCACGTATTTAATGTCTGCGTCATGTAGTTTCAAATCAACAACTTTTTGACATGAACAAAGGGATAAAACGCATAAAACAAGTGTCAATCTTTTTATATGCTCCATGGTCAAAATTTAAAGTTGTAAGAAATCGAAGGAACAAAAGTGAATAGCGATGTCTTTACAGCCTCGGTTTTTGTCGGGTCCGTTTCACTTTCCCTGAAACTGATCTGGTATGCATTGGCCCTGCCATAGGCATTATATATGCTGAAATTTAGTTCCGAAGAGAATCGCTTGCCTCTTTTCAATTGTTTTGTCGCACCAACATCGAGCCTGTGATAATTCGGCATTCGATAGCCATTCCTCTCACTATAATAGAAATATACTTCGTTATCGACCGTGTATTTGCCACTCGGATAAGTCACCGCATCACCTGTATAAAAGATCCAATTGGCTGAAAGCGTCCATTTTTCATTCAGTTGGTACATGGCAACAATAGCTATATCATGTGTTCTGTCCTGTCTTGCGTTATACCACTGGTTATTGTTGATGCCATCTATTTTTCGTTCCGTCTTTGAGAGCGTGTAGCTGACCCATCCGGTTAATCTTCCAGTTTTTTTTCTGAATAACCATTCAATACCATATGCTCTTCCTTTGCCATACAATAACTGTGTTTCGATCGCTGCGTTTGTAAATACTTCCGCACCGTCGCGATAATCTATCTGATTCTGCATCGTTTTGTAATAGGTTTCTACATTTATCTCGTAGTTACGATCTTTCAGATCTCTATAATACCCGATAGCAACCTGGTCTGCTATCTCGGGTTTAATCATGTTTGTACTTGCCACCCATTTATCGGTGGGCGATGAAGAAACTGAATTTGAGATCAGGTGTAAATTTTGAGTATTCCGTGTATAGGATGCTTTTAAGGAGCTTAAATTGTTTAATTGATAGCTCACCGCTACACGAGGTTCAGCATTCAAATATGTCTTCACTATTTCCCCCGTTCCGTAATGGATCGTGTCAATTACCTTGCCTGTATCATCCAACGCATAATAATCACCCTTGCCTAAAATGGTAAATGCTGAAAGACGCAAACCATACGTAAGGTTCCATTTATTGTTAATTCTCCATGAATTGTTTGCATAGATCGCATTATCGAGTGAATACCGGTCCTGTAAACCTTGTGTTACGGTTCCATTATCGCCTGTAACGGAAATCTCTCCTGGTTTAATAGTATGATAGATCGAATTAACACCGAAGATGATCGTATTATTTGCATTTGCGTATAACTGGAGTTCCTCTTTCAAATTCCAGTCTCTTATCCGGGACAGAATTCCATAGTCAATCGATTCTGTATGAACATCGATCTTGTAATCGTAGTTACTATAGATCAGTGAAGTATTGGAAAATAGTTTTTTATTAAAAATATGATTCCATCGCAATGTTCCCGTTGCATTGCCCCAATTGATCCCTGCTACTTTATCCTGGCTTAATACGTCTCTGCCAAAGTAACCTGAAAGAAAGATCTTGTCCTTTTCGCCTAAAATGAAATTCATTTTTGTATTCAGGTCATAGAAGTACAGTTTTGTTTTTTTTAACGATGAATCGCCCAGCTTCAGAAATACATCGGCATAGGTTCTGCGGGCAGATATTAAAAAGGAGGATCTGTCTTTCTGCAAGGGACCCTCTACATTTAATCGTGAAGCGATAAGACCAATTCCGCCACTTACCCCAAAATTTTGGTTATTGCCATCATTCATTTTGATGTCCAATACTGATGATAGCCTTCCTCCGTATTGTGCAGGCATTGTACCCTTGTACAGGGTCACGTTTTTGATCGCATCGGAATTAAAAGTGGAAAAGAAGCCAAGCAGGTGAGAGGCATTATAAACGGGTGCCTCGTCGAGCAAGATCAGGTTCTGGTCTGCTGAACCTCCCCGTGTATAAAAGCCGCTATTGCCTTCCCCGGCTGATTTTATACCAGGCAACAATTGGATTGTTTTTAGTATATCCCGCTCTCCGAATAGTACCGGTATAGTTCTTACTTCGTGAACGTTGATCTTCTCAACACTCATTTGGGGGTTCTTAAGACTCCTGCCCGTGGAAGATCCTTTAACCGTTACTTCCTGCAAATCGGTGACTTCTTCCTCTAGCAAAATATCAAGCTTCACATCTTTATTCAGTAAAACCTTTATCGACTCCGACTTCATTCCTACTGCCGAGATCTCAATCGCATAATCATTTTGCGGCAGCGTTAATGAATAAAAGCCGTATTCATTGCTTACCGTCCCGCTTGAATATCCTGTTACGGATACGCTGGCGCCAATAATTACCTCGCCCGTTCCTTTGGCTTTAATGGTACCATGTAAAGAATATTTCTGCTGCGGATGAGATCTGTTTGTTTTCACTTTATTCTGATCAATAGCTCTCGTTGTGTCCTGGCATATTCCATCAAACGAAAGATGCATTACCAGAAAAAATAGGGAAAGGATAAAAACGCTTTGTTGCATGTATTGGGCTTAGGGCTTAATGACCGGCGAGATCATTTAAAAAGAATTGCATTTCTGAAAGTGGCTTAAAGTCTTAACGAATTGAGGTCTTTTTTGTTACAAAAATCGTGAAGTAAAGGATTAAAACAACATGAGTTTCTATGAATGGTTGATTTTCGCGGCTTCGCCTGATGTTGAATTTAGAGTAAGAAATCTCCCCCAAAGCTGACGGCAAAATATGGGCAAACTTCAATATTGACAATATGCATGAACTGGCAGGGATTTGTCTTCACCTGTTACAATTGTCATTGTTCCATGATTGTAGTTTTTGGTTTATTAAGATTTGAAAGTCAAAAAGCCTCCGTACTATACGAAGGCTATCCAGTTATTGAAAATTAAAAACGGAGTCGCAAGGTAAACCACACTTCTCATAACCTGAATAAGTGAAATTCCTTAAAAGCAAAAGGGACTGTAGAAACAGCCCCAGCCCAATTCGCAAGAAAGGCGTCCCTATAAGAGACGCTTTCTCCAACATGAATAGGTTAGTACCCTATATTGTCAAGGTAAGCCAACTCGTGAAAATATCTTTTATATAATTCCGACTTGCGCCGGCAAATAACAAAGGGCCGGATAAAGATCCAGCCCGCTTTGAAAATTCTCTTTAATAAGTTGATTGAGTAGGAGAGAGAATTTTACCAAATTTTCAATAACGATTATTATATAAACAATTTCCGTGCAAAACCAATTTTAAACGGCAAACACAGCAGCTACAACAAATACTGGGCAAGCATTTCCTCAGATATTTATTTTTTATCATGCCTCTTTGCCCTAATTCACTGACCTTAACAATTTCCAATTATTAAGTCGAAACCAAATCGATCATCAGTGCATGACACATTTTTAATAACCAGGATCGGTTTGAGTAAGCTCTCATCTGCATTTTCATAAGTTGGTTTTGTTTCACAAAGCTTCTGAGATAATACTGATCGATCAAACACATCCGTTCGGCTAATATTCCTACAATTACTAATGTTATCATTTTTTGCAACACTGGCTCTATGGGAAATCAACTGGCGGCCTGCGAAATTACGCGTCAGCAATTAAAGGAAGCAGCATCTGTCACTAATCCGTCAACTAGCATACATAAAAACACACCCAATAAATCTAAATATCGTCCAGCTATTAAGTGCTATCAGCGCCCGTCTGTTGTGTCAGTACAAAAACCTATTGAGACTGAAAGTATAAATTATGTACACGAAAAAGGCATAAAAAAAGCGACCTGGTCATCGCTACGGAGCTGAACCCGCACACCCCGAATCGTCGGGGCTTGCGGCCCACAGAATTTTAACCACAAGTATTCAGTCCCGATTTCCGGGATGCGTGGTCTACCAACTTCATTCAAACTTCTCTAAAATAGCAGCTAAAAAATCCGGCTCATTTTCTAGCGTGCTTATAAAAGTCGTCGATCATTTATTTAATGAATTTCTCGACCTTGTAAGCCTGTTCGCTCGATTTAGATCCCTTTCGCTAAAACATATTTTGTAGTTTCTATACAAGTAACCAATACACCACGGATCTTATTATCTTCTCCTAACGCCGGACTATAGCAAAAAGTCCAATAAATATTTTCTACTTTTCCATTCCGATAAAAGGGTACCAGCTGATCTTCCAGCATTACGGCTTCACCAGTTACAAAAACTTTTTGTAACAATGGGCCGATAAAATGCCAAATCTCGCCCCATATGGTGATCGCTTTTTTCCCAATGGCGGGATGCTTTCCGTTTATGCCAAGGCTGGGTCGGAATGCTTCGTTATAAAAACAGAGAAACTCTTCGCCCCAAAAAAGGAACATGGGGAAAGCAGAATGGAGTACATCGTAAACTGTTATTTGAAGACTTAGCGGCCAGGTTTCAATATCACCGATCGATGTGCGGGACCAATCATAATTTAACACCAGGTTACCTATTTCTCCGGTGTTCTTTAAAAATGGAAATTGATCAATATTTTTTGGGATGGTATTCAGCGTGGAACTATTGTATGTAAATGTAGGTTTTTCCGGCTCTAAGGTTGGCAACCCTGAGTCGGGTACGTTTACGGCCATGTTTATCTCAATTTCTTTCATGGCCGCAAAAATACGGTCATTCGGCATTTGATCATCTATTGAAAGATGAATTTGTAGTTCAGAAAGACACAACTTGTCACGCCTGTGGCAGATGCAGTAATTAGGCTCAGGACTAAATGATTACTGCCGTGAGATGGATGGAAAATTTAGTTTTTCGAGAAACCTGTTACTTCATTCTTGGAAAACAATTCGAGAGAGTCGTAAAAGACTTTGAGGTATTCGCTTCAGCGATCACATTGATCGCAAAGGAAAAGATCTTTTCAAGCTTGCTCAGCAACCTAGGATCGGCACTATCAGCTTGTTATAGTTAAATCTACGTGCCCCAGGCGGCCCCGAAGTACCGGGGTTGAACCCGCACACCCCGAATCGTCGGGGCTTGCGGGCCCACAGAATTTAACCACAAGTATTCGGTCCCGATTTTCCGGGATGCGTGCACTCAA
>Ga0207645_10002806_pt1 | contig 13534 bp, 15 predicted proteins | sample KBSM53metaG_FD_184331 | JGI IMG/M metagenome (GOLD analysis project Ga0207645, IMG submission 184331) | Miscanthus rhizosphere microbial communities from Kellogg Biological Station, Michigan, USA - KBS M5-3 metaG (SPAdes) (version 2) | ecosystem: Host-associated > Plants > Roots > Rhizosphere >...
TTTTTAGATCCGCGACGTCCGTGACCGGACCGGTGGGCCCGTGCTCTCCGGGGATCCACTTGGGATATGCCAGGCGCGTGGTTCCCGCGGCAACCGGCATGGTCGATCGGTTGATCGCGCAGAATCTGGTAACACGTGAATCCTGTGAAGCAGATCGGCGCACCAAACTATTAGCCCTCACGCAAAAAGGGCAAAAGATCATGGATGACATAATGGCGGATCTGCCTACGTTATTTGGTTGCACGCGGTTTAGCGATCACGAGCAAAAGACGCTGCGTGCGCTGCTTGAACGGGTTGCGATTGCATAGAGCTATCTCCCTCAGAATTGCCCGAGGGAGATAATTATTCTAGCAGGCTTATTTGTTTTATGCGGCAGGTGGAAGATCGGAAGGAATGGTGCCATTAACGATGGTTTCCTGAATCTGTCCGCTCACGGGGTGATATGCTTCGGCGAGCTGAGCGGACAAGACCGTGTCATTCGCACGGTCATAATCATTGATACCCTGAATCAAGTGATCAATTACTCTTGTGTATTGATAATCGGTAATAGTGAGACCCTCATGCCAGTGGGCGACCGCTCCGTAATTGACTTCCTGGCCTGCCATGAGATTACCCAGCGCAGTAGCCAAGAGTGTAATGTGCGGATCTAGTCGCTCCGGATTACCGGTCAGACGTGCAAAAATGTGGCTAACTTCCGGATCATTGGGAATCGCCTCGGTAAATACAGGTGTTAGGGCTTCACGTAATTGGGACTTCGCAGTATCAGACATACGTACCTCCTACAGTTAGTACTCGCAGTATAAAACATGCTGCCATCGGGTAATGATGTAAAAAATGCTTGTGCTCACTCACGCAAGCGATTATGATGAAAGCAAATCCGTACAAAAACGAAGGAATCGTATGAAACACAAACAAAACGAAAAAGGATTTAGCGCCTTCGAAGGTGTTATTATCCTGATTATCGTCGTTATTGTGGTGGCTGCCGGCATGTCCGTTTTGAAGCATCAAAACAAAAAAACCGCGAATACGCCGCCGTCCCACACCCCAACGAAAAATGAAAACAATACTAACTCTTCGTCCAAAACCAATCCGTATGCCGGGTGGAAGGTCGGCGATGTGGGTGGTATGGTGAGTTTTTATTATCCAGCGGAGTGGACGGCACAAACCAATAGCGACTCCAGTGAGCAGATTACTGACCTCGCGCCTTTGAGTGGCTGGCGCGTGCAACTTATCGTGTCGAATGCCGACCTGCAAGGGCTCGATGCCGGCTGGCCGACCACTGAGCCGGTCACGGTGATGGGTCAAAAGGCATACCTGGCCTTCGGCAGCGCAAAGAATAGTAGCGGTGCTGTCGAGGATGTACGCTTGTCGCTCAGCCCTACCAAAAGCGGCAACCACTGCATCAAGCTTGCAAAATATCCGGGCAAATACTTTTGCATGGTGACTATTTTTAATGAGATGAACAACGGTGTTGCGGCGCCGATAACGGTGGATCAGGCGAAAGGTAACGCAAATTACGCCCAGCTAAAACTGCTGCTCGAATCGGTGGCTGAAAAATAATTCAGTTTGCGGGCACACCGGCATGCGCCAGTGCCTGTGCCAGAGTTGCGGCGTCGGTAAATTGTACGGCTTGCAGGCCAAATCGTTTTGCTGCCGCTACATTTTGTTCATTGTCGTCGATGAAGAAAATCTCTTCGGGCTTGATGTGGTAATGATCGATGACGGCTAAAAACGCCTGCTTGGCCGGTTTTTTATGCCCGATTTCAAACGATAAAAAGATGTGATCGAAGAATTCGCTGAAAATCCAGTTGCGGCGGACATGGGCGAACATCGGCGTGGTATCGGAGAGCATTGCCATGCGCACGTCGGCTTTGTGTAGTTTTTGCAAAAGTGCTTGCATCCCGGGCATTGGAGCAAGCGCCCGCAAGAAGCTTTCTAAAAACACTGATTCGGTAACTTTTTCGCGGGGCAGGTCGTACATCGCGGTAAACTGATCAAGGAATTGCGCGGTGGTAAGTTTGCCCACGGTGTAGTCCGGATACAATTCGTCCCACATGTGCCGTAATTGCTGCTCGGACAGATGAAAGGCAGCTGAAAGGTCGTCGCCCACCACCTTATTGAGCGGAAACAGCACGCCCACAGCATCGAAAAGCACGAGTTTGATCATGTGCTTATGATACCAAAGTGGTGCCGGACGAGAGTGCATGTTTATTTATTTTCATAAAGATGGTTTACTATACTCTAAACTGAAAGGAGTGCGATATGCCTAATCCTGAGTGTCAATTGAGTCCCGAAGCGATGCAAGTTACATTAACCGATCTTGCTCGTGCCTGTAAAGTGGGTGGATGTTCCATCAGAGGGTGGGACGCGTTGCGCAGTGTAACAGCGGGCGGGGACGCTGGTGTCATGGATGAAATCCGCGCAAAAGCTGCACCTGATTGCGTTATCAACGAGCTTCCGCAACCGATGCCTGAAGTACCCCCTTCTCCTACAGAACAGTAGTGGTTTGTGTCTGCGAGGCATGCGGCTATGATGTGGCGGTAGTGGCGATCAAGTTAGGTCAATAAAATCTTCGTGATCTGCTCGGGCGTGGCAACCAAGTGATCTGGCTGGGCAGCTATAAGTTCCTGTTCCGTACCAAAACCATGCGTAATGCCGATGGTTTTGGCGACACCGGCCGCTTTGCCGGCTAAAATATCGACCGGGGCGTCACCGATCATGGCGGCGTGTTCGGGCTTGGTTTCAAGTCCGGCCAGCGCTTTAAAAAGTCCTTCAGGATGTGGCTTGTGGTGTGTGACCTCATCGCCTTGCACGACGACTTCGAAGAAATCAGCGATGCCCGTGTGTTCGAGTGACGACACAAGCGTCAATTTGCGGCTGCTAAAAACGGCCAAGCGTAGCCCGGCGTCTTTAAGCTTTTGCAACATCTCCGGCACTCCAGGATAAGCGGTAATGAGCTGTATTTTCTCTGGCGTATTTTGGAATTTGTCGTGGGCGAGGCAGAGTGTTGCAATATCACCATCCGGGGCAAAGGCGAGATAGCATGTTTCGAGCGATTTGCCGATCTCTTTTGAAATTGTTTCACGGTTGGGTACGGTATGGCCGGCGCGGAGCAATGTATCTTCGTAGGCACTGAAAATAAACTCACGGGTGTCGAGCAACATGCCGTCGACGTCAAAAACTGCTGCGGTGATCTTCTTTGTCATTTTTCAATCATAGCATTGAAGGCATAGAAAAAGACGGCTGAGAAAGCCGTCCTGATTCGATCAATGTGGTAGCGGCGACAAGACTTGAACTTGTGACCCCAGGCTTATGAGTCCTGTGCTCTAACCAGCTGAGCTACGCCGCCATAACATGTTTCCTTCGTTAATGAGGAAACGGTACAACAGGGAGAATATACCACGTTTTGTAGCTGTTGACTAGTGTTTGTAGCGCAAGACACCTGTGCATCATGCCCGTGCTCAAACACTGCGGACAAGATACCGCAAACTGCGCGCGTTGGACATGATGCTTGGAATACTTGACCGCATCTTATTACTGCACAGCAATGATTGTGTCGACAATCTCATCCACTGCTCTTTGCACTGTTTCGGCATCTTTTGAAGCGTCGATGGTGTAGTCTGCGCGTTTCATCATGGTGCCCATGTTGGCGACGTTCGGGTCAGGATTGTAATAATCGGCTTGCTCGTCAGCGATAAAGGCTTCGAAGGTAGCTGGCGCGCGGTGCGTGCCTTTCCGCGCATCATCATCGCGCATGCGTTGGTAACGGATCTCGACCGGACAATCAAGCGCAATAGTGACGGTTTTGAAGGGTTCTTGGAGTAATCTGTCGAGTAAAAACGGCGAGCGTAGGCCGTCGAGGCAAATACGGGTTTCAGATGATTGCAACACAGGTTCAATAATGGCAATGGGATTTTCCTGGTTAAGCGCAAGGTGGGCCGCAATGTAATCTTCGCGAGCAGTAAGCACCATGTTGTGCTTAGCGGCAAATGCGCGAATAACGTCGCTCGGGCGCTGCACGAAAAATCCGCGCTCTGCCAGATGTTTGCAGACGCTACTTTTGCCACAGGCCGGAAAACCGATAACATTAACGACGAGTTTCTGATTCATGACGTGAGGTGCTTCTCAAGCCACGGGCCAATCTCGTCCCACACCGTGCGCGAATCCTTTGTGCCGGACAGACCTTGCTCGTGGAATTCAGCGTCGCTGTGTTTGCCGTCATCGAACGAAATGATGGTGCAGTGTGGATGCTTGGACTTGCCACGAATTTCGTGCAGCAAAATGCCCTCGACGTCACCAATGAAGACTTTTTGCAGATTTGCATCTTGATATACGGCGAATTGCCGCAGGATGATGCGCCGGTCGGCGAGCGTATCGGTAAGGCGAAGCCAGTCTTCGGGCGTAAGCCATTCGTTCATTGATTTCATGTATGGGCCAGGAAAATTATTGAGGCCGGGGATCATCCATGTATCGTCGGTGATGATTACCGGTTTGCCTAACTTTTGGAATGCCTTTTCGGCTTTGTCGCGCGCGATGACTTCGCCGTCCTCGCCTTGGATTTCGGGCACGTCCAAGTCTTCGCGTACTAAATTGATATTCGATTTAGCGAGTACATGCCGTGCGACGCTGTACTTAATCACGCTACTTGTAGCAAAAACGACCGCTTTCATAACTGGTACAATTACAGCATGAAAGCGCAACTTACACCAGGCAAATATGTCGTCGCAGTTTCGGGCGGTGTAGACTCGATGGTGTTATTGGATTTGTTGCACGGCTTGCCCGATGTCGAATTGGTGGTCGCCCACTTCGAGCATGGCATTCGAAAAGATTCCGACGAAGACCGTAAACTCGTCGAAGCAGCCGCTAAAAAATACGGCTTGCCTTTTGTATTTGCCCGCGGCAACTTAGGCGCCGGCGTGAGCGAAGCAACTGCCCGTACGGTGCGTTATAACTTTTTGCGGCAAGTGCAAAAAGAGCAGAACGCCCAGGCGATCATTACCGCACATCACCAGGACGACGTGCTGGAAACGGCCATATTTAATCTGATGCGCGGCACCGGACGGAAAGGTTTAAGCGCGCTGCAATCAACCGAAAATCTCACTCGCCCACTATTGCATATATATAAGGACGAAATTTTGGCTTATGCCCGCGAACATCACATAAAGTGGCGCGAAGACAGTACCAACAATGATGAAACGTACAAACGTAATTTTATTCGCCGTCAAATAATGCCGCGGCTCAACCCACAGCAAAAAGCCGCGCTCGCGGCGTTTGTGTCACGCGCCCAAACGTCGAACGCGGCAATCGATGCCATGCTCGACGAGCTCATAAAAAGTGGCGGCGCTACGATGGGCCGGCAATGGTTTATCATGTTGCCGCATCAGGTTTCGCGTGAGGTTATGGCAGCGTGGCTCCGCGCACATGACGTTCGTGATTTTGACCGGCCGCTGATCGAGCGTTTGGTTATCGCCGCAAAAGTTGCGCTCCCGGGCAAACTCATAGATGTAAATGCCGACCTGGTGTTGCATGTGCAGAAGCATTCTCTGGAATTACGCAAAAGGTCTCCTCGTAAAAACCGCTAACCAGTGTATAATGCTGGAGTATGGACAACAATCAAAAATCATTTCGCCCGAGGAACGGCAAAACGAACAGTAGTGGCGGGAACCGTGGATTCCGCAACGCTGGCTTTGTCGCACTTCTTATTTTATTCGCACTGATAGTTTTTGCGGCGTACGGCCAATCGAACACGCTACAAACTATCCCCATCACCCAGGCCGTCCAAGACGCCAATGATGGTAAATATCAGAAGATGGAAATCAGCGGCAATCAGCTGAACATCACCCAAAAGGGCGACGATCACGCGACGCTCAAAGCGTATACCGAGCCGAACGCCACGCTGAAAGATGAAGGGCTTAATTACTCGAAAGTTGAAGTGTCCGCCAAGCCGAATTCTTCGACCGGATCGACGCTCGCAAGTATTGGTTTGACGCTATTACCGGTGTTGGTAATTAGTCTGGTGCTGTACTTTATGTTGCGCAGCGCCCAAGGCCAAGGCAACCAGGCAATGAGCTTCGGCAAAAGCCGTGCTCGCCTGTACGGCAATGAAAAAGACAAAGTACTGTTTACCGACATCGCCGGTAGCGACGAAGCCAAACAAGACCTGCAAGAAGTCGTTGAATTCCTGAAATTCCCCAAGAAATTTGCAAGCGTCGGTGCGCGGATTCCAAAAGGCGTACTGCTGGTGGGCCCTCCAGGTACCGGTAAAACCATGCTCGCCCGCGCTGTTGCCGGCGAAGCAAACGTGCCGTTCTTTAGCATTTCAGGTTCTGAGTTTGTCGAAATGTTCGTTGGTGTTGGTGCGAGCCGCGTCCGTGACTTGTTCGCCAAAGCCAAAAAGAACGCACCTTGCATTATCTTCGTTGACGAAATCGACGCCGTAGGCCGCCGCCGCGGTTCCGGTATGGGTGGTGGACACGACGAACGCGAACAGACGCTTAACCAGATTTTGGTTGAAATGGATGGGTTCGAACAAGGCCAGAATGTGATCGTTTTGGCGGCAACCAACCGCGCCGATGTGCTCGACCCAGCCCTACTTCGCCCCGGCCGCTTTGACCGCCGCGTGAACATCGGCCTACCCGACCGTAAAGACCGCGAAGCCATCCTGAAGGTTCACTTTGCGAAAAAACCACTCGACAAACACGTTGACCTTGATGCTTTGGCTGCAAAATCGGCAGGTTCGTCGGGCGCCGACCTGGCGAACATCGCCAACGAAGCTGCAATCGTTGCCGCGCGCAGTAACCGCCGCGAGATCAGTCAAGCCGATGTGACGGAAGCCTTTGAAAAGGTCGCCATCGGTCCGGAGCGCAAGAGCAAGGTGATGAGCGAAAAAGAGAAGAAAATCACGGCTTATCACGAAGCAGGACACGCAATTGTCGGCCACGTATTGCCGGATGCCGATCCTGTCCACAAGGTGACCATTATCCCTCGCGGCCAAACAGGCGGCGTTACCTGGTCGATTCCAAAAGAAGACCGCATGTTTACCTCGCTCGTTGAGTTTAAAGATAGACTTGCCGTGGCGCTTGGTGGCCGTATCGCCGAAGAGATCGTTTTAGGCCCAGACAAAGTTACGACTGGTGCGGGCAGTGATTTGCCAAATGCGGCCGGTCTGGCGCGCGAAATGATCGTCAACCAGGGTATGGGTAGTGCAAAGCTCCGCAACCAAGTCTTCCATACCGACGAGGGGATGATGCTTGACCGCATGATGCATGAGCGCGAATATTCTGACGAAACAGCGAAGTTGATCGACGACGAAGTCGAAAAACTCATCACCGAAGCCGCTAATCGTGCTCGCATGGTCATCAAAGCCAACATGGATAAATTAGAAGCCATGAAAGATCGTTTGCTTAAGAAAGAAACGATTGATGCCGCCGAAGTTATAGAAGTCCTGCGCGGCGCACATATGCCCAAAGAAGCCGCACTGTACTAAGGTTGTTCCTTGGGGACGCACCTGCTTCCAAAAAACCTTTGTATATCTTGAAAAACGGGTAGGCTACTGCTTAAAACTTGTGTATAGTTAATGTCTAGGGCGGGTTGATATTGCGCGCGTGTTTTTACGCCCACGTTTTGTAGCAACCCATGAAGACCTAAACAAGAACACGCTATTTGATGCAAGATAAACCGGCCAAGCAAGCTAAACCCAGGATTTCACTCGGCAACACCGCAGTGTTATTGATGGGCACGGCGCTTTTGGGCCAGGCTTTGGGGTTTTTACGTACGCAACTGGTGAACGCCAACTTCCCCATCGATGGCATTAATAGTACCGACGCGTACTTCGCGGCTTTTAAAATTCCTGACCTCTTCTTTTACACATTGGCGGCCGGCGCGCTTGGCGTGGCTTTTATGCCGGTGCTTGCAGAACGATTGCACAAGAACGACCGCAAGGGTATCGCCGAGCTGACTTCCAGCTTACTTAACTTGCTAAGCATTATTATGTTGTTCGTCGGCGTATTTATTTTTATCTTCGCCGAACCGCTTATACATAATTTGGTGGCCCCGAAACTTGGCCCCGAGCAGCTGCACCACGCCGTAGTTATCATGCGCTTTTTGTCGCTGAGTCCGTTTTTGTTTACGGTTTCAGGTGTTTTAAGCAGCTTGCAGCAGACCTATGGAAAATTCTTCTTTTTCGCGATTGCACCGCTGTTTTATAACGTTTCGATTATTTTAAGTATCTATCTGTTTCGACATAACCTCGGATTAGTGGGGTTGGGGCTTGGCGCGTTGATCGGCGGTGTATTGCAATTGCTGGTGGTTATGGTGGGCTTGATAGGGCTTAATTTCCGTTGGTATCCGAAGATCATGTTCAGGAGTGCCGATTTCAAGACGATTTTACACCAATTACCGGCGCGTTCCGTCGACCAAGGTATCGACCAGGTGCAATCGGTTATTGAAACCAACTTTGCGACGCGGATGGGTTCGGGTGCGATTACTAATTACAGCAACGCCTTCGTGCTGCAAACCGCGCCGATCATGTTGATTGGCACGGCGATTTCGACGGCCGCCTTCCCCGGGCTTACCAATCGACTGGCGCAAGGGCGCCGCGACTTGTTCAACCGGGACTTTTTGCGGGTGCTACGGGCCATGATTTGGATTACGCTACCCGTGGTAGTGATCTGTTACTTCTGCCGAGGCTACCTGGCGCGTTTAATCTTCAAGAAAGGCTCAGCCGACATTTCTTTGATTTTCGGGTACCTGACCATCGCCATATTTTTCCGTATTATGTACGCCCAAATTTCACGTTGGTTCTACGCGCAAAAAGACAGCAAAACACCACTCTTTATTTCGATTTTTACCATTGCGCTTAACGTGTTTCTGGCGAATGTTTGGGCCCGCCCCAGCGCGTATGGCGTGGCTGGTTTGGCACTGAGTCAGTCGGTCGTAGCCATGATCGAGGTGATCATTCTGGCGATCGTGATGCTGATCCGCGACAAACGATTGTTTGACATACGGTTTTGGGGAGGCTGTTTCCGCATCATTTCGGTCACCGGATTTAGCGCGCTCACCGGATTTATTATGGTTTCGCTGTTTCCGCTGGGGCTCGGCGACCGCGGTATCGTGACGCTCGGTTCGAAGATTTTGGTAATTTCGGGAACGGTGATGGCGGTGCATGTGCTGTTGTCTTCGCTGTTCGGACTAGAAGAAGTTCAGCCCCTCTTTAAACGCCTGCGTAGAATCATTTTCAAGCCGATCAAAATCCAGTATTAGTATATCAGGTGCTACCTCTGTTATAATCTGAGGTAATGAACCAAGACCATATCCGCAACTTCTGTATTATTGCGCACATCGACCACGGCAAGTCGACGCTGGCTGACCGTATGTTGGAAATGACCGGTACCATCGAAAAGCGCCTCATGAAAGAGCAGCTGCTCGACCGGATGGATTTGGAACGCGAGCGTGGTATCACTATCAAGCTGCAGCCGGTCCGTATGGAGTACAAGGGATACCAACTGAACCTGATCGATACGCCGGGCCATGTCGACTTTAGCTATGAAGTTTCGCGCAGTCTCGAGGCATGCGAGGGTGCGGTGCTCGTTGTTGACGCAACCCAAGGCATGCAGGCGCAAACGCTCGCCAATGTGTATTTGGCGATAGCGGCCGAGCTGCACATCATTCCCGTGCTCAATAAAATCGACTTACCGGCGGCGGATGTCGAGCGCGTGAGCGCTGAAATTATCAGTTTACTCGGCTGCAAAAAAGAAGACATTTTGCTCATTTCGGCCAAAACCGGCGAGGGCGTACCAGCGGTGCTTGACCAAATCGTCGCCGATGTTCCGGCGCCGGCCGGTTCGGTCGAACAACCGACGCGCGCGTTAATTTTTGACAGTTATTACGACGATTACCGCGGGGTGATTTTGTATGTGCGCATCGTGGACGGCGCCATTAAAAAGAACGCGGCTATTAGGATGATGGCAACCGACGCCAAAGGACTGGCACTCGAAGTCGGCGCGCTCAAGCCCGACATGACCCCGGCTACCGAACTCAAAACCGGCGAGATCGGCTACATCGTCACCAACCTCAAATCCACCCGTGAGGCCCGCGTCGGTGATACCGTGACGCTGCAAAGCAACCACCCCGTCGAACTCACCGCCTTGCCCGGATACCAGGACGTCAAGCCGTTCGTGTACGCCGGCTTTTTCCCTGAATCAAACGAATTTTACCAGGAATTGAAAGACGCGATCGAAAAACTCAGCCTGAGTGATTCGGCGCTACAATTTGAGCCGGAAAATTCGCCGGTGCTGGGGTTTGGGGTGCGCATTGGGTTTTTGGGGTTGCTCCACATGGACATTGTGCGCGAACGGCTGGAGCGCGAATATAACCTTGAGTTGATCGTTACGAATCCCTCGACCGATTACCAGATCAGCCTTAACTCGGGCGAGGACATCGACATTAAAAGCGCCGCCGATCTTCCCGATCCGGCCAAAATTCTCGAGATCCGTGAGCCATGGATTAAAGGCGAAATCGTGGTGCCCAAAGAGTACGTCGGTTCGGTGATCCAACTGATTTCCGGCAAACGTGGCATCCATAAAAACCTCAGTTATATCGACGAACGCGCGCTGGTTAGCTTTGAAGCGCCGCTCGCCAACTTGTTGACCGATTTTTACGACCAACTCAAAAGTCTCACCAGCGGCTATGGATCGTTTAATTATGAATTGGCGGATTACCGTGCTGAAGATTTGGTTCGGGTTGATTTTTATGTCGCCGGCGACCGCGTTGATGCGCTCAGCGTGATGGTGCACCGCAGCGAATCGGCGCGCATCGGCCGCGAAATCGTACAAAAACTGAAAGAAGTCATTCCGCGGCAGCAATTTCCCGTGGCGCTTCAAGCCGCAATCGGCGGCAAGTTCATCGCCCGTGAAGACATCAGCGCCTACCGCAAAGATGTGACGATCGGGTTGTACGGCGGTGACGTTTCGCGCAAGAAAAAAGTGCTCGCCAAACAGGCAAAGGGTAAGAAGCGCCTGAAACGTTTCGGCAAGGTGGATATTCCGGCTGAAGCCTTTACAGTGATGCTGAAGCGGGACTAATTTGGGAAATCGATGGGCATAATTCCAGATACCGAAACTATCGTTGCGCTGCACAAGCGCTACGCAAGTTTTGCAAAAGCGGATCTGTTTGACTTGGTATTTACGCACTGCCAGATTGTGTGCGAGATCGCCATGCAGTGCGCCGACAACACCGACGAACCGGTCGACCGCGAGATTTTACGTGCCGCGGCACTGCTGCACGACATCGGTTCGTATCCGTTTTTTGACGAGCAAGGACATACCGACGGATACGGATTTTACCCGATGCATGCGCTATTAGGTGCGCGGTTGATCGCCGATGAAGGCTTTGACGCACGGATTGCTGAAGCGGTCGAGAATCATTTGCTGCTCGGTTTGAGCAAGCGGGAAATTGCCGCCAACACGAGCCGCGTGTGGCCCTTGCCGCGCCATGATTATCTGCCAAAATCAATCGAAGCCGAGATTGTTTGCTACGCCGACCGGTTCCATTCCAAACAGCCGGTTTTCAATGGGTACGAGAGTTTTTTGCAGCGCCTCGAATTTGATATGCCCGACCAGGCGGCTGCCTTCAAAGCCGATGCCAAGCGCTTTGGCGTCCCCGATGTCGCCGCCCTTGCACAAAAATACAACCAAAAAATCCGCTAGCCTGCTTTACCTCGGCCCTTAAACAGGGTTAAATGGGGTGAATGTTAGACCCCGCCGCTTACCAGCCGAGTGATGCCGTATTAGCCGCCTTGCGAAAGGTTGATGTAATCGCGATCGTCGGCCCAAGTGGTGCGGGCAAGACGACGCTGGTTAACCGGGCGGTTGCGCAGGATCCGTCGCTCCATGTAGTTATCAGCGATGTCAGTCGCGCGATGCGGCCGGGTGAAATCAACGGGAAACATTATTTTTTTCGCAGCAAGGCCGATATGCTGGCGGCGATCGAGTGTCGGGAGTATGTGCAGTATGCACCCAGTAACAGCGGTGATATCTATGCGTCGCATGTCGAGAATTATGCAACCGAGGGTTATGCTGTCGTCACGTTATGGGCGGACGCCGTGGCGCCGCTGCGTGCGTTGCCATTCAGGTCATTCCGCACACTCTATATCGTGCCGGAAAGTTATGAGGTCTGGCAGCAGCATCTTCGATCGCACGAATTCGAACCGGAGTTATACCGACGGCGCATGGCCGAGGTCGTACGCTCAATCGAATTTGCATTACATGACGCGCGCATCGAGTTTGTTATTAATGATGATTTGGACACTTCCACGACGCGTTTGCTCAATACTATCCACCATCCGTCGACAATTTCGCGTCATGAGATATCCACAGCGCGTTCGCTGTTAGAATCGATTCTTGCCAAACTCAAGCACGAACTTCGCGAAAAAGCATAACAAAAAAGCTTGCAGTCGAGGGCAACCTACGTTACTTTATGCGCGAGCCGTTTGAAAGGCCGAAAAAATAGTCAATTACCCCCGTAAAGGAGGGTCTATGTCGCGTTTGCCTACGCCCGGTGGCGATGCCGCACAATGGGGCGCAATACTCAACGATTTTTTACTGCAACAACACAATGCTGACGGTAGCCATAAGCTGTCGTTGTTGCTGCAATTGCCACCCAGTTCGGGCTTGTCGCTCGTTTCCGATACGAGTATGAGCAGTGGATTCGGTTGGACGGCAATTACCAAGGCCATGGTGGGGCTCAGTAATGTCACGAATGACGCGCAAGTCAAATTAAGTGATATCGACACGGATGGCTTACTGGCGGCTAACAGTGATGTAGCCATTGCTTCGCAAAAAGCCGTCAAAACGTATGTTGATACGAACATGGCAAGCAAAATAAACGCGCGGGATGCTTTGGCATTGAGCGTGGCTCTGTAGCTATGAAACAGATAATCAAGAATTATGTGTTTAATGCAGCGGCTCGTACGATTACGTTTGGTGACTTTTCGAGTGTGAGTCTTGATCGGCTGCTGCTTATCACGAACGTAACATCAAATACGGTGATTTATCAGTTCAATAATGCTGCGCTCGGCGGCACCGTAGCGGGAAACATCGTCAGCACATGCTGAAATCCGAGCAAAATCATTTGCGCCATGGGGGGCTGATCATTAGGCAGATATCCTGAGACTTTGTTTTTTGTCATCATTTTTCCAGACATTGCATTACTCCTCTCATACTCCTCTGATGAAAACAGTTGATACGACAGATTGAGGTCAGTTTACTTTACGCAAACTTCATGCGCACCTCCAAATAAAAATCGCCATGCCAACCTCGCATGACGAAACACAGCAAACCCCTTGGGCAGCTCTGGGCTGAGCTTGGCGCGGAAGAAAAGCAAAGAGGTCTGCGCTATATCCATCTCAACGTACATAACCCTTATATGGTGATTAAGTGACGGAGTTTTGTCCAGTTTTTAATGAGAGTTTTGTCTATTTTACAAAGCGGGGTTTGGTGTGCCTGCTGGCGGCATGACCTCGTATCCCACCGTCTCA
>Ga0207645_10002810_pt1 | contig 13521 bp, 10 predicted proteins | sample KBSM53metaG_FD_184331 | JGI IMG/M metagenome (GOLD analysis project Ga0207645, IMG submission 184331) | Miscanthus rhizosphere microbial communities from Kellogg Biological Station, Michigan, USA - KBS M5-3 metaG (SPAdes) (version 2) | ecosystem: Host-associated > Plants > Roots > Rhizosphere >...
AATTCCTTGGCCCTGGCCATGGCCGCTACGCCGGCATCGATCGTCTCATCCTTCTTGGCGAAGCAGAGTCGCACCAGGTGTCGCGGCGGGTCGTCTGCTGCGAAAGCCGATAGCGGAATGACCGCGATTCCTGCCTGCTCGACGGCGGCAACGGCGAAGCTTTCATCGTCCATTGCGATCCCCGATGCTGCGAGATCGACGCACAGGAAGTAGGTCGCCTCGCCCCCAATCACATCAAATCCGGCCTCGCGAAGGCCGGTCGTCAGGCGGTCGCGGGCGCGCGTGAAGCGCGGGCGCATCGCGGCGATCCACGGCTCTCCGGCCTCGAGCCCAAAGGCAACAGCCGATTGCAGGTTTGGAGGGGTCGAGAAATTGATGAACAGGTGCGCCCGGGCGACTACCGACGCCAGCTCCGGTGGGCCGATTATCCAGCCGACCTTCCAGCCTGTCAGCGAGAAAATCTTGCCCGCCGACCCGACCTTGATCGTCCGCTTGGCCATTCCCGGCAACGATGCGAACGGCACAAACGGCTGGCCGCCGAGCACGATATGCTCCCACACCTCGTCGGCGATCACGATCAGGTCGTGCTCGCGAGCGATGCTCGCCAGGGTTTCCAGCTCCTCGCGCTCGAACATGCGCCCGGCGGGGTTGTGAGGGTTATTGAAGATGATCGCCCGGGTCTTCGAACCTATCGCCGCCTCGATCGTCGCGGCATCGATCCGCCAGCCAGGCGGCTGGAGCGCGACCTCACGGACAATTGCACCCGCGCTTCGGACCATCGGTGCGTAGCAGTCGTAGGCGGGTGTCAGCAGGATCACCTCATCGCCTGGCTGAACGGCGGCGAGGATCGTCGCTCCAATTGCCTCGGTCGCCCCGCTCGTCACGCAGACATGCTCGGCAGTTAAAGAAAGCCCCTGATGCCGGTTGTAATGCGCGGCAACGGCCTCGCGCAGAGGCATAATGCCGCGGGAAGGCGGATATTGGTTCGACCCCTCCTTCACCGCTTTCGCGGCGGCATCGAGGATTTCCTCGGGCCAGCCAAAATCCGGAAAGCCCTGGCCGAGGTTCACTGCTCCTCGTTCGACCGCAAGGTTCGACATACGCTCAAACACGCTGGTCTTCATTTGCTCATAAAGCGGGTTCATTCCCCGCCATTAGCGGGAGAAGACGCGGCGAACAGCAGGATTCGGGCCGTCTCAGTTCGCGCCCAAGGCCGCACTGACCTTCGCCAGAGGATTCGCAAGCGCCTTCCCGACAAGCGCAAATGCCACGCTCGACAGCGCGACGGCGATGACGGCGACGCTTGCGAACTCAAGAGCTCGGGACTGAAGCCGACTTTGCTCGTGAGTCCGAGATCGTCGGCGACGCTCCACACCGAAAGGAACCGCACTGAGAAAAAGGGCCGGGCCGTCAGCTAAGGATAAGATCTGCTCGACCGGCACCCTCTCCTCGGACTGCAGCCCCGCCTTTGCCCCCTCGCGCCAAACGACCCGCCCGACGATAACGTGGTCGCCATGTCGCAATTCGATGACGCTGCCGCGCGCAAAGGGTCGGCTCGAATGAATCAGCGCCCCGCGCGAGGACACGTTGAGGATGCAGGCATCGCTCCACTGCGCGCCCGTGCGCATGCGCGCCGGGAGCAGGACTCGGCGGCGAAGCTCACGGGACTTGTGATTGCTGTTGGGTGATCGCGACGACATGCTTCGCAGCTAGGTTCGGCCCCGTGGCTAAGCCTTTAAGTTTAAATCCGAACTGGACGCGATCGATCCGGCTGTAGCTCTCGGAGCAGGACCATTGTAGCGGGACGTCATGAGTGACATCGAACTCGCCAACGCCGCTGCCGATGCCGCCGCATCCGCCTTTCCCGCGTGGTCCACTTTGGGTCCAAATGCGAGGAGATCCTTGCTCAACGCAGCTGCGGACGCGCTCGAGGCGCACGCCGATGCGTTCGTTGCCGCGATGCGCGAAGAGCTACGCGCCTCGGAGCCGTGGGCGCGATTCAATGCGATGCTGGGCGCCGGGATGATCCGCGAGGCCGCGGCCCTGACCACGCAAATCAGTGGCGAGGTGATCCCGTCCGACAAGCCGGGCTTGTTGTCCCTTGCCCTCCGCGAGCCGGTTGGCGTGATCCTCGGCATCGCGCCGTGGAACGCTCCGGTGATCCTCGGTTGCCGAGCGATCGCCACACCTCTCGCCTGCGGCAATACTGTCGTCCTCAAGGCGTCGGAGCGCTGCCCGCGAACCCACGGCCTAATTCTACAGGCCTTCGCGGCTGCTGGTTTCCCCGAGAGTGTCGTAAACTTGGTCACGAACCGCGAAGATCAGGCCGCCGAAGTCGTGGGCGCTTTGATCGACCATCCGGCGGTTCGACGGATCAACTTCACCGGCTCAACCGCGGTCGGCAGGATTATCGCGCACCGCGCCGCGGAAAACCTGAAACCTGTCCTGCTCGAGCTCGGCGGTAAGGCCCCACTGGTCGTGCTCGAAGATGCAGATCTCGACGAAGCCGTGAAGGCTGCAGCGTTTGGCGCTTTCATGAACGCGGGACAGATTTGCATGTCGACCGAGCGCATCATCGTCGTCGACACCGTCGCCGATCAGTTCGCTCAATTGTTCGCGGCCAAGGCTTCGTCGATGCCTCCGCCGGCGGTTGGCAATCAGGTTGATGATGAGGCTGGGACGAACGTCCAATCCCTGATCGAAGATGCGCTCGCCAAGGGCGCTCAATCGATCGCGTCAGGCGCGGCCACGGTCATCGATCGCGTCAGCCCCGAGATGCGGCTTTACCGCGACGAAAGCTTCGGCCCGGTCGTCGGCATCATCCGCGTCGCCGACGAAGAAGAAGCCATCCGCGCCGCCAATGACAGCGAATACGGTCTGTCCGCCTCCGTCTTTACCCGCGACACCGTGCGCGGGCTGCGTGTTGCGCGGCGGCTCCGGTCGGGCATCTGCCACGTCAATGGACCGACAGTGCAGGACGAGGCGCAAATGCCGTTCGGCGGCGTCGGCGCTTCGGGCTATGGCCGCTTCGGCGGCAAGGCCGGCATCGACGCCTTCACCGAACTGCGCTGGATCACCGTCGCCGGCGAACCGGGACACTATCCGATATAAAAGAAAGCCGGAGCGAACCTTTGGTCCGCCCCGGCAATCTTACTTCGCAGCTGTCGTCAGATCAGCCGCGTTCGCCACGCTCGACCGGCGGCGGCGGAGGCGGCGGAGGCGGCGCCGGGCAGGTGCTCGTCGCCAGGATCACCGATCCGTCCGGGCAGGTCTGGGTCGCCGGCGGCGCAGGAGGCGGCGGCGGCGGCGGGGGCGGCGGGGGTGGCGGCGGAGCTTCGACGCCACCGAAGTTGTAGATCAGGCTGGCCATCAGCGAGTGGGAATTCCACTTGCCCAGCACCTCTTCGACCGGGGTTTCTTCGACATCATATTTCGTGTGGAAGAACCGATACTTAACACCCAGATCGAGGTTCGGAGTGATCGCCGTCCGGGCACCGGCGATGAACTGCCATGCCAGGTTGGAATCGGTCGCACCGAAGTGGATCACGTTGAGCTTGTAAGTCGTACGGGCAACGCCGAGGCCGCCGCCGGCATAGAAGCTCCAGCCATTATCGTTGCCGAAGTCGGCCAGTAGGTTGCCCATCAGCGAGACGGTGCGAGCCTTGCCGCCATCATCGGCGAAGAACGGGCCGAAGTTGGGAATGTTCGGGTCGGTGCTCTTGACCTTCGCATGCTTGTAGCCCGCTTCGACCTCAGCGCGGAGGAACCCGAAATCGTAGCCCGCGATCAGGTCGGCATCGATGCCCATTTTGTGACGGATACGGATGCTTCCGTCCTGGGCTCCGGTCTCACCCTGATAGTCGGCATCTTCGCTCTGGACCCACATCGGACCGGCTTCGAGACCGACATACATTGAATGATCCCGTGCCACCGCCGGGGATGCAACCGCCACGGCGGCGACCGCGGCGAGCAGATAATAACGCATGAGGACTGCCCCTTTTCTTGTGTACCAACAGCGGAAACCGCCAAGGCCTAAGATGTTTCCCTCAAAAAGCATGCGCAACGTGCTTTTTCGGTACTGTGGCCCGATCGCGACACTCCATGGTTAATATTTGAAGGTCAGATCGGAGGTAATCAGAAGGTTTGCAGTCCTAATAACAGTAACCGAACGCCGCCTGATAGTCCGCGCACTGCTCGACAACTGTCTCTGATAGTCGAACTTCATCATAACATAGATTACGATGGAACCGGCTTCTTGGTCGGGTCGAGATTGACATTCCATGGCGCTCAACCTCGAACGAGCGGTCGAATTCGACGAAGTGTTTCGACGTGTCGCCGCCTCCCGGCCATCCTACGAATTCAGCAATAGAACGCAGTTCAACGGCCGAATTCGTAACGTCCTCGTAACGAACAACCCTTGCCGCAACACGCCTGCTCTCCAACAACTTGCGATATTCAAGGATGCCACGGCTTTCCTCGATGCAGTAGCGGACGACCCAATCGTCGCTGAACCGGTCCAGATTGTCCTGAGCCCGATGTTTCTCGAAGAAGCTGAGCGCCACGTCAGCGATGTTCCGAACCGTGATGAGCACCTTGGCGGGTCTAAGCTCATCGAGGATCCGGAAATGCTCTTCGCAGAGTACTTCCTTCAGAGCCCAATGGCGCCCGCGAAGGCGCTGAGCCATCAAACGGGCGAAGCGTCCGGAGGCGCCTTCTTCGCGCTGGTCCCACTCCTCGTCCGAGGCGGGCATGCCGAAATCGCGCAGCTGAATCCGGAGCAGCCGCGAGTTTTGCGGACGCAGAAAAAACGGCTCCAGAAACACAAGCCTATCGGGCGGAGTGGCGAGCCAGTTGCACAGCATCGTGCTACCCGACCGGCCTATCGCCGCAACGTAGAAATCGGGCGGATCGATGCTGTCGGGAAGGAATTGCTCAGCCACTGGCAGCCTCGGCAAGTAACGCCAGTTCGGCCGGGATGATCAACTCGTTTGAGCTTTGATTTCGCACGCGCCGCGCGGCCGCCGCAGAACGCTGGCAGAATAGCGTGGGAGACTCCACCATTTCCGACAAAGCGTCGGCCAATCCCGCCCCATCATCTGGCGGGGCGAGCGCAGCGCAGGTCTCGTCGGCAAACTCCAGGACGGGAGCGATCGCGTTCGTAACGGGCACCAACCCCGAGGACATCGCCTCGTCTCGCGATACTCCCTGCGTGTCGAGCCGCGTCGGAACGAGGAAGATGCCGTGCCGCGAATGTTCATCCGCAATCTGACTTTGTGTCAGGAATTGCCGGCGGATCGTGACATTAGCGAAGCCCCTGATTGGCTCCAGCGTCTCATCGAACAATGGCCCGTCGCCGATGATCGTGAAGTGCAGGCGCTCGAAGCCGGGCCGATCGGCGAGATTCAGGATCGCCGCGACACTAAGATCATTGGCATAGGTCGTGGAATCGAACGGTCGGATCGACAGTATTGCAAATCGTTGATCCGCGTCCTTCGGCTGATAAGTGAACAGGTCCGTGTCGATCGGATTGGGAATTACCGCAAAGTTGCGAAGGCCTTCCAAGTCTTCGCACATCATTGCAGCTGCGCTGTGCGACGGAAACACCAGTCTCAGGTCCGATCGCGCTCGATCCAGCGTGTCGCGCCAGAACCTGCGCCTGACTGCAACCTGCTCCAAAGTGGCGGCGCGCTGGCCGGAATCGGCAATCGCTTCCGCCTTCTGAAGGAAGAACGCCGGTATCTCGGATCCGTGCAGCCATGCGCAGAGCGACAGCTCGTTCAAGGCCAAAAGGGTTGGCCACATCCCTTCGCTGACGCCGTGCGCAGCGACGACGTCTGGATGAAAGTCGCGGGCCAGCGCAGCAAGTTCGGCACCGTCGCCACTTGTGCACGCAATGCCTTCATACTCGTGGACGCCGCCTGGACCCGGCCGGAACACGGCAAGGTCATGACCCGCCTCGCGGTATGCGAGCACCCGTCGATGCACGAAGGGGTATTGGTACAGGTCGCCAGCTGCCGGGTAGGACCGGGTCACGACGAGAATGCGAAGGTTTTTGCTCACGGCAGGTCGGCCGTCAGCGAATGTGCCGCCAAATGCCACCACTCAAGCGGAGATTTTCGGGCGCTCCGCCAAGGAAGCGGCGCAGCGAGTCCAAATAAGCGTCGCGCCAGCGGTCGGCGTGACTGTCCGCATCTTCGTCCTCAAGTGGGTCGGGCAAACGCTCGATCACGAAGCCGATGCGATCGCCTTCCCAGCGAGGAGCGCAGAATACTGACGGAACGCCCAGTCGGTGGGCTGATCGCGCGGCGAAGCTCGAATAGGTGATCTCCTGCCCTTCGAACCGGATGCGCGGCGCGCCAAGATTGATCGCGCCGTCGATCGCGATGACGACGGCGTAACCCTCGCGAACGGAAGCCATGAAGGCTTTCGCGACCTGCATATCGTCCTGGTCGCTCGTCGAAATAAGGGACCGCGCATAAGATGTGCGAGCGACGCTCGGCGTCGAGGCAAGCCAGCGCGCGCGCAGGCCAAGAAGCTCAAGCGCAAGGGGTCCAGCGTACATCGGCCCAACGTGCGCCGAGGCAAGGATCATCCCCCTGCTCTGGTCGATTGACCCAAGGACTCGTTCCGCTTCGCCAAGATCGGCGAGGCGCATCATCGGTTCTTCTACCTGGTCGCCGCGGCATTCGAGCCAGTCGAGCAGATAGTGATCGGCAAGATTGCCCCACTTTGCGGCCCGCTCCCATTCGGTGCGATCCACCGCCTGGTCGCTGTTCCGCAAGGACCAGGCCCAGTCGAGCCGGCCCTTGGGGATGTCGACCAGCTCGACCTCCTCCCAGAGGCGATTGAGACCCTGTTCAAAACTGTCCGGAAGGTTGGCGGACCGCTGTTCGACAAAGGACTCAAACAAGTCTGCCGCTTCCTGCCGGCGCCCCGCCTGGGCGAGGGCGCCCGCCGCGTAGCGATGCCAGCGCGGCGAGGCCGGCTGGAGCTTGAGCAGTGCCCGGAATTCCCGCGCCGCTTCGACATAGCGGCCGCTCTGCTTGAGCGCCCGGGCATAAAGCGCTCGCGCCTGTGCCACCTTCGGTTGCAACTCGACGGCCTTGGCGAGCGGCCCGACGGCGTCCGAATAGTGCCGCAACCGAAGCAGCGCCTCGCCAAGAGCATAATTCATCAGCCCGTCGTTGGGCTTCGCTCGAATCCCACGCTCGAGATGCTCGGCCGCCTTCTCGTACCGGTCGTTGATCTTCGACTGCATGTAGGCCTGGCCCAGGCTCGACCGCAGTACCGGATCATCGAACCCCTGATCGAGCAGCCGTTCGCCGCGCTCGACAGCGTCGGAAATCTTGCCTGACTCAAACAGGGTCCTGACGATTGCGCCAGCAACAGCGTCATCGCTGACCTGATCGTCGCCGATCTTCGCGGCCAAATCAGTCGCGGCATCACCCTGGCCGCTTCGAACAAGGGCCAGCATTGCCATATTCGTCAGCTTGGGAGACTTGGTCGCAAGTTCGCCGAGCGATCGCGCATGGTCGCCAGCCTCGGCCAGATTCCCGCTCTGGATAAGGATCTGCAGATAGGACGTATGTCCGACCACGTCGTCAGGCCGAAGCTCGAGAAGCCTGCGGACAGACTCCAGCGCCTCGTCATATCGCCGCTGACGGCCAAGCAAGCTGCCGGAGAGGCGAAGGTCCTCGACCGAGTCCGGATCGACGGCCAGGATCTTGCCGAGGATGACGGCCGCGCGGTCGAACATTTTGGTGTCGATCAGATGCGGGATCGCATAGCGGCGAAGGTCCGCTCGAGCATTCGGCAGCGCAAGCATCTCATCCGTCAGCGCATTGACACCGCTCGACGCCCGGCCAACCCGGATCAGGGCGATCGCATAAAGCAGCCGGACCGCCGGGTCCTGTTTCTCCTCGCGCGCCAGTTCATGCTCGTAGAGTTCCACCGCCCCCGGCCACTCGCCGGCGCGGAGGTGCTCGTACATCAGTTCGGCAGGAAGGCTGGCCAATGTTGCCACTAATCAGCGTCCGAAGCCGAAGCGTCGAGGCCTCGGAATGGCTACGCCCGCTGCCCGAAGTGCCAGAACCGCCGCGTAGATGAATGCGAGGAGAAGCAGGATCGGGACCGCTATCCCCAGCAGGTCGCGCACCGCCGGGAAGGTTGGAGCGGACATGCCGACGATGATCACGAAGTAGCGGCGCTGCTCAAGGATCCGCAGATACGCCTGCTGCAGCGTGTTGAGTGTCGACTGCCAGCGCGCCTGAGCGATCTCCTTGCGCGCAGAAGCGCCCTCATACTGGTTGATCGTCGAGGCGAGTGACCCGCCGCCCGGATTGACCAGCCGCCGCTTCTGCTCGGAGATCTGGGCATTGAGCTCGTTTACCCGCGCATTGAGCCGCGGCAGAAGCGGACTGTTGGTCAGACCCTGATCGAGCAGGGCGTCGCGCTCGCGCTGGGCCTCGGCGCGCTGCAACTCGAGCTGACTGATCAGCTGGTAGATCGACGTCGCGGCCTGTTCGGGACTGAGTTCTCCGCGCTGGGCCTGAACCGCGGCGAGCGACCGCCGGGTTTCCGAGACCTGCCGCTCGGCATTCTGCACATCGACGGTAAGCGCCGAAACCTGGTCGTCACTGATCTTCTGCGAGACCTGGTTCACATGGGCCTCGGCCGCTGCGAGAATCGCATTGCCGAAGCGGACGGCGTCCTGCTGGGTCCGGGCCTGGACGTAGAGGCGCAGCAGCCCCTCCTGGACGTCAACGGCGACACGGACCCGCTTCTGATAATAGTTGAACGGGTCGCGGTTGAATCCGAGCGGACTGCGGTACCGGGTGAGCACGTCCATTCGGTACGTGTCGAAGTGGTCCAGGAATCCGTACTTCTGCTGCATGTAGTCCATCATCGGCCGCGACAGGATGAACTCGCGGGCCTTGAAGGCGTCGGCGATAGTGCTCCCGCCGCCGCCAAGCGCGAACAGCCCGGCGTTGGGCGATGCCGCGGAGTCTCCGCTCGTCTGCACGGTGAACACGGCTTCGCCCTGGTAGAGCGGCGTCGCAACCAGTTCGATGTAGAGGAAGACGATCAGCAGCGGCAGCGCGAGAAACAAGCCGATCCGCCACATGAAAAGCTGCCAGCGATTCCGGCGGCGCACGAGGATCTGGTTGCGGGCATCGTCAAGCCCGTCCGATGAGGAAGCCGGGTCCATCGGCCGCTCGCTTCGCGGGGCGAAGCGCGACTTCTCGGCAGGCGCAAAACCCGCGTCAGTGTCAATTTCGCCGGAGCGCTTTTCGCGCCATTTCCTGATGCGTTCTTCGTTGGTCATGTCTTGCCTCTGCCCCTTGGGCGCTCACTCGAGATCGAATGAGGCTAGTTCCTCATCCGCAATGTCTTCACCGCCGCCTTCGCGGTAGTTGCGCAGGAACAGCTCCTCCGCTTCTTCATGGCTGTCGCATTCGATGATCTTGCCGCGGCTCACGACGCCGTGACGCTCGCAGGATTCCTTGGTGATGCGCGGATTGCTCGCCACCAGGATCAGCCCGGATGTCTGCAGCCGAAATGCGAGCACACGCTCGCATTTGTCGCGAAAGCGCTCGTCCCCGACCGACAGCTTGTCGTCGGCGAGGTAGGTGCTTGCGGGGATGCCGAGGCTCGCGGCGAATGCCAACCGCGCCCTCATGCTTCCGGAATAGAGCTTGAGCGGATGGAAGAAGGCTTCGCCGATCTCCGAAAAATCGGCGCACCAGTAACTGTACTCGTCGGGGTCGACGCCGAACATCAAGGCGATGTTGCGGACGTTTTGCTCGCCTGTCAGCTCGCTCTGCATCGATCCGCTGTAACCGAGCGGCCAGCCGCCATCGTCGCGAAGAACCGTGCCTGCGTCGGGCGCCTCGACCCCAGCAAGCATGCGGATGATCGTCGACTTGCCCGCCCCGGGCGGGATCAGCAGGCCGACGCGCTCGCTAGAGCCGGCGATCAGCGTCGCTTCGTTGAGCACGACCTTGGGGAGTCCCACCGACATGTAATAGCGCGTGCAGTCGACGAAGCCCCACATGGCTCACGCCTCCCGCGAGGCGCTGACGGCGACGCCCGCGAGTACCAGGACGACGATCCAGACCATGACGTATGCCGGAGACGCGACGCGCGACTGATAGTGGAACAGCATTCCGTCGCGGGCGATCTCGATAGCGTGAAGCACGGGGTTCCAGCCGAGGTACCGCAGGACGTTCTCGGGCAATTCGTTCGCGGTGAAGAAAACGCCCGAGAGGAAGAATGTCGGGCGCAGCAATGCTGCTCCAAACCGTTGCAGGTTCGCCCGGTAGCGGCCGAGCGCCGAGAACAGATATCCGTAGCTCGCGCCGAGGCCCCAGGCGAGCGCGACCCCGCCCACGAACTGCGGAACATTGTCCAGCTCGCCATTGCCGAAGATTAAGTAATTGGCCGTCGCGACGACCGCGAACACCACGAAGATGTTGACGAACTCAAGCAGGGCGACGGCGATGATGCCGTGCTCGTGGCGCACCGACGGAAAGATCAAGAGGCCGCGAATGCCGTTGTTAACCCTGGCCAGCGCCGTCACCGTGTAACGGAAGGCCGCGTATGGAATGAGGCCGGCGATGATGAAGGTGATCGTGTCCGTATAGACCGGGGACGTTCGTCCGAAGAGGTAGAAGCCAAGGTAAGTCGCACCGATCCAGGCCAAGGGCGCAAGGTACGTCCAGGCGTAGCTCAGCGTCTCCTGGCCAAAGCGGCCACGGAAATCCCGCGCCATGATCGCAAGGATGATGTCGATGTGAGCGACGAGCCGCTCGGTGAGGCGACCTCCCCGCCCACTGTCGTTCGCCGTGGCGGCGCGCGACGTCATTGCGCGAGCAATGTCGCCGAACGAAGCCCGGTGATGCTCTGGGCGAAAGTCTGGAGCACCTTGCGGGTCTGAGCGAACGGGGCGCCCGAGATCATGATCGCGTCATTGTCGCGAACGATGAACCGCCTTGCGAGCACCACTGTCTCCGGCCGCCGCAGGTCGAACTGGTAGACCAAAGGCGGTGCGGCAGGGTCGGCCTGCGCCCGCATCAGGAAGACGGCGCGAGGGTCGGCCGTGTCTTCGCTGAGGCCTCGCGCCTCGCCGATCGCGTCCATGACGCTGAAGTCCCGCTTCGGGATCTGGACCTGCCCCTGGACGCCCGCTGCCCCCAGCACGGTGACGTGCTGAACGACTTCCTTGAGGATGATCGAGTCACCCGGGCGAAGCGCGATATCGAGCGCTGGATCGGCGTAAATGTCGCTGAGACGCGCCGTGCCCTCCGTGCCGCCACGGCGAACGGTGACCTGCAGCATCTCCGGGTTCTTTTGGTCGGGAGCGACGTCGGCGAGGAGGGAGCTGAGCCGGGTTCGCCCGCGTTCGATGGGATAGGATCCCGTCTTCGCCGCGGCGCCCTGGACGCTCACCAGCCGGCTCCGGCTTTCGACGGGACGGATATCGACCTGCGGGTTGAGCACTACCGTCCGCAGCTTGCGCGCGATGGCCGCCTGCACTTCCGGAATGGTCATTCCGGTCACCCGGAAGGCGCCCGCATAGGGGACGAAAAGGCGGCCGCTTTCGTCGATGGTCACCTCGCCGAGGTCCGTAGCGCCGCCATTCGATGTGAATACCGTCGGTGTTCCGCTCTCGTAGATCCGCATCGCCAGCCGGTCGCCCGGTCCGAGCCGCTCATAAGCATAGTCCGAGTGCTCCGCGAGCTCGGCCGGGAACACGCCATGAAGGACCGGCGCGGGCGGCGGCACGGTGCTCGCCGTCACCGGCACAAGCTGGATCTGCCCGGCGGCCGATGCGCTTTCGACTTCGTGCAACGAGCTCGCGGAGCGCGGCATGGCGCAGCCCGACAGCGATGCCGCAGCGAGGAGCACGACCGCCGCTCCGGATAGCGATTGTGTTCGTGACCAGTCCGAGCTCATCGCTCTTCTCCTTACGCCGCTTGCCTGCTCGGCACCGCGGCGCTGCGCGAGCCGATGTCTGAACCTAGTCCGCGCACAGTGCACGTCACAAATTGTGCGAGCATGTGCGGCACCGAAAAATGCGAATCGAGGAACGTCCGTCCGATTCCGCCGTCGACGAACAGGGTCCGGTCCCAGGACTGCGACGCAAGGTCACGCGCCTTTTCCACCATATTGTCGAAATCGGGATTCTCCGCACATTCGAGCACGTGGCCGGTGACTCCGTCGATGAGGCATTCGGCTGCGCCGCCCGCGGGCGTGGTGACCACTCGAACGCCCATGTACTGCGCTTCGATCAGGACGTTGGGGAGGCCCTCGTAGCGCGACAGCAGCACCAGGGCGTCCATCTTCGACATCCAGAAACCGACTCGCGTCGATCTTCCGGTGAAGAGAATACGGTCGGCGATCCCCAATTCCTCGGCAAGCTCCTGCGCATTCGGGAGCAGCCGCCCGTCGCCGACGAGAACGAAGCGCGCCTTGGGATGCTTCCTTAGATAGCGCTTGGCGAAACGGATCCAGAGGATTGGCTGCTTGTCCGTATCGAACCGGAAGACCCCGCCGATCGTCTCCGTGGCGTCGGCCGTCGCCTCACTGAAGCGCTGCCAGGCGCCCACGCACGCCGCGCAAGGCGCCGCATGCATCGGTTGGACGCCGTTGTAGACAATGGCGAAGCGGTTCAGCGGAATGTCGAGCCAGTCGGCATAGGCCCGTGCCGCCGACACATTGTTGCTGATGAAGGACACGCCCGGGATTTGCGCCATCGCCCGGTACAGCACTTCATATTCCGGGCGGAACATGTGCCGCCGCATGCTTGGCGGCAGGCCGCGGATGGCGAGCTGGATCTGCGGGATGCCGGCCATGAGGGCCGCCAGCCCGACGAACAGGCAAGCGCCGTCCTGCCACGCCGAAATCGTGTCCGTCCCTGAATCCCGGAGATACTGGACGAGGCGCTTCATACCGTAATTGACGCTGGAAGGCAGATAATCGAGCAGCGCCAGCATCTCCGGATCGGTGACGCCCAGCGTTCGCGGGGACAGCGGCTCGAACAGGTTGATTTGGCGCAGCTCCACCCCGGCCGTCTGAAGATCGGACAGATAGAAGTCGTTCTGCTTCTCGGAGCCGTGCGACCGCACCAGCACTTCGACCGGGCGGTTCAGCGTAATTCCGGCGAGCTCGCCCGTCGTGCGGCGCGCGCGCTCAAGCTCGACCGCAAGCCTCGTCAGCTGCCGCTCCGCGCCACCGGGCCCAAGGCTGCCCGTGACGAGGGTCAGTCGCCCGAGCTCGCCCGGCGACAGAGGGTCAAGCTCGCGATTACGGTAGTGCAGGATCGCGTGCTTCATGGCGAGAATGCGCGCATCTTCGTCGCTGCCTACCGGACGGCCCTCGTGCGCCTCGATACAGCGCAGGATAGTGTCGGTCCGATCCCACAGAGTGCGGCTCTTCGTGCCCTCGGCCAGCGTGCTGGCCACCGGCGCAATGGCCACGTGAGCCCGCTTAAGGTGACCGTCGGTGAACAGGCGCTTGGCG
>Ga0207645_10002814_pt1 | contig 13507 bp, 12 predicted proteins | sample KBSM53metaG_FD_184331 | JGI IMG/M metagenome (GOLD analysis project Ga0207645, IMG submission 184331) | Miscanthus rhizosphere microbial communities from Kellogg Biological Station, Michigan, USA - KBS M5-3 metaG (SPAdes) (version 2) | ecosystem: Host-associated > Plants > Roots > Rhizosphere >...
CGTACCCGCAGACTCCTCGCTGGCCCGTCCCTGACCGGACTCGCCGAACGATTTGACGAAAGTAGGCTGAGTGGGCCGCGCCGGTTTCGACGCGGCCGTTTCTAGTTTTTTGCAAATTTGGGCGGAACCAGCCAGCGAAGCTCCCCTTTTTGGCCATCGAGGGCGACGAGCGCAAGGCCGGATTTGGAAAGCTTGAGGTTGGCGCCAGTCAACGCGGCGATCACTCCAGTGAAATCGGGCTCGTGACCGACCAGCATAAGGACTTGTTGCGGATATTTTCGGAGCAGCCGCTTTAGATCCTCCGCCGTGAATCCCGGCGCGAGGAGTTTTTCTTCGCGCGCCCGCACCTTCAAGTGCTCGGCCGCGATGTCTGCCGTCTGCGCGGCGCGCGGCAGCGGACTCGTTAGGATGACATCGAGTTGCACTTTAAGAGCGGTCAGCAATTCCCCGACTTCATGAACCTCCTTGCGTCCCGCCTTCGTTAGGGGCCGTTCGTCGTCCGGCTTTTTCCAGTCCGGCCAGTCAGCCGGTCCGTGGCGGAGAAAATAGAGTCGCATCAACCAAGTTGCTCTAAAAGACGGGGTTCATCCAGTCTGCGGATTTCCGTTCTAGAACGACGCTGCGGCGCGGGCCAGGATGTAGCCGATGAGGCCGGTCGCCGGCAGAGTCAACACCCAGGCCCAGACGATCCGCTGGACGATGGTCCACTTCATTCCGCTGTAACGTTTCACGGCACCGACGCCCATGATGGAAGTGGAGATGACATGTGTGGTGGAAAGCGGAATGCCGTAGGAGCTTGCTACCTGGATGATGACAGCGGCGGTTGTTTCCGCGGCAAATCCGTGCACGGGCTGGAGTTTCACCATTTTGTGCCCCAACGTCCGAATGATTCGCCAACCCCCCGCCGCGGTGCCGGCGGCCATCGTCGCAGCGCAAAGCACCACCACCCAAGGGCTCACTTTAAATTCCGGGGTATGCAGGAAGTCAAAGAGTGGTGGCAGCCCGACGAATTTTCCGTTTGTCGTCCCGGTGTAGAGGGCGAGTGCAATAATGCCCATTGTTTTTTGTGCATCGTTCGTCCCGTGGCTGTGGGCCATCCAGGCGGCGCTGCCAAGCTGCAGCTTGCCAAAAATCGAATGGATGAGGTGTGGGGTGAAAGAACGCAGGGCGACGAGCAACACGAACATGAGCAATCCGCCGGCGAGGAAACCGATGACGGGTGAAGCAAGCATGGGGATGACTACCTTCGGCATGAGGCCTGATTGCCATTTCAGCACCGACCAATCTCCTCGCGCCGAGGCGACGGCTGCCCCGCAAAGCCCCCCGATTAACGCATGACTTGAGCTGGAAGGCAGGCCGAGCATCCAGGTGATCAGGTTCCAGACAATCGCGCCAATTAACGCGCAGAGAATGGTTCGCATCGTCACGACGTGGAGATCGACGATTCCTTGCCCAATGGTGGAGGCCACGGCAGTGCCGGTAAGGGCCCCGGTCAGATTAAAAAAAGCGGCCATGGCGATCGCCTGGCGTGGGGTGAGCACTTTTGTCGAGACGACAGTGGCGATCGCATTGGCGGCGTCGTGAAAGCCGTTAATGTATTCGAAGGCGATCGCCGCCAAAACGACGAGGATGAAAAGAATCATGCGAACCCGCGTCGGAAGACCTTAGGAATACTTAAGCACTATCTGGAGAACGATGTTTCCCGCGTCGCGGCAGCGGTCTATTACTTTTTCCAGCAATTCGTAAAGGTCGCGCAGAAAGATGATCTGCTTCGGCTCGTAATCGCCGTGATATAAATCCCGCAGCAAGTCCAGCTCCAGTTTGTCCGCGTCGCCTTCGATCATTTGCAGGCGCGCGTTTGTCTCGCGCGCAGTGGCGGCGTCCGTTCCTTTGCGCAACGCTTTCACCATTGCGAGAACGGCTTCCGCAGCCTGGTCGAGCAGTTCCAGATGGCTTTTGAAATTGTGGCCGTGAAGATCGTCGGGACAAATCAGGATGCGCTCGCCGATCTTCTCGACCGTCTTGGGAATCTTATAAAGTGAAGCGGCGAGGGCCTGAATGTCTTCGCGTTCGAAGGGAGTGATGAAGGTCTTGCAGAGCTGTTCTGTCAGTTCTTGGGTGATTTGTTTATCTTTGCGCCGGCGGAAAACGAATTCCTCGAGGCTCTGGGGCGATTCCTTGCGCTCCAGTTCGGCCAGGAGCGCAACCAGGTGGTGAACGCTCTGATCGGCCTGTTCCGCGCTCGATTCGAGCAGATCGAAGAATTTCTCGTCGTGTCCGAGCAGTTTCTTGATCGAGAACATGGGCAGTAGTCCGGCAGAGGTCTGGTTGATTGCGGTATCGCAAATCACCTCCTTCGCCAAGCCCAAAGAATGGAGACACCTCTTGCCTAGTGAGCGGCGGCATCAGCAGGCTGATGGCGGATGTCTTCCGCCGCAGCAGCATAAACGGCGTCCTCGGCGATATTAGTCGCGTGATCGCCGACCCGCTCAAGGTGGCGCGCGATGAACATTAGGTTCAAATAACCGCGCAGCTGATCCGGGTCCTGTGCCATCCGTTCGATCAAGCGGCGGCTGGTACTCGCGTTCATTTCGTCGAGGGTTTTGTCGCGCGCTTTCAGGCCCCGCCCCAAGTCAACGTCCTCTCGAACATATGCGTCGACACTGTCTTTAAACATCTCCATCGAGACTTTACGCATCGGCTCGATCAATGCCGTTTCGGGCAGCGGCGGATGCTGGTTTAGCTTGCGCGCCTTGCGCGCGATGCTCACGGCTTGGTCCCCCATGCGCTCGAGATTGGAGGAGAGCTTCATCGCCGAGACGACCCGCCGGAGATCAGAGGCGACCGGTTGAAACCGGAGTAAGAGATCGATTCCATCCTTGTCGACCTGCTTCTCGAGCTGGTCGATGTCTTCGTCATCCGCAATCGCCGTCGCGCACAGATCATCGTCGCGCTGCATCAAGCCGTTGAAGGCGTTATCGAGGCTGCGCGCCGTAAGACTCGCCATCATTAGAACATTGTTTCGCAAGGTCGCGAGCGCTTCGTCGAACGTGGCCAGAATATGTTTCGGCGGAGTCATGGCAGTTCTTTTCTCAGCCAAAGCGACCGGTGATATAGTCCTCGGTTTGCCGTTGTATGGGATTGGAAAAAATCCGTGGCGTCTCGCCGAATTCGATCAAACGGCCGAGGTAAAAGAAAGCTGTGTGGTCGGAACAGCGGCCGGCCTGCTGCATGTTGTGCGTCACGATCACGATCGTGTAGGTCGCTTTCAATGTCCGGATCAGCTCTTCCACCTTCGCGGTCGCGATCGGATCGAGCGCAGAACAAGGCTCGTCCATGAGCACGATCTCGGGCTCGACGGCGAGCGCGCGTGCGATGCAAAGTCGCTGCTGCTGGCCGCCGGAAAGTCCGTAGGCACTGCGCTCGAGCCGGTCTTTCACTTCGTCCCAGAGCGCGGCGGCGCGGAGACTTTTCTCTACCGCTTCGTTGATCTTCGATCGCTTTGTCACGCCAGCGATTCGCAAGCCGTAAGCGATATTATCGTAGATTGATTTCGGAAACGGATTTGATTTTTGGAAAACCATACCGATCCGTCGCCGGAGATCGACGACATCCACCGAGGGTGCATTAATATCGCGATCTTGGATCACAATCGAGCCGCGGCTAATCTTAGCGTTCTCGACCAGGTCGTTCATTCGGTTGAAGCAGCGGAGAAGAGTGGTTTTTCCGCAGCCCGAAGGCCCGATGAAAGCGGTCACGGCCCGCGGCGGAATCTGCAAGCTGACTTCATGCAGTACCTCATGATTGCCGTAGGCGAAGGTTAGATCGCGGACATCGATCGTCGGTTTGACCTCCTCGAATTGTGCGGCAGCCGATTCGATCCGGCCGGCAATTGTGGTTGAGGTGGATTCAGGCATGTCGACCAGGTTTACCATGATAAGCGGCTCCGACTGCGTTCGCGCAAGACCACGGAGGTCAGCGCAATCAGCATGACGAGGAGGAGGAAAACGAAGGCAGCGCCGTATTGCACGCGCTCAGTGTACTCGTTCTGCGGGATCTTCGAGCTGACGACGTAGATGTGATACGGCAGCGCCATCACACCTTGGAAAAAAAAGTCGGTCCAACGTTGCACCTGCCAGGGCATTTCATCGCGCAACGCGTAAGCGGCAGTAAACATGATCGGCGCGGTCTCGCCTGCCACCCGCGCGATGCCGAGGATCGAGGCGGTCAAGATGCCGGGCATGGCATAAGGCAGGACGTTCTTGTGGATGGTTTGCCATTTCGTTGCCCCGAGCGCAAGCGAGCCTTCGCGCAGACCCTGGGGCACAGCGCGGAGCGCTTCTTCACTGGCGGTGATGATCGCCGGCAACACCATCAACCCAAGTGTAAACCAGCCCGCAAGCAGCGACACGTTCCAATGAAAAAAAATGACGAAGAGTCCGAAACCAAAGAGTCCGAAAACAATCGAGGGCACACCGGCGAGGTTGAGAATCGCGATCCGGATGAGCCGAATAAAGCGGTTGTTCCGACTATATTCGCTCAGATAAATGGCGCTGCTAATGCCGATGAGCAGCGCGACGAGCATCGAGCCGACAACGAGAAGCGCGGTCCCGACGATGCACGGCCAGATGCCGCCAGCCGAATAAGCGACCGTCGTCGGCTCGACCTTTGCGGCCGGATGCTCTGCCTGCCATTGGCGAAACTCGCGATCGCCTAACGAAATCTTTTTCCCTTCGAAGTCGAAGACATAAAGCGTCTCGGGTGATTGGGTCAGGAAAGGGACATTGACGAAAGGCGGAGTGGTCATAAAAACGGTTCGCGCACCCTTCACTCCGATATCGAGAAAGATGTAGCTCGTGCAGGCAATGATGAGATAGGTCGCGAGCCGAAAGATCCAGAAGGCGATCCGTTCGGTGAGGCGCGTGCGTCGCTGTTGTTTCGTTAGGCCACTCATTAGCCAATGCTCATTCGGTAGCGCTGCACGATCTTCTGGGCGGCATAGTTGATTGCGAGAGTAATGGTGAAAAGGACCAACCCAACCATGAAAAGCGCGCGGTAATGAATGCTCCCGCGCACCACCTCGCCCATTTCCTGCGCGATGATCCCGGTCATGGTATGGACCGGTTGGAAGAAAGCGCCGAGGCCCTCGCTGAAATCGGGAATCTCGATGCGGTTTCCCGCGCAGAGCAGGACGACCATCGTTTCGCCAATGACTCGGCCGAACCCAAGCAAAATCGCGGAGATAATTCCGGAGAGAGATGCCGGCACGAGCACCCGCCCGATGGTCTGGAGGCGATTTGCACCCAACGCGTAGGAAGCTTCCTTGAAGCCGCGCGGCACGTTCCGGAGCGCATCTTCGGAGAGGGTGAATATGGTCGGGATGGCCATCAACGCGAGGAGTGTTCCCGCGGTAAAAACATTCAGGCGCTCGCTGATCGGGAAAAAAGAAACCCAGCTCAGCCAGTGAGACTGCGAGGCGGCGCGAATCGCTTCCCCGACGACAGCGATGCCGAAGAATCCCAACACGACCGACGGAATCGCGGCGATGAATTCGATGTAAGGTTTAATTAATCGCTTCTCGCCGCGCGCCGCGATTTCGCTCACGTAAACCGCCGCGGCGACGCCAATCGGGACTGCGAAGACCAGTGCGACCGCCGAGACCATGATCGAGCCGACCAATAATGGCCGGATGCCGTACCAGTCCTGCCAAAAACTGGCCGTGATCCAATCGCGTCCAAACAAAAACGCTGTAATGCCGCGATACCAGGGGACCGGCCGAGTTGGATCCCAATTCTCCAGTTGCTGGTAAACTCCTGGCAGGGTGGCGACAAAAGTGCGAACCCGGTTTTTCCAGTGAAGAAACTGTTTTTCCACCGCCGGACTCGTTAGCCGAGGGGCGTTGTTGAGCAGCCCCCCCAGTTTGGCCGCGACCGTCGAACTCGTTAGGCGAAAAGTCGGCGCGCTCGCGCGCAGGGTCGCGATTGTCGCCGCCTGGTTGACCGGCGGTATCACGATCTGTGCCGCCGCCTGCGATTGTCCGGCCCGGGTCAGGCGCTCTGCTTCCGCGACCATCCCGTCCCGCTCGGCGATGGCTTCCTTCAAACCCATCGCCTCGTCATTAAGATCGGACACGAGTCCGTTCAACTCGTCGCCCGCATCACTGAAAGCGGTCGCAAATTGATCAAAAGGTGCGAGCGCGGCCTGCGCTTGCTCGTTGCTCAGGCCGCGTTGGGTCAGGCTTTTGAATTCGCGCAGCCGGATCTGGTTGAGCGACCGGGTGAGCGCGGAGTGTTCCTCGGCCTGGGCTCGAATGATGTCGACGTACTCGAGGCCGGCGGTGCGATAAAGTCTGAGGTTGCGCAGGTTTTCCCCGAAAAAACCGAAACCTTCGCGGCACAGAAAAATCGTGATCAGCGCGAGGACGACGACCGCGACGATTGCGTTGCCGCCGAAGAAATACTTAATCGCACGCTCGATGAAACGCCGGCTGCGGTGACGCGCCTCTTCCCCGGCTGCGGACGTCGAAATAGGCGCGGCAATCTCCACGCGAGAGAATGCAAACGGGCAGGGAAACGGGCAAAGTTTTTAGTGTTACGATTGCGTGACGGCAACCGGCAGATAGACTCGGACCGTCGTCCCGCGCCCCAGTTCACTTTCTGCCTCGACACTGCCGCCGTGCAGTTGCGCGATGTGCTTCACGATCGAGAGACCGAGGCCCGTGCCGCCGAGCTCGCGATGGCGCGCTTTGTCTGCCCGATAGAATCGCTCGAAGATGCGCGGCAGATCGCGGGTCGGAATTCCCGCTCCGTTATCGGAAACGCTCAGGCTGATCCGGTCATCATTACGCGTCGCACTCACCCGGATGCGCCCTTCTGGCGGTGAGAATTTTACCGCGTTGTCGAGTAGATTGTAAATGACCTCCTGCAACCGGCCCTCGTCCGCACGCAACAGCGGCAGATTGTCGGACACGTCGAGCTCGGCCTGCAGATTTTTTCCGGCAAACTTTCGTTCCCAGTCGTGCATGATGCCGCGCAAAAAGGCCGCTGGGCGGACTGTGGTTAGGTCAAGAGCCACGCCGGGACCCTCCAGTCGGGCCAGGGTCAGAACGTCATCGACGAGCAGGTTGAGCCGGTTCGAGTGCCGCTCCATGATCTCAAAGATGCGAAGCAATTCCGCCGGTGGCTGTTTGGGATTTTCCAGGAGCGTTTCGAGATAACCGCGCAGAATCGAGAGCGGTGTGCGCAGCTCGTGCGACACGTTCGCGACGAAATCGCGGCGCATCGTCTCCGTTCGCCGCCGCTCTGTAATGTCGCGAAAAAGAATGACGGCGCCGCTGACTGTTCCCGGTTCATCCTTAATCGGCTCGGCCACGACTTCGAGATAGTGCTCGCTGCCTGCGGGTCGCTGCAGCGTGATGGTGCTCCGGCCCATTTCCCCCCGGGTGAGGGCTTCGCCTAGCAATCGCTCGACCGCCGCATCGCGCACTGTCTCGAGCAGCGTCCCATTCGTTAGGCGCGAATCGATCCCGAACATTTGCCGGAAGGCGTCGTTCATTAGGCGAATGCGCCGGTCTCCGTCCGCGACGACCAGACCATCGGCCAAGGCACCGACGATGGCTTGGACACCAAACTCCCCTTCCTGCACCTGGGCGCGCAATGCTCCCTCGCGCAAGGCGAGTTGCTCGAGTGCGAGGGCGAGCCCACGCACCCGGGCGCTGCCGCCGATGAGAAAGGTGCGCGGCGTCCGCGCCGCGTTCATTTCCCCGAGGATTTGCTCCAGTTCGCGGCAGGGACGAATCCAGCTGCGCCAGACCCGCCACCAACCGTAGGCCAAGACCATGAGCGCGAGCGCGAAAGCGAACCAGCCCATCCTTTTCTCGATTATTCGCGCAACCGGTAGCCGAAACCGCGCACTGTCTCGATGACGCTGGCAGCTTTGCCAAGTTTCTCGCGCAGCCGGCGCACATGGGTATCGACGGTGCGGGTGTCGATTGCGCTTTCATAGCCCCAGACTTCGTTGAGCAAACGATCGCGCGCCTGCACCCGCCCCGGCCTCCGCATCAGCATGCTGAGCAATTTGAACTCGACGGCAGTGAGGACGATCGGCTTCCCGCCGACCAGGACGCGGTGCCGGGCAGAGTCGATCGTAATCGGCCCGCGCGTCATTTTTTCCTCGGACATCTTGCCCTGTCCGCGACGCAGGATGGCCTTGATTCGCAAGAGCATTTCGCGGGGACTGAAGGGCTTGGTCACATAATCATCCGCGCCAAACTCGAGGCCGACGATGCGATCGACCTCCTCCGCCTTTGCGGTCAGCATAATAATGGGAATGTGCGAGGTCAGGGAATCGGTCTTGAGCACTTTGCAGACTTCGAGGCCTTGCATGCGCGGTAACATCAGGTCGAGCACGATCAGCGCGGGCGACTCAGCCCGCGCTTTTTTCAACCCTTCTGCGCCATCGTGGGCGGTGAGGACGGAGAAGCCGCCTGCCTTATGCAATTGGAGAGTAAGGAGATCGACCACGTCGGGTTCGTCTTCCACAATCAGGATTTTTTTGTTAGGCGAAATAGTCATCGGGCGGTGGAAACAGATTATGACGAACGTATTCGCAACTGACAATTTTGGATTTTGGAGCTCTCTTAATCTCGCGCCAATCGCACGTTGCTGTAGCGGCTCGCGCCGGTCACTTCGTCGCCCAGCCAATCGGGAGGTCGAAACGAATGGTAGGTTTGGACGTCGGGGAATTCCACCTCCGCAACCATCAGCCCTTCGTTCGAGCCGCGATAAATATCGATCTCGATCGTGAGTTTTTTCCACGGCACGTAGTAACGCGTTTTCGTTAGGCGAGCTCCGGCCGTAGCCGGCCAAAGGATGGCAAATTGCTCGGGCCGGAGATGGATTTCGCGCTCTTCGCGTGCCCGCGCCGGGCCGCGCTTAAAAGTGAGCGAGCAGACCCGTCCAGCACGTCGCAAGCGCACGTGTGCCCTGTCCCGACCGACCGCCAGATAGCCCTGGGCGATTTCCTTGTGCGGATATCGTTGGAGTCCCCGGGGAAGCGTATCAATCAGGAATTTTCGCTCGATTTCGAGGTGAGGATTTTTCATGACGGCGGCGTGCCAGGGAGGGGACTCGAACCCCTAAGGATTGCTCCACCAGATCCTAAGTCTGGCGCGTCTGCCAATTTCGCCACCCTGGCTGGTAAACTTTTCGCGGCGCGCTGCTGTGGTAACGATCGGTCACCGGCGCACTCTATCGTGCGCGCTGGTCCCCGCAATCGCCGAGTCGTTGGGCCGCCCGCAAGTGGCCTCTGTTTGCCGATTCGAAATTACCCGGCTGATTCTGTGTAGGCGGTCATGCCGCCAGTGACGTTCGCGAGAGCTTTGTAACCACTTGCTTGAAGAAGGCTGGTGGCGATGGAGCTACGATAGCCGCTGCCGCAGATCACTGCGATCTTCCGATCTTTCGGCAGGTCGAACTCCTGGCGCGCAAATGCAGACAGGGGCAGATGTCGTGCGCCGTCGATGTGGCCGCTATTCCATTCGGTTGGCGTCCGAACGTCGACGACGAGCGGGCCGTTGTTTTTCAGGCCGGCCTCCAGCTCCCGCACGCTGATCTGCGGAAGCGTTTGATTTTCCGTCAGGGCGTCTGCCGTGATGTAACCCACTAAATTGTCGAAACCAATCCGGGCCAGCTCGAGCCGGGCTTTCTTGGCGTCGCTCTCCGAGCCAAGAACCAGCGCGATTGGTTTGTTGCCTGATATCATGAAACCAGTCCAGGTCGAAAAGGAAGGACTGCCCAAGCCGATGTTGATGCTGCCGGGAAAATGCCCCTCGCCAAATTCGCCGGCCGAGCGGGCGTCGATCACAGCGGCGCCGTTCTTGACCGCACCAGTGAATTCGTTTTCGCCCAATTTCCGAAGTGGCGGGAGGGAGCCAAGAGGCCCGACGCCATTCAGATTCAAGCCAACGTCGTAGGAAAAATAGGCAGGACGATCGGGCAGGTTGGCCGTCATTTGCCTAACGAACTCATGACGATCGGAGATCTGCAGCGCCCAGTTCAGCTTGCGTTCCTGGCCGACGAGCGAGAAAGCCGCATCCGAAATAGCCCGTCCGCAAAGCGAGCCTGCGCCGTGCGCGGGATAAACCTTTACTTCATCAGGTAGCGGAAGGATTTTTTGGAAAAGGGAATCGTACATCTTGCCCGCGAGCGCGCTGGGGTCTTCGTCGGCGTCGCGCAAATCGGGCCGCCCGACATCGTTCACAAAGAGCAGGTCGCCGGTGAAGATGGCAAGAGGTTGGGCATTTTCACGGACCAGGAATGAAAGGCTGTCCGGCGAATGGCCGGGCGTTTCGAGGAATTCAACCTCGAGTGAGCCGAGTTTGATCCGATCTCCGTCCTTTGCGGCGATATGCTCGTATTTTGCCGGGGCGAGATGCGAAACGTAGACCTTGGCGCCGGTTCGCTCGGCCAATTCGCGAAAGCCGGAGGCGAAATCGGCGTGCGGGTGGCTGTTGAGAATCGCGACGATGCGCAGCCCTTCCCGGTCGGCATCGGCGATATAATCATCGACATCGCGTTTCGGATCGACCACGGCGGCTACGCCGTTCGCGCCAAAAAGATAAGATGCGTGAGCAAGTCCTTCGACGAAGAAACGTTTGAGATACATAGTGTTGGTCAGGTTGAGTTTTAGTTAAGAATATTCCGGCGTCATCTTCATCATGGCGCGCTCAGAAAGTTGCGGCAACAACTAGCGTGTGATTCTAAAGCCGCCGTCATTAGTGCAGGCCCTTTCTTAATATGCGCGCGATGCTTCTCAAGTCGCCTGATCGACCGCTCGAATGCGCGGACGTGCCAACGCCGCACCCAGCCCCGGGGCAAATGCTCGTGCGGGTGGCGGCGTGCGCGGTCTGCCGCACCGATCTCCATGTCATGGCTGGTGAACTACCGAAGCCTAAGCTTCCGCTCATTCTTGGCCATGAAATTGTCGGCCAAATCGCTGAGGTCGGTTCTAAAGTGAAAGGATTTCGCATTGGCGAACGGGTGGGAGTTCCGTGGCTAGGCTGGACCTGCGGCCGGTGCAAATTCTGCCGCAGCGGTCGCGAGAACTTGTGCGAGCGGGCGCGCTTCACCGGCTACACGATCGACGGCGGCTATGCGGAATATACCGTGGCCGACGCGCGCTTCTGCTTTCGAATTCCGGACGCTTATGACGATGTCGCCGCCGCGCCGTTACTCTGCGCGGGGTTGATCGGTTATCGATGTCTTTGCAAAACGGGCGACGCGCGGCGGCTCGGCATTTACGGCTTCGGCGCAGCGGCGCACATCATCGCGCAGGTCGCACGCCACCAGAATCGGGAAGTGTTTGCATTTACCACTCCGGGCGACATAACCGCGCAGGAATTCGCACGACGGCTCGGCGCGAAATGGGCGGGAGGATCGGATGAAGCACCAACGGAAGCCTTGGATGGGGCAATAATTTTTGCCCCCGTCGGCGCGCTGGTGCCGGCCGCGCTTCGCCTGCTCGAGCGCGGCGGCGTTGTCGTCTGCGGTGGAATTCACATGAGCGACATTCCTTCCTTTCCCTACCGCGACCTTTGGCAGGAGCGAACGATCTGCTCCGTTGCCAACCTCACGCGGCGCGATGGCGAAGAGTTTCTCGACCTCGCGCCGCGAGTTCCCGTGCGCATCGAGACACGAACATTTCCGCTCGAGCGTGCGAACGGCGCGTTGCACGCGCTAGGCTCCGGGGCGCTTACGGGCGCAGCTGTCCTTGTCCCGTAGTAAGAGGCTGGAGTCCTTCGCCGAAAGCTGGCTCCGCCAGGGTTGGCCCGATTGTTTCCAACCAGGTTCATGAAGCGGCAGTCATTTGGTCGCCAGCCGTCTTGCACAGCAAGAGTCGTCAACTTTCGATGCGATCACGCTCGCACCGGCCGCCTTTTTGATCCCATCGGCGAATAGCAGTCTCGCTAGCGCTGTCGCAGCGGGATCTAAAAATTGATCAATGCCTGGACATAGCCGAAATTCGCATCGCTATCCGGGCCCGTGGCGGCCACATAACTTCCGGAAAAGAAATGGCTGTACCCCGCCTGGAAGGCTAGGAACTTGAACGGCTGATAGGTGCCGGTGAGATCAATCTCGGAACCGACATAATTGGGGGCGCCCGGCGTGATGGGGCGGACCCTAGTAGTGCCGTTGGCGCGGTACCAGGCGTCGTTGGTGTTCGCGAGCCAGAAAGCGTTGTAATCGAGTTGCATCGAGGTCTTCTTGGTCGGTTTGACGCGAAAACTCGCTGCCAGATTCTGGAGGTTTTGCCAGGAAAAGAGATCCATGTAGCCATAAAACTTGTGGTTCGATGGAAAGAGGTTCTGGAAGGTCTCGATGTTCCCATCGGTGGCGTTGTGATCGCCGCTGGCGAAATTGTATTCGGCAAAGAGACGCGGGCTCCACGGACAATCGAAATTGTATCCCCCTCCGACGTGCGCGGCGAAGGCGGTCAGGTCCAGATTGGACACTTGACCGGCCTGGAAGGCGAACTCGCCCTCGTATTCCCATCCGTGCAGTTTCTTTGGATCGGCCTTAATTCGCGTGCCCAGGGTGACGAAATCGGTGCGCGTGCCGGGGACGGAAAGACTAGTCCCTGGGTAGGTGATTCCGGGCACGATTAGAAAGGGATTCTCCTCGTCAAGAATCAAAACATAAAAATCCATCGTTACGGGATTAACCGCCTTTGTGCTGGCGTAGATCCCGCTGAAAACCTGGCTCCGGTGCGTTTCGGACCCATTGAACAAGTCCGACTGGTCGAACGAATCGTTTATGATGTAGACGACCGTCGATGCGAAGACGTCGACCGAGAACTTGTCCTTCTCATAATGCAGTTTTACGGCGTCGAAAGTTCGGCCGAAGTTGTTCCAATCGCTTATCCCGATCAGCCGCTCATCACCGTAGGCGAGAGTCTGCCGACCGAGTGTGGCGTTGACCAATTTCGGCCCGAGCTGGATGTAGGCCTGGCGCAGATCGAAGTTGTCATCGCCTTCCGCGCCCATCGCCCCGGGGGTGTCTGGACGATCGGAGTCGAACTCCTCCGAGTCTTGGCCTTGGGCGTAGAGCTTCAGCCAATCGACCGGTTTAATTGCAATGCCGAGGCGGAACCGATTCAAAAAAAAGGCGTCATCGGTCAACGAATCTACGTCGCTGTTGAAATCAAAGTTGTTGTCGCGGTCTTCGAAACGGAAGCGTTCCTGGACGTCGAGACAGAGTTTCCCATCCATGAAGCAAAGCGGATTGGCCTCCGGCTTTTTCTCGACCACCGTTTTAGGTGGAACCGTGGGTGTAGGTTCCGCGACGCCGGCGATTGCCGCGGAACTCCAGGCGAGGGTGCATGCCGCGAATACCGCGCCAGTCTGTCGACGAAGCGATCTACCGGCCTGCCTGGTTTGGGAGACAGCATTTCCAAACTTCGTTTTGCGAGGCGCACCTACCGCCTTTGAGCTGTTTTTTCGGGAATTCAT
>Ga0207645_10002819_pt1 | contig 13501 bp, 10 predicted proteins | sample KBSM53metaG_FD_184331 | JGI IMG/M metagenome (GOLD analysis project Ga0207645, IMG submission 184331) | Miscanthus rhizosphere microbial communities from Kellogg Biological Station, Michigan, USA - KBS M5-3 metaG (SPAdes) (version 2) | ecosystem: Host-associated > Plants > Roots > Rhizosphere >...
AGCAGGTCGAACACGAAACGCTCGAAGTTCGACGCCTTCGAGATGTCCATCGACGGGCTCGAAGTCTCGTGCGTTTCGGCGCTGCTGCGCACGCGGTAGGTGCCGCTGCGGAAGAACTCGTCGAGCACGTCGTTCTCGTTGGTCGCGAGCACGAGCCGCTTGATCGGCAGCCCCATCATGCGCGCGACATGGCCGGCGCAGATGTTGCCGAAGTTGCCCGAGGGCACCGCGAAGCTGACCGGCTCGTCGTTGCTCTTCGTCGCCTGGAAGTAGCCGGCGAAGTAGTAGACGACCTGCGCCAGCAGCCGCGCCCAGTTGATCGAGTTGACGGTGCCGATGCGATAGCTGCGCTTGAAGTCGAGGTCGTTCGAGACCGCCTTGACGATGTCCTGGCAGTCGTCGAACACGCCTTCGATCGCGATGTTGTGGATGTTCGCGTCTTGCAGGCTGAACATCTGCGCCTGCTGGAACGGGCTCATGCGGCCCTTCGGCGACAGCATGAACACATTGACGCCGGCCTTGCCGCGCATCGCGTATTCGGCCGCGCTGCCGGTGTCGCCCGATGTCGCGCCGAGGATGTTGAGCGTCTGGCCGCGCCGCGCGAGCTCGTACTCGAACAGGTTGCCCAGCAGCTGCATCGCCATGTCCTTGAACGCCAGGGTCGGGCCGTTCGACAGCGCTTCGAGGCAGACGCCGGGTTCGAGCGCGCGCAGCGGCACGATCTGCGGCGTGCCGAAGACCTGTTCGGTGTAGGTCTTGTCGACCAGTGCGCGCAGGTCGGCCGCCGGGATGTCGTCGATGAACAACGACAGGATCTCGAACGCGAGCTCGTGATACGCCAGGCCGCGCCAGCGCGCGAGCATCGCCGCGTCGACCTGCGGGTAGCGCTCGGGCAGGTACAGGCCGCCGTCCGGCGCCAGACCTTCGAGCAGGATCTCGGCAAACGACCGGCGCGTCGCGTCGCCGCGGGTGCTGATGTATTTCATGTCAGCTCAGCTCTTCCTTGCGGATCCGAACGATCGGCGCGAGCACGGTCGGCAGCGCCTGCATCTGCGCGATCGCCTGGTTCATGCGGCCCTCGACGGTGTCGTGGGTCAGGATGATCACGTCGGTCTGGGCCTCGCCCTCGCCGGATTCGCGCTGCAGCAGCGCGTCGATCGAGATGTCGCACTCGGCCAGGATCGCGGTGATGCGCGCCAGCACGCCGGTCTGGTCGGCCACCTGCAGGCGCAGGTAGAACGCCGTGACGACCTCGGCCATCGGCAGGATCCGCGTGTCGTGCAGCGACTCGGGCTGGAACGCCAGGTGCGGCACCCGGTGGTCGGGGTCGGCGGTGTGCAGCCGGGTGATGTCGACCAGATCGGCGATCACCGCCGAGGCCGTCGGCTCGGCACCGGCGCCCTTGCCGTAATGCAGCGTGCTGCCGACCGCGTCGCCGTGCACGACCACGGCGTTCATGGCGCCTTCGACATTCGCGATCAGGCGCTTGCCCGGCACCAGGGTCGGATGCACGCGCAGCTCGATGCCTTCGGCGCCGGCCGAGCCGCCGGCATCGGCGCGGCGCTTCGTGATGCCGAGCAGCTTGATGCGGTAACCGAGTTGCTCGGCATAACGGATGTCGGCGCCCTGCAGCCGGGTGATGCCCTCGACGTACGCCTTGTCGAACTGCACCGGGATGCCGAACGCGATCGCGCTCATGATCGTCAGCTTGTGCGCGGCGTCGATGCCCTCGATGTCGAAGGTCGGGTCGGCCTCGGCATAGCCCAGGCGCTGCGCGTCTTTCAGCACGGCATCGAAGTCCAGGCCCTTGCTGCGCATCTCGGACAGGATGAAGTTGGTCGTGCCGTTGATGATGCCGGCGATCCACTCGATGTGGTTGGCGGTCAGGCCTTCGCGCAGGGCCTTGATGATCGGAATGCCGCCCGCGACCGCCGCCTCGAACGCGACCATCACGCCGCGCTCGCGCGCGGCGGCGAAGATCTCGGTGCCGTGCACCGCGAGCAGCGCCTTGTTGGCGGTGACGACATGCTTGCCGGCGGCGATCGACTCGAGCACGAGCTCGCGCGCGATCGTCGTGCCGCCGATCAGTTCGACGACGATGTCGATCGCCGGGTTCCTGATGATCTCGCGCGCATCGGCGACCACCTGGATGCTGTCGCCGACCAGCGCGCGCGCCTCGTCGACGCGACGTCGCGACACCATCGCGAGCTCGATGCCGCGGCCGGCGCGGCGTTTGATCTCGGCCTGGTTGCGCTTGAGCACCTCGAAGACGCCGCCACCCACGGTGCCCAGGCCCATCAGGCCGACTTGGATCGGTTTCATGTTCGTCGCCAAAAGAGGTTCAGTATGTTCAGTGCGATGCGCGTTTGCGGTAGTGCTCGAGGAACTTGGCGATTCGCCCGATGGCCTCGGTGAGGTCGTCGGAGTTCGGCAGGAAGACGACGCGGAAGTGGTCTGGCGCGTTCCAGTTGAAGCCGGTGCCCTGGACGATCAGCACCTTCTGCTCGGCCAGCAGCTCGTAGGCGAACTCCTGGTCGTCCTGGATCGGATAGATCTTCGGGTCGAGCCGCGGGAACATGTACAGCGCCGCCTTCGGTTTCACGACGCTGACGCCGGGGATCTCGCTGAGCAGTCGATAGGCCAGGTCGCGCTGCCGCCCGAGACGCCCGGTCGGTGCGACCAGGTCGTTGATGCTTTGATAGCCGCCGAGCGCGGTCTGGATCGCGAGCTGCCCCGGCGTGTTCGCGCACAGGCGCAGCGACGCGAGCATGTTCAGGCCTTCGATGTAGTCGCGCGCATGGCGCTTCTCGCCCGAGACGACCATCCAGCCGGCACGGTAGCCGCAGGAACGGTAGTTCTTCGACAGGCCGTTGACGGTGACGAACAGCACGTCGTCCGCGAGCGACGAGATGCTGGTGTGGGTGTTGCCGTCGTACAGCGTCTTGTCATAGATCTCGTCGGCAAAGACGATCAGCTGATGCTGGCGCGCGACCTCGACGATCTCGCGCAGCACGCTCTCAGGGTACAGCGCGCCGGTCGGGTTGTTCGGGTTGATCACGACCACCGCCTTCGTGCGCGGCGTGATCTTCGCCTTCATGTCGGCGATGTCGGGCATCCACTCGGAGGCTTCGTCGCACTGGTAGTGCACCGGCGTGCCGCCCGACAGGCCGACGACCGCGGTGTACAGCGGATAGTCGGGCGACGGGATCAACACCTCGTCGCCGTCGTTGAGCAACGCGTTCATGCCCATCGCGATCAATTCGGAGGCGCCGTTGCCGAGGTAGACATCGTCGATCAGCACCCCGGCGACGTTCTTCTGCTGGGTGTAGTGCACGACCGCCTTGCGGGGCGCGAACAGGCCCTTGCTGTCGGTGTAGCCCGCGCTGTGCGGCATGTTGCGGATCATGTCCTGCACGATCTCGTCGGGCGGCTCCAGGCCGAACGCGGCGACATTGCCGATGTTCAGCTTGATGATGTGATGCCCCTCTTCCTCCATCGCGCGGGCCTTCTCGAGCACGGGCCCGCGGATGTCGTAAGCGACGTTGGCGAGCTTGCTCGACTTGACGATGGGTTTCAAAAGGCCTCCGAGGGACATGCTGCGCGGCAAAACATAGAATTTACCCTATGAAACTCCAAGCCGATCGCATCGAAGGGCAGAACGCCATCGCGCGGCACGGTCCCGAGGGCGTGATCGTCAACAAGGTCGAGCACCGCCACAGCGTGATCGTGCCGTGGTCGGGTGCGGTGCGGGCCTGGCCGGTCGACGGCTTCGACCATCTCGCCGAGGCCCATTTCGCGGCGATCGCCGAACTCGCGCCCGAACTCGTGATCCTGGGCAGCGGCCCACGCATCCGATTCGTTCGACCGGCGCTGCTCAAGCCCCTCATCGAGCGACGCATCGGCGTCGAGACGATGGACACCGCGGCAGCCTGCCGAACCTACAACGTGCTGCTGGCCGAAGGTCGGTCGGTGGTCGCCGCGCTGGTGTTCGAGGCCCCTGTGGCGCGTGGCTCGACCACCGGGGGCCAGAGTGCCTGAGCAGCTGTCGACGCAAGTTCCCGGGCACTCCGAGTCGAGCCGGCCCAGCGCTTATAATCTTGGGCTAGGCCCAATCGGCGCAACCAAGCAGAATACTCCATGACGCCAGCCCTCAATAAACCGCTGCCGGATTTTGAAGCGCTCGCGACCGGCGGTGTGAAGTTCACTCCTCAGGCGTTCGCCGGCAAGGTCGTCGTCCTGTATTTCTATCCCAAGGACAACACCCCCGGCTGCACCACCGAAGCGATGCAGTTTCGCGATCACCACAAGGAGTTCGTGAAGGCCGGCGCCGTCGTGTTCGGCGTATCCCGCGACAACATGGCATCGCACGACAAGTTCAAGCAGAGCCTGGAGCTGCCGTTCGAGCTGATCGCCGACACCGAAGAAAAGCTCTGCCACATGTTCGGCGTGGTCAAGAACAAGATCATGTACGGCAAGAAGGTCAAGGGCATCGAGCGCAGCACTTTCCTGATCGACGGCAGTGGCGTGCTCAAGGGCGAGTGGCGCGGCCTGAAGGTCGCCGGCCATGTCGAAGAGGTGCTGAAGGAAGTGAAGGCGCTGAAGAAGGTCGGTTGAAGCACGCGCGCAGCGCAGCACCTCTCGGCGGGCCGGCAGCATGCCGGCCTTTTGCGTTTGAAGTTGCATCGTGCACCGCTGCCATTGGTTGCAGGATCGACCGCCGGACTTGTGCATAATCGTTCGCATGCCCGGACGTTCCGAACTGCGCATCACGCCCAAGCCGCACAGCCGACTGTGCGGCTTTTTTGTTTCTCAGCCCCACTGACGCCCTCCATGCCACTGCCCAAGCCGCCTGCCAAACGAGCCTCCCTCCTCAGCGCTGCCGACTTCGATTCACAGGCGGCCCCGCAACCCGGCAAACGCCCGCAGCACAAGACCCGCACCGCCACCGAACCGGTGGCGCCGGCATTGCTCGAACTGCACGATGCTGCCGCCGATTCGGCGGTAGCGCCGGCGCGCAAGCCGGCACCCGAGGTGACCAAACCGGCGCCAGCGCGCAAGCCGATCCACCACCCCGAGACCCGCGCCCGCAAGCCGCGCGGCAACGGCCCGGCGACCCTGTTCGTGCTCGACACCAACGTGCTGATGCACGACCCGACCTCGCTGTTCCGCTTCGAGGAGCATGACATCTACCTGCCGATGATCACGCTCGAGGAACTCGACGGCCACAAGCGCGGCATGACCGAGGTCTCGCGCAACGCACGCCAGGTGAGCCGCGAGCTCGACGCACTCGCGGCGACGATGCCCAGCCGCGATGCGTCGGGCATGTCCGACGGCCTGCCGCTGTCGCGCACCGGCCACCGCGAGGCCGGCGGCAAGCTGTTCTTCCAGACCAACCTGATCAACGTCACGCTGCCGTCCGGCCTGCCGCAGGGCAAGGCCGACAACCAGATCCTGGGCGTGGTGCAGGCCTTGCGCGATCTGCAGCCGGCGCGCGATGTGGTGCTGGTGTCCAAGGACATCAACATGCGCATCAAGGCGCGTGCGCTCGGGCTGCCCGCGGAAGACTATTTCAACGACAAGACGCTCGAAGACGGCGACCTGCTCTACACCGGCGTGATGCCGTTGCCGGCCGACTTCTGGGACAAGCACGGCAAGACGATGGAGAGCTGGCAGCAAGGCGGCCTCACCTACTACCGCATCAGCGGGCCGATGGTGCCGGTGCTGCTGATCAACCAGTTCGTCTACCTCGAGGCGCCCGGCGCCGCGCCGCTGTATGCCAAGGTCACCGAGATCACCGGCAAGACCGCAGTGCTGCGCACTTTGAAGGAATACACCCACCAGAAGAACGCCGTGTGGGGCGTGACCGCGCGCAACCGCGAGCAGAATTTCGCGCTCAACCTGCTGATGGACCCGGAGTGCGACTTCATCACGCTGACCGGCACGGCCGGCACCGGCAAGACCCTGATGACCCTCGCGGCCGGTCTGAGCCAGGTGATGGACGACCGCCGCTACACCGAGATCATCGTGACCCGCGTGACGGTGCCGGTGGGCGAAGACATTGGCTTCCTGCCGGGCACCGAGGAGGAAAAGATGAGCCCCTGGATGGGCGCGCTCGACGACAACCTCGAGGTGCTGTCCAAGACCGACGGCGGCGCCGGCGAATGGGGCCGCGCGGCGACCAACGACCTGGTGCGCAGCAAGATCAAGATCAAGAGCCTGAACTTCATGCGCGGCCGCACCTTCCTGAACAAGTTCGTGCTGATCGACGAGGCGCAGAACCTGACGCCCAAGCAGATGAAGACCTTGATCACGCGCGCCGGCCCGGGCACGAAGATCGTCTGCCTGGGCAACCTGGCGCAGATCGACACGCCGTACCTGACCGAAGGCAGCTCGGGCCTGACCTTCGCGGTCGATCGCTTCAAGGGCTGGCCGCATTCGGGCCACGTGACGCTGGCACGCGGCGAGCGCTCGCGGCTGGCCGATTTCGCGTCCGAGGTGCTGTGAGAGTCGGCCCCCAGGTCGCTTCGCTCCTGCCCCCCGTGGGGGCGCTCAGCCGCCTTGGGGGCGGCCCGGCGGCGGCTGAGGGCGCGTGTCAGCTCGCCATCAGGTGCCGTGCCAGCGCGTGGTACGCCGGCAAGGTCGTTGGGTCGAGGTTCATGTTGCCGGCCATCGGGTGCGAGGCGAAGCGCGCGATCACCATCTCGGCGGCCGGGTCGATGTAGACGCCCTGGCCGTGGATACCGCGTGCGCAGTACGCGCCGTGCGGGTTGTGAGAGACCCACCACATGTCGCGGTAGGTCCAGCCCGGCAAGGTGAGGTAGCCGGCCTGCGCGAAGTGGGCTGAATCGGCGCCGCCGCGGATGTCGGCGATCGCCGCTGCCGGCACGATGCGACGGCCGTTGAAGACGCCGTCGTTGCGCATCATCTCGCCGAAGCGCGCCAAGTCGCGAAGGCTCGCGTTGAAGCCGGCGCCGGCGAATTCGGTGCCGGCGCTGTCGACCATCAGGTCACCATCCTGCTCGCAGCCGAGCGCTGACCAGATCCGCTGGCTCAGCAGATCGCCGAGCGACTGGCCGCTGATGCGACGCAGGACCCACCCGAGCACGTCGGTGTTGACGGTCTTGTAGGCAAAGGCCTGCCCGTGCGGCCCGTCTTGCTCCAGGCCGACGAGGAAGTCGCAGAACGACTGCGGCCCTGTGTAGCCCTGCGGGCGCGACAGCACGCTGCCGGCGCGGCCGTGGTCCCAGATGCCGGCCTGCGGGTCGGTGTAGTCCTCCGAGTGGCGCAGCGAGGTCGTCATGTCGAGCACCTGGCGCACGGTGGCGTGCGCCAGGCCGCTGCGCGCCAGCTCGGGCACGCAGGCCACCACCGGCGCCTGCGGATCGAGCCGGCCTTCGGCGACCAGCGCTGCGGCGATCGTGCCGAACAGCGATTTGGTCACCGACCACGCGATGTGCGTGCGCGGCGCCGACAGCGCACCGAAGTAGCGCTCCTGAACGATCCGGCCCCGGTGCAGCACCACGATGCCGTCGGTGTAGTTCGCCGCCAGCGACTGGGTCCAGGTCATTGGCGTGTTCGAGCCGATCGGAAGAAAGGTCACGGCATCGAGATCATCCCGATCGGCGCGCGGCAGCACGCACACCGGGCCCTCGCCGCGTGCCACACGGGTGGTCGGCACGAGCTGGCGGATGTTCGAGAACGACCAACGGAGCTTCGGGAACGTGTACATCCCGCCGTCGTCGAAGCGCACCTGCTTGTCGGGCGGCGGCGGCGCGCCCTGCATCCAGCCCATCACGCGCGGGTCGCTCGCGAAGGCGTCTAGTGGCGGCGGTTCAGCGGCGGTGTCTGCCGGCATGGTGCCGGCTGCAGGCGATGGTGCGGATGCGGTCATCCGCCCATTCTGCGCGAGCTCACTTCGGCGTGACCAGGCTCCTGATCTGCTGCAGCGCCGCCGGGTCGTCCATCGTCGTCAGGTCGCCGGGGTCGCGCTGCTCGCACACCGCCTGGATGGCGCGGCGCAGCATCTTGCCGGAACGGGTCTTCGGCAGCAGGGTCACGAAGTGCACGCGCGCCGGACGCGCGAGCGCCCCGAGCTGCCGGTCGACCGTCTGCATGATCTCCCCCTCGAGCTTCAGCTGCGCGCTCGGTTCGCCGAGCGCGCTCGCGTCCTTCGCGATGACGAACGCCATCGCGACCTGCCCCTTCAGCGCGTCGGCGACACCGACGACCGCGACCTCGGCGACATTCGGATGGCTCGAGATGCTCTCCTCGATCTCGCGCGTGCCGAGCCGATGGCCGGCGACGTTGATGACGTCGTCGGTGCGGCCGAGGATGAAGTAGTAGCCGTCGGCGTCGCGCACGGCCCAGTCGAAGGTGCTGTACAGCAGCCGGCCAGGCTGCTGTTCGTCATCGCTTGCTGGCCGGCCGATGTCGCTCCAGTAGGTCGAGACGAAGCGCGCATCGTCGCGCCACACGGTCTGCATGCAGCCCGGCGGCAGCGGCCCGCCGATCGCAAGCACGCCCTTCTCGCCGGGCGCGGTGATCTCGGCGCCGCTGGCTTCATCGACGAGCTTGATGTCGTAGCCGTACATCGCGAAGCCGGGGCTGCCGAACCGGCTCGGCGCCGGTTCGACGCCGTTGGCGATCGCGAGGATCGGCCAGCCGGATTCGGTCTGCCAGTAGTTGTCGATGACCGGCTTGCCGAGTGCCTTCGCGATCCAGGTCGCGGTCGGCTCGTCGAGCGGCTCACCGGCAAGGAACAGCGCCCGCAGCGAACTCAGGTCGCTCTTCTCGAGGTAGGCCGGATCCTGCTTCTTCAGCACGCGCACCGCGGTCGGCGCGCTGAACATCACGCTGACCTTGTACTTCTCGATCAGCTGCCACCAGATGCCGGCGTCGGGCCGCGTCGGCAGGCCCTCGTACATGATCGTGGCCATGCCGGCGATCAGCGGCCCGTAGACGATGTAGCTGTGGCCGACGACCCAGCCGATGTCGCTGGTGCTGAAGTAGGTCTCGCCGGCCCGGCCGCCGAAGATGTGCTTCATGCTGGCGGCGAGCGCGACCGCATAGCCGCCGGTGTCGCGTTGCACGCCCTTGGGCTTTCCGGTCGTGCCGCTCGTGTACAGCGTGTAGCTCGGCGTCGTCGACTCGAGCCACACGCAGGGCACGCTCGCGTCGACATGCGCCTCGCGCAATGCGGCGTAGTCTTCGTCGCGCCCCGGCACCGTCTGCATCGGCGCGATGCCGCGGTCGACCAGCAGCACCTTGGCCGGCTTGTGCGTCGCCAGGCGGATTGCCTCGTCGAGCAGCGGCTTGTACGCGATGACCTTGCCGGAGCGGCTGCCGGCATCGGCGCTGACGATCACGCGCGGCTGTGCGTCGTCGATCCGGCTGGCCAGGCTGCCGCTGGCGAAGCCGCCGAAGACGACACTATGGATCGCGCCGATGCGTGCGCAGGCCAGCATCGCGAACGCGGCCTGCGCGATCATCGGCATGTAGATCAGCACCCGGTCGCCACGCTCGACGCCGAGCGCGAGCAGGCAGGCCGCCATGCGCTGCACTTCGGCGTGCAGTTCCCGGAAGCTGTAGACGCGCTCCTCGTCGGTCTCGGTCGAGACCCAGATCAGCGCGTTCTGGTCGCCGCGCTCGGCGAGGTGGCGGTCGACGGCGTTGTGGCAGAGGTTGGTTTCGCCGCCGACGAACCACTTTGCGAACGGCGGTCGCGTGTAGTCGCACACCTGGCCGAACGGCCGGTGCCAGTCGATCAGCGCCGCCTGCTCGGCCCAGAAGGCGTCGCGCTCGTCGATCGAGCGGCGGTAGAAATCGGCGTAACGGGTCGGCTCGGCGTGGCTCATGACGGGCTCTCGATGGTGGCATCGGCGCGTCGCATCGTAGGAGCGATGGCTTGCGCGACGCTTGCGGATTGTCACCACGCCGGCCCCAAGTGTCTTGCTCGGCATCAAGTGGCCAAGCGTCACACAGGGCGCCAGACACCTCTGGTGACACTTGCGCGAGCGCCCTTGTCGCACATCACAAAACATCGCCAAATACTTGTCGGATATGATTTTTTCGGCTTGACGCGAGGTGCATGCGTGCCTATCCTGCCGCCGATGCCGAAGTTTCCCTCCGATGCCGTGCGCGCGGCGCGCTGTGTATTCGCCGCTGCGCTGTTGGGCACGGCGGCGCACGCGGCAATCGCGAATCCCGACTTCACACCGCTGCCACCGGCGGCGGCCGCCGCCTCCGCGGCCGATGCGGTCAGCCGCTTCCTGATCGACAAGGGCCTGATCGGCGCTTCGCCGACTGTGGGCGCGCCGAGCGGCCCCGAGACGGGCTTCGTCGCCCAGGTGCGCGACAAGGCCTCGGACATGGTGGTGACGGCGATGAACTTCCTCGGCGTGCGCTACCGTCGGGGCGGCAGTTCGGCCGACAACGGTTTCGACTGCAGCGGTTTCACGCGCCAGGTCTTTGAGACCAGCCTCGGCCTGGTGCTGCCGCGCCGCGCCGACGAGCAGGCCAAGGCGCCGGGCCTCGTGGCCATCCCGCGCGACGAACTCCAGCCCGGCGACCTGGTGTTCTTCAACACGCTGAAGCGCACCTTCTCGCACGTGGGCATCTATGTCGGCGATGGCAAGTTCATCCATGCGCCGCGCCCCGGTGGCGAAGTCCGCGTCGAAGACATGCGTTTCGTCTACTGGGCCAAGCGCTTCACCGGCGCGCGCCGTGCAGAACCGGTGGCAGAGCAGGCCGCGCTCGCTGCGCCGCGCGCGGCCCAATCGCCGATCACGACGCTGACGCCGATTCACGCGGTCCGGTGATCACGCCGGGCGCCGGGCCCGCGATGCCTTCAGGGATCTGACGCCGCAGGCACAATCGCGGCATGGTCGACAAAGTCATCCCCCTCGCCGACATCCGCTATGCCGCCAGCGTGCCGCGGGTGCCGGCCGTCGATGTGCCGGCCACCGGGCTGATCGGCGATGCCCTGGGTCGGCCTCTGCGCGACCTGCGCATCTCGGTGACCGACCGCTGCAACTTCCGCTGCAGCTATTGCATGCCGAAGGAGATCTTCGACAAGCACTACAGCTTCCTGCCGCATTCATCGCTGCTGAGCTTCGAGGAGATCACGCGTGTCGCGCGGCTGTTCGTCGCGCACGGCGTGCGCAAGATCCGGCTGACCGGTGGCGAGCCGCTGCTGCGCAAGAACCTCGAGGTGCTGGTCGGCATGCTCGCGGCGCTGCGCACGCCCGATGGCGAGCCGCTGGACCTGACCCTGACGACCAACGGCTCGGTGCTCGAACGCAAGGCACAGGCCCTGAAGGATGCCGGCCTGCGCCGCATCACCGTCAGCCTCGACGCGCTCGACGACGCGATCTTCCGGCGCATGAACGATGCCGACTTCCCGGTCGCCGACGTGCTCGCCGGGATCGACGCGGCGCAGCGCGTCGGCCTCGGCCCGATCAAGATCAACATGGTCGTCAAGCGCGGCACCAACGACGACCAGATCGTGCCGATGGCGCGTCACTTCAAAGGCAGCGGCGCGATCCTGCGCTTCATCGAGTACATGGACGTCGGCGAGACCAACGGCTGGCGCATGGACGAGGTGCTGCCGTCGGCCGACGTGGTGGCGCGCATCGCCACCGCACTGCCGCTCACGCAGATCGCCGCCAATGCGCCCGGCGAGACCGCCGAGCGCTGGCGCTATGCCGATGGCGGCGGCGAGATCGGCGTGATCTCGAGCGTCACTCAGGCGTTCTGCAGCGAATGCAACCGGGCGCGGCTGTCGACCGAAGGCAAACTGTTCCTGTGCCTGTTCGCCAGCCGCGGCCATGATCTGCGCGCGCTGCTGCGCGGCGACTACAGCGACGCTCAGATCGCCGGTGCGATCGGTCTGATCTGGGGCCAGCGCGACGACCGCTACTCGGAGCTGCGAGCGACTGCGGCGGCTGCGCCGGCCGGCGCGCACCGCGTCGAGATGCACTACATCGGCGGTTGAGCGCGATGCCGACGGCCGCGGTGACGATTCGCCGCCTCGGACCGGCGGATCTGGTCGACTACAAGCAACTGCGCGATGCCATGCTGGCGGCGCACCCCGAATCGTTCAGCTCCGACGCCGCACCCGAACGCCCGCCCGAGAGCTACCTGCCGCGGCTCGGGCTGCAGCGCCCCGAAGGCGGCGAGTTCACGCTCGGCGCCTGGCAGGACGAGCGTCTGGTCGGTGCCGTCAGCTGCGAACGCGACGCGCGCACGAAGGTGCGGCACATCGGTCACATCATCGGGATGATGGTGCGCACCGACGTTCAGCACGCCGGCATCGGCCGCGCGCTGCTCGGTGCCTGCATCGCGCAGGCGCGTGGCGCCGACGGCGTGGTGATGCTCACGTTGACGGTGACCGCCGGCAACGCGTCGGCCGTGCGCCTGTACGAGCGCGCCGGCTTCATGCGTTACGGGCGTCTGCCGCGCGCGATCCGTGTCGACGGCGTGTACCACGCCAAGGACCAGATGGTCCTCGACCTGTAGCGGCGCCGCCCGGCCCTGGGTCCGCTCAGTGGGCCGCGAGTTGCTGCCAGGTGTCGACCACCGAATCCGGATTCAACGAGATCGAGCCGATGCCTTCGTCGGCCAGCCACTTCGCGAAGTCGGGGTGATCGCTGGGCCCCTGACCGCAGATGCCGACATACTTGCCGGCCGCGCGGCAGGCCTTGATCGCGCGCGAGATCAGGAACTTGACCGCCGGATCGCGCTCGTCGAAATCCTTCGCGAGCAGCTCCATGCCGGAATCACGGTCGAGCCCGAGCGTCAGCTGGGTCAGGTCGTTCGAGCCGATCGACATGCCGTCGAAATGGGCGAGGAACTCGTCGGCCAGCACCGCGTTGCTCGGGATCTCGCACATCATGATCACGCGCAGCCCGTCGCTGCCGCCATCGGCGGCGCGCCTGAGCCCGCGCTCGGCGAGCATGCCGACGACCCGCTCGGCCTGCGCCAAGGTGCGCACGAACGGCACCATGATCTCGACATTGGTCAGCCCCATCTCGTTGCGAACGCGCTTGAGCGCCTCGCACTCCATCGCGAAGGCCTCGCCGAACTCTTCGCTGACGTAGCGCGATGCGCCGCGGAAACCGAGCATCGGGTTCTCTTCTTCGGGCTCGTAGCGCGAGCCGCCGATCAGCTTGCGGTACTCGTTGCTCTTGAAGTCCGACAGCCGCACGATCACCGGCTTCGGCCAGAACGCCGCCCCGATCGTCGCGATGCCCTCGGCCAGCTTGTCGACATAGAACGCGCGCGGCGAGGCATGGCCGCGCGCGACGCTTTCGACCGCCTTCTTCAGGTCGCTGTCGATGTTCGGATAGTCGAGGATCGCCTTCGGGTGCACGCCGATGTTGTTGTTGATGATGAACTCGAGCCGCGCCAGGCCGACGCCGCTGTTGGGCATCTGGGCGAAGTCGAACGCGAGTTGCGGGTTGCCGACGTTCATCGTGATCTTCACCGGGCAAGGCGGCAGCTC
>Ga0207645_10002820_pt1 | contig 13499 bp, 15 predicted proteins | sample KBSM53metaG_FD_184331 | JGI IMG/M metagenome (GOLD analysis project Ga0207645, IMG submission 184331) | Miscanthus rhizosphere microbial communities from Kellogg Biological Station, Michigan, USA - KBS M5-3 metaG (SPAdes) (version 2) | ecosystem: Host-associated > Plants > Roots > Rhizosphere >...
TAGAGGACCCCGGGAAACTTAGAAGCACAAAATTGGAAGGGGCTTCAAGGAAAAATCGTGAAGCCCAAAGGGGCAGCGAAAGAATTACTCAGCAGGTTCCTCACTCACTTCCGGAGAACCACCCCGTGGTGTTGCTTCGCGGAGCGGCCGGGACAGGTCCATTTTTACCCGATCGAGGATGCCGTTCACGAAGCGCCCCGAATCTGGTCCTCCGAATTCCTTGGCCAACTCGATCGCTTCGTTGATCGAGACGACCGGGGGAATATCGTCCCGGTAGAACATCTCGAAAATCCCAAGCCGCAGCACGTTGCGGTCGACCGCCGAGATGCGGCGGAACTCGTAGTTTTCGCAATAGCGGGTAATCCTTTCGTCAATTTCCGGGAGATGCGTTAGCATTCCTTCGATTAGGGGCCTGGCGAAGAGTTGCACGTTGTTTTTTGCCGGGCATAGGGCCCAGAACTCTTCGATTGTTTCCGGTCCGTCACCGTCGTGCAGGTCCCTCCAGAAATGATATTGAAGCGCGGCCCGGCGCGCGGCGTGACGTTTGCCCATACTACTTGCGCAACTTCGCGAGGAGGTCGGCCATCTCGACAGCGGCACGCCCGGCCTCGGTGCCCCGATTGATCTCGTCCTCAAGACAGCGCTTCCGGGCTTGCTCCTCGTCCTTCAAACTGAGCACCGCGTGAATCACGGGAACGCCGTATTCAAGGGAGATTTGTTGCAGTGCCTGGGTGACGACTTGGCCGAGATGTTGCGCGTGCGCGGTCTCGCCCTGCAGGATCACGCCTAACGCCACAATTGCGTCGACATTTCCTTGCCGTGCCTTTTCGCGGACGACGATTGGAATTTCAAAAGCGCCTGGGACTCGGTGCAATGTGACACTCGACGCAGGCGAAAGTTTTCGTAATTCGTCAGTGCAATGGGTCGCCAAGCCCCGCACATATTTGGCGTTGAACTGACTTGCGACGAGCACGAACACGCGCTTCGTGCCGGTCACCCGCAGCGTTGCCGGAATGAATTGCGACATGTGCGGAGTGGTCGCCTGCTAAAGCAAGTGACCCATTTTCACCCGTTTGGTCTCGAGATACCTGGCGTTGTGCGGATTCGGTTCGCTCCGGATCGGCACCTGCTCGACCATCTGAATGCCGTAGCCCTCAAGTCCGACCACTTTCTTCGGATTATTGGTGAGGAAACGAAACTTCCGCACCCCGAGATCGTAGAGAATCTGCGCCCCGATGCCGTAGTCCCGCAGATCGCCCGCGAAGCCGAGTTTGGCGTTTGCTTCCACCGTATCGAGACCTTCCTCCTGCAACTTATAGGCGTGAATCTTCGCGGCCAGCCCAATACCGCGTCCTTCCTGTCTCATGTAAACCAGCACTCCGCCAGCCTCGCTGATTTGGCGGAGGGCAGCGTGCAGTTGATTGCCGCAATCGCAGCGGCGGGAACCGAAAACGTCGCCTGTGAGACATTCACTGTGGACGCGGACGAGAGTCGTTTTGGTCTTCGAAATTTTGCCTTTCACGAGCGCGAGATGATGGGCGTTGTCCATCGTTGAGCGATACATGTGAAGCTCGAAATCGCCGTAATCGGTCGGCAACTTCACCACCTGCTCGCGCACGATCAGTTTCTCGCGCAGCCGGCGGTAAGCGATCAAACTTTGGATCGTACAGATCCGCAGCTTGTGTTTTTTCCTGAACTGCATCAGCTCCGGAAGTCGCGCCATGGTCCCGTCGTCGTGCAGGATTTCGCAAAGCACGCCGGCTGGTTGCAGACCCGCCATGCGGGCGAGATCGACTGCCGCTTCGGTGTGTCCCGCGCGTCGCAACACACCGCCCTCCTTGGCCCGCAAAGGAAAGATATGCCCAGGCTGGACGAGATCGTTAGGCCCTGATTTCGCCCGAGCGATGGTGCGGATGGTCGCCGCGCGATCGTGCGCGCTGATCCCGGTCGTCACCCCCTTCGCCGCGTCGACCGAGACCGTGAAATCGGTCCGGTACATTTCCCGGTTTTGCACGACCATGCGCTGCAACCCGAGTTGATCGGCGCGCTCGCCCGAGAGCGGGACGCAAATGAGCCCGCGCCCGTGCATCGTCATGAAATTGATCGCTCCCGGCGTCGCCTTCTCCGCGGCCATGATGAGATCGCCCTCATTTTCCCGGTCGGCGTCATCGGTCACAATGACCATTTTTCCTGCCGCGATGTCGAGCAGGACGTCGTCAATCGTGTCGAATTGAAAGGCTTCCGATGCCTGGATGATCACGCCGTTACCATTGCCGTCACGCCTCTTCTCGGCAACGGAATTTCACTGCGCTCTCGCTGCGATCAAAATGCCGCTTTCTTTCTCCCACCGCGCAAAGCGAAGGGCGCATAGAGAATCGCGAAGAAGAGCAGGGCAAGACCTTCCAGTTCCACGATGTAGAGCCAGCGCGCATCGGAAAGGTAGTCGAGGATGGAGGCGACGACTGGTTTGTGGAGAAGGAATCCGTAGTTGACTCCGGTCAGATGATCGACCAAGAGCGTCGCGACAAGGTAAACCTGCGACCATGCAAGGGTGCGCCAGACTGAACCGAGAGTCGGACGAAAGCGACGCGCGATGAGCAGGTAGATGACGCCGGCCACGATTCCGCCGTGCCCGACGAAGAAACTGATCGCGCGAATGTTGGGAAAATTAACCTGAAGGTTGGGCGTAAGAATAGCCTGGAAGGTTCCGGCGATTCCCCAGAAATAGGAGACCTCCGTCCAGCTGGGACGGCTGGTGAGCAGGGCGACGGTGATCGTGACCATCGCCCAATCGCAGAGTTGGAAAGGCAACGCCTGCTGCCAATACAGACGCTGGTCTCGCCAGAGATAAACCGCGTAACCGAGATAGTTCGTGGCGAGGAGCAGCGCGAGACAGACTGCGATGACGTGATCGATCCACCGTGAACCCGTCACGCGCACCGCGGTGCCAAGAGCAACCGGGATCGAAATCGTGAGAAAGATCGCGACGAGATGTCCGAATCCGAAAACGCGAAAGACAGATTCCGGATTCATGCCTCAGGCTGGGACGGATTCTTGAGCGCGCTCTGCCGCCGCGTCAAGGACCGTTAGTCGCGTGGCGAAATCTTCCCCGCACCGGTGATTTTTTTCTCAACCGATTTTGGATTTCCGCCGTAACTCACCCGACCCGCTCCGGTGATTGCCGCCTTGAGCGAATTCGTGGCCGTGACATCTGCACGTCCCGCACCGGTAACGGAGATTTCGACGTCTTCGGCCTGGAAGGTGTCCGCATTGAGTCTGCTGGCCCCAGTCAGACTCGCAATAAGCCGATTGGCGCGGCCGGCGAGGCTGACCTTGGTGGCGCCGCTGGTATCAAGAGCAAAGCGATCGCCGCTTAGCTGAGCGGCTTCCAGTTTGACCGCGCCGCTCAGCTCAGCCCCGGTTAACGACGGGCTGGTGATGACGACCGTGACGCCGTGTGTAGGCGCAATCTGTCCATGAGTTTCGATTTTCAGGACGCTTCCGTTCATTCTCGTTTCGATATGCGAGAGCAGGTTTTCATCCGTGGTGAGACTCAGGGAAGGTGGACCTGGTTGCCATTGAATCCCATAGAAGCCACCCGCTTCGATTCTGGTGAACGCTGTGACCGGTCGCTGCTCAGTTTTCATCGTGCCGTTGCCACGAATGCCCCTCCAATCACAGCCGGCGGAAAGGAGAACGAGGAGCGAGAGTGCGACAATGTACGGCTTATTTTTCATGGTTAGAATCTCCATTGAGATGCGAAGACCGGTGAGTTTGGATTCAAGAAAAGGCTTTCCTAACAGGAAGTCGGCATGCGTTGAGCGAGCGCCACGCCGTGCGGGATCGCACCTGTCACGAAGCCGAGGCATTCGACCGCACCACTCGGTTTGCCGGGGAGCGCGACAACGAGCGACTGCTCTACGACCGCGCCGAGGTTGCGCGAGAGGATCGCGTTTGGCGTTATTTTCATCGACTCGGCCCGCATCACCTCGCCGAAACCCGGAAGTTCGACTCGCATCAACCCGCGGATCGCCTCCGGCGTGATGTCGCGAGCCGCGAGGCCGGTGCCGCCGGTGGTCAGAATGAGACCGCAGCCCTGCGCGGCGAAAGACCGGATCGTTTCCTGAATTTGCGCAATTTCGTCTGGCACGATGGCTTCGCAGAGGACGCTCCAGTTATTTTTCAGCGCGGCCTCCTTTAAGGCGGGACCGCCAAGGTCGTTATATTCGCCGCGGCTGGCGCGATCGGAAACGGTAATGATGCCGACACTAATCTGCATTTTTTTGTTTAGCAGATCGATAGGAAGGTGCGCGAATGTCTTGTTATCGCGAGCCGTGCAGACGGTGAAGCACCTCACGATTGCAATCAGCAGCCGCTGGTAAAGCGAACGCGTTCATTTCACCTACGAGGTTTGAAAGCCCGGCCTCGCCCGCTGCGCGGCCTGCGTTACGGCTCTCCGCACTGCGCCGGATCGGGATGACAAGTTGGGCCTAGCCTTGGTTTTCGTTTTCATCAGGAGTTTGATCTCGCCGATTTTCATCTGTTTATCGACTGCTTTGCACATGTCGTAGATAGTGAGAAGCGCAACAGTCACCCCGGTGAGCGCTTCCATTTCCACACCGGTTTGTGCCGTAGTCCGCGCCGTGCAGGTTGCTTCCACCGAAGTCTGGTTACTCGTTAGCTCAACTTCGACGTGGCTCAGTCCCAGCGTATGGCACAGTGGGATGAGCTGAGCGGTCTGCTTCGCTGCCTGGATTCCCGCCAGGCGGGCGGTCGCGAAAACATTGCCTTTTGCAATGCGATCCGACGCAATCAGATCGAGGGTCGCCGCTTGCAATTTGATTCGTCCGGCTGCGACGGCCTCCCGATGACTGAGCGGTTTGGCCGAGACGTCGACCATTCTCGCGCTGCCGTCGCTCGCCACGTGCGTGAGTTGCTTCATGATCAGCCGCCGATCGCGACCATCTTACGCCCCGGCTGATAGGTGGTCCGGAAATCATGCTGCTCCGGTTTTCGCTCGACAACATCGAGGAAGAACTGGCGCAGCTCCTCATCGCTCGCCCCAGCCCGCAGCGGCTTCATGATGTCGAACTCGAGATAACTTCCGAGGCAGGGTCGCAATTTCCCGTCACAGGTGAGACGGAGTTTGTTACAGCTCTCGCAGAAATGCAGGTTAGTCATCGCCCCGATGAAGCCGATGCGCTGGGCGCGGCCTGGGATTTGATAGTAGCTGGCCGGCCCATTCGTGCGGAACTCGGGCTGCGGGAGCAACGCGCCAAACTTCCCTTCGATCGCGCGTCTCGCTTCGGCGACCGGGAGGAAGTTGGTCTCGGTCAAGACCTCGGTCGTGCTGACCGGCATCAACTCAATGAACCGGAGCAAAAGGTTGCGTTCCGCCGCGAAGTCGATCAGTGCGGCGAGCCCTTCGTGATTGCGTCCGCGCATCAGGACGCAGTTGATCTTTACCTGTGGAAAACCGGCCGCGATGGCCGCGTCGATGCCCGCAATCGCTTCGGGCAATAGATCGCGACCGGTAACAAGCGCATACTTCGTCCGGTCGAGGGTATCGAGCGAGATGTTAACGGAATTGAAACCGCAGGCGCGGACGGCTTCCGCCATCGTCAAACCGGGCTCGAGCTCGCGGGCCAGAAGCGTGCCATTGGTCGAAAGGCCGAAATCGCGCACACTCGTTAAGCCAGGCAGTTGTCGGAAGAGTTGAATGACGTCGCGTCGGGTCAGTGGCTCTCCTCCCGTGAGGCGAATTTTCGTCACGCCAAGCTCACTTGCGATGCGAATGAGCCGCAACGTTTCCTCGAAGGTGAGGATGTCGTGCCGGGGGAGCCATTCCTGCAACTCCTGCGGCATGCAGTAGGTGCAGCGTTCGTTGCAGCGATCGGTGATCGAGACGCGCAAATACGAGATCCGGTGCCCGAAGCGATCCTCCATACCCGAGGCTACGGCGGAGCTTTTCGCGAATCAAGATTGGCGCATGGTTCGGAACGCGAATCGCGCTGGATCATGAATGGTGAGTTGGGGCTACTCAATGGTTCGCCGCTTTTGTTTCAATCTTGTTACTTTTTGGGGGCCCAAACCCCTTCCCGGTGGTTTGACGCTCTCGAGCGCACGCTTAGACTTAAGCATGAAAAGTCGGTTGTCATCGTGGGCGCTGTTGGCGTGCATCGCAACTGGCGCGTTGGTTCTTTCGGGCTGCAGCACAATCAGTTCGCGAATCGACGCGAATCGCGCCGCTTTCGATCAACTTCCTCCGCAGGAACAGGCACTCGTTAGTCAGGGCAGAATCCAAGGGGGTATGTCGCAGCAAGCCGTCTACATCGCCTGGGGCCAGCCTCAGGGAAAGGCCGTCGGCATGGTGCGCGGCGTGCCGACCGAAAGCTGGGTTTATACCCAGCTCACTGCGGCCTACGGCCCATACGGTTACGGTTATGGCGGATTTGGCTATGGCTGGGGAGGTTTTGCGGGACCTGTTGGATTTTACGGGCGCCATGGGAGATTTCGTTACTACGGGGCTTTCGTCGATCCCTACTGGAACCCATATTATTACCCATTTGCGGCATCGGTGAGCTATCCGGTGAAGACCGTTTCGTTCCAGCGCGGCCGGGTGGTGGCGTTCCAATTTCTCACGCCCAGCGCCTACTAAGAAGAGGTGGGCGGTTTCCCAACTGGGGCGACTGCGGTTACGCGCTTTGAACCAGTCGCCTAACGAGATCCTCGACGGTCACGATCCCGGTTAATTTGCGCTTCTCATCGACGACCGCCGCAAGCGTGGAATGTGCGGCGCGTAGCCGGCGAATGATGCGGTAGGCGGATTCGGATTCCGCAGCGGAGACGATCTGCCCGATGTAACGACCCAGTTCGCGCGGTGGAGATTGATCGAGCAGGATGTCAAACACATTGACGAGACCGAGCGCGCTGCCGTTCTCAGCGATTACCGGTACCCGATTGATGCCGGTTTTCGCGCTCAGTTCCAGCAATTCTGGCACTGTGGCTTCCGGTTCTGCCGCGACGACCCGCTTCCGCGGCACCATCACGTCCGCCACCTTGACCGTTCGGAAATCGACCACGTTATGGATCATCGCGCGCTCGGACGAGGTCAGTGCGCCTTGACGTTCGCTCTCGACGGCCAGCTGTTTCAAATCCTCGCGCGCCGCAAAGAGACGAGGAGGCGCATCGGTCCGGCGAAAAAGGATCTGTCCGAGGCGTGCGCCAAGTTCGAGCACAGGCCAAAGGACGCGCGAAGTGAGGACGAGCAAACCGGCGAAGGCGGCGAGAGCCCGGTAAGGAAAGCGGCGAAAGAGCGATTTCGGCAACACGCCCAGGAGGAAAAGGTAAATAGGGCCTGCGACAAGGAGGGCGACCGCATAACCGGCTGTACCTAACAATCCCACGAGCCGCTTGGTGAGCAGAAGCAGTCCCGCAATATCGGCCAGATTGGTCACGAGCAGGATGGTTGCGAGCAGGCGTTCCGGCGTTTTCAGAAGCAGGTCGAGCAAAATGGCGGAGCGATTGCGCAATTTTACCTGGTGACGCAACCGGACCTGGTCGAGCGAGAGCAGGCCGGCTTCTATCCCGCCAAAAACGAATGACACCACCCAGCAAATGAAAATGACGAACCAGGAGATCATGCTTCCTTGTCGACCGCTTCTTCCGGGGCTTCTTCCGTTCCGGCGGCGGTTTTTTCGAGCAGCACTTCCTCGATGCGTTTGTGGCTCACTCGCCGGATGGTGATGGCGAGGCGCGGAATTTCGAGCCGGGCGCCGACATTAGGCAAATACCCGAGCCGATTGAAAATGTAGCCGCCGATCGTGTCGATTCCGTCCGCGGCGAGCTCCAAACCGAGGTGCTCGGTGAGGTCATCGAGCCGAGCGTTGCCGCTCACGAGGAAATGCCCTTCCTCAAGCGGCTCAATGTAAAGCTCGGCGTCGCCGAGCGGCGCCGCGTCACTCAGGATTTCCTCGATGATATCCCCAAGCGTCACGATGCCTTCGGTCCCGCCAAACTCGTCCACCACGATCGCAAGGCCCTGCGGGTGCGAGAGAAAGCCGCGCAGCAGTTCTATCGCTGGCATCGTCTCCGGCACAAACGACGGCGGGATGAGTGTCTCGGTATAGCGTCGCGAGGGATCGAGCAGGAACTGTTTCATATCGACGATCCCGACGATCTGGTCGGGCGTCTCGGCATAGATCGGCACCCGCCGGTACCTTCGTTGTTTAAAAAGGGCGATCGCCTCCTCGTTAGGCAAATCATCCGGTACCGCGAAGGTGTCCACCCGCGGCGTCATGCAATCCTTCGCTGTCTTGTCGCCCAGCTTGATAATTTCCTGGATCATCTCGCCCTCCGCCTCCTGCAGCGTGCCCTCGGCCTCGCCCATCTCGACGAGCGTCTCCAGCTCCTCATCGCTGATCCGCGGCCGGACCCGCAATTTCGCTGGGGTGAGCCGATCGATCACGAGCGTGCTGGCATTTTCGAGCAGATGCCCGACGCGATCGAGCAGTGGCATCATCAGTTTGAGGGTGAAAACGCCCAGCGCCGAGATCCGGTACGCAGTCGAAAGGGCGAGCAATTTTGGGATTAGATCACAGAGGAGCACGACGAGCGCAAAAATGGCCAGCGCCGCGATCCAGGCTGGCAGATGGGTGATGAGCGGACCTTCCCAAATGAGAACAAGGCAAAGTATGACTAGTGGCACGTTGACCATCGTGTCGCCGAGCAAAAGGACGTTGAGCACGCGGCGCGGGTTGTCGCGGAAGGTCCGCAGGAAATCTGCGAGGGAGGGGTGTTGGTCCTGCAGACGCTGAATCTGGTGGCTTTTCAGTGCAAAGAGCGCCGTCTCCAGCCCGGAAAAAAGCGCCGAGCAGTAGACCAGAAAAACGATCGCGACAAGGAGAAGCGTGAGCCCGACTGCCGTCATCCCTTACCCGCGGCCGTATGCACAACAGCCCTCCGTTGGAAAAAGAATGCGTGCTCGGTTGCCGGTCATCACTGCCGAAACGAAACTAAGCTCTCCGTGAACAAAGGCCAAAGAATTTCCCGGCTCGTCGAGCAACTGAGCGGCACACCGCCGGAACAAGCGAGCGACGAAATCGCGGAACATCCCTGCTACGTGGGCTTTTTTCGCTGTTGGAATGAGCAGCGCTACTACGAAGCGCACGACGTCCTCGAGCATCTCTGGTTGGGCACGAAATCGGACGACGCGAATTATTTCAAGGGGTTGATCCAGGCCGCGGGTGGTTTCGTGCATCTGCAAAAGCAGCACGCCCGGCCGACCCACCCAAAGGACGGACGGCGGATGTATCCGGCGGTGCGTTTGTTTCGACTGGCGGAGAAAAATCTGGGGCCCTACGGCCCGACGCGGCATCGATTTGATGTCGCGGGGTTTCGAAAACTGCTGCAGCGGCAGGTGAACGCCATCCTCGCGTCCGATCATCGCGAGAATCCCTGGACCCCTGAATCTGCTCCGAAGATCGCGCTCCTCAGCGGTCATTCTGAGCTAAGCGGAGTCGAAGGATCCCCGTTGAGTTAGCCGAAGGGTTACGCCGCGGGATTTGAAAGCCCGGCCTCGCCCACGTTGGCGGGGCTGCGTTACGGCTCGACTTCGCTGCGCTTCGCTCGGGATAACTCTAAAGGAGATCTTCAGGCGTCCCGCGGGCCACGATCTTGCCGCGCTCGAACAGCAGCACTTCATCGCATAGCTCAATCGCTTCCGCGCGATCGTGCGTCACGTAAAGCATGGGGAGATTAAATTCGTCCGGTAAGACTTTAAGTCGTTCCAAAATGGCCTCGCGCAGATTGCGATCGAGACCGGTCAGCGGTTCGTCGAGCAAGAGCAATCGCGGCTCAGACAAAAGCGCGCGCCCAATAGCGACCCGCTGGCGTTCGCCGCGCGACAATTCCCGAACATCGCGATGGAGCAGCCCTTCAATCTGGAGGAAACGGGTTACGTGCTCGAATGCAAACGCCGGATCGCGGCTGGCAGGAGGGCGCCCATATAGCAGATTGCGGCGGACGTCGAAATGGGGAAAGAGCGCGTCATCCTGCGGCAGATAACCGATCTTGCGCAGGCGGACGGGCAACGCACCGGACGAATCCGCGAAAGTCGTCCCGTTGAAGCAAATCAGGTCGCAGCGTGACTCGCGCAATCCGGCGATGATCTCGAGCAATGAGGTCTTTCCGGCGCCCGATGGACCAAAAATCGCGGTGCGCGCCGAAGCGATGGAGGTATCCACTTCGAGCGCAAACTCGGATAATTGGAGCAGGACATTCCGCAACTCGAGCTTCATCGCGTCTCCCTTTTCCTGAGCAGCCATTCTCCGGCGAAAACCGCAACAAACGCAATCACGATGCAAACAAGCAACAGCCGAGAGGCGACGGCGTCGTGTCCGAGCTGAACGGCCTCATAAATGCGCAGCGAGAGGGTCGTTGTCTCGCCAGGAATGTTTCCTGCGACCAGGATTGTGGCGCCGAATTCGCCCATGGCGCGGGCGAAGGCGAGAAGGACGCCGCCGAGGATGGCGCGGGCGGCGAGAGGTAGCGAGACAGTGGCGAAGACGCGCCATTCGCCTGCGCCTAACGTTCGCGCCATTTCTTCGTAGCGTCGATTCACTTCCTGAAATCCAACCCGCGCCGAGCGGACGAGAAGAGGGAAGGACATCACCGCGGCGGCGATCACTACTGCGCGCCAGGTAAAGACGATGTCAAAATCGAAATGTCGATGGAGCCAGCCGCCTAACGGGCCGCGGCGTCCGAGGAGCTTGAGCAGAATCAGGCCGGTAGCGACCGGCGGCATGACGAGCGGGAGGGTGACGAGCGTTTCGACGATCGATTTGCCGAACCAGCGTGGCCGCGAGAGCAGCCAGGCGAGGCCAAGGCCGAAAGGCAAAATGAGCGTCGTGCTCAGCGCGCAGGCGAGGAGCGTAAAGCGCGCCGCCTGCCATTCATCGGGCGCGAGCCACATCAGCGCTGCACAACGAAGCCGCAGCGCGCGAAGGAGTCGAGCGCGTCGGAAGAACCGAAATACCTGGGGAATCGCTCCACCGCGGCGCGCCGTTTTGTTTCCCGCAAGATCGTGACGGGACAACGAATTTTGGGCGTTTCTTTTTCCGGGACGGTGTAGATCAAGCGCATCCGTTTTGAAATGGGCCCTTCGGTTTTGTAGGCGAAGGCAAAGTCCGCCTTGTCCGTTGCCACCACGATGAAGCCGTTTTTCTGCAATTCGTCCATCTTGGCTTCAGCCGAGACGAAAACATCAGTCGACGCGCCTTTCTCGATTTGCCACCCCAGCAGGCTCGCGCCGCCGGGGTTCAGAGTCGCGTGTATGGCGGATTCTTTCTCGAATCCTACGGCGATTTCCTTTAGCGCATCCGGGAGACTGGCGGTGGCGAAAACATGGAGATCGGCCGCGGCAGCCTTGAAAAGTGGCAGAGTCATGAGGATCGCAAGCAGTTTGCGCACAGCGGAGTTTCCTCAGACCAGGCCTAGAGCACAAGCGCCACCTCCGGCAATTCGCGGCGACTCTGGCAACGACTGGCGTTGTCCTCCAGGTCGCCCCCGTGGGAGGGGGTCGCGGGGCACTGCCGCGAATTCGAAAATGTCGTAAATCGACAGCAATCCATTGATTGCGCTTTCGTTAGGCGAGGAAACGAAGGGGCATCGCGCGAGACATCTACGATTTCGCGGCGCGCATTTTGCCTGTAGAATGCCGGGTGACACCCACTCCATCCGCCGCTGTTACGGCGCCGCCCGCGCACGTTCAGCATACCAACCGGCTCGCGCACGAAAAATCGCCCTACCTTCTCCAGCACGCCCACAACCCGGTTGATTGGTATCCCTGGGGCGAGGAAGCCTTTGCCAAAGCACGCCGGGAGAAGAAACCGATTTTTCTCTCGATCGGTTATTCCACCTGTCATTGGTGCCACGTGATGGAGCGCGAGTCTTTTGAGAATGAAGAAATCGCGGCCTTCATGAACTCGAGGTTCGTCAATATCAAAGTCGATCGGGAGGAACGTCCGGATGTCGATCGCGTTTACATGACCTTCGTCCAGGCCACGGCCGGCGGCGGCGGCTGGCCGCTCAACGTCTGGCTGACGCCTGGGCTCAAGCCATTCGTCGGCGGCACCTATTTTCCCCCGGAAGATCGCCACGGGCAGCCGAGTTTCATGAAAGTCTTGCACCGGATCGCGGAGGCGTGGGCGAACGATCGCGCCAAGATCAGCGAGAGCGGCAACCAAATCATGGCGGCGCTGGCTCGTTCCGTCGCGGCAGCGCCGGCAGAGGGAGCAGGGAAAGTTGACGCCAGACTGATCGATGCCGCCTATCAACAAATCGCGCGTAGTTACGATGCGCGGGAGGGCGGATTTGGCGGCGCACCAAAGTTCCCGCGACCGGTGACGCTCAATTTCCTTTTCCGCGCCTACAACCGATCCTCCACAGACTCCGAGGCGGGCGAAGCGGCCCTCGGGATGGCGTTGTTTACCCTGCGCAAGATGGCGGCCGGCGGGATGCATGATCAGCTCGGCGGTGGGTTTCATCGTTATTCGGTCGACGGTTTATGGCGCGTTCCGCATTTCGAAAAAATGCTTTATGACCAGGCGCAACTGGCCGGCGCCTATCTCGATGCTTATCAGATTACCGGAGACCTGCGCTACGAAGCGATCGCGCGCGATACCCTCGATTACGTCCGGCGGGACCTGACCGATGCGGGCGGTGGATTCTATTCAGCGGAGGATGCGGACAGCCTAACGAGAGCGGGCGGCACCGAAAATGCCGAAGGTGCGTTCTACGTTTGGACGAAGAAGGAAATCGATGACGTGCTCGGCGAGTATGCCGAACTTTTCGACTATCAGTATGGCGTCGAGGAGAGCGGGAACGCGCCCGAAGGGAGCGATCCACAGGGGGAATTTCGGGGCAAAAACATTCTCTACGAACGGCAGAGCTTCGCCGAAACGGCGAAGCATTTCGGGAGAAGCGAGCTCGATGTTGATGAGTCGATGCGTTACCGCCGGGCGACGCTTCTGGCGTTGCGGACGAAACGGCCGCGCCCCCATCTCGACGACAAGATAATTACGGCGTGGAACGGGCTGATGATTTCCGCCTTCGCCCGCGGGGCGCAGGTGCTGGGCGACACAAATTACCTGGAGTCCGCGACGCGGGCCGCTGAGTTCGTTAGGGATAAGCTTTACGACGCAAAGACTCATATGCTTCGGCGGAGCTATCGCGGCGGCCCCGCGGCGATTGGCGGCTTCGCCGAAGATTATGCTTTCTACATCCAAGGATTGCTCGACTTGTATGAGGCCTCTTTCGACGTGAAATGGCTGCGCCTGGCCGAGCAACTGCAGGCGACGCAGGACCGGCTCTTCTGGGACGACAAGAACGGCGGCTATTTCACCAGCACCGGTGATGATCCGAGCATTTTGCTTCGGCTGAAAGAGGACAGCGACAACGCGGAGCCGTCTCCGAGCTCGATTGCGGCGCTCAATTTGCTT
>Ga0207645_10002824_pt1 | contig 13490 bp, 10 predicted proteins | sample KBSM53metaG_FD_184331 | JGI IMG/M metagenome (GOLD analysis project Ga0207645, IMG submission 184331) | Miscanthus rhizosphere microbial communities from Kellogg Biological Station, Michigan, USA - KBS M5-3 metaG (SPAdes) (version 2) | ecosystem: Host-associated > Plants > Roots > Rhizosphere >...
TGGCGCTGCCGGTGCTGGTGCCGCCGGCATGGGTGCGGTGCCCGGCCTCGCCGGAATGCTGCCGGCCGGGATCACCCTGACCGGCAACGGTGGCCTGGACGTCGCGGGCCTGGAATGGCTCGGGGCACGTGCGTATGACCCTGCCACTCGGGGTTTCCTCTCCACCGACCCCCTCTCCCCCGTCCTCGGCGCAGGCTGGGACGGCAACCCCTACGCCTACGCCGGCAACAATCCCCTCAACACCACTGACCCCACCGGGCTGCGTCCGCTCACCGATGACGAGCTGAAGGCCTACGACGGATCCAGCCGGGGAGCGTTCGCGGCTGCAGGAAACTGGGTCAAGGACAACTGGGAATACATCGCTGGCGGCGCCATGGTGATCGCTGGCGGGGTCCTCATGGCCACCGGGGTCGGAGGACCGGCCGGGATGATGCTCATCGCAGCCGGCGCCGACACGATCATCCAGAAAGCCACGACCGGCGGGGTGAACTGGGGACAAGTTGCGGTCAGCGGCGCCCTTGGCGGTTTCGGCGGCGCCAGTATCGCCGCCCGCGCTGGATTGACCGGGATGAAGGCAACCCTCGTGGCCGGGGCTAGTTCGGGTGGCATCAGTGGCGGCATCCAGGGCACCTACGGCTACTACAGCGGGCCCGGGCCCCACACTATTTCAGGCGCCGTGGGAGCGACCGCCCAGGGAACGGTGTTCGGCGCGGCCACGGGCGGTGCCGGTGGCGCCGCCGGACACAAGCTCGGTCAAGCAGCCATAGCGAAGCTCACCGTCCGTCCTGGCTCCGAGACTGTGGCGATAGGTCGGTGGATGGCGGGGCGTGTGACTCCCTATGCCGATACGCATGGGTATGGGTACTACTCGGGTACACCTAACTGGATCCACAAACCAATGGAGGCATTGGCCGCACGCGCAGGGAAGGATAGCTTGGCGGAGGGAGTGCTCGGGCGAGCAACGACATCGGTTGATGAATTTTTCAACAGGGCTTGGATCAACACTCAGATTAATTCGGGTAAGGACATCGTCGATATTGGCGTGGATCTAGATTCAAACTTCTATCAACTGGAGCGGAAGGCGGTCGATGGGTATTCTGGATATTCGCGAGACTTTCAGCCGAACAGCGATTTACGTGTTGCTGAGTCTCTCAGTCGACATTGACGAACAGATCTGAAATGGGAGCAAATATGGGAGAGACTCTGCCGGTTCATGTTAGGGCAACTATTGTAACCAGGAAACGCCCTTCACTTATTTTTGGTAGAACCTACTATTCATACGACGTCCGATTCCAGGATGGCAAAGTTGAACAGGACGTGAATCTCGATGCCGTGTTACAGGGCGCCCGTTACCCAGCTGATTACCATACGGTAAAAGAAGGCGCGCAAGCAGTGGCCGGCGACGGGGCCCCGGGCGAATGGGTGGACTATCCGTATGGCCGGCCGCTTCGCGACTGAGGGATAGAACGGCAATTGGCGATGCCTCGGACCGAAGGGGGCATACACGTCGAGTCAAATCGCTGCGGCGGGTGGTTCGTGAAGGGCAGTGGCTACGTCACTGGAATTCGCCGTGGTGAATGATGGTACGAGTTCTGGCCCAGGGATGAAGCTGCGAGTGGCGGGTTCACCGACAAGGACCTCAGGTTGGGGAGAAGCCGGAACTGCTGTCCACGAAGGGATGACCGCACCGCAGACCTGGTTGGATGGCACGATTTATCCAGGCGGAACTACCCAAGTCTATGTTTCAGATGCAAGGACCGCGGGAGAAATTCTCAAAGAATGGAAATTGGATTAGACGTGGGCACTAACATAGATACCCTGACACTCGATATGCTCAGGTTCGCGAGTCTGCTGAGAATTGTGGAGCTCCCCAAACTAGCTCAGAATTACTCTGATCTCGCGGTAAAACTTCGCGCTGATTCGTCAACTCGGGCTGTGAATGAGGCGCGAGAGTGGGTCTCTAGGAGCTTTGGGCAGGGCAGCAGCAGTCTCAGCGATCGATACGTTTATAGGAACGGATCAGTCGATGATGTTCTCAACGCTGAATACGAAGAACTTCTTCAAAAACTCACCGATTTTGCTAATGGCAGTTAGAAATGCTCGGGAATTATGTGCTTATCGATGCTGGATCTGAAGTTCGACGAACTCCCCCGATCTGGTCCTCTCGCGTCGTGCAGTAGAAGCCTTCGCTCGTCAGCCCGCGACGCACCTCGTCCCGCACCGGATCCGCAACATGCAGCCTCCGAGCACCATAGCTCGTGTGGGGTGGCGCCAGGTGGCTCTGTCGGCTTCGGTGGCGACCAGCACCAACGCGGACTCGGATGGTGGGCAAAACAGGCCTAGAAAGGGTTGGCTGTTGTGGCAAGAAGAGCTGAGCATCCGGTGAGGAACGCTCTGATGCGAGTAAGCGGAGCCGTAAGCCCGCTAAGCAGACCCGGGAAACCGCAAAAAAGGAACGCTGACGCCACCAACGAGGGTTCATGGGCGGTGTTGGTGCGGTCGGCATTGGCTAATTTCTTCAGAAACCCAAAGGCATCGTCGTTCGGTCCGGAAGGCTGACTGGAGCGAGGCTGAGGCAACCCGCCTGACGGCACATTGGCTAATGGGCCGTGGTTCCTTGACCCGTATTTTTTGACATTCGACTGGTCTCCTTGCAGTGGCATCACGATGCAAGATGTGGATCGCTATCGCTATTGGCTTCGCAAATTTACGCGCGTATCGTTGGCTATCGTTGTATATCGTTCACGGTCGTCCAGAGGAGAGCATGATGCGCAGTTCTAACCCGGCAGGCGGATTTCGCGGCAACAATGTCGACGGCATGTGGCAGGCCGTAGAGGAGTTGCGTTCGAGGTTCGAGAAGCGCTCGGGATCCCGGGCGGGGCGCGGCGAGGTGCGCTCGGCTGTGCTGGCACTGCTCGCCGAGCGGCCGATGCACGGCTATCAGATCATTCGTGAAATCGAGGAGCGCAGCGGCGGGACCTGGAAGCCCAGCGCTGGCTCCGTCTATCCAACCCTCCAACTGCTGGCCGACGAGGGCATTATCCGTGCTGAGGAATCCAACGGCCGCAAGATCTATTCCCTGACGGAGGCGGGCCGCGAGGAGGTAGCGGGTGCCGGCATGTCAGCGCCCTGGGAATCGGGTCCAGCATCGGGCTCGGGGTTCGCGGCGCTGCCCAAGGCGGGCGTCGAGCTCGCACAAGCCGCCTCCCAGGTGGGACGCACCGGGACGCCGGAGCAGGTGCAGGAAGCCGTGGCGGTGCTCGATGACGCGCGCCGCCGGTTGTACGCGATCCTCGCCCAGGGCTGACGGGGGTGACGTCGGTTCGCCGGGACCGGGCAGCCACGGTCCCCGGCGCCGGGAACCACCGGGCCCGTTACCGCCGCATCCTGCGTTTCGCCGCGTGGCATCTCGCGGTGACCTGGTGGTTTGAGCTGCTCCTCCCCCGCATCGGGCTGGTGAGGATTGCCGAGCGCACCAGGGCGAAGAGGATGCGGCGCTTCGCGCAGCGCTTCCATGCGCTGGCGGTGGACCTCGGCGGCCTCATGATCAAAGTCGGACAGTTCCTGTCCTCCCGGCTCGACGTGCTGCCGCCCGAGATCACCAAGGAACTCGAGGGGCTGCAGGACGAGGTGCCTCCGGTTTCGTTCTCCGCGATCCGAGCCCTCGCCGAAGCTGAGCTGGGCGCGCCGCTGGAGCGGTTGTTCGCCTCGATCGAGGAGACACCGATCGCGGCAGCGTCCCTCGGGCAGGCGCACCGGGCCAGGCTTCGCCCGGACGACGCCGCCGACACCGGTCTCGACCGTGTGGTTCTGAAAGTACAGCGGCCGGGCATCAACGACATTGTCGACGTCGACCTGGCGGCACTGCGCAAAGTGGGCGGCTGGCTCAGCCACGTACGCCTGGTGTCAGATCGTGCTGACATGCCCGCCCTGGTCGAGGAGTTTGCGCAGACCAGCCTTGAGGAAATCGACTACCTGAATGAGGGGGCGAACGCGGAGCGGTTCGGGGTCGATTTTTCCGATGACGCGCGGGTGGAGGTGCCCGGCGTCGTCTGGGAGCGAAGCACCCGCCGCGTGCTCACCCTCGAAGACGTGACAGCGATCAAAATCACGGACTCGGTGGCGCTGCTGGCTGCCGGTATCGACCCGGCGCAGGTCGCCCCGGTTTTTGCCTCCGTCATGTTCGACCAGATGTTCACCACCGGGTTTTTCCACGCCGATCCGCACCCGGGCAACATTTTTGTCACGCCGGCTACGGATCCATCCGCAGCGCACCCCTGGAAGCTGACCTTCATCGACTTCGGCATGATGGGCGAGATCCCGCCGAGCACACGCAGCGGTCTGCGGAAGCTGCTCATCGCGGCCGCTTCGCGTGACGGCAAGGGTCTGGTGGCCGCCATCCGGAACGTCGGTGTGCTGGTGCCTTCGGCGGACACTGTGGAGCTTGAGCGGGCAATGACGCACCTCTTCGCCCGATTTGGCGGGATGGGCTTCGCCGAGCTTCGCGAGGTCGACCCCCGGGAGTTCCGGGAGTTCGCGGTGGAGTTCGGTGACACTGTCCGGTCCTTGCCTTTCCAATTCCCGGAAAACTTCCTGCTCATCATCCGGGCCATGTCACTGACGTCGGGTGTGTGCAGCTCGCTGGACGCCCGGTTCAATCTGTGGGACTCGGTCGAACCCTATGCGGCGCAGCTGCTGCGCGACGAGCGCGGCAACATCGTGCAGGACGTTGCCCAGCAGGCGCTCGATGCCGCCGGGATGGCGCTGGGTCTGCCGAAACGTATGGATGGGCTGCTAACCCGATTCGAGGACGGTTCACTGTCGGTGGCAAATCCGCGCCTCGAGCGGCAGCTGGGACGGCTTGACCGCACGGCGCAGCGATCAGCATCGGCACTGATCTTCGGCGCCCTGCTGGTTTCCGGCTCCGTGGTCCGCGCGGATGACATGGTGCTCGGCAATGTCCTGATGATCGCGTCTGTGCTTCCGCTGCTGTATGGGCTGTGGGTGGGGCGCAGCGGCCGCTGATCGAGCCGGTGACGGGGTTTTGCCGCACCCGGACACCATCGGGTTCCGCTGCCGGGGCGATATCATCAAGCCGTGAAGGAAGGCCAGCCTTTTCGTCCTGCGAACCCCACCGAAACCCGCGGCCCCGTCCCCAAAGGGCCCAACTCCACTTCCTGGAAGTCCTCGATCCTGAACTGGAGCGGCGCTCTCGCGGCGGCCGCCCTGATAGTGGTCCCGCTCTGGATGCTGCTCAGCAACCCGGCCGTCCTCGGCGGCCACCCCGCCCTGCCGGCTCTCATGGTGGCCGCCGTCGCACTGGGGATTCTGTGGGCGCTGATTCTGGTCAGACGCTGGTTGTTCGGCGGCAAACAGCAGCGTAACAGTGACATTTCCACCTGGCAGTTGGTCCGCGGGATCGCAGGCAGGCTCACGGTCCTCGGTTTCGTGGCGGCGCTGATGTGGCTCAGCCCGTTCCCCCACCAACCCGACCGGGAGAAGACGGCCCCGGCCAATGGGCCCACCGCGACCGCGCCAGCCGGGTCTAAGGCTGCAGAAGACGCCACTTCGATCACCCTTGCCCCGGCGGGCCAAGCCACCACGGGTCTCGTCTTCTACCCCGGTGCCAGGGTCGACGCGCACGCCTATCAGGACCTGCTGCAGCCGCTCGCGGCCGCGGGTCATCTAGTCGTCATCCTGAAACCACCCCTTGGCGTCTCCCTGCTGGACACCAACCAGGCCCGCGCAGCCATGGACCGGCATCCCGAAATCGATTCGTGGGCCGTCGGTGGTCATTCGTTGGGCGGCGTGAGCGCATCATCGTTCGCGGCGGCGAATCACGACGTCTCCGGGCTGCTGCTCTTTGCTTCGTACCCCGCAGAGAACATGGCGGACGCGCAGGGCCTCCCGGTGCTCTCCATCTCCGGCTCAAACGATGGCCTGAGCACGCCGAACAAGATCGCGGCGTCGAAGTCCCTGCTCCCGCCAACCACCACCTACGCAACTGTTGTGGGCGGCGTGCACGCGTTCTTCGGTGACTACGGTGAGCAGCCCGGGGACGGCGAGCCGGGCATCAGCCGCAACGAGGCGCAGCAGCAGATCGTTGCCGAGTCGCTCCGCTTCATGGACCGGCTCAAGGCTTCCGGCTAGGAAGCGAGCATTCCTCAGCTCCACCGCTAGGCACCGCCAACCGCTACCGGCCCGCGGCGTACCCCTGCGCACCGCGCGGATTCGCGGCAGCCTGCATGACCCCGGTCTCAGGATCCCGCATGACGGCGGACAACCGCCCCAGCGCCCAGTCACCAGCCCGGCTGACCACATGCCCGCGGCGTTCCAGCCCCGCGATGACGTCCTCACCGAGCCGGTCCTCGACGACGGCGCCGCCGGGCTCCCAGGTGCGCGGCCAGAAGGACCCGGGCATCGACGTCGTATGGAACGTCGGTGCGTCGATGGCCTGCTGCGGCGAATACCCGCCCACGATGGTCCGCAGCAGGTACGGCAGCTGCCACTGGTCCTGCTGGTCGCCGCCGGGCGACCCCAGCGCGGTCACGGCGTGGCCGTCCCGCAGCACGAGAGTCGGCGTCAAGGTGGTGCGCGGGCGTTTGCCGGGCGTCAGCGTGGACGGCGTCCCGGGCTCCAGCCAGGTCATCTGCAGCCGCGTGCCCAGGCAGAAGCCCAGCTCCGGGATCGCCGGGGAGGACTGCAGCCAGCCGCCGGACGGAGTGGCGGAGACCATGTTGCCCCAGCGGTCCACGACGTCGATATGGCAGGTATCGCCGCGGGTCTCCCCCGCGGATGTCACGGTGGGCTCGCCGACGCCGAGTCCGGCCGCGGCGGCATGGCCCGCGAGCGCCCGCGGCGTGTAACTGGTGCGCAGTGGTGGCCTGTACGGCTCCCGCCCGGGGACGGTGCCAGGCCGGAAGTCGTGGGACGCCCGCTCCGTGATCAAGGCACGGCGGCCGGCGCAGTAGTCCTCCGAGAGCAGGTAATCGAGCGGCACGTCCGTGTCGCCGTAGTACGCCTCCCGGTCCGCGAGCGCGAGCTTCTGCGCCTCCAGGACGGTGTGCGCCCCCAGCTCGGTGGACGGATCAAGGAACCGGTCCTCGAAACCGGACAGGATGGCCAGGGTCTGCAGCAGCGCCGGCCCCTGGCCCCACGGCCCGGTCTTGGCAATCGTGTGGCCCCGGAACTCCACAGTGGCGGCCGCCTCATACCCGGCTTCGAATCCCGCGAGATCGTCCAAGGCGAGCACTCCGCGGTGATCCGTGCCCGAGGAATGCCGGTGCGGGGACTGAACCGACTCCACCATGGCGCGGGCCACGAACCCCTCCCGCCACTCGCGGCGGGCCGCATCAATTCCCGCCTCGCGGGTGGATTCCCTGACTCCGGCCTGCACGAGCCGTTCCAGGGTGCGGGCATAGGCCGGGTTCCACACCAGCTCGCCCTCAACCGGGACTCGGCCGCCCGGCATCCACAGCTCAGCCGACGTGGGCCAGTGCGCCTCGAACAGCGCGGACACGGCCGCGATGGTGGTTCCGACCCGGCCGAGCACCGGGTGGCCGTCCCGCGCGTAGCCGATCGCGAAGTCCAGGACCGCGTCCAGCTCCCACGTCCCATGGTCACGCAGCAGCAGGAGCCAGGCGTCGACGGCGGCAGGCACCGCGGCGGCCAGGGCACCCGATCCCGGAACGAGGTCCAGGCCTTCGGCCACGTAGTGCTCCACCGTGGCCCCGGCTGGCGCCGGGCCCTGCCCCATCAGGACTATGGGCTGCTCCGGCCGGTCCGCGGTGACGAAGATCCCGGTCATGTCTCCGCCGGGCCCGTTGAGGTGCGGCTCCACCACATGGAGCACGAACGCTCCCGCCACCGCGGCGTCGAAGGCGTTCCCACCGCGCTCCAACACGGACTGGGCCGCCGCCGTCGCAAGCCAATGCGTGGACGCGCTCATCCCAAACGTGCCCTGCAGCGTGGGGCGTGTGGTGAACGCCTCCGGGCGTGTGAACGGCACACGGACCGCGCACGGACTATCACCGAGGACTTCTGTCACCACGGTGTCAGCCAAACAGGGCCGCCACGCGGGTGAGGGTCTCGTAGACGCCATACGCGAGCGGCACGCCGACAAGCGCCCAGGCGATGACCAACCTCCCGGTGGACGGTGTGACGGAACTCTGTGCACTGCTCATTTCAGCCCTCCAAGGCAGGTTCTTCGGACCGGACGCGGCCAGGACGTGGTTCGTGGAATCGTGCGTCCACCGGCGTGACCAAGAGGTTCGCCACGAAACCGATCACCAGCAGCCCCACCATGGTCAGCAAGGCGGGCTGGTAGGACGCGGCGTTGAGCGCGCCGGGCTTGCCCTGCGCGTCCAGGAAAGCGTTGACGATCAGCGGCCCGGCGATACCCGCCGCGGACCAGGCCGTCAGGAGCCGGCCGTGGATGGCTCCGACCTGGAACGTGCCGAAGAGGTCGCGCAGGTAGGCGGGGGCCGTCGCGAACCCACCGCCGTAGAAGGAGATGATGACGAACGCGAGGGCCACGTAGAGGACGGTGGACGTAGAGCCGGCCAGCGCCAGCACGGTGTAGAGCACGGCGCCGACGCCGAGGTAGACCATGTAGATGCGCTTGCGGCCGGTGACATCGGAGGTGGCGGACCAGGCAAAGCGGCCGGACATGTTGCCGATCGAGAGCAGCCCCACGAAGCCGGCGGCCACTGCGGCGCTGGCCAGGGACGTGCCGTCGGGCTGGCGGAAGAAGTCCTGGATCATCGGAGCGGCCTGCTCAAGGATGCCGATCCCTGCCGTGACATTGCAGAACAGGGCGATCCAGACGAGCCAGAACTGCCTGGTCTTGACCGCGTTCCTGGCGGAGACATTGTCCGTGGTGACCAGCGAGGCGGCCTTGACCTTTGCGGGGTCGAAACCTGCCGGTTTCCAGCCCTCGGCCGGGACCTTGATGGTGAACGCGCCGAACATCATGTAGGCCAGATAGACGACGGCGAGGGTCAGGAAGAGCTTGCCCACCGACTCACCACTGGCCACCCAGCCCTTGGTCCCGGAGTTGGGATCATACATTTTCAGCAGGGCCGTGGAGACCGGGCTGGCGATCAGGGCGCCGCCGCCGAACCCCATGATCGCCATGCCCGTGGCCAGTCCGGGCCGGTCCGGGAACCATTTGATCAGGGTGGAGACCGGGGAGATGTAACCGATCCCCAGTCCGATGCCGCCGACGACGCCGTAGCCGAGGTAGACGAGCCAGAGCTGGTGGCTGAAGATGCCCAGGGAGCCGATCAGGAAGCCGCTCGCCCAAAACGCGGCGGAGGTGAACATCGCCTTGCGGGGCCCGTTCTTGTCCACCCAGGTGCCCATGATGGCGGCCGAGAGGCCCAGCATCACGATCGCAACGGAGAAGATCACGCCGATCTCGGTCAGGCTCGCGCCGAAGTGCTTCACCAGCGCGGTCTTGTAGACGCTCGTCGCGTAGGCCTGGCCGATGCACAGGTGCACCGCGAGGGCTGCCGGGGGGACGAGCCACCGGTTAAATCCCGGCGGGGCGATGGTTCGTTCGCGGTCCAGCCAACCCATAAGTACTCCCCCTGCTCGTCAACGACATCGGTGTCCAGCACATTGCGGAAACGGCCCTCTGCCAGGGCCTCTGACCGAGCTTCCGGTAGAGGGCCGTTGCCTCCGGCAATCATGGTGCAGATCGTCAGCAAACGTACTAGTTATGCGCCAAGCGGTAGGGAATCCGCGACGAACGGTGGTGCGGCAGCCGCACCCGGGCGCTACTTGCCCAGGCCGGCCTTCCGGAGCGCCTCGGCCATCGCGGTGTTGACGGGCGACGGCGTGGGTGCCTGCTTCTGCGGTTGCCTGCCCTGCGTCCGCCGGTCGGCTGCCGGTTTCCCGGACGGCTGCCTTCCGGACGGTTGATTCGACGGCTGGGTCGACGGCTGGGTCGACGGCGCTTGCGACGCCGGCTGCGACGTCGCCTGCCGCGGACGTTCCGGCCGCGAGTCCGCACGACCGCCAGCCGGGCGGTCTCCGGCAGTGCGGCCGCCCGCCGCACGGCCGCCGGAGGCCGGTTCGTCGTCGAGCCTGAGGGTGAGCGAGATGCGCTTCCGCTCCGGATCCGCCTCCAGCACCTTGACCCGGACCACCTGCCCGGACTTCACCACCTCACGGGGATCGGAGACAAAGCGGTTTGCCAGGGCCGACACGTGCACGAGCCCGTCCTGGTGCACCCCGACGTCGACGAACGCGCCGAACGCGGCCACGTTGGTCACCGTTCCCTCCAGCACCATGCCGGGCCTGAGGTCCGAGATCTTCTCGATGCCTTCAGAAAACGCTGCCGCCGCGAAGGCCGGACGCGGGTCACGGCCGGGCTTCTCGAGCTCGGCGATGATGTCCTGCACGGTGGGCAGGCCGAAGGAGCCGTCCACGAAGTCCTGCGGATTCAGCGCCGCAAAGCTTCCCGCAGCGGGCGCTTTACCGGCGGCCGCCTTGATTTTCCGGGCCACGGGGTAGGCCTCTGGGTGCACGCTGGAAGCGTCCAGCGGCTCCGCTCCCCCGGTGATCCGCAGGAAGCCGGCGCACTGCTCAAACGCCTTGGCGCCCAGCCGCGGGACCTTCTTCAGCTCGCTGCGCTTGGCGAAGGGCCCGTGCTCGTTCCGGTACGCCACAATGTTCTCGCTCAGCAGCGGCCCGACCCCTGCCACCCGGCTCAACAGTGCGGGCGAGGCGGTGTTGACGTCCACGCCCACCGCGTTCACGCAGTCCTCGACCACCGCGTCCAGGCTGCGGTCCAGCTTCGCGGCCGTGACGTCGTGCTGGTACTGCCCGACGCCGATCGACTTCGGCTCAATCTTCACCAGCTCCGCGAGCGGGTCCTGCAGCCGCCGGGCGATCGAGACGGCGCCGCGCAGGGACACGTCCATGCCGGGCAGCTCCGCCGCGGCGAGCGCCGACGCCGAATACACCGACGCCCCGGCCTCGGACACCACAATTTTCTGCGGCTTGTTTTCTGCCCCGGAGGAGAGCTGCTTGAGCAGTTCGGCGGCGAGCTTGTCCGTCTCCCTCGACGCGGTGCCGTTGCCGATCGCGACGAGTTCGACCCCGTGCTTCGTGGCGAGGCCCACGAGGGTCCGCAGCGCCTCGTCCCATTTCCGGGCCGGGGCGTGCGGGTAGACGGTGTCCGTTGCGACCACCTTGCCGGTTCCATCCACCACGGCGACCTTGACGCCGGTGCGCAGTCCCGGGTCCAGGCCCAGGGTGGCACGGTTCCCGGCCGGCGCGGCGAGCAGCACATCGCGCAGGTTCGCGGCGAACACACGCACGGCCTCGTCCTCGGCGGCGGCGAACATCCGGCTGCGCAGGTCCGCCGTCAGCCGCGCCAGGACGCGCGAGCGCCAGGCCAGCTGCGCGGTCTGCAGCAGCCAGGCATCGGCGGCCCGGCCGCGGTCGGCGACCCCGAGGAACCTGGCCACGGCCGCCTCGTACCGGCCGCGCGCGGCGGTGAGGGCGGCGTCGTCGTTCGGATCAGCCTCGGCGAGATCCAGCTCCAGCGCGCCGTCCTTTTCTCCGCGCAGCAGCGCCAGGACACGGTGCGAGGGCATGCCGGCCGGCTGCTGGGAGAACTCGAAGTAGTCCTTGAACTTCTGGCCTTCGGCTTCCTTGCCTTTCTTCACCCGGGACACCATCCGGCCCTGGGTCCACAGCCGTTCCCTGAGCGTGGCGGCCAGGTCCGCGTCCTGGGCGACGCGCTCCACCAGGATGGAGCGGGCACCGGCGAGCGCCGCGGCGGCGTCGCCGATCGAGTGTTCGGCGTTGAGGTACTTGGCCGCCTCGCGTTCCGGGTCCAGTTCGGGGCGCTTGAGCAGGGCGTCGGCGAGCGGCTCCAGCCCGGCTTCGCGGGCGATCTGCGCCTTGGTGCGCCGCTTGGTTTTGAACGGGAGGTAGATGTCCTCCAGCCGCGACTTCGTGTCCGCGCCGACGACGGCGGCCTGCAGTTCCGGGGTCAGCGCGCCCTGGGCGGCAATCGCCTCGAGGATACTCCGGCGGCGGTCCTCGAGCTCGCGCAGGTAGCGCAGCCGCTCCTCCAGCTCGCGGAGCTGGGTATCGTCCAGGGTGCCGGTCGCTTCCTTCCGGTAGCGGGCGATGAAGGGCACGGTGGACCCGGCGTCGAGCAGATCCACGGCCGCCTTGACCTGCCACGGCAGGACGCCAAGCTCGCCGGCGATCTGGGCGGCGATCCCGGACTCCTGGGAATGCGGCGTGCCGGTCTGTGGCGAGCCGGTCTTCGCGGACGGGCCGGAGGCGGGCGAGGCGGGGTTGACGGGGCGCTGCGGGTGTTGGGTCACCAAACCATTTTGCCTTACGCCGGTCAGCGGCCGGGCTCGCCTGAAGGCGGAAAGGACTCTTGCACGTCCTGAACAACCTCGTTGCGGCGCAGGAACCACGGCTTGAACGGCGGATCAAAACGGGCGAATCGTGGCGGCCCCACAGCCTTCAGCCCGGCAAGCTTCAGTGCCTCCTGGAGGCCTTCGTTTCGCCGTAGAAAGGCCGCCTCCGACCCGCTGCCCGAGAACCGAAGAGCGGCTGCCAAAGAACCCGGCAGGGTCCGGACTTTGACGTCGGGGTTGGCCGGGACCGGCGCCGTCTCCGCCGTCACCCCGGCGGGGAGCACGAAGGCGACGATGAAATCAGCGGGCTCTGCGCTTCCCGGGAGCGGTCCGCTTTGCAGTACCGGAGCGGTCATCGCCAGCTTTTGCGACGACCCAGGTTCCTGGATCACCGGGGCCGTCATCGCCAGCTTCCGTTGCGCTGTGTTGCTGCCGCTGATGTAGTTGAACAGGTGCCGGAAGGCGGCATTCCCGGCGCGGTCGAAGGTCGCATTGACCTCTATTTCCGCCACAGCGTGCGCCGGATAGCGGCGCAGCTCGAAGTGCGCGTAGCGCTGGACCAGCTCATACGGTTGTTGTTCCGTCATAATCCTCAGACCCTACGCCGGTCCTACGACAGGAACCAGAGGCCCTTGCCTGGTTCCTGTCCCATGTTTAACTGTCAGAGGGCTTTGATAGCTTGAATAGCGGGGGGCACCAACAACGGGGCACCAACAACGGGGGCACAGTGTTTTTTCTTGAACCTGAGGTACCGGGCTCATCACCGGACCTGGTCTACTCCGCGAGCGACCTCGTGGTGGCTGCGAGTTGCGAGTATCAGCTGCTGCGGAAACTCGACGAGAAGCTGGGCCGGTCCCCCAGAGCCACATTCGAAGACGACGAGATGCTCAAGCATGCAGCGGTGCTGGGTGACCTCCACGAGCGCAAGGTCCTCGGCGGTTTCGTTGCGGAGTTCGGCCACTGGGATCCGGCCACCGGGCACGGCGTGTACGACGTCGTCCCGGCTGAGTCCATGGACCGGGTCACGCTGGCGGCCAAGCACGCCGAGTCTATTGAGGCGCTGCGCGCGGGAGCCGACGTCGTCTTCCAGGCCGCCTT
>Ga0207645_10002825_pt1 | contig 13484 bp, 8 predicted proteins | sample KBSM53metaG_FD_184331 | JGI IMG/M metagenome (GOLD analysis project Ga0207645, IMG submission 184331) | Miscanthus rhizosphere microbial communities from Kellogg Biological Station, Michigan, USA - KBS M5-3 metaG (SPAdes) (version 2) | ecosystem: Host-associated > Plants > Roots > Rhizosphere >...
TGCTCGGGCGGCGCCGCGTGCGTGAACGGAAGCTGCGGTCCGCGGCCGCCGGGCGCCACGTGCGCCAGGGGGGCCGACTGCGCGTCGGGGTTCTGCGTGACGGGCGTGTGCTGCGCGACCGCGTGCAGCGGTACCTGCCGATCGTGCGCGATCGCCGGCAGCGAGGGCCAGTGCATCGCCGTGCCCGCGGGCACCGATCCGTTGAACCAGTGCGCCGACGAGGGCGCGGCCAGCTGCGGCCACGACGGCGCGTGCGACGGCGCCGGCGCGTGCCGCCGCTACGCGAGCGGAACGGTGTGCGGCGGCGCGAGCTGCAGCGGCGCGACGTCGATGCCAGCGCGCACCTGCAACGGGGGCGGCAGCTGCCTCATGGTCGTCGGCGCATCGTGCGGCGCGTACACGTGCGACGCGGCGGGCGCCGCGTGCCGCACCGCCTGCGCCGCGGACGCCGACTGCACCGCCGGCAACGTCTGCAAGAACGGCGCGTGCGTGCCTCCACCTTCGGATCCCGACGGCGGCGCGGGTGGGGCAGGGGGAAGCGGCGGCACGGGCGCCGGCGCGGGCGGTGCAGCAGGCGGCGGGACGACGGGAGCCGCGGGCAGCGCAGGCACGACCGGCGCCGGCGGACGCGGCGGCGCCGGTGGGACGGGTGGCGGTGGAGCCGCCGGCACGACCGGCACTTGCCCCGGCTACGCTTTCTGCGACGACTTCGGCGACGGCGATGTCATCGGCTGGGCGCCCGTCGGCGGCACCTGGTCGATCGTCGACGACGGCGGCCCGGTCTATCGGGGCGCGAACGGTTCGGGCAATTCGATCGCCGGCTCGCCCGCGTGGACCGATCAGACCGTCGAGGCGCACGTGAAAGTCGTGCAGTTCGGCAACGACAAGGCCGGCTTCCGCGGCGGCGTGATCGCGCGCTACGCGAACGCGACGACGTTCTACGTCTTCCTCGTCGACGGCACGGGCAGCCTGCGCCTGCTCAAGGACAGCGGCGATCCCCCCTCGCACACCGGAACGTGCGGGAAGATCGCCGCCAACCTGACCCCGGGCACCTGGCACACCCTGAAGCTCGTCGCGTCCGGCTCCACCACCGTCCGGCTACAGACCTTCCTGGATGGCGCGCCGGTTCATGACTGCACGACCGCCTCCGCGACCATCCCGGCGGGCGCCACGGGCGCCTACGTCTATGGTGCGAATACCATTGTCGAATTCGACGACGTGAGGGTCTCGACCCCCTAGCCGCCCGCCGCCACCGCCGACGCTCCGCATCATGAAATTTGCATGGCGGCAATTTTTTGCCGTCGTCCTAGGTGGAGGAACAGCGGTCATGAATTCCACGACACGGCAGGCCTTCGAGCTACACGGCGGCGACCTGATCGGCGCTCCAGGCGAGAGCGCGGAACAGCAGGTGGAGGTCGCGCGCGCGGTGATCGTGGACGACAACCAGCGGCGCGCGGCGACGCTGGCGGCGGCGCTGAGGCTGGGCGGTCAGCTGGCGGTCAGCGTGGTCGCGCCGGATGACCCTGCGCTGCGGGGCGAGCTGCTGCCGGCCGATCTCGTGTTGCTCGCGCTGGGCGGCCGCGACGTCTCCGCGCTGGGCATCGGCGCCGAGGCGGTGCAGCGCAACCCGTTCACCGAGGTGGTCTTCTACTGCGACGACCCCGACGCTCCGGAGGTCGCGGCGGCGTCCGTTCTCGGCATCACGCGCATCGTGCCCGCGCAGCACGTGACGGCGTGGCTGGCGCGCGGCGGAAACTTGCTCGCGCGCGGCGCGTGCCTGCGGCGCGCGGCGGCGGCGTGCGCGGCCGCGGTGCCCCGCCCGCCGACGCTGGCGGCGGTGACCGACGGACCGGCGCGGCTGCCGCTGCCGACCGCCGAGATGCAATTTCGCGAGAGCTACATCCGCTTCCTGCTGGGCGAAAGCGGCAGCCGGCAAGAAGCTGCGAAGCGCGCAGGCGTCCCGTACCGGACGATGTGCGAGATGATCCGCAAGCTCGGAATTTCCTAACCCGTCCTCGTCCCCAACGACGTCCTCGAGAACTCCGCGCTTCGAGGGCGGCGGGCCGGGGACGAGGGCGGGTTACTTATTCGCTGACGGCACGAACGACGTCGCTCAAGGCCACGTCGCGCCATCGTCGGTCGAGCGCAGCACCCGAAGGTACGTTCCGTCGAAAAGGGCGATCACGATGGCGCGTTCCGGCGCCGTTGCCACCGCGATGCTGGCGAACTCTGTCAGGAACTCAGCGACGGACTGACCGTCGTAATGTGCCGTGAACGCCGTGACGACGTCCGCGTCGGGCCAGGACGCGCCGCGATCGTGCGAACGCGCGAACCCCAGCGTCGCCGGGTAGGCGCCGTTCCTGCCCCGCTCGAAGATTGCGTACATCGTCGAGTCCGCGACCGCGAGACGAACGCCTGCATCGGTTCGATTGTTGGAGTCGACGTGGGGACTATGTCCATTGGCACCGCCAATGACCTGGAAATCGTGACGAGTCCACGTCGCGCCGAGATCGGTCGACTCGACGAGGTAGAGGGCGGCCCCCCGATCGACCAGCGGCAAGACCACGGCATCGCCGTCGATGACCATCGATCCGGTCGCGGTCGCGCCCAGGTCCGACTCGACGATCCACGATTCTCCGCGGTCCGATGAGTGCGCCGTTATCTGAGCTTCCGACGGGACGTCGCAAAAGGTCGCCTCCAGGACGTTCGAGACCATTCGCAAGCCGAACGTCTTGTCGAGTGACGCTCTCAAAGAATCGACGGGAATCTGGACCGGCAGCGACCAGGTCGCGCCTCGGTCTTCGGACCTCTGGAAGAACGCTAGGTTGCCTACGCCCGAGGCTTGCACTAAGTACAGCACGTAGACGGTGTCGCCATTCACCAGGATCGCGGGCCCGAGCGTGTTCGCGGCAACTGTCTGAACGGTAAACGTCCGGCCGCCGTCATCGGAACGTGCGAGGCGGGAGGACGTGGGCGCGCTGGAGACAGTCTTGTCGCCGCCGTATGCGACGTAGATCGTGTCGCCCGCGATGGTCACACTCTGCGTTTCAACGCCCTCCGGGTCGACCAAGACGGTCTTGCTCTGGTCGAACGTCGCTCCGCCGTCGTCGGAGCGAGCGAGGTAGACGCCATTGGTCGCAAACGGGCCGTCGTAGGCGACCAGGACCACGTTGCCGCTCGCTGCTATCTGGCAGAATCGTCCAGCCTGCGCGCGAACGTCGATGGCGTGTAGGAGGTTTGGCTCGACGACGCCCGTGTCCACGCGTCCTGGTCCGTCGTTCTTTTCCGAACCACAGCCCGCAACGCCCCACAAACCCAGCGCCACCCCGATGACCAAGCCGCGCGCGCACATCGTCATGCCCGGAGGACGCGTCAACCGGACGGATCCGGCCAGCGGTCGGGATGGCTTTTTTTTGGCCGGATTCGCCGGGCCATCGCGTCTTGATGAAAGCGGGCGACAATTGCCCGGGCGATGGGGTCCCCGACTGAAGACCAGGTTAAGGAAGCCTATCGCCGCTACTTCCCTATCATCGTGCGAAAGAGCGGACGCATGCTGCGTGATGCCAGTGAAGCCCAGGATCTCGCGCAAGAGACGTTCCTGCGTCTGTGGCGGAGCCGGCTGGACCTGAAGGAGGCGGCCGCCACGACGGCGTGGCTGTACAAGACCTGCACGCGGCTGGCGCTGGATCGGTTGCGATCGCCGGTGCGGCCGGCCGAGGGCACGGCGGAGCTGGGCGAGGCGATCGCCAGCCCCGACGCGAGCGCCGAGGACCGCAGCCATCACCGCGCGATGCTGGACGAGATGCTGCGGCGGTTTCCGCCGGAAGAGGTGGAGGCCGCGATCCTGTCGCGCGTCGACGGCTTGAACCACCAGGAGATCGGGGAGGTCCTGGGCATCAGCGAGCGGACGGTGCGCCGGCTGCTGGCGCGCATCGACGCGCGCCTGGCGGGATGGCGCGCCCGGCGCGAGGTGCTCGCGTGAGGCCTTCCGCCGCGTCGTCGCACCCGTCCTTCCTGGAGCTGGATCGCCACGCGCTGGGCGTGGGGAGCGCCGACACGAAGGCGCACGTCGGCGGCTGCGAGACGTGTCGGGCCCGCCTGGGAGCGGTCGAACCGGCGACGGAGGTGCCCGCGTGGGCGCTGCGACTGGAGGCGCGACGCCCGCCGCGCTTCGCGTGGCCGACCGTGCTGCGCCTGCGGACCGTCGCCGTCGGTGTGGCGGCGTTCGCGTGCGCGTTCGCGCTGTGGATCGCGACCGGCCACGACCCGTACGTCGGAACAAAGGGTGGACCCGAGGTGTGGCTGTACGTGAAGCGCGGCGAGCGCGTCGAGATCTGGAACGGAACCGATCCGGTGCGACCCGGCGATCTGCTGCGGCTGAAGGTCCAACCCGATCGGTATACGCACATCAGCGTGTTCGGCCGCGACAAGACGCCGAACGCGTACGCGCGGCTTTACGATGCGCCCGTGCCACCCAACCGCGCGGCGGCGGTGCCGTTCGCGTGGCAGGTGGACGCGCAGCCGGGCGACGAGTCGCTGCTGGTCGTGCTGGGACCAGACGCCGTGTCGGCGGACGAAGCGGCGGCGGTCCTCGCGCACGGCGACGGCGGCCGGCACTGGGCGCGCCGCCTGGTGCTGGCGAAGTCGGTGCCGCGCGACGGGGCGACGCCGTGAGCCGCCGCTGGCCGTGGCTGGCGCTGGCGTGCGCGGCCGTCGCGCTCGCGCCGTCGCGGGCCGTCGCCCAGACGACGACCGCGCCGCATCGCTACGCCGTCGTCATCGGCGCCAACAAGGCATCGCCGGGCCGGCGCGATCTCCGGTATGCGCACAACGACGCGCAGGAGGTCGCGGACACGCTGATCCGCGTCGCCGGATACGCGTACGACAACGTCACGGTGTTGCTGGATCCCGATCCCCAGCAGGTGCTCGCCGCCCTGGACGCGTACCTCGCGCGCGAGCCGTCGGGGACGGACGCGCTGATGCTGTTCTATTACTCGGGCCACGCGGACGCGGAGGCGCTGTACCCCAACGGCCGGCCGCTGTCGCTCGGCGCGCTCAAGAAGCGTCTCGACGACGGGCGGATGAACGTCCGCATCGGCCTGATCGACGCGTGCCGGGGCGGCGGCTGGACGGGCGCCAAGGGGCTGACGGCCGCGCCCGCGTTTCCCGTCGAGTGGCCGGTCGCGCTGGACAACCGAGGTTCGGTGCTGATCGCGTCCAGCTCGGGGTGGGAGGACGCGCACGAATCCGAGGCGTTGCGCGGATCGTTCTTCACGCATCACTGGAACGCGGGCCTGCGCGGCGCGGCCGATCTGAACGGCGACGCCACCATCACCGCGAGCGAGGCGTTCGAGTACGCGCAGACCTTCACGGTGCGCGACACGGCGGTGGTCGCGGCGACGCCGCAACACCCGAGCTTCCGGATCGATCTGTCGGGGCGCCGCGATCTGGCGCTGGTCTCGCTCGCGACAGCGCGGACGACCCTGGCGCTGAAGCAGACGACCGGGCCGCTGCAGCTGGTTCATCTGGACACCGGCCTCCTCATCCTGGAGAGCCCGCGCGGGCCGCGCGATCTGCAGCTGTCGGTGCGGCCGGGTCGCTATCTGATCCGGCGGCACCTGGCGGCGGAGACGCGCGTGAAGGAGATCGATCTTCGCGCGGACGCGGCCACGACGGTGCGCGAGGCGGAGCTGGTCGCGGTGTCGCCGGCGCCGCTCGCGGCGAAGAGCGCGGCCGAGCGGGACGTCTCCGCGTCGATCGTGCCGGCGCGCGCGATCGAGCTTCAGGTCGCGGGCGGCGTGCGCCACGCGCCGGTGATCGATCCAGGGCTGCGGCTGGGCGAGGGCGGCCCCGGCGCCGTCGGCATCCTGCGCGCCAGCTACGGCATCGGGCGCGGCTGGCAGTACATGGCGCCGCTCGCGTTCGCGCGCGGCGCGGGCGATCCCTTCGCGTGGAGCTGGGTGACGTGGGCCGGCGCGCCGACGCTGGGCCTGGGACGGACCGACGCCGCGGGCACAATCGTTTCGGGCCTGGTCGGCGCCGGCTTCGACGTGCGGCGCGCGATCGGCGCGCAGACCACCTTCAACGCAAGCGTCGCCGCGCTGGGCGCGTACAGCTGGACGTCGTCGGGCACACCGCCTGGCCGGCGCGCGTTCGAGACCTGGTCGGCGCAGCTGACGACCGGCCTCACCCGGTTCATCTCCGACGCCGTCAGCCTCAGCCTCGGCGTGTCCGCGAGTCACAACGTCGTCGAGTCAGGCGATCTCGCGCCCTGGGGCGACGATCCGCGCGGCGGTCTGGTGCTGGGCGTCGGATCGATCCAGCGCCGCGGCCTGCGTCCGCTGCCGCTCGTGCGCGTCTACCTCGGCGATCGGCTGACGCTGGACGGTCACGTCGCCGTGGCCTACCTGCCCGCGTCCAAGAGCGTCGTCGAGACCTACCTGGCAGGCGTGACGGCGATGTTCTGATGGAGAAACCATGAACAAGCACGGGACCGTGGTGTTCGCGTTGGCCGGCTGTATCGGCTTCGGCACCGCATGCTCGGAACCGCCGGCGCCGCCCGCGAACGGCAGCTTCAAGGACGGCACGCGCCTGAAGGCAGTGTATCAACGCATCGAGGGCGCGCCGTCCGTCTTGCTGAACTGGTACGACACGCTGCTCGCGGTCGACTGCACCTTCGTCGACCTCGGTCGTCCCGACCGCCGGCTCTTCTGCTTCCCGTCGGATCCTGCGGGCGCCGATGTTCGATCGCTGTTCGCCGTCGCGACCAACCTCTTCGAGGACAGCGCCTGCACCCAGCCGATCGTGAACGCGCCGTTCGCGCCGTGCACGACGCGCTTCTTCGCCCGGGAGCCCGAGCTCGGCGAGGGCTGTGGGGCGCCCGTGCACCTGTACAAGCTGGGCCCGGCCTTGCCCTTCGAGCCCAACGGCCTGTACAGCACCGTCAACGACGGTCCCTGCCAGCCCGCCGCCGCGGCCGATCTGGATGCTTATCGAGAACTGCATGCGGTGGGCGAGGAGATCCCGCTCGACACGCTGGTCAGCGGGACGTACCAGCATGACGCGGGCGCGGGCCGCATCGTCCCGCTTCGCTTCGTCGGCAGCGACGGATCGATCCAGGGCGAGGCCTGGAACGGCCTGGGTCCTGCGGCGGGGGGAGAAGCGTGGGACAACCAGCGCGACGAGATGGTCTCGACGCTACGCCCAGACGACCGCTGGCTTCCCACCGCGCATTTCGCGACCGGCCTGTTCGCCGACGCCGCCTGTTCGGTCGCCACCGCGGTCGGACCCGCGTGTCGCGTCGACGCGAAGGAGGCTTTCACGTACGCGTCGGACGCGTGCAACGGACCGACGCCCACGAACGTCTTCGAGCTGGGCGCGCCGGTGGCTGACCAGGCGAGCGTGTACACGGCCTGGCCCGACAACACCTGCCACCTCTACAACTCCGGAGCCGGCTCGCCGATCGTCAATCCGCTGCTTGCGGCGTACGAGATCGGTGCACCCGTGCCCGTCACGGCGTTCGCCGCCGCCCAGGAAGTCCGCACCGGAACGGGTCAGATCAAGATCGTCCAGGTCGGCACGGCCGACGGGCCAGCGGTGATTTCCGTCGGTTTCTTCGACAGCGCCCACGGCACGGCGTGCACCTTCCAGCGCAACCTGCAATCGGCTGACGGCGTCGTCCGATGCCTGCCGGCCGCCAACGATCCAGATTTCTACGCAGACACCGCCTGCTCGGTCCCTCTTGTGCTCGGCGGGTCGCCAGAGTCCTGTTCGGGACCGCAACCGCCCGCGTTCGCTTCGATCACCGAGAACGTGCCGATGAACAGCGCTTGCTACATGCCGGTCTACCGCCAGCACATCTTCGCGGTCGGGGCCGCTTACACGGGCGAGGTCTACTCCAAGCTCGGACCCAACGATTGTCTCGACCTCGGCAGCGCGAACATCGTTGGTCCCCTTTACACCACCGGCCCCGAGATCCCGGCCGCCGAGTTCGCGGCGCTCGACTACGTGCGCCCGAACTGAATCGCGCGCCGCTCGTGGCCGGATTCGGGATCGTCGACCGTCTTCATGAACATGCGCCACTTCGCCGCCCCCATTGCGTTCCTCACCCTTGCCTGCGGAAGCTGCGGTTCATCAGCACCTTCTGCTGATGTTCTTGCCGCCGTCCCGTGCACATCGTGGCGGCCGAGCGACGCCGACTGGTCCAGCCTTCCGGCGTCCCGGCCGGCCGTCATCGGCGCGCTCGGCGCGTCGCCCAGCGGACGGTATCTCTACACCGTCGGAACCTGGTTCGACGCGGGCACGCTGCGGCACCAGATCCTTCGCTCTCGCGATCTGGGCGAAACCTGGTGCGGTCTCGCGACGCCGGACGACGTGGCCGAGGTCGCACCGTCGCCGGCGAGCGAGACAGTGCTCTATGCGCTGACATGCCCGCCCCGGCGGACGGCATCCCTTCTTCGAACGACGGACGGCGGTGCCACGTGGGCGACGGTGACGGAAAATCTGCCCACCGACGTCGCGGGCTGCGACAGCCGATCGTTCTCGCTCCAGACGTCCGTCATCGACGCTGACGTCGTCTGGATCAACGGTTTCAACACCGATCGACACTTCGGAAATACGCTTCATCTGAGCACCGTCGCCGGCGACACCTGGACGACCGTCCTGCCGCCTCCGGCGCTGGTGCCTCAGATCGACGCGACGGATCCGTTGAACTCCGTCGAGGCCGGAGTCGACGGGATACGGGCCGATCCGCGCACCGGGGGTCGGGTGCTGGCCTGGGGCAGAACCGCGCGCATCGGCACCGCCTGGGGGCCCGAACGATGGTTCACCAGTGGGGACGCGGGGCTCACCTGGCGCGAGATCACCGTCCCGATGCCCGCGGGGGATTCCGAGATCGGGGATTTCAGGGCTGTCGCCGATGCGTCGTCGGCGCTCTATGTCTCGGGCGTTTCGTCCCTCCTCCGCTCCGTCGACTGGGGCGAAAGCTGGACGGCGGCGGGCCCGTTGCCAGATCGATTGGCAACCGTGACGACGCTCGGTTCGCCGCAGGGTGGGAAGCTGTTCGCATGGCGCACCGACGTGACCTTCGCCTGGGACGCCCCGACCACGGTGTGGACGAGCGCCGATGCCGGCGCCAGCTGGAACGCTCTCGACGTCGATCCCACGATCGATCCGGTGCTCGCGCCCGGCGGCAACGTCATCGTCGGGCTCGGCCGTCTCGCGATGTCGGTCACCACGAACGGCGGAAAGAGCTGGTCGCCCCGTCCGATCGTTCCGGCGCCCGGCAGCCTCGCTCAGTCTCCGGTCGACTGGCGCCCGCTGTGGGCGGGTGGTTACACCACGAACACATCGCCGAGCACGCGCGCCGAGTCGCTTCCGGGCGTCCGCTCGACAGACGGCGGCTTGAGCTGGAGCACGATCGCAGACCTCGACGGGCCGCTGCTGATGGACGGAGCGAACGCCGATGTCGTGTACCGCGGCCTCTACTTCCAGCAGGCGGCGCCCGCACGAACAGAGGACGGCGGCAAGACGTGGGCTTCGTTCTCGGTTCCGGTCGGACTGATCGACGCGGCGGCGAGCTGTCCGCCGCCGGGCTCGTGTCTCTCCCTCTTGCTGTCCTTCTGGGCGGAGACGGAGCTCAGCTGCCGCCTCGCGAGCAGCAGCGACCGCGGCGAAACGTGGACCGAGCGGCCGGTGCCTGCCGAGCTTTGCTACGGATCTCCGACGCTGGTGGTCGCGCCGGACGATTCCGATCATCTGCTGGCGGCATGCATGCACGGGGAAGGCGCGAGCGAAATCAGCGCCGTTTGCGAGAGCCGAGACGGAGGTCAGACCTGGCTGCCGCATCAGATCGGTTCTGACTCGCAGCGCACCGTCGGCAGCATCGTCTTCACGGGCAGCGGGGTCGCCCTGGCTGCAACGTCGCCGGAGACCACTCCCGGCGACACCTTGCCGAGCGTCGTTGCGCGGAGCACGGACGGAGGCACGACCTGGGTCGAGGTACCGGCCGAAGGCGGAAGGCTTCTCGCAAGCATCGCTCGACCGGAGACCGTCTTCTTGCTCGCGCGGCGCGAGAGCGCAGGGTACTCGTATTCGATTCTTCTGCGCAGCGATGACGCCGGCGCCAGCTGGACGGACGTCTCTCCGCCAGCCGAGACGGCGAACGATCCGGGATTCTCCATCCTGGCGATCGCCGACAGCCCGCGCGGCGGATTCATCGCCACGACGACCTACGGCCTGGTGCAATTCGAATGAACCGCGCCGCGCGCTACTTCTTGAAGCCGTAAAGCCGCAGGCGGGTGGGCGGCGGGATCGGGGAGCGCGGCATGTCGCGGTTCGAGTCCAGCGTCTCCCAGCGCAGCATGTAGATGACGGTGGGATCGGGGCCGGCGCCGGAGTCGTCGGCCCAGCGCACGTGCATGCCGGCGGTCGTCGATTCGACGGTCTCCAGCGAGGCCGGGTAAGGCAGCGAGCGGCCGAGCATCGCCGTCGCCGCCAGCGTCGTCGGATCGAGCGCGAACGCGTTCCAGCCGCCGTACTGCGCGTGGTACCAGCGCTGCGTGAGGTTGCCGGCGGCGTCGACCTTCACCGGTTCGACCTGGATCTCGAACACCAACGTCCCCTGTCCCGAGAACGCCCAGCGGTAATTCCAGCTGGACGTCTTGTGCGGCACCCACTTTCCGTTCTCGAAGCGCGCGTTGTAGAGCTGCGTGTTCCCGGCGCTGTCGAACTTGTGGTACACGACGATCGGTCGGTTCTGCGCGTCGAAGCCGACCTTGGTGTTGTTGTTGATCATGCCGCCGTTGACAGGCACGGGATCGACGATGTCGCTGGTGGCGAGCGTGATCGGCAGCGTCAGGTTCGCGCCGGCGGCGGTCTGCCACTGGACGAGATCGCGGCTGCGCGCGTACGAGAGATCGTGGTTGGTCTCGGCATCGGGCGTCTCGCGCCAGACCCAGACCATGTGCCAGTAGCCGTCGGGGCCCAGCACCGGGCCGACCGGATAGGCGTTGCGCGCGCCCTGACCGTCGGTGAATGGCGCGTTCAGCAGGCGCCGCCACGCCTTGGTGCCGGTGTTGTAGATGTTGAAGATGTGGTTGCCGCTGCCGCTGGAGCCGTCGCGGTAGTTGAAGACCAGGTTGCCGGCGGTGTCGTGGAAGAACAGCGGGTAGGTGCAGCTCGATTCGTTGCTGCCGATCATCGTCGCGCCGGACAGCGACCCGACCTCGTTGGCAATCACGCTGCGGAAATAGACGAGGGGCACGGCGTGCATGTTGCCGGACACGTGGATGAAGCCGGCGCTGTCCAGGTCCATCGCGATGTAGTTGTGGCTGTCCCAGCCGACGGTGGTGGGCAGGCGCGAAGTCGTCCACGTGTCGCTGGTGAGCGCGCGCTGCGCGACGATCATGTCGCGGTTCGTGTCGTAGTAGGCGACGTACTGGCGCGTCGCCGTCGTCACCAGCGCGAAGCCGACCGGGTGTCCGGACCAGACGTCGGCGACGTCGAGCACCTTCACGATCGTGCCCGCGCCGCCGGTGCCGCTCGCGCCCGCGGTGCCGGTGCCGGCGGCGCCGCCGCTGCCGCCGCGCCCGCCCGTGCCGCCGCTGCCGCCGCGCCCACCCGCGCCGCCCGTTCCGCCCGCGCCTGCGGCGCCCGTCGTCCCGGCCCCGCCGGTCGTTCCGCCGCGCCCGCCCACACCGCCCGCGCCCGCGCCGCCCGACGAGCCACCGTTACCGCTGCCGCCGCCGACGCTCCCACCGCTGCCGGTCGTTCCGCTGCTGCCCGCCGCGCCGGTCGATCCCGCGCTCCCGGTCGTGCCCGCCGCGCCGGTCGATCCCGCGCTCCCGGTCGCTCCGCCAGTGCCGCCGGCCGCGCCGCCCGCGCCCGCCGCGCCGCCGCCACCCGTCGAGCCGGCGTTGCCGCTGTTTCCGCCGCTGCCGCCTTTTCCGCCGCTGCCGGATGCGCCGCAACCGGCCAGCGCGATCGCGACGGCGGCGAAACCGAGAGCGCGTTTGATCTTCGTCATTGCAGGTCCGCGCAGCGGCCGAGCGCTTCCAGATAGTAGTAGTCGGCGTAGTTGATGGCGACGTCGATCTCGTCGTTCTGCGGGTAGTTGCCCACGCTGTGCATCAGCAGGAACTGGTTGTTGGTGCCGGTGGCGGCGCGGTACCCGGTCGATCCCGTCGTCGACAGCGAGCGCACCACCTTGATCGCGAACACGCGGTAGCTCTCGGCGGCGGCGCCCGTCGTGTACTTCGCCAGCTCGAACAGTCCGCTGGCGGCGACGGCGCCGGCGGAAGCGTCGCGGTAATCGGGCACGTCGTCGCGCACGGGCGCGTCGAAGTCGAAGTAAGGAACACCGTCGGCGGGCATGCGCGCGCTCTTCGTGTAGAACTCGGCGATGCGCGTCGCCTGATCGAGGAAGCGCGCGTCGTTGGTCTCACGGTAGCTCATCGTGAATCCGTAGAGGCCCCAGGCCTGGCCGCGCGCCCAGGCCGATTCATCGGCGACGCCCTGGTTGGTGATCTTCTTGATGACCGCGCCCGTCGTCGGGTTGTAGTCGACGACGTGGTACGAGCTGGCGTCGGCGCGGAAATGATTCATGCGCGTCGTCGCCGCGTGCGTGGTTCCGATCTGCGCGAAGCGCGCCTCGCCGCCCAGCGCCGTCGCGCGGAACAAGAGCTCGAGGTTCATCATGTTGTCGATGATGACCGGGAACGTCCAATTTCCGCTGAAGTCCCACGAGCGTGTGCACCCGACGTCGGGATCGAAGCGCGACGCCAGCGAGCCGGCGGCCGTGTTGATCACCGTTCGGTAGGCCGTGTTCTGCGTCAGCCGGTAACCGTTGCCGAAGCTGTTGTTGATGATGAAGCCGACGTCGTGCGTGTCGGTGCGCGTCGCCTGCGACATCAACGCGGCCGTCCAGCTCTCGGCGGCGGTGCGCCACGCCTGATCCTTCGTGCGCTCGTAGAGCAGCCAGAAGCTGCCGGCCGGGAAGCCGCTGGTCCAGTCGCTGGTGTTCACCATCCGCGCGGTGCCGCTCTTGGCCGAACGCGGGATCGACGTCGGGCTCGTGTACGTCGTGCGGAAGCGCGCGAAGTCCGTCGCCGCCTGCATGATCTGCTGCGTGCAGTAGGCGGCGTCCGCCGCGTGCGAGCTCGCGCCGCCGGTGCCGCCCGCGCCGGTGCCCGCCGCGCCCGTCGTTCCGCCGCCACCGGTGCCCGTCCCGGCGCCGCCGCCCCGACCACCGCCGCCCGCACCGCCGCCGCCCGCAACGCCGCCGCCGCGCCCGCCCGCACCGCCGCCGGTGCCCGCCGCGCCGGTGGTTCCGCCACCGCCACTCGAACCCCCGCCGCCGGTGCCGGTCGTGCCGGCTGCGCCGGACGTTCCGCCCCCGCTTGCGCCGCCCCCGCCTGCGCCGCTCCCCGAAGCACCGCCCGTCCCGGCGGCGCCGCCCGTGCCCGCGGCGCCTGTCGCGCCACCAC
>Ga0207645_10002831_pt1 | contig 13468 bp, 13 predicted proteins | sample KBSM53metaG_FD_184331 | JGI IMG/M metagenome (GOLD analysis project Ga0207645, IMG submission 184331) | Miscanthus rhizosphere microbial communities from Kellogg Biological Station, Michigan, USA - KBS M5-3 metaG (SPAdes) (version 2) | ecosystem: Host-associated > Plants > Roots > Rhizosphere >...
GCGGCGACCGACACCATCGCCGGAAGCCCCCGGACCTGGAGAGGGCGCGCCGAATGGTCACCCGCGACGTCCGCCGGTCCGATCTGCTCGAAGTGGTTCTGCCCCCAGCAGCGAACCACGCCAGCCCCGAAAACCCGGCAATCGCTCCGCTTACATATGCCAGGTACGCAGCAGTAACGAGTGGCAGCTCTTCCCCGGTTTGTTCACGGGACTCTAGGAAGAGCTCATTGTGAACGCGGCATCGTTCGCCGCGCCGCGCAATCGAATGAGGCTAGACCGCCATCGGCAGCGGCGAGCGCTCTCCCAGAACCTGGCCAATAAAAGTGGAGCCAGTCGTACCTGTGAGCTCGACCTGGAGATAACGACCGATCAGAGAGGAATCGCCAGGAATCATCACTGTCTTGAAGTCACGCGTTCGCGATTGCAGCAGCCCACCGCGCCGGGCCGCCTTCTCGACGAGCACTTCACGTCGAGCGCCAAGAAGCTTGAGATTCCGCTCGCGGCTTCCCGCGCGAACAGTCGAAATGAGCCGGGCGAGCCTGTCGCTGGCCACGTCGTCAGGGATCGTGTCCGACTCAGGAAAGCGCGTTGCTGGAGTGCCGTCTCGCGCAGAGAACTTGAACGTGTACGCGTCGTCGAATCCAACTTCTTCCACCGCAGTCAGCGTCTGCGCGAAATCTTCTTCGGTTTCGCCGGGAAATCCGACGATGACGTCTGTCGTCAAAGCGACCTCCGGAATCGCCCGACGCAGTCGGTCGACGCACTCCATGTAACCGTCGCGCGTGTAGCGGCGCAGCATTCTCTTGAGCGTTCGGGACGAGCCCGACTGCATCGGGAGATGGACGTGCTCGCAGAACGACGGAGTCTCCGCCATCGCCGCGATTACCCGATCGGAGAAATCGTTCGGGTGCGGACTCGTGAACCGAAGCCGCTTGATGCCGCTCACCGAGCCCACCGCTTTCAGCAGGTCGGCGAAGTCGTGCTGGCCATCGAAGTATGAGTTGACAGTCTGCCCGAGCAGCACCACTTCCGAGATTCCCGACGCAACGACCGCCTCGGTTTCCCGAACAACTTCGTCGAGCTGTCTGCTGCGCTCCGGCCCACGTGTCGTCGGAACGATGCAGTAGGTGCACTTGTAATCGCACCCGCGCTGCACGGGGATCCATGCTTTGACGCCGTCGAAACGGCGCGGCGTGAAATCCTCGTAGTGCTCCTCGAGGTCGAACTCGACGGACGCGGCTCTGACTCCCTCCCGCGCGCTCTCGATCAGCGACGGCAGCTCGCGGTACCCGTCCGGGCCGATGACCAGGCTCACGTGCTTCACTCGATCCAGAAGCTGGCTGCCGAGTCTCTGCGCCATGCAACCCGTGACTCCAAGCACGGCGTCGCGCTTCATCCTGCTCTTCATCTCGCCAAGCCGGCCAATGACACGCTGCTCCGCGTGATCCCGGATGGCGCACGTGTTGACGAGTATGACGTCCGCTCCATCCGGCGATCCAACCGACTCGTAGCCGGATGCCGCCAGCTTGCCGAGCATCAGCTCGGTGTCGCTGACATTCATCTGACAGCCGTAGGTCTCTATGTAAACTGTCGGGCGGGACGTAAGCATCGCCTAAAACTAGCCTGAGTCAGCGCGAGACGGTGGCGGCGGTGGCTTGCTGGCCCGGTAGAGATTGAGCCTCGAGCGCGGTAGGATCCGACGGCAGCTCGATGTAAAACGAGCTCCCCACTCCTTCGGCGCTCTTCACCCAGATGCGGCCGCCATGCCGCTCCACGACCAGCTTGCAGAATGTGAGTCCGAGGCCGGAGCTCCGCGTCCGCGGTGTGCGAGGCATCTCGACCTGTCCGAACTTTCTAAAAATCACTTCGTGATACTCGGGCGGAATCCCGGGACCGTTGTCGCTGACAGTAAAGAGCACTCCCTGACCAGCGCGGCGCGCGCTCAGCTCGAGGTGAACGGGGTGCGACGAGTGCGTCACTGCATTCTGAATGAGGTTCGAGAACACGCGCTTGATCAGATTCTTGTCACCGGTAAAGACCGGGGCGTCGTCGGCGACGGTAATCGAGGTGGTTGTCTGCTCCTGTTGGAAGCGGTGACCCCATTCGTGAACCAGCTCCGCGAGCAGGGCACCCGGCGCCATCGGTGCCAGGCTGAGCGAGATGTTCGCTTCCTCGATCCTCGCCACTTCGAGGATGTCGTCGATCAGCGCCAGCAAGTCCTCGGACTTCGTCTCGGCGTCTCCGATTGCCGCTTTCTGGGGGATGCTGACCGCGCCGAAATCACCATCGGCAAGCATCTCCAGCGTAGCCAGCACCGAGGTCAAAGGCGTCTTGAGGTCGTGCACGATCATTTTCATCAGATCGTCGCGGACCTTCTCGAGCTCGCGGAGCTTGCGCAGGCTGTCTTCGAGTGCATCGGTCGCGGCTTTGAGCTTGAGGAGGCTGCGCACGCGGGCGCCGAGCACCAGACGGTTGTGCGGCTTGGTGAGGAAGTCGTCTCCGCCGGCCTCGATTCCGCGCACGCGATCGCTGGTGTCGTTGAGCGCGGTCACGAAGATCACTGGGATGCGCGAGGTGCGCGGGTCGCGCTTGATGCGGCGACACACCTCAAACCCGGTCGAACGATCATCTACACCGAGATCGCCGGCTGGCATCGCAACATCGAGGATGCACAGATCCGGATTCGCCTCGAATGCTGCCGTTACCGCTGACGGGCCATCCGAAGCGGTAATCGTGTCGTAGCCGAGGCTGTTCAATTGATCGAGAAGAAGCTCGACGTTCGCCGCAATGTCGTCGGCGACGAGTATCAGTTCGGGCCTTCCTTTGCCCGCCTCGGCCATATCAGGGCGAAACCCTTAGACCGAAGCTGAAAATGAAGCCGCGCTCCTTGATGCTGGTGCCGGCACTTCTGCTCGCCCGCTGTAGCGCCAGGTCGAAAGCCGCGCGATCCCGGGAAAGCGGCACTCCCAATCCGAGCATGAAGCTCTTTTCCGAGACCTCCTTCCAGTCGGGAGCAAGAGGATCCGAGGAAGCGTTAAAACCGAAGGGAAGCGTGCGGAAGCGCGCTCCTGCGCGGACCATGAAAACCCGCGACGCCAGTCGCGGCCCGCCCATCTCGACGCCAAAGCCAGTGTCCCAGCCGTCGAAGGCCTTTACTCCGTCGCTCGAAAGCGGCGCCAGCGAGCTCCATGAGTCGTGCGCGACCCGCGCTGAGAACACTGCGCCCGAAAGACCCTCGTAGATCACAGAAGCCGAGTAGTGATCAGGGATTCGTCCGCTGGCGAGAACTGTGTCTCCGGATTCGGCGCGCAGCGTGCCCCCCAATCTTCCGGCAAGCGCAAATCCCAGCACGTGCGATGGGCGGAAGTCGAGACCGACTGACGTGCCGAAGCCGGTGTAACTGATTCGCCCTGTCTGAATCGTGCCGGTGAAAATGGAAGTGTCTGGAAAATCCTGGGAGAAGGTTATGCGGTTGCTCCCGGGGAATACGTGAAGGCCGACACCGACTCTGAACGCCTGCGTCCGCGACCAGGCGAGAGCCAGTCTGACGTCGTTGATCGCTCCGAGGACTTTGTTGCGCTCGGTAATTGTGATCGTGTCGGTCAGCTCGTCGCCGACGGGCATGTGGCGGGCAAGGTTGGTCTCGAACGATCGATCGAGAAAGGTCGAAGAGCTGAGAGCAAGCGTCCAGCTTTCGCCCATTGGCAGCACGCCCTCAACCACCGGAAAGCGCGCAGTGGTGGTATTCGCGCTGGCGGTCGACGTCGTAACCTTTCTGAATTCCGGAGAGTACTGGAAGTACACCGCGGCCGATCCGACACTGGCCAGCGCAGCGGGACTCACGAGGCTAAGCGGATCAAAATCCGCGAGGCCACCACCCGTGCCCTCCGCGCGGGCGCTCATCTGTCCAGTCGGATAGCCGAGCCCCTGGAGACTCAATGCGCCTTGTGCGCCGCTCCGCTCAGCGATCAATGCCAGAGCGAACGCGATGGCGAATGATGTCTTGATCATCTACGGAAGCCCCAGTGGAACACGGGAAGTGTAACTGATTCTCAGCTGGGGTCGAAGCGCCGCCGCGTCCTCCTTCGATGCGAACCGGATCTCGAGCGGAAAATTGCCCTCGCCGATCGCCGTCAACACGATCGCTCGTGGAAGGGTATCGGGAGACTGAGTCCGCCAGAGCGACACCGCGCGAGAAAGTTCTACGTTCTGCACGCCGGAATCGCCCGGCCTCAGCCTGAGAGTATCGGGCGCAAACGGTGCAACGATCTGCGCAGCTTTTTCCGGGTCCGTCACCACTGCACCGGCAAGCACGATCTGCGGCAGGACACGCACCGTGTCGGTCGGATCCAACGCGTTATTCGGAAGCTGATTCAAGAGGAGCGTGGCGCGAACCACCCTCGCCGAGTCGATGATCGTCGACGGTATGTCGAAGCGGAAGTACACTCGCCGGGCAGGAAGCCCTCCAACTGTCAGCGATGTGGGCGATGCCGCGGGCGGTGCCTTTGCGACCAGCGTGTAGTCCGCCAGGTGGGCGGCCACCAGCGGATCGTCGGTGGGTGTCTTCGAGGAAAGGTTGACGGTGAGTGGCTTGGTATTCGTGTCCGGCCTGGCGCGGAAAAACATTACCGGCGCCTGATTGGCTTCACTCGAGAAGAATCGCATCTGCGCCGACTCGGCGCCCGTAGCGCGGAGACCGATTCTGAGTCGTTGCCCGTTCTGCAATTTGTTCAGGACGACCGCGTTGGAGATGAAGTACTTCAGGGTGTCCGTGAGGTCCGCGCTAAGAAAGGTCTGCGCGGAGATAAACCGGTCGGGCCGGAACAACGCCAGCACGGCCGCCGTAGACGTGTCCTCCGCGGTCGTATCGACGTCGTAAGCCTCGATGGTCACCTGCCCCGCCCCTTTGATCGACGTCGTGTCGAGCCGGAGCTGGATATAGGCGCTGTCTACGGTCGTAATCGGCTGAAGCGTGTCGCCGGTCGGGACGAACGTTGACGGCAGCGTGTCGAAGCGGAGTATCACCCGCGTGTCGAGAGTGTCGCCGCGGTTGGCGAGCAGGAGCGACGCCTCGGTCCCGAGGCCGGAGAGCGACTGAACGGTGGTGTCGATAACTACGGCATCGATGGTGACGTTCTTTACATCGCCGCCGACAGGCGGACAAAGCACGTCGCAAACCGGCGAGCTATCGAGATTCTCCGAACAGGATACTGCAGCATAAAATACAGCCGCGGTCAACACTAATCGCGGCAGGAATGGCGTAAGCCTCACTAAACTCTTCCACGTGAAGGGTTCAACACGAACGCATGGGGAAGCAACTCCTCGAGAGTCCACGAGGCTTCCCTTCCATCGCGCGTGTAGCTCGAGATTTTGATGTTCGGGGCGAATTCGTTCAGCACTTGCCTGCAGGCGCCACAAGGCGGCGTCGGCTCGCTGTCGTCAGTGGCGATCGCGATCTCATCAAAATCGGTGAGCCCTTGTGAGACAGCATACGCGATGGCAATGGTTTCCGCGCAAATCGCCTGGCCATAAGCCGAGTTCTCGATGTTACAGCCGGTTATGACCTCGCCGCCTCGCGCGCGCAGCGCGGCTCCGACCCGAAAGTTGGAATACGGGGCGTAGGCATTGTCCAGCGCGCGCATCGCCGCCTCCCGAAGGGAGGTGTCCTGCGTGGAATCTCTTTTCATCAGGCTACGAGCTCGGAGAGGAACGACTTGCCGCGACCACGAAATGAAAGGCCAAACCATTCCGCAACGGTCGCGCCGAGGTCGGAAAAAGTTTCGCGCTCGCCAAGATCACGAGGTACGACCCTCATGCCGCCGACAAGGAGTGGGACGCGCTCCCGCGCATGGTCGGTCGACGGTGTTGTAGGATCGTTGCCGTGGTCGGCTGTGATAAACAGCAGATCGTCCTCTTTTAAACGTGATGTAATGGATGGCAGCGCCGCGTCGAATTGACGCAACGCATCATAGAACCCCGCAACGTCGTTGCGGTGCCCGAACAACTGGTCGAAATCTACTAGGTTGGCGAACAAGAACCCACTTGTTGCCGTCGAGAGCCAATCCTTGATGCGCGTGATTCCTTCGGCGTTCGATGCGGTGTGTTTTGACGAGATCCCCCTACCCGCGAAGAGATCGTCGATCTTGCCGACTCCGGAGCGCGCAATTCCCGCTTTGGCAAGCGCATCGAGGAGAGTTTCGCCGGGCGGTTCGATGGAGTAGTCCCGCCTGTTGGGCGTCCTTGTGTAATTGCCAGAGGTACCGACGAATGGGCGCGCAATGACGCGCGAAACGTTGTTGGGTGGCTGTAGCATCGCGCGCGCAGTCTGACACGCGCGGTAAAGCTCGCCGAGCGGAACGACTTCCTCGTGAGCGGCGATCTGGAAAACCGAATCCGCGGAGGTGTAGACGATCCAACATCCGGTGGAGCGATGCTCATCGCCGAACCGGTTCATTACGTCCGTGCCGCTGCCGACGACGTTGCCTATCACTCCACGCCCGGTGGCGCGCGAAAATTCGTCGAGCACATCCGCAGGGAAGCCGTCTGGAAAAGTCGGGAAGGCTTTCTCGAGATGAAGCCCGGCGATCTCCCAGTGCCCGGTGGTGCTGTCTTTGCCCGCGGATGCCGGTTTCATGGATCCCCAGGCGCCGAGGGCGTCGCCGCGCCGTTGCATTCCCTCGAGAGGACGAATGTTGCCGAGACCGAACCGCTCCAGTCGCGGCAGTTTCAGTCCATTGAGCGCGCGCGACACGTTCCCCAGCGTGTCGCTGCCGGCATCGCCGTATTCGGCGGCGTCCGGCGCTTCGCCGATGCCAACTCCATCGAGGATGATGATCGCGGCGCGCTTCAGCTTCGCAGCCCGGAGTAGGTGCGCTCGACCCGGGAGCGAAGCCCGGTCAGCAGCTCGTAAGGCGACATGCCGGCCTCATCAGCTACGCGCTCGACGGTTAGCACGGTATTGCCGTGTCTCCCAACCAGCGTTGCAACGTCTCCGACTTCGCAGCGCACGGTTGTGACATCGATCATGGTCATGTCCATCGTGATTCTTCCAGCAACAGGGGCCAACGTTTCACTTACGATGACCGAGCCTCCTTCGCTGAGCGCCCGGGGATAGCCATCGGCGTAGCCTACGGCGAGCGTGGCGATGCGCGCCGGGCGCTTCACCGCATAGGTCGCATCGTAGCTGACTGTGTCACCCGGTTGGAGCTCCCTGATCTCGACAACCGGAGCTCGCAGGTTCACGACGTTCTCCGGTTGAATCGCCGCGGACCGGCCGCTGCCGACGCCATAAAGAAAAATGCCCGGCCGCACGAGATCCCACTGGCTCCTGCCCTGCCGTGCGATTGCAGCGCTATTCGCGGTGTGCAACAGCCGTGGTCGCGAAGGCAGCGCCGCTACCGCATCCCGAAATCGCTGCTCCTGAACCGCCACCGTTCCATCGTCGAGCTCGGAAGAGTGGAAATGCGTGAATGCGCCCTCAGGTTGGTTCAGCTCGACCAGCTGCCGGATTGACCCGATCTCTCGCCACGGGATGCCAGCGCGGCTCATGCCGGTGTCAATCGAGAGGTGCCAGGCGCCGCCTCCCGCGTGCACCCACGCCTTGATCTCGTGCGCAAAGCCGAGCGTTGGCGTCAGACGAGCAGTCTTGGCGCGGCTGAACTCCTGCTCGAGCAGCGGCGTAAAGACCACAATCGGTTTTTTCACACCGAGCTGGCGGAGCTCTTCGCCTTCGGTGATGGTGGCTATTCCGTAGCCCCAGGGGTTGAGTGGCTCGAGAGCGCGAACCGCTGCTTCAACGCCCAGTCCATAGGCGTCGGCTTTGATCATTGGCAGCAGTGGCACACCGGCGCGACGCGCCGTGGCTGCCCCATTACGCTGCAACGCGCCCAAGTCGACTTCGACCCGGGCGCGAGCGAGAGACTGCGTCATTAGTACTTGAAGTAAGTTCTGCGTAGTATACGCGCGACGGATGTGCCGTTCAACGCTGCCTGACTGAATCAACGTTCTGAGTCTGCAATGAAAAACGAACCTGCCTCACTCGACGACACGCTGACACTCATGCGCGATCTTCGCGCGCGCTGTGAATGGGATGCCGCACAGACGCACGAATCTCTTCGGCCTTATCTAATCGAGGAAGCACACGAGCTGGATGACGCGATTCGTCTCGAGGACGACAAGCTCGTGCGTGAAGAGCTCGGCGATGTTCTGCTCCAGGTTCTGTTTCATTCGGTGCTGGCCGAGGAGCGGGCGGCGTTCTCGTTTTCAGACGTCGCGCAGGGGCTGATTACGAAGATGAAAGGGCGCCATCCGCACCTTTACGGCGAATCGGCGAAGGAGCCGTGGGAGCGGATGAAGTCCAAGTCGCGGAAGAGCATCGCCGATGGCCTGCCGCGGGGACTTCCTGCGCTGCACCGAGCGCACCGCCTCCAGGATCGCGCGGCAGGAGTGGGTTTTGACTGGCCAGACGTAGACGGCCCATCGCAAAAGGTGGAGGAAGAGCTCGGTGAAGTGCGCGAGGAGATCAAAAAGTCACCTCCACCAAAACCCGGTTCGCCGCCGGTGCTGGACGAGCGACACTACGCGCTCGAGGCCGAGCTCGGCGACCTCCTTTTCGCCGTCGTCAATCTCTGTCGCAAGGCCGGGGTCCACGCCTCGATCGCGCTGGACAAAGCCAACTCCAAGTTCGAGCAAAGGTTTCAGGAGGTGGAGCGTCTTGCCCGCGAGAGAGGAATCGACGTCGCCCACGCGGGACTCGAGAAGCTCGATGAATTGTGGGATGAAGCGAAACGGGCCGAGCGCGCGGAGCAATCATCCGACGCGGGCTGACCTTACTTTCGCTCGTATTTCCAGTTTCGCGATTTCCCTTCAGAGATCCACTGGACCGCTGTCTCGATCCGTCGCTGTCGAGTGTCCTCGCCCTTGGCGTCCGCGATCCACTCCGCGTACTCGCGCTTGTGACTTGGCGGAAAGCTCTCGAATGCCGCAGCGGCTTTCTTGTTCGTGGTCAGCGCCTTCTTGAGCGCAGCTGGAACCGAGACCGGCTTCCTTGGTTTTGCCTGCCTCGGCACCTTCACTCCCTGCTCGTTCAGCTTCGCAGCCTGCCTGAACCAATCGGTGAGGACTTTGTCGGACGGCAGGTCCGACAACTTGGTGAGGTCACGCAGCGGACCACCCGCCGCATTCCCACCTTTGCCGATGATGACCGACGCTTTCCAGAGAATGACGTTGCAGTGCTGCTTGAACGCAGCCATTCCGCAGAGAACACCCTTGTAGTCGAAATGCGGTGCTCCCCATTTGATCGTTTCTTCTATGTCGGGAACGGCCGCATGAATCAGCGTACGGACGTGAGTGAGAATCGGCCTGGCAAAGTCCGCAGCCTTCGCGATGTACGCATCGACCCTTGGATCGCGTTTACCCATCGGTCCCTCTCCGAGTGTGTGCTGATATCGCCTAGCTGATCCAGGTCCCGAGAGCGAGCGCCCAGATCGAGAACAGCACGCCGACGCCAGCGAGGAAACCAAGTCCCACGAGAACCGATGACAGCGTCAGACAGACCTTCGTCGCAGCTCTCCATCCGCGCGAAGTGGCGTGCCCGACCGCGCGGTCGAGCAAGCCCCAACCCGCGTAGCACATCAAGCACGTTGATGCTGTGACTATTACCGGTTGCGCGGGCGGATCCCACCAGAGTGCTGCGACCAGCGCTGCTACCGCAGTGAGACCCTCGGCGGCGAGACGAAGAACGGGCGCCGAACGCGCGCGATAAGCGAGAAACTCTGGAAGACTGGCGTCCGGACGGAGCGCCGAAAGAACCATCATGCCGGTAACATTCACACGGCTCCCAAAATCCGCCAGTCCGCTATTCCGAGCTTTCTTCCTCGGCTTCCTCGGCGTGCTCGACGATGTCGCCTGGTTTGAAGAGTATCCCCTCCAGCGTCTCCCGCCACTTGGGCGTTCGGCGCAGTAGGAATTCCAGATCCATCCCGAAGTGCTTGAACTCTTCATGTTGCGCGTTGCGCATGATGGCGCGCGCAACTTTGTCCTTCTCGAGCGCAAGCCGCTGCTCGTACCAGCCGATCGCCTCCGCCTCCTCGATCAGCGACGCAATCATGCGCGCGAAGGTGCGGGTTTTGGCCGGCAGCTCGTCTGCCGGCTCGTGATACTGTTCAAATCCCATGAAGTGCTCCGGCGCGGGTAGTTACGGCGTCAGGGACGCAAGCGGTTCATCGTTCTCGGGAAGGCGATCGCTTCGCGGATGTGATGAATGCCGCAGATCCAGCCGACAGTTCGCTCCAGACCGAGCCCGAATCCGGCGTGAACGAACGTCCCGTATTTCCTGAGATCGAGGTACCAGTTGTACGCCTCGACCGGCAGTCCTTCCTCTTTGATGCGCGCGAGAAGCTTGTCGTGATCGTCCTCGCGCTGTGAGCCACCGATGATCTCACCGTATCCTTCGGGCGCCAGCAGATCGTCGCACAGGACCGTGCGCGGATCCGCTGGATTCTCCTTCATGTAGAAAGCCTTTGCTTCCTTGGGGTAGTTGTAGATGAACACCGGGCGATCGTGCCCTTCGACGAGCAGAGATTCGTCCTCCGCGCCGAGATCGTCCCCCCATTTGACCGAGCTGCCTTTGCTCTGGAGTATTTTCACCGCTTCGCTGTAGTCGATGCGCGGGAACGGTGGTTTGACATTGGTCAGCTTCGAAACATCGCGCTCGAGCTCTTTGAGCTCGCTTTGCCTGCGCTCCAACACGCGCTGCACGATGTAGGAGACGAAGTCCTCCTGGAGGCGCATGTTGTCGTCCGAGTCGTTGAAGGCGACCTCCGGTTCCACCATCCAGAATTCGGTGAGGTGCCGACGGGTCTTCGACTTCTCGGCGCGAAATGTTGGACCGAAACAATAAATCTTGCCCAGCGCGGCGGCGGCGGCTTCTCCGTAGAGCTGCCCTGTCTGCGCGAGATAGGCCGTCCCTTCGTCGAAGTACTCAGTCCCGAAAAGGCCGCTCCGCTCACCGATTGCTGCCGTGAGGATGGGAGTGTCGACCAGGGTAAAATCGCGCTCGTAGAAGAAATCGCGAATTGCCTGCTCAACCTCGGACCTGATTTTGGCGATGGCGCGCTGTCTTGGAGTGCGCAGCCAGAAGTGCCGGTTGTCGAGCAGGAAGTCGATGCCGTGCTCCTTGGGCTGGATCGGATAGTCGATCGGACTCGCGCCGTAGATCGAGAGCTCCTTGACTCCGAGCTCGAATCCGCCGGGCGCGCGGGCGTCAGCTTTGACTTCGCCCTCAACCTCGACGGAAGTCTCCTGGGTCAGCTGGCCGAACCGCTCCCAGCTCTCCGGCGATACTGCGTTCTTTACGACGACGGCCTGTAGCAGACCGGTTCCGTCGCGCATCACGATGAATGCGACTTTCCCGGATGAGCGCACGTGTGTTACCCACCCGCGAACGCGCACGGTCTGGCCGGAGTGTTCCGGCAGCTCGGATATCCTGGAATATGGCGACGAGTTCATGAATTTCAGGGGAGTGGTGCCAGGGGCGGCAAGCTAGACGGATACGACATTCAGTGCAACCGCGCAGGGTACACGGGAATCGACTCTCAGAGGAGAACAGCGCGGCGAAGTTCAACATGTAAAATCACGCGTAAAGCCGCAAAAATGCTTGACTTCCCCGCGCACCGAAAACAATGTTGCGCGGTTCATGACAAGGCCCTCCCGCGTTCGTCTGGTGACGAACACACGCGCGGCCATCCCGCTGGCCGCCGTGCTCTTTGCTTTGACATCAGTCCTCGCGCCAACGTCCGTCTCAGGACAGATGCAACGCGATCAGACTGCGTCTGCGCCTGTCACGCGCGGCACACTGCTCATTGTCGGGGGCGGAACCCAGCCTGACGATTTGGTCCGTCATTTCATCGAACTCGCCGGCGGAGTGGGCAAGGCACGGATCGCGATTCTGCCGATGGCGAGCTCGGATGCCGCAGCGACAGGGGCCGACAAGGAAGCTCAGCTGGACAGCCTGGGTGCGGATTCCTTTGTGGTCGTCTTCGACCGCGCCCACGCCGATGATGATTCGATTGTCCGAAAGCTGTCCGGCGTAACCGGCATCTGGTTCCCAGGCGGCGATCAGTCACCGCTTGCGGCGGCTCTGCGTGGCTCTGCGGCCCTGCGTATGATCCATCAGCGCTACGAGTCCGGGGCGGTCATCGGCGGGACGTCTGCGGGTGCGGCCGTAATGAGCGACTCGATGATCACCGGTAATCAGTACTATCCGGGCTCGACAGCCGCAGTCGATTCTCCCGCTTACGCCAGAATCGCGCGCCGGGCAATAGAGATCGTTCCGGGCCTGGGATTCGTGCGCAATGCCATCGTCGACCAGCACTTTCTCAGACGGCAGCGAGAGAACCGGCTTTTCAGCGTCGTTCTCGAGCGTCCAACGCTGCTCGGCGTGGGAATCGATGAGGCTACCGCCGTTCAGGTAACTCCCGAGGGAAAGTGGGTGGTGCTGGGACGAAGCGCGGTGATGATTCTTGACGCACGCAGGGCAGCTATCACATCCTCTGGCGAGCCGATTCTCGGCGCTGCGAACGTCAGAATATCGGTCCTGCCAGCGGGGAGCACGTATGACCCCGGAAGCGGCGAGGCTACGCTTCCAGGCCAACAACACTGATTTGCTCAAAAACTGAGTTTGTCCGGCGACTCACGTCACCGGTGTTTTTAACCGTTTCTTTCAACGGAGGAGGAGTAATGAGGAATTGGAAAATTGGTTGGAGGTTGTTCTTGATCGCGTTGGTGGCAGCTGCGTTGCCGGTGCAAAAAGCGGCTGCTCAGGGGACCGGAACGGTCCGCGGGACGGTAATCGACTCGACATCGCAGCAGCCGGTATCCGGCGCGCAGGTGATGCTGGTCGGGACCAACCGCACGACCTACACGGACGCCTCGGGTGGGTATCGATTCACGGGGGTGACAGCCGGATCGGTTACCGTGCGCGTTCAACGTATCGGATTTGCCGCGCGCGCGACGACGGTCAATCTGACCGACGGTGCTACAGCGTCCGCCGATCTCGTCCTGCAACCCGTGGTGACAACTCTCTCGCAAGTGGTCGTTGTCGGTTACGGATCGAGCAATCGAGCCGAAGTAACCGGCGCGCTCTCGACCGTGCAAGGCAGCGACATCCGCAATACGCCGATGGCCGGCCTCGATGCGGCGCTGCAGGGTAAGGCGGCTGGCGTACAGGTAACGCAGAATGCCGGCAACCCCGGGAACGGTATGTCGGTTCGCATCAGAGGGTCTGCCTCGCTTTCAGCGAGCAATCAGCCGCTGTTCGTGGTCGATGGAGTACCAATCCAGTCAGGAGATTTTTCGCAGGTCGGTTTCGGCGGCCAGGACCTTACTGCCGTCAGCAATCTGAATCCTGACGAGATCGAGACGATCACGATCCTGAAAGATGCCGCATCAGCGGGCATCTACGGGTCCC
>Ga0207645_10002832_pt1 | contig 13466 bp, 11 predicted proteins | sample KBSM53metaG_FD_184331 | JGI IMG/M metagenome (GOLD analysis project Ga0207645, IMG submission 184331) | Miscanthus rhizosphere microbial communities from Kellogg Biological Station, Michigan, USA - KBS M5-3 metaG (SPAdes) (version 2) | ecosystem: Host-associated > Plants > Roots > Rhizosphere >...
CTTCGATCCGGGCCGTCGAGCACTTCATCGCCCAATTGAGCTGGTATCGGGATCCGGTCGAGATTCACTTGCTCAACACCCAGAGTGCCGTCCATCGCGACGTGAGCACATTCGTGGGTGAAGATCAGATCAAGGCGTTCCACCACGAAGAGGGTCTCAAGGCATTGCAACGGGCACGCGAGAATCTGGACCGCGCCGGCGTTCCGTATGCATTGCACATCGGCGTCGGCAACGCGGCACCTGTGATCGCGCATTACGCGAGAGAAAAGCAATGTCAGCAGATCTTCATGAGCGAGCAGGCCGGCGTTAGCGCTTCCGGCTTGATGGGCTCGGTGGCGGCCGAAGTCGTTCACCTCTCCGATGTTCCGGTGACGCTGGTGTAGCGATGAGATCCGAAACTCCCCTCGTCACGGCAATGCAGGTCATTCCCGTCGCTGGCCATGACGGAATGCTGCTCAACCTGTGCGGCGCGCACGCCCCGTATTTCACTCGTAACATCGTCATCGTCAAAGACAGTCTCGGCAACACGGGGCTCGGCGAAGTGCCGGGCGGCGAGGGGATTCGCCAGACGCTGGAAGCGGCAATTCCGCTGGTCGTTGGCCAATCCATCGGTCTTCACAACAGCGTTCTCAATTCGCTGCGTCGCCGATTGCTGAACCGGGGAGAGTCGGCCCACGAAGCGACCGTTCACAAGGTCACCTCCGCCAGCGAAGCGGCAGTGCTGAAACAACCGCACGAAATCAACCTGCGCGCCGACAATGTCATTACTGCCATCGAGTCCGCGCTGCTCGATCTCCTCGGCCAGTTTCTTGGCGTGCCAGTCGCGGCATTGCTCGGCACCGGCCAGCACCGCAAGACGGTTCGCATGCTGGGCTATCTGTTCTACATCGGCGACCGATCCAAAACCGATTTGCCCTATCTTGCAGGCACCGGTGGCGAGGACCACTGGTACCGTGTGCGCCACGAGGAAGCGGTAACGCCCGAGGGCATAGTGCGACAGGCGGAGGCCGCCAGTGCGCTATACGGATTCAACGACTTCAAGCTGAAAGGTGGCGTGATGTCGGGAGCGCGTGAGATGGACGCGGTGGCGGCGCTCAAGGCCCGCTTTCCTACCGCCGGCGTCACGCTGGATCCGAACGGCGCGTGGTCACTCGAGGAAGCGATCGCGTTGTGCAAAGGGCGCGGCGACATCCTTTCCTATGCCGAAGACCCTTGCGGCCCGGAAAGTGGCTACTCCGGCCGCGAAATCATGGCCGAGTTCAAGCGCGCCACCGGCATCCGGACCGCCACCAACATGGTTGCCACCGACTGGCGACAGCTGAACCATTCGCTGAGCCTTCAGGCGGTGGACATTCCACTGGCCGATCCGCATTTCTGGACGATGCAGGGTTCGGTGCGCGTCGCGCAGCTCTGCCAGGACTTCGGGCTGACTTGGGGATCGCATTCGAACAACCATTTCGATATCTCGCTCGCGATGTTCACACAGGTAGCCGCGGCCGCGCCCGGCACCATCACCGCAATCGATACGCACTGGATCTGGCAGGAAGGCCAGGAGCGACTGACCGTTGAACCGCTGAAGATCGTCGCAGGTGAGGTGGCCGTACCCGACCAGGGTGGCTTGGGGATCGAGATCGACATGGCGCGATTGGAAGATGCGCACGAGTTGTACAAACAGGTGGGCAAGGGTGCGCGCGACGACGCGATGGCGATGCAGTACCTCGTTCCGGGTTGGCAATTCGACGCCCGGAAACCAAGCCTCGGCCGCTAGCAAGGGGCTCGCGATCGCGCTTCAGCGCTTCCTCGCGTTGACAGGGTTGCTCGTGTAGCGAGCGCGAGTCATTGCCACCGATCGCGACTTCACTCCGGCGCTAACGCGTTCTCCGCGAATCCGTAGACGACGGCCGGATTTTCGACGAGAACCTTGCGGCGCGTGGCTTCGTCGGGCGCCCATTCGAGCAGCAAGTCCAGCAGCGCGGCGGTCGACGGAATTTCACGCTCGCCGGTATGTGGCCAGTTGGACGCCCATAGGCAACGGTCAGGATGCGCCTTCACCATTGTGCGGGCCAACGCGCCGACATCCGCATAGTGAGGCGGGCCGCTGCGCGAAGTCTCGTACGGTGCCGACAGCTTGACCCAGCAATTGCCGCGATCCATGAGACGCAGCAACACGCGAAACGCAGGATCGTCGATGGCTACCGGCTCGAGGAATTTGCCGTTGTGGTCGATGACGAGTTTGCAGGGCAGACCCGATAGCAAGGCTTCATGCAACGGAAGCTCACGGCCGTCGAGCTGCAGGTTGATGTTCCAGCCGAGCGGCGCGATGCGCGCTGCCATGGTTGCCAACGTATCGATACCGAGCGCGCCGCCGGGCAGCAGGAAGTAGCGCACGCCTCGGATACCCGCAACGTGCATCCGTTCGAGCTCGGAATCGGCCACTGTCTGAGGGACGATTGCGATTCCGCGCGTCCCGGGGCCGAAGTCCGCCATCGCATCGAGCGTGCACCCGTTGTCGAATCGATAGCCATTCGGTTGCACGACGACGACGCGTTCCAGGCCGAGGTTGCGGCGAAGCTCCAGATACGCGCCAGCAGTCGCGTTTGGGGGCGGTGTTGCGGCGGTCGCCGGCAGCGGAAACCGCGAGTCGAATACGTGCATGTGGCAATCGCACGAACCCGCGGGCGTGGCGAGCCTCGGCGCGCGATGCGCATCGCGTGCAGTCACCGCGATCAGCTCGTTGGCGATGCAGGAGGCATCGCATCTTCCAGCAGGGCGCGAGCATAGACGTCCTTGGCTCGCAGGATGTGCTCCGTCAGCGTCTGCCTGATGTCCTTACGGGCACCGTCGGCAAAGGCCGCAAGGATTGCCTCGTGCTCGGCAAACGAGCGCGCCTGTTCATGCGGGCGCGGTACGGTCAAATGCGCACGCAGCGCTGCGACCCGGCCCGACACATTCTTGAAAGCGCTGACGAGATAGCTGTTTCCGCAATGCTCGAAAAAGGCCTCGTGGAAGCGGGAGTCAGCCACCGCGTAGGCAAGCGTGTCGCGCCGCCTCAACGCGGCCCTCATCGACTGGACGGCCTCGGTGAGCCCGCGGATCGCACCTTCCTTGTCGTTGACGAGTGATTGCTCCAGCGCAGTCGTCTCGAGCATCAGTCGAAACGCTGCGAGTTGCTTCACATCGGAAACGCTGGGCTTGAAGACGAACGTTCCTCGTTTGGGAACGATCGTAACCAATCCCTGAAGCTCCAGGCGGGTCAACGCCTCGCGCATTGGCGTGCGGCTCACGCCGAGGGCCAACTTTCCTTCCGGAAGCGCCTGTCCGAAGCAGAGCTCCGCGTTGACGATCGCATCGCGAAGCCGCTCCTCGACGATCGAGGCGAGTGACTTGGGGTGCTCGATCGCCAGCAGCTTGACCGGCGCGGGCCGTTTCCTGCGATCCGAAGGCGTGGCGGGCGCCAATTGCAATGCGGGTGGCCGGCTCTTCTTCATTCAGAGGGTCCAGGCGCAACTGCAAATGGGTAGGTTCTGCGGAATGCAATCAGTGACATTTCCGAACTCGTTTTCGCGCCTGAAAGCAGTGGCTGGAGCGGATCTACGCATCTTGTATCCAAGATACTAGACCTGATGTAGCATGCACGCATGACAATCGCGCAGACGGTTGCTCCCGCTGGAGAGTTACGCGTGGCCGGCACCGAAGGGCTCGTCGATCGCATCGGGAAATCAGGTATGGGGCGCGCTCGCGAACTCCGGCAACTGCTGGAACACCGGAAGATCCTCATGGCGCCTGGTGCGTCGGATGCGCTGACCGCCAGGCTCGTGGAGTCGGCGGGATTTCCGGCGATCTACATGACGGGATTCGGGGCGACCGCCGTTCGGCTGGGCACGCCCGATCTCGGGCTCATGACGCAAACGGAAATGGCGACGCACGCGCGCGACATGGCTCGCGCCGTCCGCATTCCCATCATCGCCGACGCCGACACCGGCTATGGAGGGCCCGCGAATATCGTTCGCACGGTGGAAGAATACATTCAGGCGGGCGTAGCCGCCATTCATCTCGAGGATCAGAGCGCCCCCAAACGCTGCGGCCAGTTGGCGGGGATCAAGCTCATTGCCGCGGAGGAGAACGTGCGCCGCTTGAAATGCGCACTGGCGGCGCGCGCAGCGAACGATCTCCTGATCATTGGGCGGACGGACGCCCTGCCGGCCATTGGATCGGACGAAGCGATTCGACGCGCCAAGCTGTACCAGGACGCCGGCGTCGATCTCGTGTTCGTGGATGGCATCAAGAAGATCGCGGAGATCGAGGCCGTCGCACGGGCCGTCGACGGGCCGAAGGTCGTCAGCATCGTCGACGGCAATGAGACGACGACTTTGACTGCGCGTGACCTGGAGCAAATGGGCTTCGCAGTCGTGTTGTATGCAGTGTCCGCGTTGTTCTCTGCCGCGCGCGCGATTGCGGAAACGCTCGCCGCCCTGCGCACGCATGGCACGCCAAAGTCGCGTGAAGACGCGATGATGACGTATGCCGAGTTCAGCGAAGTCGTCGATCTTGCCGCGTTCAAGAAGCTCGATGACGAGTTTGGGTGGTCGTGAGGAGAAATCGATGACAGCTACGGAAATGGCAGCGGTTGAGACGCGGTCGCGGTCGAAGGGATCGTCCGGTTTGCCTCCTTCGCTGGCGGAGGAGTTGAAGGCGATGCTCGGCCAGCGGTTCTCGACGGCCGCCGCGGTTCGCGACCAGCATGGTGTGGGCGAGTCGTATCACGCTGCCGTGGCGCCCGACGCCGTATGCTTCGCCGAATCCACCGAGGACGTGGCGGCGATCGTGAAAGCCTGCGCCCGTCACGGGATCCCGGTCATTCCGTTCGGCGCGGGCACTTCCCTCGAAGGTCACGTCAGCGCGCCGTACGGTGGCGTCAGCCTCGACGTGAGCCGGATGAACGAGGTGCTGGAAGTACGCCCCGGCGACATGGACGTTACGGTGCAAGCGGGCGTGACCCGGCAGCAGCTCAACAGTCACCTGCGCGACACCGGGTTGTTCTTTCCCGTCGATCCGGGCGCCGAGTGCACGCTCGGGGGCATGGCGGCGACGCGCGCGTCGGGGACCAATGCCGTGCGCTATGGCACGATGCGCGAGAACGTGGTGCGGCTTACCGTGGTGCTCGCCAACGGAGCCGTCATCAGAACCGGTAGCCGTGCGCGGAAATCTGCCGCGGGCTACGACCTCACGCGATTGTTCGTCGGATCCGAAGGAACGCTCGGCATCATCACCGAGGTGACGCTTCGGGTCTATCCGATACCGGAGGCGACGTCGGTTGCGATCTGCCCTTTTCCGGACCTCGAAAGCGCAGCCGAGGTCGTCACCGCCATCATCCAGATGGGCATTCCGATCTCGCGTGTCGAATTCCTCGACGAGTATTCGATCCAGGCGACGAACCGGCATAGCGGCACTACGTTTCGCGAGACACCGACGCTGTTTTTCGAATTCACCGGTTCTGCGCACAACGTGACCGAGCAGGTGACCCAGGTCAAGGACATCTGCGCCGAGTTTGGCGTGACGGAATTCGAGTGGGCGGTCGAGTCAGAAGCGCGCAACAAGCTGTGGAAAGCGCGGCACAACATCCACTACGCCATCATGGCGATGCGCCCGAACGCTAAGATCTGGAGTACCGACGTTTGCGTGCCGACGGCCGCGCTCCCCGAATGCATCAAGCAATCGCACGAGGACATGAAGAAGGCGTCCTTCTTCATCGCTGCCGTCGGTCACGTGGGCGACGGGAATTTCCATATGGGGCTGGTCATCGATCCCGCGAATGCGGCGGAGATGGCCGAGGCGGAAGCCTTCAACGAGCGCCTCGTCAAGCGCGCGATTGCGATGGACGGAACCTGCACCGGCGAGCACGGCATCGGCACCGGGAAGCGCAAGTACATGAGGCTCGAGCACGGCGACGGCGTCGAAGTGATGCGCGCGATCAAGAAGGCGCTCGACCCTGACAACATCCTGAATCCCGGCAAGATCCTGCCGGAAAGCTGAGAAGCGGCGCGAGCAGGTCGCGTTCCATTGCGACCCACTGGCGGTCAACGCCAACGCTCACACATCACACGGCCTTTCGAGGCCACATCGGAGGAATCGCAACCATGACACGCTTGATCACTCGCCGCCAAGTGCTCGCTGCCGGAGCCGCCACTGTCGCCACCGCTGCGATGGGTCCATTCACTTCGGCACGAGCCGCAGCGCCCATCGTCCTTCGTGTGTCCTCGTCGGCGCCTCCGGACAAATACGGCGCGCACTATCTCTGGTACAAGCCGTTCGAGGACAATCTCAAGCGGCTCGTCGGCGATGAGATCAAGCTCGAATACTTCCCCAACAGCCAATTGGGCAAGGAAGCGGACGTCGTGCAGCAGGTCAAGGCGGGCTCCGTCGACATGATGATCAGCGGCCCTTCGATCTGGGCCACGATCGTGCCGGAAATCGGCGCGCTCGACCTCGGGTTCCTGTTCGACAACTACGCGCACGCATTCAAGGCGATCGACGGCGGCGTGTCCACCGTGTTCGACAAGCTGCTGCTCGATCGAGCCGGCGTGACCGTGCTCGGCTGGGGCTTCCAGGTCGGCGCCCGCAGCGTGTACACGAAAGCGCCGATCAAGTCGGTCGCCGAGCTGAAAGGCGTGAAGCTGCGCGTGCTTCCGACAAAGGCGTTCATCGACACGTTCACGCAGATCGGCGCGGTGCCAACGCCCATCCCCATCAACGAGCTCTACACGGCCGCGCAGACGGGCGTTGTCGACGGATTCGAGCACGACCCCGGTACCGTGCTCGCCTACAAGTTTTACGAAGTCGACAAGTATTGTTTCCTGACGCAGCACTACTACAGCCCGATGCTGGCGTATATCGGCAAGCGCGGGTTGTCGAAGATCACGCCGGAACTCATGCCCAAATTCATGCAGGCGGCGGCCGAGGCAACCAAGCAGGAGCGCGCCGACGTTCCCAAGGTCGAGAGCGAGGCGGTGGTCGAGCTCAAGGCCAAGGGTGTCGTGTTCACGGACGTTCCCGCAGCCGAGCGCAAGGCGATGGTGGACAAGATCTCCACGGCGCTCTATCCGGCATTTGCGACTCAGTATCCCGTCACCAAGCAGGTGTTCGACAAGATCGCTGCCTCGCGCGGCTAATGGGATAGGAAGCCACACCGCACCGGAGGCAAGGGATGCACACGCCCACGCAGGTTTCGGACATCGGCGAAGTATTCGAGCCAGTTTCGACGGCCGGCACCACCGGTGCGATGCGGCTTCACAACGGATTGCTTCTGGGCATCGAATATTTTGCCGGGGTGATTCTCGCGATCGACGTGGCAGTCGTCTTCCTGTCGGTCATCATGCGGTACTTCCTGCACGAGCCGTTCGACTGGGCAGAGGAGGTCGCCGGCATCCTGATGGTGATGCTGATCTTCCTCGGCGCGGCGAGCGTGGTCGGCCGGCAAAAGCACGTCGGCATCGACGTATTCCTCGGACTTTTCCCGGCGAGCTGGCGCGCGGCGCTCATTCAGTGTGGATTGTGGATCGAGGTCGCGGTCTCCCTGCTGCTCCTCGTCTCGACGGTCGACCTGTGGCTCGATACGCAGGGCCAGACCACACCGATCGGCTTTCCGCAATGGATGGTCCTGACGCCGGTGATCATCGGCAGCCTGGCGATGTTCGGCTTTGCGATGTTCAATGCGCTCGCGCAATCCGGCCGCGTCTTCTGGGGAACGCTCGCGGCGGTCATCGGCGTCGGGGTGGCGGTCGCCGCCTGGAACATTCTCGCTCCCGACCACGCCATTCCGCCGATCCTGCTGCTGATCATCGGCTTCATCGGCAGCATCCTGATGGGCGTGCCGATCGCCTTCGGGATCGCGTTCGCCGCCGCGGTGTATTTCCTCGCCAACCCGACGCTGCCCACGCTCATTTATTCGCAGCAACTCGTCGCCGGCGCCAACCATTTCGTCCTGCTCGCCATACCGTTCTTCGTGCTGGCCGGCGTCGCGATGGAATCCAACGGCATGTCGTCGCGGCTGATCGAGCTGCTCGTGCGCATGATGGGGCGCCTGCGGGGCGGCCTCAATCTGATCATCATCGTCGCAGTCGCATTCTTTTCCGGCGTGTCCGGTTCCAAGCTGGCCGACATCGCGGCCGTAGGCGGAATCATCATGCCCGCTGTCCGCCGCACCAAGCAGGATCCGAACGAGGCCGCCGGCCTGCTGGCATGCTCGGGTGTGATGGCCGAGACGATCCCGCCGTGCGTCAACATGATCATCTTCGGCTTCGTCGCCAGCATCTCGATCGGCGGGTTGTTCATGGCCGGCGTCATTCCGGCATTCATCCTCGCGCTCGCGCTGGCTGGCGTCGCGATCTACACCGGCAAGAAGGTCGATCCTTCCGCGGCGTTCCCCGAACGGCGACCCATGCTGCGGCTGCTCGGCGGCGCGCTCGTTGCATTCATCATGATCGCGATGATCGGCAAAGGCGTGACATCCGGGGTCGCCACCTCGACCGAGGTCTCGGCGTTCGCGGTCATATACGCGTTCGTCGTCGGTGGTCTCGCGTTTCGCGAGCTGACGTGGCCCGTCATCGTGCGGCTTTTTGTGCAGTCCGCATCGATGACCGGCAGCATCCTGTTCATCGTCGCCGCAGCGTCCGGTCTTGGATATGCGCTCACGATCGAGCGCATCCCGAACCTCATGTCCGCGACGATGACCCAGTTCGGCGCGAACTACGGCGCGACGGCGTTCGTCGTCCTTGCGGCGATCGTGATGATGGTCTTCGGGATGATCCTCGAAGGCGCGCCGGCGATGATCCTGTTCGGTCCGCTGCTGACGCCGATCGCAGTCCAGCTCGGCGTCAATCCGCTCCAGTTCGGCACGGTCATGGTCATCGCGATGGGTCTGGGTCTTTTCGCGCCGCCCGTGGGACTCGGACTCTTCGCCACGTGCGCCATCACGGGCACCGAGGCGAAGAACGTGGCGAGGCCGATGATGAAATATCTCATCGTCCTGGCGCTGGGCCTGCTCGCGCTGATCTTCGTCCCCGAGTTCTCGCTATGGCTGCCACGCAAGCTCGGCATCTCATGACGCGCGTCGCGCGAGGAACGTAATGGCTCCCGCGTCGTGCGCGCTGTGTCCGCCTCGCAATCCCGCGGCGGAAAACCGCTATGAGATCGCCTCGCTTTCGATCTCCACGCTGTATCTTTACGGTGACCAGCGCTTTCGGGGCTACAGTGTGCTTGCATTCGATGCGCGGCATGCCGTCACACTCGCCGAGCTTTCGAAGAACGAGTACACGCGCTACATGGATGACCTGCGCATCAGTGTGCAAGGGATCACCCAGGCGCTGCATCCCGACCACATGAACGTCGAGCAGATGGGCAATGCGCTGCCGCACCTGCATTGGCACATCGTGCCGCGCTACAAGGATGATCCGCGGTGGGGCAAACCGATCTGGGTGGATTGGCCACCGGACGAATTCAACGCCAACCGGTTGACGCTCGCCGAAGCGGACGCCCTGCAGATGACGCAGCGCATCCGCGCAGAGGTCGAGACCGCAACGCTGTCCTGATTCCTATCGGTCGCTGGCGTGTCGCGCATCTTTCTCGCATTTCCGGTCAGCGCTCGCGCCAACTACTATGGCGACAAGGCGCTCGCCGGCTTGCGCCGGATTGGCGAGGTGACCCTCAACGACCGAGACCGTCCGCTGTCCACCGATGAATTGATCGGAGCAGCGACCGGATGCTCGCTCATCGTCGCCGACCGCGAGACGCCCGGTACGGCCGAGCTGTTTCGCCGGTCGCCGGCGCTGGTCGCGTTCACGCGCTGCGCGGTCGATATCCGCAATGTCGACGTAGCCGCGGCAAGCGAGGAGGGCATTCTCGTCACCCGCGCAGGGCCGGGTTTCATCGCCAGCGTGGCCGAATGGGTGATCGGCGCAATGATCGACCTGAGCCGTGGTGTTACTGATGCAACCATGGCGTATCGCACCGGCCGTTTGCAAGCGCCGAGGATGGGCAGAGAGCTCAGGCACTCGACACTGGGTGTGATCGGTTACGGGCACATCGGGCGCTACCTTTGCGATCTGGGGCTTGCCTTCGGCATGCGGGTGGTCGTGAGCGATCCGCAGGCAACGGTATCGGATCAGCGCCTTCGACAAACGGATCTCGAGGAGCTTTTGAGGGAGTCGGATTTCGTCGTCTGTCTTGCACCCGCAACCGGCGAGACTGCGAACCTGATGGATGCTTCGCGATTCGCGCAGATGAAGCGCGGTGCGTTCTTCATCAACGCGTCGCGCGGGGAACTGGTCGACGACGCCGCACTGAAACGAGCTCTCGACGAAGGCATTCTTGCGGGCTGCGCGCTCGATGTCGGCCGTGCTCCCGATCAAAAGCCGGCACCCGAGCTCGCCACTCACACCAAGGTCATCGCCACGCCGCACATCGGCGGGCTGACTCCCCAAGCGGTCGAGCATCAGGCGTTGGAAACGGTGGAGCAGGCGGCCGCGATCCTCTCGGGGCGCATCCCTGCGGGTGCCGTGAATGCCGATCGGGCGACGCGGCTGCCGGCACTCGCATCCTAACGATTGATTTCGGCAAGTGCGCCGCGCACGGGCAGGTCCGAGACCTGTAGCACGCCTTCGAACGGTTGATCCAGCTCGAGCACCAGAAAAATCGCCGTCGCGACTGACAAAGCGCAGACGAAGATGATCGTATAAGCAGTGCCGTTGCGCGGCGAGAAAAGACCCAGCGTGCAGAAAATGACGACAAGCCAGGACGTCAGCACGACCAGGAAGGCCCTCGGTATCGTCTTGCGGCTCTGTTCGATCAGCAGCCAGCGCGTCTGCTCGAGATCACCCGCCACCGAGAGCGCGCGGGCCTGCAGCCATTTTTGCGTGTCGTTCGCGGGTGACAGCGACAGGAGCCGGTGACGAAAAACCGATTCCATGTCGGCGAGTCGCGGCGCTCCGGCAGCCTGCGACTCCTCTGCCCAAAAACGCTCCAGGCGTGCCTTGATCATTGTCTTCAATTGATCGCGAGCGTCGCTGGTTTCGGCGCCGTAATCGCGCAGGGTACGATCCAGAATGATGATGCGCGCGGCAATCTCCCGGACATCGCCCGCGCGCGCGTCGAAAGAACTCTTGGCCGATGCAACCATGAGACCGAGTACGAGCGCCGCAAGCGTGGCGATGATACCGACCGCGATGTTCACGGCCTGTCGCGTCTCGTCCTTGATTTGTTCCGGCGGCAGGACAGGGTTCAGGTAGATGCCGGCCAGCGCACCGCCCGTCACGCAGACGTAGACAACAAACGAAATGGCAAGCTCGTTCACTTCAGTCAATCGTTAGTGAGTGCGAAAAACGCCAGCCAGCGGAGGCGCGCGAAGATGGCGATGCACCAGCGAACGTTCGCCGATCTATCACCAAAACAAATCGTCGACAGATGGAAGTCCAGCCCATGCTACGCCTGCGTGTGACTTGGACGCCGCCCTGGATTGACCGCACATGGCCGCGGGCGCGAATAGCGGCGGACGGTCGCAGTACGCCTTAATTTTAACTTCCTATCGCGCGAAAGTGCATGTTCCTCGTCACGACTTGCACTGTCTGTCGGCCACCGCGCCAACCTGGCATTCCAGGCGTGGCCAACCAAGGGGACCCTATGAAGAAGCACAGCGCTGTCCTACTCATTGCCATCGCGATTCTCTCCAGTTCGTGCGCGACAACCGGCCTCCGTGTCGGGCAGAGCCCGTCGTCGATACACCCCGCAGGTGCGATGGCGGCCGTAGCGCACAAGACCGAGCCCCTGGTGATTCAGGAGCAGGGCAGCTTTGCGGTTGGCGGAAAGGTCATCAGCACAGCGGGAACGTTTAACCCCGACAAACCGTTTGATCCGGCCGGGCAAACGCTGCACGGCGATCATGCCTACGTGTTTTATCAGAAGCCGGTGAGCGCGCGTAAATATCCACTCGCGTTCCTCCACGGCGCGGGGCAGTCTTCAAAAACCTGGGAGACGACGCCGGACGGACGCGAAGGGTTTCAGACGATCTTTCTGCGCCGTAACTTCAGCGTGTATTTGCTTGATCAACCCCGCCGCGGGCGTGCCGGACGCAGTACCTTGGCCATGAACGTCACGCCAGATACCGACGAGCAGATGTGGTTCCAGCAGTTCCGCCTCGGCGTTTGGCCCGAATTTTATGCAGGAGTGCAGTTTCCGCGGGACAAGGAATCATTGAACCAATATTTCCGTCAAATGACGCCTAACACCGGCCCCTTTGACATGGAAGCGATATCCGATGCCATTGCGGCGTTGTATGCCAAGATCGGCCCGGGCATTCTGGTCACCCATTCGCAGGGCGGCGGACCGGGCTGGCGTGCGGTCATGAAGAGCTCGAGTATCAAGGCAGTCGTGAACTACGAATCGGGCAGCGGCTTTCCATTCCCCGAAGAGGAGCTTCCTGCAGCAATGCCCAACAAGTTCAACAACCTTCTGTCGGCCGACGGCGTGACGATGGACGAGTTCAAGAAATTGATTCGACTCCCCATCATTCTTTACTTTGGGGACTTCATTCCGGAGTCGCGAGCTGACAATCCCGCTCAGGACTACTGGCATGCCGCGGTACAGATGGCAAACAAGTGGGCCGCGACGGTCAACAAGTACGGTGGGGACGTGACCGTCGTGCAGCTGCCGAAGGTCGGGATCAAGGGTAATACGCACTTCGCGTTCTCTGATTCGAACAATATCGAGGTTGCGGACCATTTGTCTGCGTGGCTCACAGAAAAGAGGCTCGACTAACGACCCATGCCGACGCAGGAGTGCCGCCCCTTTCGAGCCACCGGAAGCGTTCCTGACGAGGCTTTTTCTTCATAGCTACATCAATGCGTCGATCGGCGCGAAGCGTGCAACGACCATCACCGCACGGCCACGCGTGCCGCAGTCGATTCGCTACAATGGCGTGCGTGGCGCTTTTCGTTCCGTCGTTTTGGTTAACTAGCACACCGAAACCTGCGCGGGGCGATACACAACGATCCGTCGCTGTATTAGCTCAGCGTGTACCTGTAGCAACTGCGGGATCGTGTGGCCGATGGCCATTGGTGATCTGAGTTTGCCAACATCCCGACCCCAGTCTCATTCGTGGTGATCTGATGCACCAGGTCCAGCGACTTCGCCATGATGCCGCGGTCGTCTGAAGTATCGTCTCCATTCAAAGGCCACCCATGAAAGGCGGTGCGTCGTGACCACACTAACGAAGTTGGTGCTTTACACCGAGCGCGACGGCCGCGCGCAATTCCGTGAAGAGGGGGTGCCGTTAGCCTCAGGTACGCCGCAAGCGATGCTCTCGGCGACCTTCCCAGCGAGCGGCTACCAGTTGCGTTACAGTCCTATCGGCTATCGCAGCCAGTTTCACTGCACGCCGAGGCCGCAGTGGGTTTTCGTCCTCGAAGGGGAAATGG
>Ga0207645_10002839_pt1 | contig 13442 bp, 9 predicted proteins | sample KBSM53metaG_FD_184331 | JGI IMG/M metagenome (GOLD analysis project Ga0207645, IMG submission 184331) | Miscanthus rhizosphere microbial communities from Kellogg Biological Station, Michigan, USA - KBS M5-3 metaG (SPAdes) (version 2) | ecosystem: Host-associated > Plants > Roots > Rhizosphere >...
GCAGCCAGGCGTCTACGGCCAGAGCTTCGATGTTGGTCTGACGACGACCTGGACGTTCGCGAACCCGGTTGCCGGTCAGCAGTACTGCTTCGCCGTCACTGCCTACGCCGACGGCTACGTCGAGGGACCGAAATCGAGGGAGGTATGCGGCCACAGCAATCAGGCGCCCACCCTGGCGAGCGTCGCGAATCAATCGACAGCGCAGGGACAGGCGGCGTCGCTGCAGTTGAGCGGGGCTGATGCTGACGGCGATGCGCTGACCTACGGCGGTAATGGGTTGCCGCCGGGACTTGCCATCGCGGTGTCGACCGGCTTGATTACGGGCACGCCGACGACTCCCGGCACGTATCCCACGACGGTGACCGTGTCGGATGGCGCGCAGACGGCAAGCCAGACCTTCACGTGGACAATCACCGCGCAGGATTCGACGGCGCCGGTGATCACGATCACGAAGCCGACGACGGCGGCCACCCTGACGAAAACAACATCGACGATCAATCTGAGTGGCACCGCAAGCGATAACGTCGGTGTGACCGGCGTCACCTGGACCAACAATCGCGGCGGGGGCGGCACGGCCACCGGCACCACGAGCTGGAGCGTGAATGGCGTGATCCTTCAGGCGGGGGTGAATGCGCTTACCGTTACCGCGAGCGATTCAGCAGGAAACGTCTCCTCAGACGTTCTGACTGTTACCTACAACGAGCCAATTCGGGTCGACGATCTGACTGCCGATCGCGCCGCGCCACAGCCGCTCGGAACGACAGTCACGTTCACCGCCGTTGCCGCTGGTGGCGCTGCGCCCTATCAGTATCAGTGGAGGGTATACGACGGCTCGAAGTGGGTGACGAAGCAGAACTGGAGTTCGAACAACCAGTTCGTCTGGAAAGCGACAACCGCGAGCAGCGGTTACCAGGTTCGCGCAGTGGTTCGGAGCACCAACGCGACCGGGACGACCGCGTCGGCAACAATCGGCTTCCCGATTGCTCCTTAATTAAACTCCCAACTCCCAACGCCCAACTCCCAAGCGGTTTTGGGAATTGGGAATTGGAAGTTGGGAGATGACCGCGATCTGTTAGTGAGGGAGCCGGCTCGTCCAGTTGCTGGTGCCTGGCGCCATCATCGATCTCATCTCGAGAAGTTCGATCAGCGCGCCGCACCTGGACAGAACGCCGTTGCATTCGAGCAGCGCCTGCCGCTCGATTGGCTCGAGCGCGAGGTATTGAGCAAGCGCGTTCACGAGGTCGTCATCGGGTACGTTCGGTGAGAGCTTCGCATCGCTGCCACGGTGTTCCATGGCCGCGGTCAGCAGATTCTCGAGACGCTGGCGGTGGCCGTGCATCACCGTCTTGTCTTCCGCGGTGACCGTTTCCGACAGTGCCTCGACGTGCGCGAGGCGATAGAGCTTCCCGCCTTCTTCGCCAGTCATCCTGAACTTCTCGAGCCCCCTGAGCACGATATTGAATCGTCCATCGGTCAGTGGCTCTGAGTGCGTGATCAGCCCCGCGCATCCAATCGGGTACACCGGCGGCCGCCCTGCGTAATCAGCCTCGAATCCCGGCCGCAGCAGCACCATCCCGATAATGCGGTCGCTGGCCAGCGCGTCCTTGATCATGGCTCGATACCGCGGCTCGAAGATGTGCAGCGGCAGAAAGACGTTCGGGAAGAGGACGACGTTGGGAAGAGGGAAGATGGGGATGGTGGCTGGTAATGGCATTGCTGACTGCGCGAGTGGCTAGTGAATCGTTTTCGTCTTTCGATCCATGTAATCCATCAGAACATACTGGCCGAGCGTGTACGGCGTTGTGAAGTACGCCTTTCCTTTGCAGATGGCGGCAACGCGCCGGACGAACGCGACGAGGTCGTGATCGCGTGCAAGCATGAACGTGTTGATCATGATGCCGGCCTTCTGGCACGCGTTCACTTCGGCAAACGTCTCCGACACGATGAACGGGTCGAGCCCGAACGCGTTCTTGTAGATTTGCCCGTCGGGACGCGTGAGCGCCGACGGCTTGCCGTCGGTGATCATCACGATCTGCCGCATGTCTTTCTTCTGCCGCTCGAGGATTCGGCGCGCCAGCCGCAGTCCTTCGCGCGTATTGGTGTAGTAAGGACCCACACGAACGCGCCCGAGCTGCTTGAGCGGAATCTCCTCGGCCGAATCGTGAAACAGCACGGCTCGCAGTGAATCGCCGGGATATTGCGTTCGAATCAGGTGGGACAGGGCGAGCGCCACTCGCTTTGCCGGCGTGAAGCGGTCCTCGCCGTACAGAATCATGCTGTGACTGCAGTCGAGCATGATCACCGTGGCGCAGGAACTCTGGTACTCGCTCTGCGCGACCATGAGATCCGGGTAATCGACCTCGATCACCCCGGGACTCGCGATTCGGGATTCGGGATTGGACGCCCCGAGGCGCCTGACGGCATTCAGAATCGTGCTGCTGGGATCGATGTTCAGCGTGTCGCCGAACTCATATGGCTTGGGGGCGGCCGCGGTCTCGACACCGGTGCTGAGATGACGCGTGTCGTGCCGGCCGGTGTCGCTCCTGCCGATTGATCCGAGCAGGTCTCGGAGAGCGCGGTAGCCGAGAAAGTCGAGTGCCTTGTCGGTGACTTCGAATTTGACCGGGGCCGCGTTATCGTCGAACCCGCCGCCCATCCCTTGTCGCCGCTCGCGCTCCTGTTCGAGATCAGGGGCGCCTGACACGAACCCCTGCTCCATCATCCGCTCGATGATCTGTTGAACGAGCTCTTCGAGTTGCTGGCGCGCCTGCTCCTGGTCGGCGTCGGCTGGATCACCGAGCAGTTGTTGAAGGGCTTCTTCCGAGAGCATGCCGCCGCTGAAGAGCGCCTCGAGGATCGCATCGTGCAGCGCTTGCATCGTGCGGTCTTCCTCGTCGCTGGGGTCGCCCCAGGGATTGTTGAATCCGCTCGACAGCAACAGGTCGGACAGCTTCGACACGAGATCGTCGATGTCGATGTCGTCGAGCAGGTTGCCTGTGTACTTCGTATAGCGGTATTTCACGAGGCACTCGTCAGCTAATTGTAGTATTTCTTCCGCCCACCGCCGGGCCCGCGTGTTTCCTCATCGAGGTTGACCTCGCGCGTCGGCTTGCGGACAGGAGACTCGGCGCCGTGGTAACCCCGCTCGTCACTGCGCCCGATTTTCTTGGTCGCGTACAGACCTTCCAGCAGGAAGTCGATACCCGACGCCAGCATCGGTTCGGACGCATTCAACGGCACACCCGCCGAACGCGCGAGCTCGACCAGTCCCTGCACCTGGCGGGCGTGGCTCAGCACGTTTGCGGCGCTCATGGTGTCGCTCAGCTGCAGACTGCCACCAAGGTCGAACCATTCGATGATCTGCCGCGTGTCGAGGTGCGACAGAAAGCCGTCCGCGACGTTCGCCACCGACGCGCGAATCAGATCGCGGGCGATAGCTTCGGCTCCCTTCAGCTCGCCTTCGTACTCCATCTCGAACTTGCCGGTGATTGACGGGAGGGCAGCGTAGATGTCGGTGACGCGCGCGACCGCCACCTTCTCACCCGACGCCAGCGCGCGCCGCTCCGCGTTGGAAACGACGTTTTCCATCGCCGAGATCGGCAGACGTTGACTGACCCCCGATCGTTTGTCGACCCGCCGATCCTGACGCGCCTGGAACGCGATCTCCTCGACGATCTCAGCTACATAAGACGGAATCTCGGCCGTTTGGGTCGCGCCGTTTCTCGCCAGCCACGCTTCCTGCTGCGTAATAGCCATCGCATCGGCGCGTCCCGTCGGGTAGTGCGTGCGAATCTCGGACCCGATGCGATCTTTGAGCGGCGTGATGATCTTTCCGCGCGCCGTGTAGTCTTCAGGATTGGCGGTGAACGCGATCAGGAGATCGAGCGGCAGGCGGATGGGATACCCCTTGATCTGGACGTCGCCCTCCTGAAGGATGTTGAAGAGTCCCACCTGAATCTTGCCGGCCAGGTCTGGCAACTCGTTGATCGCAAAGATGCCGCGGTTGGCTCGTGGCAACAGGCCGTAGTGCATCGTCAGCTCACTCGAGAGCTGCAACCCCGATCGTGCGGCCTTGATCGGATCGATGTCCCCAACCATGTCGGCAATCGTCACGTCGGGCGTTGCCAGCTTCTCGACGTACCGCAAGTCGCGCGACAGCCACGCGATCGGCAGGCGATCACCCTCGGTCGCGATGCGCTGACGGCAGGCGCCACAGAGTGGCTCCAGCGGATCGTCGTTGATCTCGCAACCAGGGACGACGGGAATGGTCTCGTCGAGGAGCGTGGTGAGCGCACGGAGCAAGCGGGTCTTGGCCTGACCACGCAGGCCGAGCAGGATGAAATTGTGCTGCGAGAGCAGCGCGTTGACCATCTGGGGCACAACGCTGTCGTCGTAGCCGATGATGCCCGGAAATAAGATCTCCCCGGAGCGAAGCTTTCGAATGAGATTGTCGCGCACTTCTTCGCGAACAGTGCGGCGCGGCACGTCGCCGCGCGCGACCGCCTCGCGCAGTGCGCCCAGCGTAGTAATGCCAGATGTGGACATGGAGTGATCCTATCAGGCTCTCGACTGCCTCAATGCTATTGTCAGTCGTGTCCTTCTTCGAACGTGTGTCAAGACCGCGGGTCTTTGCCCATCGTGGCGGCTGCACGCTTGGCCCCGAGAACACCATGGCCACGTTCGAGCGCGGGCTGGGGGCCGGTGCAGACGGGCTGGAACTCGACGTCCACCTTTCTTCGGACGGGGTCGTGGTCGTGTGCCACGATTCGACTCTCGACCGGACAACAGACGCATCCGGAGCCATTAATCGTCGTACCGCGGCCGAGCTCTCTCGGGTCGATGCCGGATACCGATGGGTCGATGCCGCCGGCGACCATCCATTTCGCGGGTGCGGGGTGGGCATTTCGGCGCTTCGCGACGTCCTCCATCGATTCAGGGATGTGCCGATCATTATCGAAATGAAGGTCGACCATCCGGAAATGGGAAGGGCGGTTGCCGCAGAGGTCCGCGCCGCTTCCGCCGTCGACCGTGTGTGCGCCGCCGGCGACGGGTCTCGCGCCGTGCAGGGTGCGCGTCAGGCACTCCCGGAGATGGCGACGAGTGCGACTCGCTGGGATGTCCGGCTCGCCTTATACCGGTCCTGGGCGCACTGGCCCGTGCGGCGGACCGAATACGGCGGCTATCAGGTCCCGGAGACAGCGGGCACGATCCGAGTCGTGTCACCCACCTTCATTCGCCATGCGCATGAGTCTGCACTCGAAGTGCAGGTCTGGACGGTCGATGATGCTGCGGACATGAAGCGGCTGCTGGCCTGGGGCGCCGACGCGTTGATCAGCAATCGGCCCGATCTGGCCGTGTCTGTCCGCGATCAGTTCATGTCGGTAGGGCAATCCCGCGTCGCGATCCACAGATAATGGCGGCATGGAACCGCCGCTAAAGGCGGGCATGGAGCCGCCGCGTCTCGAGGACGTCCTCGCTGCGAAAGACCGCGTTTACGCGCACATGCGGCCGTCGCCGTTGCTGCACCACCCGTTGCTCGACGAGTGGATCGGCTGCCGCGTCTGGGTCAAGCACGAGAATCACAATCCAACCGGGTCGTTCAAGGTCCGAGGTGGTCTGAATCTCGTCGGCCAGCTCGAAGATCGGGAGCGCCAACAGGGTGTGATTGCCGCCAGCACGGGGAACCACGGGCAATCACTGGCGCTTGCCTGTCAGCTTCATGGGATCCGGTGCCGCGTCGTGGTGCCGGTGGACAGCAACCCCGACAAGATGGCCGCTCTACGCGCATTCGGCGCGGAGCTCCTCGAACACGGCCGGGACTTCGATGAAGCGCGGGAATACGTCGAAGCCGTCGCTCTCCGCGAAGGCTGGCGCTACGTCCACAATGCCAACGAACCATTGCTCATCGCCGGCGTCGGCACGTATGCGAGCGAGATCTTCGACGCGCTCGAGCGCGTCGATTTCGTCTTCGTGCCGATTGGCGGCGGCAGCGGGGCGGCGGGGTGTGGCATCGTCCGGGACGGTCTCGGCCGGTCAACGCGCATCGTCGGCGTGCAGGCGCATCGAGCCGACGCCTTTGCCCGGTCCTGGCGAGGACCGACGCGAGTAACCTGCGAACGTGCCGAGACGTTTGCGGAGGGGATCGCAACCCGGACCACATTCGATCTCACGTTCTCGATGTTGAAGGCTTCCCTGGACGACGTGGTGGCGCTGGAGGAGAGCGAGTTGCGCGAGGGTGTAACGGCCGCGATCCAGTTCACGCACAACCTGGCCGAAGGAGCGGGCGCGGCGGCGCTGGTGGCGGCCCGGCGCTACGGTGTGCCCAAAGATGCGACCGTTGTCTGCGTCATGTCGGGCGGGAATGCGGACATGCGAACGCTCCGGCATACGCTTGCCTGAGGGCCCGGAGATCGGGCAGGATAACTTCCTCCCATTGGTCCCTCACGTTATTCAAGGAGGCAAGTGCATGCGCCGGCTGTTCATTTATACGACCGCTCTGCTGTTGGCCCTGACGGGAACTGTGGCGGTTGCTCAGAAAGCGACGAACCCCGCTGAGCTCGAGGGGGCGATGAAACGGATTAGTGCCGCCAACGGCGCGACGGTCAAAGCCATCAAGTCCGGGGCGTTTGCCGACGCCAAGACTTCAGTGGCCGCTGTGAAGCAGGCGCTGATGGACGCCGAGAACTTCTGGGTCATCAACAAGAAGGACGACGCCATCAAGATGAGCAAGGAAGCCATTGCGAAGGTCAGCGCCGTCGAGGCCGCGGTGTCGGCAGCGACGCCGAATCAGGAAGCTGCGTTTGCGGCGGTCAAGGAAGTCGGCGCAGCGTGCACGGCCTGCCATATGGCCTACCGCGTCCAGAACGAGGATAAGACCTACTCGCTCAAGCCGGGAACTATTTAAGCTCCCAATCTCCAACTCCCAACTCCCAAAAGAATCCGGCTCAATCAGTCATAGCGCGGGGGCTTTGGCCCCCGCGTTGTTTGGAATTTGGGAGTTGGAAGTTGACTATCGAAGAAGGCCCCTCGCTTTCCTGAAAACCGCAGTCATCATCGCCGGCGTCAGCTTGCCGGTATTGGTGTTCTGCCTGCTCGGGTGATAGCACCCGAGTAAGGTCTGGGGCAGCCCCCCTGGTCCTGACATGCGCACCAGGCTGCCGTGTGAGAACTGTGGCCGGGGCGATGGTATGACCGCGCCCCGCCTCTTCAGGACACGCAGCCACACATCGAACGCAATCTTGCCGAGCGCTACGACGACCTGGACACGCGAGAGCTCGGCAGCCTCCGCGTCGAGGTGATCCATGCAGCGTGTGATCTCTTCCGGTTCAGGCACATTATCCGGAGGGGCGCATCTCACCGCCATCACGATGTACGCGTCATAAAGAACGAGGCCATCGTCGATGCGGCTCGATGTGGGGATGCTGGCAAATCCCGTGCGATTGAGCGCCGTCATCAGAAAGTCGCCGCTGCCGCCGCGGCCATCGCCCGTGAACACGCGCCCGGTGCGATTGGCGCCGTGAGCCGCAGGCGCGAGGCCCACAAGGAGCATGCGAGCGGACGGATCGCCGAAGCCTGGCACCGGCCGGCCCCAGTACGTATCGTCGCGATACGCTCGACGCTTGTCGCGGGCGATCTGCCGACAATATGTACGAAGGCGAGGACAGCCCTCGCATCCGACAATCGTGTCGTGAATAGCCGCGAGGCGGTCGTGAATGTCGGTTGAGGCGGGTTTCATGAGATGCGCTGCGGGGCGTTACAATAAGTAGTTGTCGTCACAGTATCAGGGATGACGTGGCTGGTCTTCCCGCACGAGACCCCGGGGGCGCGTGAAAGTGGCCCCGAACCGTGCCGACCTGAGGCACGCTTCCGGAGAAAATTTCATGCGCAATACGGCACCTAAGGACGCGGCCGAGATCGAAGCCCTCGAAACGCGTGAATGGCTCGAATCGCTCGACTACGTGCTTCAGTCGGGTGGGCCGGCGCGTGTCAGCCGTCTGTTGGCGGCACTTGGTGTTCACGCGCGCCAGAACGGCGTCACGCAGCCGTTCACTGCAAATACGCCTTACGTCAACACGATTCCCGCTTCAGATCAGCCACCATTTCCGGGCAGCCGCGAGATCGAGCGCCGCATCAAGAGCCTCGTCCGATGGAACGCCCTCGCGATGGTCGTCAAGGCCAACAAGCTCGAGGACGGCATCGGCGGTCACATCTCGACGTACGCGTCAGCGGCCACACTCTACGAGGTCGGGTTCAACCATTTCTTCAAGGGCAAGGGCGAGGATCACGACGGCGACATCATCTACTTCCAGGGGCACGCGGCGCCCGGGATCTATGCGCGCGCATTTCTCGAAGGGCGTCTGTCAGCCGAGAAGCTCGCGAACTTCCGCCGGGAGTTGAAGGAGGGCGGCGGTCTCTCCTCGTACCCGCATCCCTGGCTGATGCCCGACTTCTGGGAATTTCCCACGGTGTCGATGGGCCTCGGTCCAATCAAGTCGATCTACCAGGCGCGCTTCATGCGCTACCTCGAGGATCGCGGACTCAAGAAGCGATCGAACTCGAAGGTGTGGGCGTTCCTCGGCGACGGCGAGACCGACGAGCCCGAATCGCTCGGAGCCATTACGCTCGCCTCACGCGAGAAGCTCGACAACCTGATCTTCGTCATCAATTGCAATCTGCAGCGCCTCGATGGTCCCGTTCGCGGCAACGGCCAGATCATCCAGGAACTCGAGGCCGCCTTCCGCGGCGCAGGCTGGAACGTCATCAAGGTCATCTGGGGCTGCGAGTGGGACGCGCTGCTCGAGAAGGATCACGACGGCCTGCTGGTCAAACGCATGGGCGAGGTCGTCGACGGCGAGTATCAGAAGTACGCGGTCGAATCCGGCGAGTACGTTCGAAAGCACTTCTGGGGTGCCGACCCGAAGCTGCTCGACATGGTCAAGCATCTGTCCGACGAGCAGCTGAAGAAGTTGACGCTCGGCGGACACGATCCCATCAAGGTTTACGCAGCCTACAAGGCCGCCGTTGAAACAACGCTCCAGCCGACAGTGATTCTGGCGAGAACGATCAAGGGCTACGGGATTGGTGAGGCGGGTGAAGGCAAGAACATCACCCACCAGCAGAAGAAGATGAACGAGGACGAACTGAAGGCGTTTCGAACCCGGTTCGGCATCCCGATCGGTGACGACGACGTGGCCAAGGCGCCGTTCTACAGGCCACCCGATAACAGCCCCGAAGTCACCTACATGCTGGAGCGGCGCAAGCAGCTCGGCGGCTTCGTTCCTTCCCGCAAAGTCCAGCTCGAACCTCTCAAGACAGACAGCCTCCCGGAGCTATTCAAGGAATTCCATTCGGGCAGCGAGGGCCGCAAGGCGTCGACGACGATGGCGTTCGTGCGGATGCTGGCGAAGATGCTGCGCGACAAGGAGATTGGCGAGCTCGTCGTGCCGATCGTTCCCGACGAGGCGCGCACCTTCGGTATGGAGGCGCTCTTCAGGCAGGTGGGCATCTATGCGCATGCCGGTCAGCTCTACGAGCCGGTCGACATGGACACGCTGCTCTACTACAAGGAAGCCAAGGAAGGGCAGATTCTCGAAGAAGGCATTACCGAGGCTGGATCGATCTCGTCGTTTATTGCCGCGGGCAGCGCATATGCGACGCACGGCATCAATACGATCCCGTTCTTCATCTACTACTCGATGTTCGGTATGCAGCGAGTGGGTGATCTCGTGTGGGCGGCGGCAGACACGCGCACGCGTGGGTTCCTGCTCGGTGGCACGGCTGGCCGTACGACGCTTGCCGGTGAGGGGCTGCAGCACCAGGACGGGCACAGCCATCTGTTGTCGATGGCAGTGCCGAACCTGATTTCCTACGACCCGGCGTTCGCGTTCGAGATCGCGGTGATCATCGAAGACGGCATCCGCCGGATGTACAAGGACGGCGAGAGCATCTTCTACTACATCACCGTGATGAACGAGCAGTACGAGATGCTGCCGATGCCGGAAGGTTCCCGCGAAGGCATCCTGAAGGGGCTGTACAAGCTGCGTCCGTCTCAGAAAGCGAAGCCAAAGGCGCGAGCGCAATTGCTGGGCAGCGGGGCGATCCTCAACGAGGTGCTGAAGGCGCAGCAGATCCTCGAGGACAAGTACGGCGTTGCCGCCGATGTCTGGAGCGTAACCAGCTACCAGGAGCTGTACCGCGAAGGACATGCCACCGATCGCTGGAATCGCATGCACCCGGGTGAGAAGCCGCGCGTACCCTACGTGACGCAGTGTCTTGCCGGGACTGAGGGATCGATCGTTGCCGCCAGCGACTACGTCAAGGCGCTGCCGGACAGCATCGATCGCTGGACTGGCAGACGCGTAGCGTCACTGGGTACCGACGGATTCGGTCGCAGCGAAGGACGCGCGGCGCTGCGGGACTTCTTCGAAGTGGATGCCAAGCACATTGTTCTTGCGACACTTGGCGAGCTGGCACGCGACGGAAAGATTGACGCATCCGTTGCTCAGAAAGCGATCAAAGATCTTGGAATCAACCCGGAGAAGCCGAATCCGGCGATCTCCTGACGCCGCAGACAATCTGCAGCGTAGGGCGGGTCTTGATCTGTAGACCCGCCGGAACGCCGGGTCCATAGAGCAGGACCCGGCCTACGGCACGGACGGAATGACAGAGTTCAAAATCCCCGAACTGGGAGAGAACGTTGCCACCGGCGACGTGACGCGCGTGCTCGTCAATGTCGGCGACACGATTGCCCGTGATCAGCCGGTAGTGGAACTCGAGACGGACAAGGCCACGATCGAGGTGCCATCGTCGGTGGCCGGCGTCGTCAAGGAGATCAAGGTCAAGAGGGGCGACAAGGTCAAAGTGGGCGCGGTGGTGCTCACCGTCGACGCCCCTTCAGGGGAAGAGGCTGCCAAACCTTCGGCAGCGCCGTCCGAGTCCGCGCCCGAACCGCCAGCGGCCGAGGCGTCGGCGTCGGCTCCGCCGCCGGCGCCAGCCCCAACGCCAACGCCAGCCCCAACACCAGCGCCAGCCGCCGCACCGACACCTTCTGCAGCCGGGCCGACGCGTGTCGTCCCGATGCCCGTTCGTTCAGCTCCCGAAGCGGCGGTACAGCCCGCTGCTCCGGTCAAGCTGGAAGGAGCGCGCGGACCGGCCGCTGCTGCGTCGCCCGCCGTGCGACGCCTGGCGCGCGAAATCGGCGTCGACGTCAACGTGGTGCAGGGAACCGGCGCGGGCGGACGCATCACACAGGAAGACGTCAAGGAGCACGCGCGACGGATCCTGAGCAGTGTGGGATCGGCCGGCGCCGCAGGCGGAGCCGTGGTTGCGCGCGCGATGCGGCCGTTGCCCGACTTTCAAAAGTGGGGCGAAGTCGAGAGACAGCCGTGGAGCAATATCCGGCGCGCGACCGCCGAGCATCTGACCTACGCCTGGACCACCATCCCCCACGTCACGCAGTGCGACAAGGCCGACGTCGGGGCACTCGAGGAGCTGCGGAAACAGTTCAAGGAACGCGTCGCCAAGGCCGGCGGCAATCTGACGATTACGGCGATGCTGGTGCGCGTGCTGGCGACGGCTGTAAAGAAGTTCCCGCAGTTCAACGCCTCGATCGACGGCGAGCGCGGCGAGATCGTGTTCAAGAAATACGTGAATGTCGGTGTCGCGGTCGATACCGACCGTGGTCTTCTCGTTCCGGTGATCCGCGACGCCGACACCAAGAACATCATGGAGATCGCCGTCGAGCTGCAGCGTCTGGCCGAGCGTGCCAGAGAGAAGAAGCTCTCGCTCGAGGAGATGAGTGGCGGCGGCATCACGATCTCGAACCTTGGTGGCATCGGCGGGACCTACTTCACGCCCATCGTGAACTGGCCTGAGGTCGCGATTCTCGGCGTCTCACGCGGCACGACGGAGCCGGTGTGGAAGGACGGACACTGGGAACCGCGTCAGATGCTGCCGCTGTCACTTTCCTATGACCATCGCGTGATTGATGGCGCCGACGCGATGCGTTTCCTGCGCTGGGTTGTCGAAGCAATCGAGCAACCCTTCCTGCTCTCACTGGTCGGATGATGCTTTTGCATTGCCCGTCAATTCCCAACTCCCAAAAAGCCCAATTCCCAATGGTCCCGGTATTGGGAGTTGGTAGTTGGAAGTTGGGAGTTTTCTGGTTCACGGAGACGGTCACACTTTAATGGCGAGTGAATCTACGCAAGTAGCGGTACTGGGCGCGGGCCCTGGGGGGTATGCGGCGGCCTTTTATGCGGCTGACCTTGGCATGCAGGTGGCCCTCATCGATGAGGAAAAGAATCCCGGAGGCGTGTGCCTCTATCGCGGGTGCATCCCATCGAAAGCGCTGCTCCACGTCGCCAAGGTGATCGACGAGGCGAAGCATGCCGGCAACTGGGGCGTCAGCTTCGCTGAGCCCACGATCGACGTCGACAAGCTCCGCTCTTACAAGCAGGGCGTCGTTGACAAGCTCACGTCCGGCGTCGGCACTGTGGCGAGGCTTCGCAAGGTGAAGTTCCTGCAAGGGCGCGCGACGCTGACGGGCCCGAGATCCCTCACCGTCGCCGGCGCCGGCGGAACGACCGAGTTGCAGTTCGAACATCTCATTCTGGCGACGGGCTCACATCCGACGCGGATACCGTCGCTGTCGATCGACAGCCCGCGCATGATGGACTCGACATCGGGTCTCGAGCTTCCCGATGTTCCGAAGTCGCTGCTCGTGATCGGTGGCGGCTACATCGGCCTCGAACTCGGATCCGTATATGCGACCCTGGGCAGCAAGGTTTCGGTTGTCGAGATGACGCCGGGTCTGCTGCCCGGCGCCGATCGCGATCTGGTGGGCGTGCTCGAGAAGCGCCTCAAGAAGCTGTTCGCGGCCATCATGCTGAATACGAAAGTGGTGAAGGTCGTGGAAGACGGCGCCGGCATCCGCGTCACCTTCGAGGGAGACGTCGCCGAAAAGGAGCAACTGTTCGATCGCGTCCTCGTCGCCGTCGGCCGGCGTCCGAACTCGAAGATCCCGGGACTCGAGACGACAGCAGTGAAAGTCGACGCGAAGGGATTCATCGAGACCGACCCGCAGCGCCGGACTGCCGAGCGCAGCATCTTCGCCATCGGCGACGTAGCAGGCGAGCCGATGTTGGCGCACAAGGCATCGCACGAAGCGCGTGTTGCAGTCGAAGCGATCGCGGGCCACAAGGCGGTCTTCGAACCGCAGGCGATTCCTGCCGTGGTCTTCACCGATCCGGAAATCGCCTGGTGCGGGTTGACCGAGTCACAGGCCCAGGCCGAAGGCATCGAGATCGAGGTGGCCAAATTCCCATGGGGCGCGTTGAGCCGCGCGATCACGGTGGACCGCCCCGAGGGGTTGACGAAGCTCGTGCTCGAACCGAAGACCGGGCGCGTGCTCGGCGTCGGCATCGCGGGTTCGGGAGCGGGGG
>Ga0207645_10002840_pt1 | contig 13435 bp, 14 predicted proteins | sample KBSM53metaG_FD_184331 | JGI IMG/M metagenome (GOLD analysis project Ga0207645, IMG submission 184331) | Miscanthus rhizosphere microbial communities from Kellogg Biological Station, Michigan, USA - KBS M5-3 metaG (SPAdes) (version 2) | ecosystem: Host-associated > Plants > Roots > Rhizosphere >...
CTACATGATGCGACAGAAGAATGTGGCCGGCGTCGCCACAATCCATTACTCGTTGGGCCAGGTTGATGCCCGCGCCGGCCACGTTCGTCCGTTCGTTCACATCCACCACACCACTGACCGGCCCGCTGTGAATGCCCATCCGGACTTGCAGGCGCTGATTGTCCTTCAGCGCGCGGCTGATCTCAAAGGCGCACTGCGCCGGTTCCTCGGGACTTTTATAGAACACCAGCGCCATGCCGTCGCCGGTCGGGATTTTCAATATCCGATTGGCCGCTTCCGCTTTTTGGTATTGCTCGGACAAGCGAACAATCCCGTTGAGTTCATCAACTCTGCCGTGTTGTTCGTTAACTGAGAGCTTCGAGTAACCGACGATGTCAAGGAAGAGAACGTGCGCGATCTCAAGCTCGATCTCCTTTTTACTTTCGGCGGCCATTCAAGAAGAACGCAAACATGCTCGGACTTTTATAATTTACTCTCGCCGCAGGTGTCGAGAAAAAGTCCGAAATTGTCCGAAAAAATCGCTGCAAGAAGCGAAGTCATGAGCCCTTCGGCTGGCTCAGGACCGAGTCGAATGGCTCAGATTCTTTAGTTTCACGAAATCCCCAGCAATAAGCGCTTCCTTCTTGGCTCGCGACCACTTCTTGATCTGGATTTCGCGCTTCCGAGCGGAACCAAGCGTGGCGTGAGGCTCAAAGTATACGAGATGGGCGTTAGGGTGAGCTTTGATCCATTCCGCTCCCTTGCCGCTATTATGCGTGTTGATCCGTTGATCCAGAGTTTCGGTTATTCCGATATACAGCGTGTTGTCGAGTGTGCGCAGGATATACACGTAGTACACGGGCATCTGATTACCATAACGACCATCGATCATGAAGCCCTTCGACTCACTTCGTTCGCTCAGGACCATTCGACTCGCGCTCCTTTGCAGCGGGTGATGTTCAACCCCCCAAAATGGCTGCGCGAAGCGTAGTCATGAGCGAGGCTCCGACCGAGTCGAATGGCCAGTGCACACTTGTACGGGGTCGAGAGTAGCCGAAGACGCGATCGAGCGTCACGCTCTGGCGTAACCGGCGGTTTGAATTGATGTCCCGTGGCTTCGACAATCGCTCATTTCTTCCCGAGCAATTCCTTCCTCGTCGCCGCTAGTTCCTGGCGCTTGGCCTCGCTGACTTTCGGATATTGCAACTTCATCGCAGCCAACGCATCGATGACCGCCGCCGCGACAATGACACGGGTAAACCATTTGTTGTCCGCCGGCACCACATACCACGGCGAGTTTTCCGAGGCGGTCTCGCGAATGGTTTCCTCGTACGCCTCCATGTAGTCATCCCAGAAGCTGCGTTCCCGCGCATCGTTCACTGAAAATTTCCAGTTCTTGTCGGGATCATCGAGCCGCTCCAGAAAACGTTTTTGTTGTTCCTCTTTCGAGATGTGAAGGAAGAACTTCACTACCGCAGTTCCATTGCGATGCAGGTAGCGCTCGAAGGCACGAATATCCTGGAAACGCTCCTTCCAGATGTCTTTGGTGACGCACTCCTTCGGTAGCTTTTGCCCCGCGAGAAACTCGGGATGCACGCGCACTACCAGCGTCTCCTCATAGTAACTCCGATTGAAAATGCCGATCCGGCCGCGCTCGGGCAATTGTTTAACACAACGCCACAGGTAATCGTGATCGAGATCTTCGCTCGTTGGTCCTTTGAAGGAGGAGACCTGGCAGCCCTGCGGATTTACTCCTGACATGACGTGCTTGATCGTCCCGTCCTTTCCCGCGGCGTCCATGGCCTGGAAGATGAGCAACAGCGACCAGCGGTCCTGCGCGTACAACACGTCCTGCAACTCGGCCATTGCCTCGACACCGTTCTGCAGCGCTTCTTTCGCGCGCGGCTTGTCCGCCGACTTCAGGTCACCGGTATCGGCAGGATCGACATGTTTGAGTCGGAATTTCTTTCCGTTCGTTATGCGATACGGTTTGGCGAGTTGATGGGCGGCTTGGATGATTTCGCTAGTTTTCATTTTTCATTCAAGAGCGTGCCTCAATCATCTCCTTCATTATCTTTTTTCCGCGCACCTGCAGCGGTCCCATCCCGCTTCCCGGCAGGAACCACATTCCCTTATCTTTGTCACGACAGTAAACGATATTGACGTTGTCGCTCGTCACCGCGTGATGAAAGGTGGCGCCAGGATTTTCGGCGATAAAGCGGAAGAAGGCTTCCCGCCACGGGTCTTCGGCGTAACGGAAGATTTCTTCACCGATCTTTTTGAGCTCTTCTGTGTCGACCGTCCGGATTGATTTCGCGATCGCCTTGCGTCGCTCTTTCGTGAGAGTCTCAAGATCGAATTTCTCGAATGGCATTCTGCTTACTGAATGATTGTTGTCACCACAGGCGCGTCGCTATTTATTTGCCAGTCTCATCGCCGCCAGGCTATTGGACTTTGGTCCTATTCCGAATTGGAGGCGGTTGTGGAAACTAACTGCGGAAACTACCGATGAGCCTGCTCCTTCACGAAATCCGTCGCAATCCGTTGCTCTGGCTGCTGGTGTTTGTGCCGGCGGTGCTGGTCGTGGAAAAGCTCAGGCCCGAAGCTCATACCCTCCTCTTCGTTCTCTCAGTGCTGGCGATCCTGCCGCTGGCGACCTTGCTTAGTCACGCGACGGAGTCGGTGGCGGCGAAGACCGGTGATTCCGTTGGTGGCCTGCTCAACTCGACACTCGGAAACCTGACGGAATTGGTGATCGCGATCACCGCTTTGCAGGCGGGCCAATACACGCTGGTGAAAGCTTCCATCGCCGGCGCGATCGTGACGAACTCTTTGTTTATGTTGGGCATGTCGTTCCTGCTTGGCGGAACGCGCTACCATGTTCAGGAATACAACCGCACCGGCGCACGGTTTCAGGCGGGACTTCTTTTTCTCGCTACTGTCGCTCTTCTGATCCCATCGACGATCGGCTCGCGTGTGTCGTTTGCGGAACCAGCGAGCTTTAGCCAGGATTTAAGTCTGGCGCTCTCGGTCTTGCTTCTGGTCGCCTATGCTTTGGGGCTGTTGTTTTCACTTAAGACTCATGGCGAACTGTTCGCGGGCGGGGCGGAGGAAACGGAAGCCGCGTGGCCGATCGGTCTAGCGGTAGGCACGCTCGCCGGCGTCACCATCCTTGTCGCGCTGGTCAGTGAAGTATTCGTGGGCTCTGTTCAGGAGGCAGCTATCGCCTTTGGGATGACTCCAGCATTCGTTGGTTTCATTGTCGTGTCATTAGTCGGTGGCGCCGCGGAAATGGCGGCCGCATTTTCCGCCGCGCGCAAGAATCATCTCGATTTGAGCGTAAGCATTGCGCTGGGCAGCGCCGCGCAGATTGCGCTCTTCGTCGCGCCCGTTCTTGTCCTGCTCAGCTTTTTCGTCGGCCCGACGCCGATGGATCTGAATTTCTGGCCCGGCGCGGTTGCGATGGTCTTTCTTGCCACCATCACCGCGTCGCTCGTCACAAACTCGGGCCGCTCCGCCTGGTTCGTCGGCGTGCTGGTGCTGATGGTGTATCTGATGTTTGCCACTGCACTCTATCTTCTCCCACCCCAGAAGACCTAGAGTTGTTGGACTGATTGGCCTCCGATATAAATTCGTTTGCGATCATGTTTAACACCCTGTTCGAGCTGCCGCTGGTGATCGTTGGGACAGCGATTATGGGTCTCCTCTGGCTCTTTGCGCTCGTCGGCCTGGCACTAGTGCGCCATTATCTCCTCCCGCATCTGCGCATCCAGATAGAGGATTCCGAGTTCAGCGGCGCCATGTTGCAGGCGGTGATGGTATTCTACGGGCTGGCTGTTGCCCTGATCGCTGTCAGCGTCTGGCAGAGCTACTCCGACACCTCGAAACTCGTTTCGCAGGAGGCAGCCACGCTCGCCGCGATCTACCGCGAGGCAAGCTTTTATCCGGAACCGCAGCGCTCCGCCTTGCAGCGCGATGTTCGCGACTACACGGATTTCATCATTCGCCAGGCATGGCCGCTGCAACAACGGGGGGCGCCGCCGCCCACGCCGCCGGATTTGGTGGAGCGGCTAGCGCGTGACGTCATGAGTTTTGAGCCGACCAGTGAAGGACAAAAGTTGTTGCACGGGGAAACATTGCGCGCCTTGAACGAGGCCCTGAAGGCAACCCGGTTGCGAATGGACGCGGCGGGGACGGCGCTGCCATCGATCTTATGGATGGTGGTAGTGGTCGGCGCGGTGATCAGCCTTAGTTCCTCCTTCTTCTTTAAGGTCGATGACGCGCGCCTACACCAGATCATGGTTCTGCTTCTGGCGACGTTCATTGGGCTGGTCATTTTCATGATCTTCGCTCTGGACCGTCCGTTTGCCGGGGACCTCGGCCTGCGCTCCGATCCCTATCAAATCATCTACAATCAATTGATGAAGCCTTGAGGCGAAATCCACCGGCCACCATCAGGACGACCGCGCCGCTGGCTTTCGGCAAAGTTGTTTTTGCGTCCAGTTGCATTGGCTCGATCCGGTGATTGGCCTTTGGATTGCGCGTGGATGCGCTGGCAACAAAAATCACGCTCGGCGGCAATTCCGTCGATCTCCCGGACGAGCGTTGCGACGGTCGAAGGCTACGGTGTAGATTCATGAATCTCTGCCCGAGGATCCGCGGTTGAGGCCGAAGACGTCGGTAAACACGGCGAAGAACAAGCCGGTGGAAAGTCCGCACATCAGGATGCCGGTGAGCGCTTCGACGCCACCCAAGAGGCGCCATTCTTCAGCCAGCACGAGGTCGCCGTAACCGGTAGTGGTATAAGTGATCGCGCTGAAATAGGCGGATGTTGCGAGGTCCGGCATCGCGCCGCGCCACACGTAAAAGAGCGCCCAAACGAAAATCTCGATCACATGCAGCAGTAGCGTCCAGGCAGCGATGCGGACAAGCATCCATGTTGCGTGCCACACCTGCCCCGTGCCGCGTGCCGGCCGAGCGCGCATCCACCGGAACGCACTCGTGAGTCCCGTTGCGTGGATCGTGACGCACAGCGCCATCAGAAAAAAACCGATGAGAAGCTTCGAGAGCATCGGCGCGGTGCGTTAGTTGGACAGTCTCGCGTCGAACGCCTCTCTGATATCGTCCGCGGGAGAACCCGTGCAAATTGTTGCTGTTGCTTGTTTCACAAAATCAAACGGGAAGCATCGCGATGCGCACAACGGCATAGGTGAAAACTGCAAGGGCGAAAGTAAACGCCAGCACGCGGACACGCCGTTGTTCGAATCTGCCGGCGGTGTTGGCGAAAAAGAGGACTGCCGCGAACAGGACGGTGTTGGCGAGATACTGGCCCGAAATATTACCGAACTGGCGTGCTTGGGTTACTTTCGAAGCGGCTTGAGCATTCGCCTCCGCGGCCTCGCGCGTGCCCCGAACTTCATAGAGGTTCGGGACGAATGGATGCGGGTCAGCATTTGGATTCTCAAAAGGCCTTTGCGCGAGCCAGGCATCGTACGCTTTCCGCAAGTCGGGCGGAAAGCGCTGCGCGTAAAAGTCCGCCAGTTTTTCGTTACCCGCCTGCTGCGCTGCGAGCAATTCCATGAACATAGCGGCATGAATGCTCGCCGCCTGCATTCCCTGGATGTTTAGCAGGTTGGCGCGACGCTCGAGTGAATTGAATTCGTTCATCAGCCGGTTGCTGCGTCGGGTGAAGGCAGCCGATTGATACGAAGACCATGCGGTTCCAACTGTGGCCAGCGCCATTAGTAACGCTGTGACCGGCTCAACCCACTTTTTCTTCGGCGTTTTGGCAGCGGAGGCAGATTCGTGCTGAGATTGGCTTTTCGTTTCTGCACTCAATGAATTTTCCTCGCCGAAAGCGTTGCCTCCACTGTGCGGGTGCTCAACGAGAACACCGCGCACTTCATGCCAGATGATCAGCCTCCGCGTGGGAACTGGTCCACGATTTTCGCGACTGCGGCGCGAATTTTTTCGGCATTTGATTCGGGTCCGCCGACCACCGCTTTTCCGACGCCGCGAAAGACAAGCTTCTTCGTGTGTGCATCGACGAAATCGAGGATCAATGTGCCTTCGCCGTAGGTGTTCACGTCCGTATAGGTGACAGGAGCGCCGTACCACATGCCGTAATGGCCGTAACCGTAAGGCCAGCCGCCGTGATAGCCGTAGCCCCAGTCGGTATATTGTTGCACCGAAACTTTCTCATGAACGAAGACGTGGCGAACAACATCGAGATCGGCCTTTTTCCCCGGCGCTTCAGTAATTCCCCGCTTGGCCAGTTCCGTCCGCACGGAATCTTGCAATGCCGCCTCGGCTACAGGCGACAGAGTTTCTCCGCGAGCGGGCGGCGCGAGGGTGTAGGTCTTATATGCCGCGAAGTGGGCCGCGGGGTCGTGGTCGGTGGTGACAGTAACACTCTCGCCCGCGCATGCGGCAAGCACGCAGAGGACTCCGGCAGCTAAGAAGAAGTTGAATACAGTTTTCATGAGATACCTTTTGCTGGTTTGATTCGATACCGTTCAAGCTGAAGTCGCTGCCAGGAAACGCCTATTGGACCTTGGTCTCATGTCTTGGAAAGAGTGGTTTGTTGAGAGTAACTGCCGCATGCGCGCAGCATCGGTTTGTTATGCAAAACATCTCATCGCCGCTGGGACTGCGCTGATTAGCGCAGGATGGTGCAGCGACCTTTCTGCTCAGGATCTCGAACCGCGCGCCTATAGTAACTCTCCGGTCGGCACTAACTTCGTCATTCTGGGTTACGGCTACGCCAGCGGTACCGTGCTGACCGATCCGTCATTGCCAATCGAAAATGTGAGCAACGAATCGCACATCGGTATTTTGGCTTATGCTCGTGTGCTAAACGTGTTCGGCAAGTCCGCGAAGTTCGACATGATTGTTCCCTTCGCTGGACTGAGAGCCGAAGGTCTTGTCGTTGGCCAGCCGCACGAGCGCGAGATCAGCGGGTTAGCCGATCCGCTCTTTCGATTTTCGATAAACTTCATCGGCGCGCCCGCGCTCACCGCAGCAGAGTTCGCAAAATACCGGCAGGATCTGATTATCGGCGCGAGCGTGCGGGTGGGCGTGCCGCTCGGCCAGTACGACGACACCAGACTGGTCAATGTCGGGACCAATCGATGGTCCGTGAAACCGGAGCTTGGCATTTCAAAAGCTATTGGACGCTGGACGCTCGAGCTCGCGCCGGCCGTCACCTTCTATACTGAGAACGACGATTTCCTCCGGGGCAAAACGCGCGAGCAGACGCCGCTCTATTCTGTGCAGACGAACGCGAGCTACACTTTCGCGCGCGGCTTTTGGCTGGCGGTAAATGCCGGCTATTTCACGGGCAGCCGCTCGACGGTTGATGGCGTGGAGAATAACGATCGGCAGGAAGGGTTGCGCTTCGGCGCGACATTGGCGCTGCCGGTTACTCGGTCACAGTCAATCAAAATTTACGGCGTCACTGGCTACAACGGTCATCGCCACCACGACTTCGACGCGGTTGGGATCGCCTGGCAGTACCGCTGGGGCGGCGGCTTGTGAAGGAGGCCGCGAGCTTATTGCGTCAGCCACGTGCGTGCGGCCGCAAGTTCGTCCGGCGGAAAGAATTTTACTGGCGCGCGGCGAACTCCCGCGCCAGCAAAAGCGAGAGCTTGTACTTCCCAGCGCCGCTCCGCCACGATCGCAATTTTGGCGATCTCACCGGAATGCGAGAGGAGGAAATCCAAATCGTTCCAATCTGCGCCGCGTTCAAAACCCTCGAAGTTTTCGACAATAGCGAGTACGCGAGGCTTCGCGCCGACGTCGATTTTGTCTGCGAGTGCGCTTTGGGTCGCCGCAAATTCGGATTGTTTTAAAACGCCGCGGATGCGCAGCACACAAATCTCGTTAGGCTCGTATTCGATTTCGATGGGCATGATCGTGTATTCTTGTTGTTATAGTTTCAGGTGAATCGCTTCGGTTGTCCGGTCGCAGCCAGAATCGAGCGCCACCAGCCGCTGGCTGGCTCGAAGCGCTTGGTATAAGCGAGTAGCTCACTAAGGTGCAAGTCAATTTCGAAGGGAAACGCGCTTCGCCAGGAGTTGGTGTTTGCATGGTGGTGCTGGAAACACCATGCGCGTTCGGGAACATCTCTTCTATCGGACTTTCGTCTTAGAGCCTCCACTTCATGAGTGACGAGACGGCCGATGCCATTGCTACGATACTGAGCAGGCTCAGCGGTGACGCAGAATGTAAGACCAGCGCGAGAACTAATAGCCAATACCGGCAAAGACAGCTCTTTCATGTCGCCAATTCCTCCCTTTCGCGGCGACCCAACTTTGCGTAAAGCCACATTACCAGCAGGGCCGTGAGTGCGTAGGCCGCGATCACCGGCACTGCTCGACCGTCGCGGCTTTGCTCCCCGGAAAGCAAAAGAGCGAGGCCAACGTGCCGGTTCGCATTGCAGACGGACAATGTTTGAACGGTAGCGGAGGGCCGACCCAACAGCAGGCGCATCTCCAGTAGGCATCCCGCCGCAAGCAGAAGGGCGGCCACCACTACCCATGGACTCTCCTTCACCAGCGTAAGGCCAATTTTGTAAAGCAGCCCCACCAGAACAACCAAGAGCAACGTATTACCGACGACGTTGAGGATACGTTGGGCATGCGTGGAGAACGCAGGTGCGAGCCGCATTAACGTCATGCCGACAATCAGCGGCGCGAATTGCTGCTCCGCGATCACCGCCAGCAACTTCATCGGCGGCACCCAGATGTCGCGTCCATACAACCAGCCGCCGGCCGCAATCAACAACGGAACGATCACGGGCGTGAGCAGCGCGCCCCAAACCTGGTAGCTCGCCGCCAGTTGCATATCGAAGCCTTTCTGCGCCGCACCACGAGTCATTAGTGGCGCGCCCGGCACGACGGCGATGAGAAACAATCCCGCCATTGTCGGACGATCTAACGGGAGTAAATTTCCGAGCGTCAAAGCGAGAAGTGGCGGGACAAGAAATGTCCCTGCCAGCAATCGCGCCCAAAGCGAGAGTGTCAGGCGCCGCCAATTTTCCAGCAGTCGCCTGGGACTCACGCTCATGCCGATCGACAACATCAGCATCAGCACAACGCACGACACCAAGTATTTCATGTTTCTAGTTTTAAACTGTGAGACGAAATTCGATCGGGCATAGCTATCGCGCAGCCGGTTCTATGAGCGATCTCACCAATTGCAACAAGCCTGGGCGTGCGGACCGGCGCAGTCTGTCGGATTTTGGCAGCAAATCAGTTTGGGTGAGACTTCAAGATGCGCAGGACTTCCGCGATGGCGTGCGGGTCCTGATGGGCGCTGTGATTGGATGGGACGATGTCCTCAGTCGCAGCGCCTTGCATGTGCGAGCTCCAATAAGGTACCGTGCCGTCACTTGAATTCGGCGAGTCGCCGCGGCCGCGATCGCCAATGATAGTATGATAGGGCACCCCGGGCGTCATCGGAATCGTATTAATGGCGTTAACGAAACGGCTCTCCGGTGACAAACTGTCGACGCTGTTCGCGCGACGTTTCGGTTTCAATTCCTCTTCTCTGATGTTGGTCACCCGAAGCATTTCCTGGCTGGCCTCGCTGCTCAAAGTCGGCTCGCGGATGAAAACGGCGGCGATTTTCCCGATTAAGCCGGTAGCGAGATTGCTCCCACGCAACGGCGCGGCAATGAAAATTACCCGCCCAATTTCCGGCCGATGACGAAAGAACAATTCCTGTCGAAAATACTCGCGGACGTGCGGCGAAAGCGGCACGTCGTCCGGAGGTCGCCCAAAAATTTTCATCCAGAGTTGATCGCCGCTGTCAGTGAGGAGCAACCGGCTGATGCAGCCGCCCATGCTGTGTCCGATGACTACCATCGGCTTGAGCTTTGGGAAGCGCTTTTCCACCGCGTCGAGTTCTTCCCGCAGGATCGCTGCCGAATAGGGATAGGGATAGCCGCTCGGGTAACTATAAAACCAGAACTGGTAATGCTTCCGGATAACCGGATCACCGCGTAGTTTGTTAATCATCGGCGTCCAGGTTGCCTGTGAATCCATGAGCCCGTGGATGACAAGCACAACGGTCTTGTTCGGATCGTAAGGCTGAAGCCGCTGTATGGCCGCGGTGGAAGCGAACTTTTCCGGATTAAGTACGCGCGAAATTTCGTGTTTCTTCGGGTCGGTCTGCTGGAGCATGACCGCAAGCGGCACGGTGAAATCAGCGGCCAGTGGAACGGTGCGCCCATAAAAACTAACCGTCTCCTTGGCGAGCGGATCCTCGAATGTGAGAACGCACCTCCGGCCCTCGAAGTGTGCGATTACGGTGACGCCGTAGAAAATTCGTGATGGCGCGAAATGCTGGCGCGCGTTTTTGTTTGGCTCGCGTTCGACAGCTACGATCGGCGCACCAATACCATCGCGCGTAGTCCGCTCGGTCACGTATTTACCATGCACATCAAACTCATCGGCAGGAGTGAAATCGTAGAGCGCGGGGTTCCACTCCGCGCGCGGGTCAGGCTTGTGTGTGAGGACGAAATCGCCCTGTGCAGCGGGCACCGATAGTGGCTTGGTCCATGGATCAAGTTTGTCATCCTGGATGATCTGAAAGACGCGGCCAATCGCAAAATCATAGTCGCGGATCGCCGTGGCGTTTGCCGGGTCGCGGCGCAGCTCACGGGTGGTGGATTCAAGCGCATCCAGGCAATGACTGAGCGCTTTGAGCGGTTGTGACCGATGTTCGCGAATAGCTTTGTCCAACTCTTGCTCGACCGACGCCAGGGTCCCGCTTCCGGGCGGCCCCATCAGGTGGGGCTTTCTCGGCGAGACCTCCGCGTAAGGCGTAGCGCAACCAGCGAGCGCGAGTGCGATCCCCACCTCGCACAAAAGCAGGCGCATCCAGGCGCGATCAGTTGGCTGCGAAGTAGGTGGAATCGCTGGTCGGCTTGCGGACAACCTGCTGATCGGTCACGATGACGGTGGTGCCGGGCTTCATCGCATCGGCGACCTTGTTCGCAAACTCAGGGCTGAGACGCAGGCGTGACGCGATATCGTCGGCCTCCATCGCGCGGCCGCTGTTCGTGACGCGCATCCATCGGCCGGCTTCGCGTCCCGGTGCCAGGCGGCTCATTTTTCCGCTGCTGCCTTCGAGCAGGGTGAACACGTGACTGCCCAAGCGGCCACGGCCAGATACTTCTACGGCGGCGCGCCCGATCGGCTTACCATTGCGATAGACATAAACGGCACGGTCAGCCGAGCTGACTACCATCGTCATTGGTCCTTCAGTGCTGCGCTCGGGATTCCAGTCATAATCGTTCTGTGCCAGCGGGCGGAGCATTCCCGGAGTGAAATCTGCCGGGGCCAACAGCAAACCGGGATTAGAGGCGAGATGCGGAACGGGCGTTTTGCCATCACCCACCACAACGGTGCCACCACTCGAGGTCGCAGTGAAGAGCAATTGGGAGAAGTCGTACGGCAGACGAATGCAGCCGTGACTGGCGGCATAGCCGGGAAGTTGGCCAGAATGCATGGCGATACCGCTCCAGGTGAGCCGCTGCATGTTAGGCATGGGCGCGTTATCGTATTTCTTGGAGCGATGGGTTTCCTTTTTCTCAAGAATGGTGAAGACACCACCGGGCGTATCGTGGCCTTTGGAACCGGTGCTTACCGTCGATCGGCCGATGAGAATGCCATTACGATAAACGTGCATCGTCTGTTGTGGGATACTCACCAGGGCGACAACTGGACCCTGCGGAGAGAGCTTCGGATTCCACCAATACTCGCCAGGTTTGAGTGGCCCGGTTGGTTTGCCCGTAGGAGTGCCCTGGGTGTGGAACGAGGGCCTGTCCATCGAGTAGGAGGAGGTGAGCAGCGCGATAGTAAGTGCAATGGTGGATAGGATTTTCATGAGGCGATTAAAAACGGAATGGTGGATTAAAGCAGAAGGGACCTGTATCCGAAATCAGACCTTCGTCCAATGCCGTCTCTGGAACCGGATCACTTTCCCCAGCCTCGCGACGGGCTGCATTTGCGGAGTTCGAAGAATCCGATCATGCGAATCGCCGCCGCTATTGCTGGCCAGTCGTGGATGCGATCATCAGACCCTGGCCTTATCTGCGAGTGATCCGCCGCAGTTCCTTGATTTTGAAGGTCGAGCAGACCTCATTCGCGAAACCGCACGCGGCCTGTTTCGAGCTCGTGGGTAGCGCCAACCAGCTTCATGCGCCTTTGGGCTGGGCGTTTCCGACCCTCGGGCGATTCGAGGATCTGACGGATGCTCCAGCGGACGTTAGCTTCGACTTCGACACCTTGCGCAAGCATTGTCTCCGGAGTCAACACCGCGATGGAATAGTCACTCGTGAACTTCGGATACGGTAAGACTGTGATCGGTGAGGTTAAATAGTGCAGCTGTGGGTTCGGTTCATAATCGTGAGAATTCCAATCAGACGATGATGCGCGCCTATCGGACCAACGTGCTATTTCCGTTCTGCGAGTCAGCAAGCCAGGTTTAACCTGCAGCGCGCTTACATGGAGCAAAGAGGCGCGCCCAATGCGTCGGTTCGCAATTATTTGATTGCCAAACTTTGTCGTCATACCGCGTTGGCATCGGTGCTAATCAGTGTGTTTGATCGATCGTTGAATGGACGGCGAATTTTCGCCTAGCCGCAGAAAACCTCAATTAGGCTCAAGTCGCAATCGGTCATCAATACTGGGAGCGATCGGACGCCGGCGGAAGCAAAGAACTCAGCTTCGGCGTCAGCCCAAGGTCCAATACGGAAGGCAACACCGCGTCGCGCAGATTAGGCAGCAACCGGAAGGACTAACGAGACAGCAACAACCTGGAGCAGCTATGAACAACAAAAAACGTCTCGTTGTTTTTCTTCGCATTTTGCGCAAGTTCCGTCTCGCGCAACTGAATTTATGAATGCAACCCTAGAAAGTAGAGACGATTTGCGCTCACGCAGGCCTTCTCCGGGACAGGTAATCTGGCTCATCGTGCTCGGACTTCTGGCGCTGCCAACTACCGCGCACGCCTCCATGTTCCATGGCGAAACCCTAGATTCAATTGCCAATGGCATCGCGTGGGTCGTGCTCGTGATCGCGCCAATTATTGGAATCGCCGCCTTCTGGCTGGTGCATATCCTGCCGGAAAAGATTGCCGAAAAGAAAAAGCATCCACAGACCCACGCAATTCAGTGCCTTTGCCTGCTCTCGCTTTGCTTTGGTGGACTGCTCTGGCCACTTGCGTGGCTTTGGGCCTATACCAAGCCGGTTCTGCACAAGATGGCTTACGGCACCGATGTGGACGAATCGCTCGGCCACCACGGCGAAGAGGTGAAGGAAGAGGAGGAAGACGAAGTGAAAAAACTGCGAGGCCGCGTCGCGGAACTCGAAGCGAAACTCAGCTCACGCGGAGCTAAGGTGTAATGGAACTCATTCTACTTATCATCTACTCGGTCATCGTCTGGCTG
>Ga0207645_10002842_pt1 | contig 13433 bp, 12 predicted proteins | sample KBSM53metaG_FD_184331 | JGI IMG/M metagenome (GOLD analysis project Ga0207645, IMG submission 184331) | Miscanthus rhizosphere microbial communities from Kellogg Biological Station, Michigan, USA - KBS M5-3 metaG (SPAdes) (version 2) | ecosystem: Host-associated > Plants > Roots > Rhizosphere >...
AGCCCTACGACGACGCGGCCAGCAAGTACTTCACGATTGAAGTTTTTCCCCCCTCGCTCCTCACGCTTCACCCCTCCTGGTCTTATAAAATTGACACTCTATTTTGCGTCGGTCAGTATACGCTCGCGCCGCGCGGTCAAAATATACGGTGCATCCGCCGGAGGAACCATGCAACAACCGAGCCTCGTGTTAGCCACCCTCGCCTGTCTGATCGCGTCAACCGCCACGGCCAGCGACTATCCGGCGAAGCCGATCCGCATCATCGCGCAATTCACCGCGGGCTCTTCGACTGACATCCTCGCGCGCATCGTCGCGCAGAAAATGGCGCAGGACTGGAATCAGCAGGTGATCGTCGACAATCGTCCCGGTGCCGGCGGCGTGCTCGGCACCGAACTCGGCGCGAAAGCGAATCCCGACGGCTACACCCTGACCATGGCGGTGTCTTCCGCGTTCGGCATCAATCCGACGCTCTATCCGAACACGAGCTATAACGTACTGAAGGACTTCGCGCCGATTTCTAATCTGGGCCTCACGCCGCAGACGCTGGTGACGAATCCCGCGGGCCCGTTCAAGAGCGTGCGGGAATTCGTCGCCGCAGCAAAGGAAAAGCCCGGCCAGATCAACTATGCGTCGCTCGGCAACGGCTCGACCAGCCACCTGACCATGGAAATGTTTCGCTTTGCGGCGGATATCCGGATCAATCACGTGCCGTTTAAGGGCAGCGCTGAAGCGCATACGCAACTCATCGGCGGCCAGATTCCGGTCATGTTCGACGCGATACCGGCGACGCTGCCGCATATCAAATCGGGCCGCTTGCGCGGACTCGGCATCGCAGTCCTCAAACGCTCGCCGTTTCTGCCCGACCTGCCGACCATCGCGGAATCCGGCTACGCGGGATTCGAGGCGGTTGGCTGGATCGGCATCGCGGCCCCCGCCAAAACGCCCGATGCGGTTTTGAACAAGCTCAACGCCGAAATGGTGAAGATCATCAACGAGCCCGACGTAAAGGAGCGTCTCGCGACGCTCGCGTTCACGCCGGTCGGCGACTCGCGCGCGCAATTCGCCGCGTTCATGAAATCCGAAATCGCCAAGTGGGGCAAGGCGGTCAAGGACTCGGGCGCCAAAGCCGACTGACTATTACAATATGCGGGTAGGCATCCCGCGTATTCCGCTAAAGCCGGCCTGCTGGTGGCCGCTCTGCAACCGGATTGACATCCTGATGACGAAACCTTCCATTACGTCGGCACTGGTCGACAAGATTCTTGCGCTCGACTACGCAGCGCTGCCGCCCGAAGCGATCGACATGGCCAAGGCGGTGACGCTCGACGGCCTTGCCGTGATGATCGCGGGCGCGAACGAACCGCTGGGCGTCGGCCGCATCTCGATCGAATATGTGCGCGAGATGGGCGGCGCGCCGCAGGCGTCAGTGATCACCGGTGGCTTCAAGACTTCCATGCCCAACGCCGCCTACGCGAACGGCACGATGGCGCACGCGCTCGACTTCGACAACACGTGGTATCCGCTCAATCACCCAACGTCACCGACCTTGCCCGCGATACTCGCGATCGCCGAGCATCACAAGTCGCCCGGCAGGAAAATCATCGAAGCGATCGCCGCCGCGTTCGAAGTGCAGGGCCGCCTGCGCATCGCGGCGACCGGGCTCAAGACCGGACAGGGCTTTCACAAGCCGGGCACCACGGGTCAATTCGGCGCCGTGACCGCAGCCGCCAAGATGCTGGATCTGGACAAGCAGCAAACACTGATGGCGTTCGGCCTCGCCGGCTCGCGCGCGGGCAGCATTTCGATCAACACCGGCACCATGACCAAGTCGTCGCATTCGGGCCATGCGGCGCGCAATGGCGTCGAATGCGGCTTGCTCGCGAAGATGGGCTGGACGGCGAGCGACGACGTATTCGGGCCGAAAGGGTTCTTCGATACTTTCTTTCAGGGCGACGCAAAGCCCGAACTTCTGATCGAAGGTTTCGCTTCTCCGCTGCGCATGGTGAAACCCGGTGTCGGCTTCAAGAAGCACCCGAGCAATTACTTCACCCACCGGCCGATCGACGCCGCGCTCGCGTTGCGCGAAGAATTCAGCATCGCGCCTGCCGAGATCGTGCGCGTCGAAGTGATCTTCCCGCGCTTCGACTACGTGAACCGACCGGTTCCCGCGAGCGGTTTGGATGGCAAGTTCAGCGTGCAATATGCAACCCTCATTGCGCTGCTCGACGGCGAAATCACGATAGACTCATTCACCAACGAGCGCCGGTTCGCGCCGGACGTCGAAGCGTTGCTGCCGCAGGTGACTCTTACCGTCGACGACACAATTCCATCGGACTTCGATCAGATGCACACCATCGTCAACGTGTGGTTGAAGGACGGACAGAAGCTCTCCAAGCGCGTCGACAAGCTTTCGGGCTGGATCGGCTCGCCGCTCACGCGCGAGCAGCGGCTGAAGAAATTCTTCGGCTGCACGCCGCGCACGCTGGACGAAACGAAAGCCCGGCGCATGCTGGCGCTTGTCGAAGAGCTCGACACGCTGGCCGACGTGACCGAAATCATGGCCATCGCGCGCTGCGACCGCTGACAGGATTACGCCATGGCGCAAAAACCGAAATCACCCGCCGCCCACGGCGGTAAACCCTGGCATCAACCCGGCAAGTGGCTCGCCAATCCCGCGTACTGGGATGACGAGTCGTTGCAAGCGCGGGCGGGCATGCCGCAAAGCATCAAGTTCATCGACTGCACGATCAGCGAAGGCGACGACTGCGTCGGTCACCAGCTGAACTGGAATACGCGGCTAGGCGTGATCGAGCGACTCGACGCGATCGGCGTCGGCGAAATCACGCTGCCGAGCCACGCGACGTTCAGCGAAGAGCGCGACATGATCAAGGCGTGCCGCCGGCTGGGCGTGCGCACGCGGCTGGTCGCCAAGGGGCCGGGGGTCAAGCCGCCGCTCAAGGGCGACTGGAAAGGCGCGATAGACCGCCACATTGATCTGGGTGCCGAAGTGATCAGCCCGATCGTGAAGTGGGACTACGCGGATACGCTGTCCGACTTCGCCGGCGAGCTCACCAAGCAGATGGTCGTCGATGCGATCACCGAAAGCATTCAGTACATGAAGCGCCAGCAAGTGCGCGTCGTGCCGTGGATGGTCGATAGCATGCGCTCGCCGGTGGATACCGCGTGCCTCTTCTTCAAGGCGATGGCAGATGCCGGCGCCGACGGCGTATACGTCGTCGACAGCCGCGGCAACAGCGCGCCGCTCGCGACGCGCACGTTCATTCGCCGGGTACGTAATGCCGTCGGCAGCAAGTGCGATGTGTATGTCCAGCACCACAACGATCTCGGGGTCGCGACGGCCAACGCGTTGGCGGCGGTCGAAGGCGGCGCCAACTGGATCGACGCTTCCGTGATCGGCATCGGCGACCGCGGCGGCTGCGTCGCGCTCGAAGAGGCCGCGGCACTCTTCGAAATGTACGGGATTGCGACCGGCATCAAGCTCGAGAGCCTGTACGAATTGTGCTTATACGTGCAGAAGGCCTACGGCATAAAATTGCCGCCGTGGAAACCGATCGTCGGCGAAAACTGGAACAAGGAAGAAGGGGTCGGTCACCAGGAAGGCAGCGCAGACGCCGAATCGACGATCGGCATCGCGCCGCGCGTGATCGGGCGCGAATTCGAGAACGTGATCGGCGGCAAGATTTTGTTCGGCCGCGAACGCTCGAGCGCTCACACCGACGACCCGGTGTTCCTGCGCGACATCGTGCGCGATCTCGGGCTCGAAGTGTCCGAGGAGCAATTCCAGCGCATCCTCAACCGCGCGCGCGCCGCGGTCGCCAGCAACTACGACACGCATTACCTGACCTTTGCGGAATTCGAAGCGATCTGCCGCGGCGTCGTGGACGGCGGGCGCGAATAAATGATGCGCGCATCGATTTTGCCGATTTTTTTGCTGCTCGCCACAGCGCCTGCAGGCGCCGCGTATCCCGACAAGCCGATCCGGATGATCATGCCGTATCCGGCCGGCGGCAGCATCGACACCGCGGGGCGCGCGGTCGCGCAAAAGCTCGCCGACACGTTCGGCCAGCAGATCGTGATCGACAACCGCACGGGAGCGGGCGGCGTCATCGGCACCGAGACGGCCGCGCGCGCCGTACCTGACGGCTACACGCTCGTCATCGGCGGCACGGGCACGCTGGCCTTGAGTCCGCATTTGCATCGCAAGCTGCCCTACGATCCGGTGCGCGACTTCGCGCCCGTGACCATGCTGATTGCGAGTCCTTACGTTATCGTCGTGCACCCCTCAGTGCCGGCGAATTCGGTCAGGGAACTCATCGCGCTCGCGAAAGCGAAACCCGGCCAGATCAATTACGCATCGGGCGGCGCCGGCAGCGCGCCGCATTTCGCGTCCGAAATGTTCAACACGGCGGCGGGCGTAAAACTCACGCACGTACCGTACAAGGGCAGTACCCCGGGCGTGATCGATCTGATCGGCGGCCAGGTGCAGGTGATGTTCACGGGAATACCGAGCGTGCTCGCGTACATCAAGAGCAACCGCGTGCGCGCGCTCGCCGTGACAGGCAAGACCCGCACCACCGCGCTGCCCGACGTGCCAACCGTGATCGAGTCCGGTGTGCCCGGCTATGTCGTGAGCCCGTGGTTCGGTTTGCTCGTGCCCGCACGAACGCCGCCCGCGATCATCGCGACGCTCCACCGCGAGACGGTTAAGGTCCTGCGCTCGCCGGCATTGCTCGAGCGCTTCGCGACCGAAGGCGTCGACCCGGTCGGCGACACGCCCGAGCACTTCGCTGCCTACATTAAGGAGGAGATCGTCAAGTGGGGCAAGGTCGTCAAAGATACCGGCATGCGCGCGGAGTAATACTCGCGCTCGGCGCGGCGAGCGGCCTGGCGTTGGCGGCAGACGCGCAATATCCGGCGCGGCCCATCCGTATGATCGTGCCGAACGCGACGGGTGCCAGTTCCGACGTGCTCGGACGCATCGTGGCGATGCAGCTGGGCGCCGAATTCGGCCAGCAGGTGATCGTCGACAACCGGCCCGGCGCGGGCAGCCGGACGCGAGCAGTGAACAGGGTTCCCGCTTGCGGGATGTGAACGTCCGCGAGTCGGAAGACACGCCGTCGAATTCCGTGCGTCCGCGGCGCACGTCTGCGGGGTCGCATCCCCTGAAGGGGCTCCCCTGCTCCACCCTCCGACGGCGTATCGGTACTGACATTGTTGCGAAGGCGGCGCCCGACGGCTATACGTTGGTCATGATCTACACCTCGCACACGACCAATGCGAGTCTGCAAAAGCTGCCGTACGATCCGATTGCAGATTTCGCGCCGATCACCATGGTCACGTCCGCGCCCCTGGTGCTGATCGTGCCGGCTGCGTCGAACATGCATACCGTCAAGGACCTGATCGCCGCCGGCAAGGCGCAGCCGCTCAGCTACGGCTCGGCCGGCGTCGGCAGCGGCGGTCATCTCGCGGGCGAGCTCTTTCGCACGACGACCGGCATCAACGCGACGCACGTGCCCTATAAAGGCGCCGCGCCGGCGTCAATTGATGTTGCGGGCGGGCAACTCGCGTTTCAATTCGCCTCGCAGATCACCATCCAGCCGCTCGTTGCGGGCAAGCGAGTGCGCATGCTCGCCGTCACGAGTGCCAGGCGTGCGGCATCGCTCGCCGAGGTGCCGTCGCTGGCCGAGTCGGGGCTCGCCGGATTCGAAGTTCTGAACTGGTTCGGTGTCGCGGCGCCCGCGCGCACGCCGCCCGCCGTCGTGGCCCGGCTCAACGCGGCCATCGTCAAATCGCTGCAACTGCCCGGCGTGCGCGAGAAGCTCACGAGCGAAGGCTCGGAGATCGTCGGCAACTCACCGCAGGAATTCACGACGTTTCTCAAGCGCGACATCGCGCGCTGGGCGCAGGTCATCAAAGACAGCGGCGTGAAGCTTTAGCCGCGCCGCGCGCCGGTACGGCCGGCGCGTGAAGTTGATAGAATCACGCCTCGCCGCTTTTTTCCAGTCCGCCCGTCCCGCACCGCCCCCAAGGAGACGCCGCAGTGATTCAGAACTTCGCCTATCCCGCCCGTATCAGCGCAAGTGCGCCGGCTGCGGATTATTCTCACGCTGCACCCGTGGCCTGCGCGGAGTTCCGCTAATGGCCGGCGGACCGCTCAAAGACATCCGCGTCATCGACATGACCTCGGTCGTCGTCGGGCCGATGGTCACGCTGATGCTCGCCGATTACGGCGCCGACGTGATCAAAATCGAGCCGCCGTCCGGCGACATCGTGCGCAACCTCGCTGGGCGCGCGATTTCGCCCAACATGTCGCCGAAGTTCCTGCATCTGAACCGCAACAAGCGCTCGCTCGCGATCGACCTGAAGAAACCCGACGCCTACGACGCGGTGAAGAAGCTGCTCGCGACCGCCGACGTGCTCCTGTGGAACGTGCGGCCGTCCGCGATGGCGCGGTTGAAACTCTCGTACGAAGACGTCAAAGCGATCAACCCGAAAATCATTTACTGCGGCATCGTCGGCTTCGGCCAGACCGGCCGCTACAAGAACAAGCCCGCCTACGATTCGATTATCCAGGGCGCCGGCGGTATCGCGGCGCTGCATCACCGCGCGACCGGCGAGCCCCGCTACGTGCCGATCGTGATGGCCGACAAGACCACGGGTTTGATCGCGACGCAAATGGTATTGATGGCGCTCTATCATCGCGAGCGCACCGGCGAAGGCCAGTCGATAGAAGTGCCGATGTTCGAAAACATTGCGCGCTACGTGCTCGAAGAGCATATGTACCACCAGACCTTCGATCCGCCGATCGGCACGACCGGCGACCCGCGCCTGTTCGATCCATGGGCGCGGCCCGTGCCGACCAGCGATGGCTACATTGGCATCTCGGCCAATACCGACGCGCAGGCGTTCGCGGTGTTCGACGCCATCGGCAAGCCGGAATTCAAGACCGATCCGCGCTTCTCGTCGGTCGCGGCGCGCTTCAAGCACGTGCCGGAATATTTTGCCGCGCGCGCGGAAGGCCTCAAACAGAAAACGACCGCCGAGTGGACTCAGATTTTCGATAAGCTCGACGTGCCGGCGATGCCCTATCACACGCTGGAAACGCTGATGCAGGATCCGCATTTGCACGACGTCGGATTTTTCCGCAAATTCGATCATCCGACTGAGGGCCGCATGATCGACATGGCGCTTACCAATCAGTCGACCGCGGGTGCGCGCGAAGATTTCATGCCGGCGCCGAAGATCGGCCAGCATACGTTCGAGGTGCTGCGCGAAGCGGGCTATAGCGAAGCGGCCATTGCCGCGATGGTTGCGGCCGGCAGTGCGGTCGATGGGCGTTTGCCGCAAGGCAAGCCAGAAAAATGAAAAATGTGCGGCTGCTCGCCCTGGCACTGTCGATCGCTGCCTGCAGCAGTGCTGCCTCAGCGCAGAATTACCCGGCCAAGCCGATCCGGCTGATCGCGCCGTTCCCGCCGGGCGGCAGCACCGACCTGCTCGCGCGCGTCGTCGCGCAAAAACTGACTGATGCCTGGGGCCAACAGGTGATCGTCGAAAATCGCGGCGGCGCCGGCGGCACGATAGGCGTTGAACTGGCGGCGCGCGCCGCACCCGACGGTTACACGATCGTCATGGGCCATATCGGAACTTTCGGCGCCAACCCTACTCTGTATCCAAAGCTGCCGTACGACGCGATCAAGGATTTCGCGCCGATTACGCTGCTCGCGATGGTCCCCAATGGCATGGTCGTGCACCCCACGCTGCCGGTGCGCTCGGTCAAGGATTTGCTGGCTGTCGCGCGCGCGAAACTGGGCAACGTTCTGTACGGTTCGGGCGGCAGCGGGAGCGCCGCGCATCTTGCGATGGTGTACTTCGAACTGCTCGCCAAGGTAAAACTTACACACATTCCGTACAAGGGCACGGGCCCGGCAATTTATGACCTCATCGCCGGCCAGACTTCGACCATGATCACCGGCATGGCGGCGCTGATGCCGCATATCAAATCGCAAAGGTTGCGCATCATCGGTGTCGGCACCGCCAAGCGTCTGGCGGTGCTGCCCGAGGTGCCGACGATCAGCGAAGCCGGCGTGCCGGGCTACGAAGCGACGCAATGGTATGGGATACTGGCGCCTGCCGGGACGCCACGCGACATTGTCATGAAGCTCAATGCCGAAATGGTCAGGGCGTTGCGCCTGCCGGACGTCCGGGAACGGCTGGCCGGCGACGGCGTGGTGCCGGTCGGCAATACGCCAGAGGAATTTGGCGCGCACATCAAGTCCGAAATCGCGCGCTGGGCGCCGGTGGTCAAGGCGTCGGGTGCCAAGCCGGAATAATATCTGGATGGCGCTTGTTTAGAGCCGTAGTCAATTGAACCGAAAAGGGAGATTCACCGTGAACAGATTCAACCCGTTACACGCGCGGTTCGCCGCCGTTGCATTGCTGTTGACCGCTACGGTTGCGCTCGCGCAGCCGGCGCAAAAGCCGTTCGAGCCGTTCTCCGGCCAGCCCGGCAAGGATGTCGTATGGGTGCCGACGTCGCAGGCACTCGTCGACAAGATGCTCGACATGGCCAAGCTGACGCCGACCGATGTTCATATGGACTTGGGCTCCGGCGACGGCCGCACCGTGATCACGGCAGCCAAGCGTGGCGCGCGCTCCACCGGCGTCGAATACAACCCCGATATGGTCGAGTTGTCCAAGGCCAATGCGGCCAAGGCCGGCGTGGGCGACAAAGCAACGTTCGTCAAAGCGGACTTGTTTGAAACCGATTTCTCCAAGGCCACCGTAATCACGCTGTTCCTGCTGCCCGATATCAATCTCAAGTTGCGGCCGAAAATTCTCGACCTGAAGCCCGGCACGCGCATCGTGTCCAATACTTTTACGATGGGCGAATGGAAGGATGACGAGACCGCAACCGTCGACGAAGCCGGGGGCTGCAGCTATTACTGCACCGCGCACCTGTGGATCGTACCGGCCAAAGTCGCCGGCACGTGGCATTCCACGCAGGGCGATTTCACGCTGAAGCAGGAATTCCAGATGGTCCAGGGCTCCCTGAAGTCGGGCGGCGACACGCAAATCATCAGCAATGCAAAATTGCGCGCCGACCAGTTGAGTTTCAACGCGGGCAGCGCCACCTATGCCGGCCGCGTCAATGGCAACACGATCGACGGCACGGTAACCAGCGGCGGCAACTCGTCCAAATGGACGGCGACGCGCCGGTGATTCAGGTTTATCCAACCGACTCATGATTAGTTAAAGGAGAAATTCGCATGTTGGCTGCACAATTTCGGCGACGCTGCTATCTGACCCTGCTGCTGTGCGTGATCGCGGCGGGCGTATCGGCGCAGCCGATGAAAAAGGACAAGGAGTTTGAGCCGCAGGTCGGCCAGGAAGGCAAGGACGTCATCTGGGTGCCCACCCCGGAAGGGCTTATTGCGAAAATGCTCGATATGACGAAAGTCACCGCCGCCGACACCGTGATCGATCTCGGCTCCGGCGACGGCCGCACCGTGATTGCCGCGGCCAAGCGCGGCGCCAAGGCGCTCGGCATCGAGTACAACCCGGACATGGTCGAGCTCTCCAAGCGCAATGCCGAGAAGGCAGGCGTGGCCGGCAAGGCGAACTTTATGAAGGCCGACCTTTTCGAGAGCGACTTTTCGCAGGCGACCGTGATCACGATGTACCTGCTGCCGACGATCAATCTCAAGCTGCGCCCGAAAATCCTCGACCTGAAGCCGGGCACGCGCATCGTGTCGCACGCATTCACGATGGACGATTGGCAGGCGGATCAGACCGAATCGTTCGACGGCCGCACTGCTTACATGTGGATCGTGCCGGCGAAGGTCGAAGGCAGCTGGCAGCTCGACAAAGGGGAGCTGGCGCTGACCCAGACCTTTCAGAACGTGACCGGCACATTGCGCGGCGGCGGCAATCCCGTCGCGATCACCAACGGCAAGCTGCGTGGCGACCAGATTTCGTTCAGCGCGGGCAACACGGAATACTCGGGCCGCGTTAACGGCAACACCATAGAAGGCACGATGCGCGGCGCGAGCTCGGGACCTTGGCACGCGACGCGCGCGGCCGCCAAACCCACCGCGGCAAAATGATCAGTCGCGTTCGATCAGGCGCGCGTCGAGCGCGACCGGCTGCATGAGCCGGTATACCGGCACCTCGCTCGGCGCGCCGCCCGTCCCCTTGCGGTCCACCGGTATGATGCCGAACGTCACGAAGCTCGACGGCGATTCCGGTTCGAGCGCCACGGCGACGATATTCGCGTTGGGCTGAACCATCGTATAGACGTAACTGCCGGCAGCCAGGGTCAATGGCTTTGCCACCACGTCGGTCGTAACCGTATTGCGGATGTGGCCTTCGTAAAATGTGGCGTCGGCGCGCTTGTCCGCCACCTGATAGGTTTCGACCTCGATCGTCAGCGGGTGGTGCAGCCGCCTCACCTCGACACCCGAGTAGGCCAGCCGCCGCGCGACGTCGCCGTACGACGGCGGCATCACGTAAGCAAACGGGCGCTTGCGCACGAGTTCGGGCTGCGCCGCGAGCGAATCGTCCCACTCGACTTCAACCTGCGACGCTTCGCCGGTCTGCGGGTCACGCATCGCGAGCTTTTGCGCGACCACCGGGTTCTTCGAGGTCACCACGATATCGTTCGCGCGCGTCTGGCCCTGTTGCGCGACGGCGCTGCGCGCGCTGCGCACCGTGCTCATCACCTGCGGCGCATTGTCGGCGGTGATGTTGAGCAGGCTGGCAATAGCGACATGGTGGGTATGCACGCGTCGCGCGTAGCCCTCGCGCCCGATGCCGACGCCGCGCGTCTCGATCAGGAAAGAGATCGCGTTTTGCAGGGCCGAAGTGTTGCGCCCGATATCCGGCGAAGTACCGCCCATGGCGACTTTCTTGTCGGCGGGATCGTAGGAGGTCGTGAAATACCAGAAATGCGTGTAGCCGGCGCGCTCGACTTCGCGCACGATATTGCGCCGGTACACGCCCTCGGCAAGTGCGGTCAGTGCGGCTGGAACATTCGGATTGGTCGCGTAGAGCAGCGTCAGGTCGTAAGCGAGTATCTTGTTGAATTTCTCGAGCCAGCGCGTCGCCACGCTGAATTCGTGCGCGTCGACGAAGACTTCAGGCTGAAATTCGTTGATCGCTCTGTGCAGGGCAATGGTTTCGGGCAGATCCATCTTGATGTGGTCGCGGTTGACGTCGATGCCGCGCGCCGGCGTGCGCGTAAAGTAAAACGCGCCATCCGGATTGCATCGCGGCATGATGATCACGGTAATCCTGTCGAGCAACGGCTTTAACGGTCCGTTCGCCAGATCCTTGGCGAGCGCGAGCATGACTTCGCCGCCCGCAGGCTCGTTCCCGTGCTGCAGGCCCTGCAGGAACACGATAGGCCGGTTCAGGCGGATGAGATCGGCGGCGGCGGACAGGCCGGAATTGCTGAGGATCAGCATCGGTATCGCGCGCCCCTCCTGCGACGCGCCCACGATGCGCACGTGCACGTTGCTGCTGGTCCTTTGCAATGCGTAGATGAAGTCCATCATCTCCGCGTGCGACGTGAAATCCGCTTTGCCAGGCGCAAATGCGGGCGTGTCGAAACGAACCGCGGGATCGGGATAGTGCTGCCGGACCGCGTCGCTCTGGCGGTAGGCGCGCTCGGGATTGAATTGCGCCCACAGCGGCGAAACCGCCACAGCGAAAACGCAGAACACCGGAATTAGGAAACGCAGCGGGCGCATAACAACGCTCCGAAAATTTTCGGTTCGCATGAGTGTATCCCAGGCTGCCGGAACGCGCGCAAATCCGCCTTATAATGCGCGCTGGCGAGCGGCAATCATGTGCTCGGCATTCATCGTGGAGAATTCATGGCGGACAAACAACAGGGCGTAGTCATCATCGGCGGCGGCATCATGGGCGGCGACATCGCCATCATCTTCGCCGCGGGTAGCTGGAACGTCCATGTGATGAGCCCATCGGAAAAAACGCGCGCGTCGCTGCCGGGGCGGCTCAAAACCGGGCTCAAGAAACTCGACGCGCCGGAGACCGCGGCGGCGCTCGTGAAAACGTACGCGAATCTCGAAGCGATCCCGTGGCAGGACGTCGATCTCGTGATCGAAGCCGCGACCGAAGACCTGGCGCTCAAGCAGAAATTATTCTCCCAGCTCGAAACACTCGCGCGGCCCGAAGTTCCGCTCGCGAGCAATACCTCGACGTTTCCGATCGGCGACATCGGCCGCCACCTGAAAACGCGCTCGCGCGTGGTCGGCCTGCATTACTTCATGCCGGCCCATCTGGTACCGCTGGTCGAAATTATCCAGGCCGACTTCACGGATCCCAAAGTCGGCGATGCGCTCGAAGCGCAGCAAAAAGCGCTCGGCAAGGCGCCGGTGCGCGTCAACAAGGATATACCCGGCTTCATCGGCAACCGCCTGCAGCACGCGATGATGCGCGAGGCAATGTATCTCGTCGCGGACGGAGTAGTGTCGCCCGAAGGAATAGACACCGCGGTGCGCTATGGTTTCGGGTTCCGGTTTCTCGCATGCGGCCCGATGATCCAAAAGGAAATGTCGGGCTGGGACACCAATCTGTTTGCCGGCACCTCGCTGTATCCGAGCCTGCACAGCGAGAAGGAACCGCCGCAGTTCCTAAAAGACATGGTTGCCAAAGGCCACATCGGCATGAAAACCAAGCGCGGCATCTGGGAATGGACCGACGAGAGCGTCGCGAAGGAAAAAACGCGCATCGAGAAGGTGCTGCAGCAGGCGTTCGCGGTATTGAAAGCCGACGGCAAGTAGCCGCCGTGCGTCGCATGACGTGAACGAAGTCTCGCCGACAGAGCGGGAGCAACGACAATGAAGACTTGCATGGCAGGCTTGCTGGTGGTGCTCGCTACGCTGGTACTGATGCCGGCGCATGCCCAGAGTTATCCGAACCGTGCCGTGCGGGTGCTCGTGCCGCTCTCGGCCGGCGGCGGCATGGACACCGTCGCGCGCGGCCTCGGCCAGCGACTGGGCGACGTGCTTGGTCAGAGCTTTGTCGTCGACAACCGTCCCGGCGCGGGCAGCCAGATCGCCCTTGAAATCCTCGCCGCGTCGGCGCCCGACGGCCACACGCTGATGATGATCAGCGCGACCACCGTGGTGCATCCGATTCTCTACAAATCGCGCTTCGATATCCTGCGCGATTTCACGCCGGTCTCGCAGGTCAGCGCCCAAGGTTACGTGCTCGTCGTGCATCCGGCCGTCCCTGTCAAATCGGTCGCGGAACTGGTGCAGTATCTGCGGGCGAATCCCGGCAAGCTCAATTACGGCTCCTCCGGCATTGGCAGTCCGATACACATGAGCGGCGAGCTGTTCCAGATAGCAACGGGCACCCGCATGATCCACATCCCGTTCAAGGGCATG
>Ga0207645_10002843_pt1 | contig 13430 bp, 13 predicted proteins | sample KBSM53metaG_FD_184331 | JGI IMG/M metagenome (GOLD analysis project Ga0207645, IMG submission 184331) | Miscanthus rhizosphere microbial communities from Kellogg Biological Station, Michigan, USA - KBS M5-3 metaG (SPAdes) (version 2) | ecosystem: Host-associated > Plants > Roots > Rhizosphere >...
GGTTTCGTTACAACGCTGCTACCGAGACCGGAGAGCGGGACTAAATCGCCAGACTTCGCCTCCCTGGGCATCCGACACACCTGGGAGCGCCGAAAAATAATTTGAAATTCCTACTTGACGGATAGACATTAATTCCTACTATCGCAGTATACATGACAAAAAAGTCAGTCTTAGCCGCGCCAGAGAAAATGGAAACGGCGCGGTCGCGCGCCAGCTTGGCGGACGTGTTTTTTGCAAATTCAATTCCGCCGGCGAAATGAAAAGGTTTTTCCGATGGTTTTTTTATCGGCCGCGCGTCGTCTGCGCGTGGTGTAACAAGCGATTAGGCTGGGGCGGTGTTTTTTCTCCGTCCCGGAGAGTGTCTCACGGGATCTGCGCCGGCTGCGGCCGCTATTACCCCACCAACGGCCGCGGCCAGGTTAGCCCGCATTAACGCAATCAGGAGGGAAATGAAAACGTTTCTGTTATTGGCCGTGGGCAGTGTGATTACAGCCGGAGCGCTTCCAAGTTTACCGGCGAAAATAATCCTTAGCGCCTTCGTCTTACTGGCCGTCGTGAGCGAAGCGGCCCGGCGGCTCTCAGGATGAGGTTGGGTTTCACGGAGGACACGACTAATCAGCGAGATTTCGCCTGTTTGGAGCATCCGATAGGCCTGCCAGAGCCGAAAATAATTTAAAATTCCTACTTGACGGATAGACATTAATTCCTACCATCGCAGTATACATGAAGGAGAACCAGTCACGCAATCAGGAGGGAAAATGATGAAAACGTTTCTGTTATTGGCCGTGGGCAGTGTGATTACAGCCGGAGCGCTTCCAAGTTTACCGGCGAAGATTATCCTTAGCGCCTTCGTCTTAATGGCCGTTCTGACCCAAGCGGCCCGCCGCGCCCCAGCCGGCTATGAGGATGAAAATGGGTTTCATTTAATTCGGCCACGCCGACCTGTGGCAGAGGGTCGCCGGGGCGCGTGGAAAAGACTGTTAGGTGGCTGGCTTTTCTCAGATTCGCGTCGGCCGGCGAAGGCCTGAACGCCTTTTTAATTTTGGGCGCCGCGCATAATAGTTGCTGCATCCAGCGCGATCGGGATCGCGTGGCATGAAGCTTTCCAAACGTGGCGAATATGCATTGCGCGCTCTCATTGACCTCGGCATCGCGGCCGAACTGGGAAGGCCCCTTCTCCAAGTCAGTGAACTGGCCGCTAAGGAGAAACTTCCGATCAAGTTTCTCGAGCAAATCTTTACCCAATTGAAAGCGAACGGGTTTGTCGTGAGCAAGCGCGGAAAAGACGGCGGCTACTCTCTGGCCCGCCCCATGAACCGCATCAAGTTCGGCTCCGTCATCAGATTAATTGACGGACCACTCGCTCCCATCCCATGCGTCAGCCAGACGGCCTACTCGCGTTGTACTTGTCCGGACGAAGACCATTGCGGCCTGCGCATGCTGATGCTCGATGTCCGCACCGCTATCATCAAGATTCTCGACCGCTACACCCTGGCTGACATTGTCGAAATCACGTTGCGCAAAATGCGACGCGACAAAGTCTCGCCCCCCTTTATCTCGAGAGCATTCAACCTCGATTCGGTTCTGACGTCTCTGCCTGCCAGTTCTGCGAATTCTCCGAAGCGTTCAAACGAAAGGCGAACTCATGCCGCATGATGAAAGACACGCATCCGCCGACTGGCTCGAATTGGTACGCGAAAAAGTCCAAAGCCTGCGCTTCGGGGTCGTTCAAATCGTGGTACACGATTCCAAGGTGACTCAGATTGAACGGACCGAGAAAACGAGATTGCAAAGCGTAAAGAACAATCTAGAAAGCTAACCATTTTACCGACCAGACCGCTGGAGGATCACACAAGGAGGAATAGCGCTAGCCGGACTTCCGGAGGTTCTTTTCGAGTGAGGAAATTATCACGATAAGGAGAAACAAATGCTTGCGAAAAAATCGTCACTAGTTCGGATCGGGATCGCCCTTCCGCTGTTGCTGCTACTAATTCAACCGCTGCGGGCCCAAACCTCCGGCAGCAACTCCGAGTCCGAGCGACTACAGAAGTTGGAGCGGGCAGTTGAGCAATTGCAAAAACGAAACGCCGAGTTGGAAAAAGAAGTCAGTAGTTTGAAGAAACAGAGCACCTCTGAACCTGGTGCGACGGGCAAAAGGAAGACAGTGGTGACTTACGACGGAAAATCGTACGTTGAAAAAAGCGTAGCCGTAGAGCAGAAACCCGGGATTTTCGTCACTCCGCGTGCATCGGAATTCAAGCTGGTGCTTGGCGGGTACATTCAGATGAACTTGGAAGACGGAGCTGTCTCCGCCTTCGAAGGCCGCTTTGGTCAGACCGCGTTGAAAGACCGTTTTCGCCTGCGCCGGGCGCGCATCAATTTAACCGGCGATTTTGCCGAGAACTTCGACTTCAAGGTTGAGGGCGAGTTCGAGAATAGCGATGGCACCTCCCCATCCAACCGCACCGACTTTTCGGGAACGGACATTTTCGTTAACTACCATCAGTTCCCAGAAGCGAACGTCAAGGTTGGCCAATGGAAAGCGCCCTTCGGGTTGGAGCAACTTACTCCAGACCCTACCCTAATCATAATCGAGCGCAGTTTACCTACCGGGGCCATCACGCCGGAGCGGCAGGTCGGCGCGCAACTGTGGGGAAAGCCGTTTACCAACATCTGGCCTGCGCAGAAGGATCTGCTGACCTATTACGCCGGCATCTTCAACGGCAACGGACGCAACATTAACAACAACGACAACAATAACTTTATGTATGTCGGGCGGCTGGAGCTTCTGCCGTGGCAAGGCAAACTGCTCGGTCAGAATTCCAGTCTGAAGCTTGGCGCCGACGTGCTCAACAGCCGCGATGACAAGGGCACAAATATCTCGCAATCGTTGAACCTATTGGTGAATTCCGACGGTTCCCTCTCGCCATTTGTCCTGCCGGGCGCGGATGAAAGGACGGCGTGGAGCGCAGACGCCTGGTTCAATCTGGGTCCGTTTGATTTAATCGGTGAATACCTTCAAGAGAAAGTAAACGGTCGCACCGTGGCCGGGGCGGCTCCAGGGTTCGACAACTTCACAACGAACGGTTTCTATGTAACGGGGGCTTACTACCTGATCCCGAAGAAGCTTCAAGCGGCCGTCCGATGGGAGCAATTAAATCCAGGACAAAAAGGCAACGATGGTATTCACTCTATTACCGCTGGCCTCAACTATTATATTCACGGCGACGATATCAAGTTAATGGCGAATTACATTCACACCTGGTCGGATTTCCGGCAAGCGAATCCGCAGTTCGGCGATGATCAATTCGATGAGGTCATTATGCGCCTACAGCTGATGTTCTAGCATTACCGAAGCTTAATTCTGGTATTCCGTTTGCTAAGTCGGGACGCGCCTGACACCACGCCGCGGCACCGCTTCGACAACTCCTGACAGCATTCACCGAGTGAAAGAAAAATTTATGAAAACAAAACTAGTCCTGTTCGTAACTGCCGCGGTCTGTGTTTTTGCACAGCTTGTTTCGGCCCAAGATAAGGTTGTCATACGCTTCGGCCATTTCCCGAATATCACTCACGCCCAGGGGGTGATCGCCCACGCCCTTTCGCGCCAGGGAAAAGGCTGGTTCGAGGAGCGACTCGGACCAAAGGTGGAGATCCAGTGGTTTACCTACAACGCCGGTCCATCGGCGATGGAAGCGATGTTTGCCGGCTCGCTCGATCTGACCTACGTCGGTCAGGGACCGGCGCTCAACGCGCACTTCAAATCCAACGGGGAAGAAGTCCGCGTCATTGCCGGAGCGGCCAATGCGGGCGCCGCCCTTGTGGTGAAAGCAGATTCGCCGATCAAGACCGCAGCGGATTTTCGCGGGAAGAAAATCGCCACTCCCCAATTCGGTAATACCCAGGACATTTCCTGTCGCGCATGGTTGAAGGCGCAGGGATTCAAAATTACCCAAATAGGTGGCGATGTGATGGTGCGACCGACGAATAATCCCGATCAGCTGGCATTATTACAGAACGGCGGTGTCGATGCGGTGTGGACAGTTGAACCATGGGTAACGCGTTTGGAACGCGAAGCGAAGGCGCGGGTCTTTCTCGAAGACAAGGATGTGATCACGACCTGGCTGGTCTCGAGCGCGAAGTTTCTTGGCAGCCAACGCGATTTGGCGAAGAAAATAGTGGCCGCGAACGCGGAGTTGACCGACTGGATCCAGAAGAATCCGGAGGAGGCGCAAAAGCTGCTGATCGACGAACTAGCGGCCGAAACGAAGACGACCTTCGCGCCAGACGCAGTCTCCCCGGCGTGGAAACGAATTAAGTTTACAACCGCGGTGCCGAACGAGTTGATCGCAAAGGCGGTGCAAGATGGAAAGGACGCTGGCTTTCTCAAAGGCAATACCGACACTTCCAAGCTAATCGAGAGTCCGTGAGGTTTGGCCACAAAACCGGTTCAGTTACGGAAGAGCTTGCGCTCGTTTCGCCGAGCAAGCTTGCGATCGACAAAGTGTCGAAAAGTTTTCATAGCCGTGCCGGAACGGTCCTCGCGCTTGATCGCGTCAGCCTGAATGTGGCGGAGGCGGAGTTCGTTTGCATCGTCGGTGCCAGCGGTTGCGGCAAATCGACCCTCCTCAACATTATTGCCGGGCTGGAAAAACCGGACAGCGGCACGGTCTTGGCTGATGGCAGACCGGTGACAGCCCCGGGACGCGAACGACTGGTCATGTTTCAGGAACCTGCGCTGTTTCCCTGGCTCGATGTCCTTGGCAATGTGCTTTTCCCCTTAAAACTAAAACCAAATCTGACGAAAAAGGATCGCCGTGATGTAGCAAAGTATTACCTCGAACTCGTCGAGCTAACGAGATTTGAACGCGCTAACATCCACGAGCTTTCCGGAGGAATGAAACAGCGCGTCGCTCTGGCCCGAGCTCTCGCCCCGAATCCACGCGTCCTCCTGATGGATGAGCCCTTCGCGGCCCTCGACGCCCTCACCCGCGAACAGCTCTATGGCGACCTCCAGCGCATTTGGAAATCGCGGCGCAAAACCATTGTCTTTGTCACCCACAACGTCCGCGAAGCGGTTTGTCTGGGCGATCGAGTCCTCCTTTTTTCCCCGCATCCGGGTCGGGTGCAGGAGGAATTCATAATTGAGCTGCCGCGACCACGCGACCTGAACAGCGTCGAGCTCGCCACCTATGCCAGCCGAATTACCCACGCCCTCAAAAGCGGCGCCCAATCCGAGGCTGCGACAGCGAAATGAAACGATTCCTCCTCGCCGTTCTTTTCTTCGCGGTCTTGACCGCCCTTTGGGAATGGGCTTTTCGCGCGAAAATCTGGTCGCCGGTCTTGTTGCCGGCTCCGCAGCAGGTCGCGGAGTATCTGAAAACATCCGCCACGGATGGCACTCTGCTCCAGGCTACCGTCATTACCATGCGCCGGCTGCTGATCGGTTATGTCATCGGCCTTATTGGTGGATTGCCTCTCGGGTTATTAACGGCGCGCTGGGAACTTTTTCACGATACCGTCGGGACGCTCGCGCTCGGATTGCAAACACTGCCCAGCGTGTGCTGGGTCCCGCTCGCGCTTTTGTGGTTTGGGCAAACGGAAGCAGCGATGCTTTTCGTCGTGGTAATGGGAACGCTCTGGTCCGTCGTCATCGCAACCGATACTGGCGTGCGCCATGTCCCCCCGATTTACCGGCGGGCCGCGCTCACCATGGGATCAAAGCGTTTGCACATCTGGCTAAAAGTGATCTTACCCGCAGCCCTCCCCTTTATTGTTAGTGGAATGAAACAAGGCTGGGCGTTCGCCTGGCGTTCCCTCATGGCCGCGGAAATTTTCGTGACTATTCTAACGGGATTTGGACTTGGACAGTTGCTTCATTATGGCCGCGAATTGAGTGCCATGGACCAGGTCATTGGCATCATGCTGGTGATTGTTGTGATCGGGCTGCTGGCGGATAAAATTTTGTTTTCCCCGGTCGAACGTTTCCTCCACCGCCGCTGGGGCACTAACCCATGATTCTGCGCCGATCCCATCCCGACGATAAATTAATCGTGGTCACACGTGAGATCACTGTGCAAAACGAGCTCGGCCTTCACGCCCGTCCAGCCGCGGAGTTCGTCCGCGTGGCAAATAGTTTTCGCGCCGAGATAACTTTGATTAAGGACGAGCAGCGGTTTTCCGCCGCCAGTCTCATTGATGTGCTACGCGCCAATCTCGATCGTGGTGCTACCGCCATGTTGGAAGCACGCGGAGCCGACGCAGAGGCGGCCATCACCCGCCTGGAAAAATTGCTCGTCGAATTTCGGAACCGGAAAGAGGATTAGAACTCGGCCGGCCGTTTCTGCGCCTTAACATCTGAATATCGCACATGCGCCACTGAAATGTTAACCCGGCGCTCCTGAGTTGGGTCGCGCCTTATTCTCGTTAGCGCAGGGGCCGCGCCACCAGAATCCCGGTGTCCGAACTGTAACGGTAAAGATAACTCGAGAGCCGTGTGTCGATCACTACCCGGCCATAATTACGCGGCGCCGAGGCATGCATAAAGTGGAGGGTGCCGTCGGACGTGCGCAACGCCACGCCCACGTGGGACGTCGAGCGCAGAGAAGTGTAGCGACCATCGCGCGAGACAATGCCGATAATGTCGCCACTGCGCAGTCGCGATTCGATTGCGGCCACGCGACTTTTGGGAATTTCGTAAAGCGGCCGCGAAGAAACCTGCGCTTCCATTTCCGCAAGAGGCCGAAGCAAGCCACGATTGTGCACGAGGTAGCGATAATGCCGCCAGCCGCTTGTCATTTCCCGGGCGGAATGCGGGACGCTCACACCACCAAGCGAGCGAGTCAGATCGGCAACAAGACCGCGCCGGTTATTGTCGTAAAGCCAATCTTCGAGGTAATGGAGGCGAGAGAGATATTCGCCGGTGCATTCGCCGTCGCGATAACGATCCATCTCGATGTAGTGCAATAGTTGCGCCGGTGTCCAATTTGTTTCCGGCTCATCCAGCATCCGCGCGAAGGCGAGAGCGGCCTCAAAAAAGGTCCAGCAATCGAGCCCCGTGAAATTGACCGAGGGAGACTCAACCCGGTTATCGATTTCCAGCGTGAAAAAACGATAAGGCGTTCCGACCATCGCCTGGCCCACCACCGCAGTCCGCTCCCCAATCGGCAACATCTTCCAGTTCTCGGCCTTCGCGCGCACGACGAGTTGCTCGAAGCGGTCCTGCCCTTTGAAGACCGTGCGCATCGGTAATGTGACGGCACCGCGGGTGGTTCCGATCAGGGCAACAGCCAGTATTGAAATCAAAATTCCCAAACGCATTTGAGCACTCTTTGACGGGATTAAATAGAGCGCAACCCGTACCAGAAATCTCACTTCGCAACCAGGGCTTAGCCTTCAAATTGCATAGTGCAAAACTTTGGGATCGAGAGGCCCCTTACTTTCGTTGGGGATGGTGCGTTCAGGTAATACCTGATGACGCCAATACTGCGCGCTCACACCTGTCATCCCGAGGCGTGTACGCCGAGGGACCCCACAATTGCAAATTGCGTCACGCAAAGGTTGGGTAATCAACCAACAATCGGGAGGTCCCTCACTTTCGTTCGGGATGACAACCCGCGGCGTCTGTTTGCTCCACTCAATCCGGCATCGCCAATGCCAGCTACAACCGCTCGCACATATTTGCAGATGCGCCCAGCCTGCCCGCGCCGTACATTTTGACTTGATGCACGATTTGTTCGCCAAAAGCGAGGCTGAAAACCTGGAGCGCGTCAGTGCCGCCGCTCCCCTCGCAGCGCGCATGCGTCCTCGTACCCTTGATGAATTTGTCGGACAGGAACATATTCTGGCGCCTGGGAAACTCTTGCGTCGCGCCATCGAAGCCGATCGGTTGCCTTCGCTGATAATTTCCGGCCCGCCTGGAAGTGGCAAAACTACGCTGGCGTATGTCACCGCTGAGATGACCCACTCCGAATTCATTCGGTTGAGTGGCGTGGAAAGTAATGTGGCGGAGATGCGCAAAGTGGTGGCGGCAGCGGCTAATCGGCTCCGAACTTCCGGCCGCAAAACCATCGTCTTCATCGACGAGATCCATCATTTCAATAAAGCGCAGCAGGATATTTTGCTGCCCGATGTCGAGAGCGGAAATCTGAGGCTAATCGGGGCTACCACTTACAATCCGTACTTTTACGTTAATAGCGCACTCGTCTCCCGCTCGCTCGTTTTCCGGCTCGAGCCGCTCACCGTCGACCAGCTCGAAATTTTGATCGACCGCGCGCTGGCGGATTCCGACCGCGGTCTCGGCAAATACAACGTCAAAATCGACGAGGACGCGCGTCGGCACCTGGCCAAGCTCAGTGATGGCGATGCGCGCAAGTGTTTAAACGCGCTCGAAGTGGGGGTGCTAACAACTCCGCCTGTCGCCTCGGCTGCCGGCCGCGGTAAACCTAAAAAGCGGGCCGGAGAGAACCAATCTCCCGTGGCCAGCGACCGCGGCTACAACCAACCGCTTATCCATTTCACCCTCCAGGTTGCTGAGGAGAGCATTCAAACCAAGGCGGTCGTTTATGACAAAAAAGGCGACGCGCATTACGACACGATCAGCGCATTCATTAAGAGCATGCGCGCTTCCGATGAAAAAAGTGCGATCTATTGGCTGGCGAAAATGTTGCACGCCGGCGAAGATTTTCGTTTCATCGCGCGCCGCATCGTAATTTTTGCAAGCGAAGATGTCGGGCTGGCTGATCCGGAGGCGCTGCCGCTCGCAATCGCCGCGCAACAAGCGGTGGAGTTTGTCGGAATGCCGGAAGCGCGCATTCCATTGGCCCATGCCACCGCTTATATGTGTCGGGCAAAGAAAAGTCGGGAAGCTTATGAATCGTTAGGCACCGCCACGGAGGAGATTGAATCCGAGCAGACGGAGCGCGTCCCGGAGCATTTGAAGAACAAGCATTTCCCGGTGAATCCGGAAGGGTAAGCCGGCGTTGGAACACAGACTTGCAGTCTGTGCGCCCAGCGGAGTTACACTCCGCTGAACTGGAGGCAACAGTGCAGCCTTCCGTTGAATCAGAGACAGCGGAGATAATGTCCGCTGGGGGCGCACAGGCCATCGGCCTGTGTTCCGTGCTCGCAGCGGGATCCCTCGAGTCCGAGCCGGACTGGCATTTCGCTCGGGATGACGGGATTTTAGCTTGTGAAAAAGGAGCAAGCTCTTGCCGCAAGACTGCATCCGCGCTTGCGAGATTGGTTTTTCGCAACTTTTCCGGGTTTCACTCACGCCCAATTGCTCTGCGTTCCCTCCGTTCTTAACCGTGAATCGATTCTGCTAACCTCGCCAACCGGAAGCGGGAAAACGCTGGCCGGGTTTCTTGGTGTTTTTGATTCGCTTCTCCGCGAACTTGAATCGAATGGACTGAAACCGGGCGTGCGCTGTATCTACATTTCGCCGCTCCGCGCCCTCGCCTACGACATCGAGAAAAATCTGAGGGGACCAATCACCGGGATGGGTCTGGAAAACGAATTGCGCATTCATTTGCGCACTGGCGATACCACGGCAAGCGAACGCACAAAATTTCGTAAGAAGCCGTCACATTTTCTCGTCACCACGCCCGAATCGCTGGCCATTCTGTTGGCTCAGCAAAGTTACGCGCAACATCTCGCCCACACCGAATTCGTGATCGTCGACGAACTGCATTCCTTCGCCGGCAACAAACGCGGCGCCGATCTCAGCATTTCGCTCGAGCGATTGCAAATGCTGCGCGGCAAAAACAATCTCTGCCGCGTCGGTCTTTCTGCCACCGCTGCACCACTCGATTTGCTGGCCCGATTTCTTGTTGGCAAAAACCGCCATTGCCGGGTCGCTGAAGCGCGCATCGAGAAGGAACAAATTGTGGACGTTTTTTCTCCAATTCGGCGCGACCCTTATCCACCGTCGGGTTACACCGGGGCTCGCCTCTACGCCGAATTGTCGCAACTGATTCGTTCGCGCCAGTCGGTCATAGTTTTTACCAATGTCCGTTCGGCCGCGGAACAAATCGGCTTGCGTTTGCGCGAGCAGCTCCCGGAATTGGCGGACGCGATCGAAATCCATCACGCTTCGCTCGATCGCAGTGTGCGACTTGAAGTCGAAGATCGTTTGAAGAACGGAGAACTGCGTGCGGTTGTTTGTTCAACCAGCCTCGAGCTCGGCATCGATATCGGTGCCGTCGATCTGGTCGTGATGGTGGCAACGCCCAAAGGTGTTTCGCGCGCGATCCAGCGCATCGGCCGCTCCGGGCATTCGTTAAACAAAAATAGTCACGGCATTCTGGTCGCAACCAATGTCAACGATCTGGTGGAGGCGACCGTTACCGCGAAGCTCGTCCGCGAGCGCGCACTCGATCCGATCAAAATCCTCGACAAGCCTTTTGATGTCGTCGCGCAACATATCGTTGGCATCGTCGCCCTGGCGCCAGCTTCAGCCGACTCGATTTACCAGCTGATCACACGGGCGCGTCCATTTCACGATCTTACGCGCAAAGAATTCGATCGCGTTTTGAATTATCTGGAGGGCGGCGGCGAAGCGCTAGCTCAGCAATACCGCGGCGTCTTCGGGAAGATTTCGGTTAGCGATGACGGCACGGTCTCACTGGCACATCCGCGAGTGGCGCGCGAATTTCTAGTCAACATTGGAACGATTGTCTCGGAGGGGTTCGTCGACGTGATGTTGAAGCGGCGGCGTCTCGGTTCCGTCGAAGAAGGATTTATCAAGGGATTGCAAATTGGCGATCTGTTCGTCCTCGGGGGCCGGGTAGTGCGATTGATCGATACCGGAGTGCAGGAAGCTTTCGTGGAGCGAGCGGATGGCCAATTGCCAACCATTCCTCGTTGGAACGCGGCTAAGATGCCGCTCACTTCTGGAGTCGCGCGGGCGGTGCGTCAGCTACGCGCCGATTTGGCGCAACAGCTGCGTCGCGAGACAAACGATTCACTTTGCGTCGATTGGCTGGTCGAGCATTACCAAATCTCGTTAGCAAACGCTCAGGCGATCGTCGAACAATTCCGCGCACAGCTGGCGGTCTCGGACGTGCCGACCGGCGATTCGATGTTGATCGAACTGTATCGCGATGACGATTTTTCTCATTACTTTTTCCACGCCCTCATCGGACGCAGCGCTAATGACGCGCTTTCGCGGATCGTAGCCTGGAGAATGAAGAACCGCAGCGGCGGCAACGCGCTCGTCACCATTGATGACTCCGGCTTTCTCCTTACCCTCCGGCGGTTTCAGGAACTTACGCTGGAAGATTGGCGGCTCTGTTTCGAGCGCGAAGGCGCGGAGGAGGATTTGCGATTGGCCCTGCGCGGATCGGAATTGGTAAAATGGCAGTTCCGTGGCGTCGCCCAAACTGGATTGATGGTGCCGCGGAACTACCCGGGTCATCAGCGTGCACGCAAACAGATGCATTGGAGTACGGAAACAATTTTTCGCGTGCTGGAGGCGCACGAGGCGGATCATCCCCTGCTCGAGGAGGCTTATCGGCAGGCGACGCAGATTTTTCTCGATGCGGAAGAAGCAAACGCGTTTCTCGATCGGGTCCAGCATTTCGACTGGCAATTGCGCGAACTGCCAGTGGTCTCGCCATTTTCTTTCCAGATTTATGCCAGCAAAATCAAAGAAACCATGATGCTGGAAGATCCGACCGTGGCAGTGGAGCGAATTTATCGTGAGTTGTATGCGCGCGTGCGGCAAATCGCGACCGCTAACGATAATCAAACAATTGCCACGATCCGATAGATGACGTTTAAGGACCACTTCTCCGCTCATGCGGCCGAGTATGCGAAGTTTCGCCCACATTATCCGGATGAACTGTTCGAACATCTGGCCTCCATTTCGCCGCGACACGAACTGGCGTGGGATTGTGCCACCGGCAACGGCCAGGCCGCCGTGGGGTTGGCCCGGCATTTCGAGAAGGTAATTGCGACCGACGCCAGTGCGCAGCAAATCGAAAGCGCGGAGCCAGATAAACGGATCAGCTACCGGGTCGCGCCGGCGGAAGCGAGTGGGATCGATTCAGCTTCAGTCGACCTGATTTTGGTGGCGCAAGCGCTGCATTGGTTCGATCTCGATCGGTTTTTCACGGAGGCAAAGCGACTATTAAAAGACGACGGCGTGCTGGCAATCTCGAGCTACAAGGTTTTGGAGATCACGCCGGAAATCGACGTGATCATTTGGAAATTTTATCGCGAAACGACCGGGCCTTTCTGGCCACCCGAGCGTGATTTAGTCGAGACTGACTACAAGGACATCCAACTTCCATTTCCGGAACTATCGCACCGCCAGTTTGAAATGAGAACGCGATGGAATTTGAACCAGCTACTGGGTTACCTGCGGACGTGGTCGGCCACGCAAAGGTTTATCGCTGCACGCGGCTTTGATCCGGTCGATTCACTCGCGGAAGAATTAGGAACGGTTTGGAACAATCCGGAAAAGGTGCGCGAAATAAAATGGCCATTGCATTTACGTGTTGGCGTTCGGCAAAGGTGCTGACCGGTTCACTGAAACGGCCGGCAATCGCGTGCCCTCATGCTCATGAATATGATTGTGAGCATGAACAAAAAGGAAAGAGGCGGGCCTTGCGACCCGCCCCTCCCCTGTCTTTGAGCAGCTTCTCCTTAGCTATTGCTCTGTGACACAACCCTCAGTTGCTCTTGTTTTGAGAGACAACTTCGTTCAACTTGAAGATCGGTAGGAACATCGCGATTACGATACCGCCCACGATTACGCCGAGGAAAACGATCAACATTGGCTCAATTAACGAGGTAAGCGCATCGAGCATTGCTTCGATTTCTTCGTCCCAGAAGTCCGCCATTTTTTCGAGCATGGTGTCGATCTTGCCGGTGGCTTCGCCAGCTGCGACCATGCGCAGGAGCATCGGCGGGAAAATGCTTTTGCGTGAAAGCGAGACGGAAAGGTTGTCGCCTTTTTCAACGTCGGCGCCAACTTCTTTGATGGCGGTCTCAACCACGTGATTACCGGAAGAGCCACCGACGATGTCGAGCACTTCCAAGATCGGAACGCCGCTGCGGATCAACTGGGCAAAGGTCCGCGCAAAACGAGACATGCAAATCTTATGAACGAGCGGACCGAAGACCGGCAGCTTGAGTTTCCAACGGTCCCACAGTTGTTTGCCGCGGGTCGAACGCAAAAACGCGCGAACGCCAAAGATAGCGCCTGCGATACCGGCCACGAGGAAGTACCACTCTCCGCGAACAAAATTGCTGACATCAATAAGAAATTGTGTGGGCGCGGGAAGTTTGGCTCCGAAATCAGCGAAAATTTCGCCGAAGATGGGGACAACGCGCACGATCAGGAAGGTGGTAATGGCGAATGCAATGCAGACCACGATGACGGGATAGGTCATCGCCGATTTGACTTTCTTGCGCAGACGCGCGCT
>Ga0207645_10002845_pt1 | contig 13417 bp, 12 predicted proteins | sample KBSM53metaG_FD_184331 | JGI IMG/M metagenome (GOLD analysis project Ga0207645, IMG submission 184331) | Miscanthus rhizosphere microbial communities from Kellogg Biological Station, Michigan, USA - KBS M5-3 metaG (SPAdes) (version 2) | ecosystem: Host-associated > Plants > Roots > Rhizosphere >...
CCGGGAGTCAACATCTTCGTCCGCGACCTGCTGACGGGGGCGACCGTCCTCGCCAGCGTCAACGAGGCCCCCTACGTCGGTCCCGCGTCCTTCCCGCACATCAGCGCCGACGGCCGCTATGTGGCCTACCAGCGCTCCACCTGCGTGTCCAACCCCTTCTGCCCGACGAGCGACGTCTTCGTCCGCGACCTCCAGGCTGGGACGACCACGCTGGTCAGCGCGGATCCGGGCGGCAACCCCGCGGGCGGCTTCGGTCCGGTGATCAGCGCCGACGGCCGCCACGTGGCGTTCCAGAGCATCAGCTCCACGATCGTCCCCGGGGACTCCAACGGCGCGGTGGACGTCTTCGTGCGGGACCTGGACGCGGGCGTGACCCGCCTGGCGAGCGTCAACGCCGCGGGGACCGGCAGCGGCAACGGCGCCTCCCGCAGCCCCGCCCTGAGCGCCGACGGCGGCGTCGTGGCCTTCGAGAGCGACGCCAGCGATCTGGTGGCTGGAGACGCCAATGGGGCCACGGACGTCTTCGTGCGGGACCTGATCGCGGGCGTGACCCGGCTGGCGAGCGTTAACGTCGCGGGCACCGGCAGCGGCAACGCCGCTTCCGTGATCCCCACCCTGAGCGCCGACGGCTCCCGGGTGGCCTTCACCAGCAACGCCAGCGATCTGGTGCCCGTGGACACCAACGGCTCGCCGGACGTCTTCGTGCGCGACCTCCCCGCCGGCCCCACCCGGCTGGTGTCGATCAACCGGGAGGGTACGGACAGCAGCAATTCCACCTCGGGGCGCTCCTACCTGACCCCCAGCGGACGCTTCGTCGCCTTCCAGAGCTCTTCAAACGACCTGGTCGTCGAGCCTTCCTTCGGGAACGAGAACGTCTATCTGCGCGACGTCGAAGCCGGCGTGACCCGGCTGGTCAGCGTCAACGCCGCGAGTGTCAGCGCGAGCCACAGTACTTCGGAGCTCTATCTCCCTCTCGACACCCTGGCGGGGTTCCAGGTGGCGAGCGACGACGGCCGGTACGTGGTCTTCACGAGCGACTCCCAGGACCTGGTGACCGGCGTGAGCTACCCCTGCGATGTCAGCCCATGCCGGCAGGTCTACCTGCGCGACGTCCAGGCGGGCGTCACTACGATCCTCAGCGCCTCGCCGGACGGCACCCAGGCGGGGGACCAGGGAGTTCCCGCCTTTCCCGGCGGAGGGCAGATCAGCGCCGACGGCCGCGTCGTCGTCTTCACCTCGAACGCCTCCAACCTGGCGCGCCAGCCCGACACCAACAACGCCACGGACGTCTTCTTCTCCGGCGCTCCCCAGGCCCCCGCCATCTCGGAGGTGCCCACCCTGGGCGGGAGCGGCGCCGTCCTGCTCGCCGTGCTGCTGGCGAGCCTGGGGTTGTGGGCTCTCCGGCGATGACCGCCTTCGCGATCTGCTTCGTATATCATCAAGCTTTCCCAGAGGAGAAGAGGATGAGAAACAGCCTGCGTCCCAGCACTTGGAAGCGTCTGACCGGCTGCCTGGCCCTGGCGGGTGCCGTTCTCACCGGCATGATCGTCCCGGCCGCCCCGGGCGGCGCGACCCCCGTGCCGCAGCAATGCGCTTCGAACCAGAGTGTCATCCGCGTCTACTACAGCGACTCGGCGCGCCTGCACGCGGTCTGTCAGGACATCGTTTCCCCCCAGGCCTGCCGGACGTATTACTGCGACGCGACTCCTTACTACAAGGACAGCTGCGGCAGCACCTGCAGCCTGCTCTGAGAGGGCGTCCGGGCAGTCATCCTTTGGGGCGTCGTAGGCGACACCGTCACTAGCCCGGCCTTTCAAGGCCGGGCAGGCCGTGCGCGGCGCCAAGCGGCGTCCGGCGGACTGGCTCGGAGCGCCCTCCAGACGGCGGACGTTGGTGCGAATGCGCTTGGCGAGGAAATCGAAGATTTCGTCCTTCAATTTGATCTGAAGTGAGCGTGCTTTCTTTCGCAGGATTGCGGTCCGCGTTTCGACATCGGGCGGTTGCAATTCGGCCGTCCTTTTGAGTTCACCGAATGCCGATTTCTGTTTTCCGATTACGCTTGCTCGCGCTGACGCGAGCTGATTTTATTTCGTTAGCCGAACGAATATTCGCACTTTCAATTCACAAAGGAGCGGGAACTTATGCATAAAATTCTGATCGCAGTCGCGCTCGCCGTGTTGGCAGCAGGACCGCTCGCTGCGTCCGAAAATGCCGACGTGGTGGCGGCGATTCAGGGAGTCGTCGACGCATTCAATAAAGGTGACTCGAAGGCCGTCGTGGCAGCGTCTACCGACGAAATGTGCATCATCGACGAATTTCCGCCCTACGAGTGGCACGGGGCGGGGACTTGCTCGAAATGGCTTGCGGACTACGACGCCGATTCGAAGAAGAATGGAATTACGGATGGAAAAGTTACTATCGGTAAGCCCCGGCACGTGAACGTTACCGGGGATCGAGCTTATGTTGTCGTTCCGACCGACTACACCTTCAAGCAGAACGGGAAATCGATGAGGGAGATTGCTTCGACGTGGACTTTTGCGCTGCAAAAGATCGACGGAAACTGGAAAGTCACCGGCTGGGCTTGGGCGAAGCATTAGGTTGGCCGAGCACAATCCCGCGCTTCGCGCAGCGAAGCGGCTACAATCAAGGAGCTACAATGTATGATTGTTGGTGCGCATTCGATCATCTACAGCACAGACGCCGAGGCTGACCGGATCTTCTTCCGGGATGTGCTCAAATTAACCAACGTTGATGTTGGTCATGGCTGGTTGATCTTTGGCTTGCCGCCGGCGGAGGTGGCAGTCCATCCATCGGAAAAGAACGACGTGCACGAGTTCTATTTGATGGTCGACGATATCGAAGGATTCGTTGGTGAAATGAAGAAACACCAGGTTCCTTGCGAGCCCGTGCAGGACCAGGGGTATGGCCTTCTAACGCAGTTGACGCTTCCGGGTGGTGGTAAGCTAGGTGTTTATCAACCTCGGCACGCGCGGCCTGCGGCGATGTAGCATCCGCCGTCCCAGCGGACAAAGAACGGCGAAGGTTGCTCAGCGGAAGATGGAGGGACGATGCGCCTCAGGCGGATGTTCGTCCGTTTATCTGGGGAGCGCGAGCATTCTGCTCGCTTGAGCCGGCATGTTACCGGCGACTATCTCGGCGCAAGGCAGCAGTGCGTTTGAGGCCTCTCGCGAAAGCCCCGCGTGGAGAAGCTGTCCGGAAAATTCCGGACAGGGCAGGCAGAATGCCCGCTCTCCCGTTATGAAGAACGGCGTCCCTTGTTCGCTAGGCGCCAATCCTGCGCCTCATTGCTAGCGAGGCGGCGGTAGCCGCAGAACCGGCGCCGCATCCATTAGCGCCAGGATTCGTTGCTTTTTTGCACCGTAGTCGAGCGCGCGAAATGTCCGAATCTCTTCAACCCGGCGCAGACCGTTGAGGGTATCCAGGAAATAAGTGTAATTTGCGGCCAGCTCGGTCGTTTCCAAGTAGCGGCCGCGCAGATTCGGATCCTGAAACGCGCTCGGAGTTTGTGCCTCGAAAAGGTGAAAGCGCAGCCAACGACGATCGGTTCGTGAGACTCGCTGCGTCTTGCGAAAGAAGGCGACGAACAATAGCAGGACGAGATACGTGTCGACCCGAGCCTGAAGCTCGAGATCGCGCGCGAAATTCTCCGAAGTGATCCGGCGTTCGCCCTCACGAAACTGGAGCGCTGCGTGCAGGGCGTGATTAATCTCCTCCACAAACATGATCAGGGAACGAATGTTCTGATTGCTGAGACCGGCGCGCGGATCGTGGTCTTCCAGCTGTTTGATCAGCCAGCGCGAATAATAAATGCCGACGTAAAGTTGATCGTCTGCCGTGCGCAAAAAAGTGCGCGCCAGCTCACTCAATTCGGCGGCGGAAGCCCCGGCTAGTTTTGAGAGCTGCCGACAGCGCCTCTGGTCGATCAGGCAATCTTCGAGATTGATCCCAACCTGAGCATAGGTCCTCTCGAAGAGCCGTTGGATCTGACTGAAGAGTGTTTCGTTCACAACAAGAGCGAGCCGCTATGGTCGTCGTCGAGATTGATCAGCTCGTCCGACAGGCGATTAAGCGCGAGCCGGACGTCGTGGAAACGGTCGGCCAGTTTCTCGTAAACGTCGTTTAACTCACAGCGCCGGGCTGTCGAATGGGACGCAAGCAGTTGAAAATTCGTGCGTCCGATTTTCTCATAGAACTCGAGGTCAGGCGCTCCGCGCCGGCTCCGGCGCTCGGCGTTCTCGTGGAATATTCCACTGATGAAGAGCGAATAGTTGCCGACGTGCGCGCGCAGCAAAAAACTTTCCTCAGCGCTGGCTCGAGTCAGCGCGATCAACATGTCGGATATGTATTGCCGGCCCGATTCTTCCTCGGTGTGCGGCGCGCGGAGGCCATTGGCGCGCGAGAAGGTCTCGAGGAGCGATCCGATGTAATCAGAAAGTTTGCGATCGGTGATTTCAGCTCGCTGGAGGACATGTCGGGCGAGCACGTAAAAGTAGAAAGAAGAGGAAATCGAAAGATGTCCTGTCTGAGAAAGGATGGCATCCACGAGGCGCGGATGATCGAGGACCGTGTCGCGGGTTTCGATATCGCTCAGCAGGTCGACCAGCGAAACATGATCGTTAGGCGAACGGGCGAGGGTGCGAACGATAAACTGAAAATCCGCTGCCGTGAACCGCGCCCGACAATTAGCCTGGATCATCGGGGACTTATCATAAGCTTTATACGTGCCAGAAGGCAAGAGTCATGGAGGGAAAACGCCTTCATTCACTGGGCCGCGGCGTCATGTGGTGATATACGTGAATCACGTATATCATTCCAATCAGCCGGCCTAGTCAGGTTGATAGATTCGATCGCTTGCCACCGCGGCAGTTGCAGGGATCATAATCGGAGCGTGTTATGTCTGAGAAACCTTTCGGAGCAGAGGGCAAAGCGGGGTTCACCCGTCGAACCTTTTTGGGGACAGCCTTGGCCAGTGGAGCAGCGGTAATGGCGGGAGGAGCGGGCGCTGTTTTCGGGGATACCTCACCGACACCGACTTCGGCGGCGAGCGATTCCATTTGGAAATTGGGCGGCGATCTTCCGGTGAATCGCCTCGGTTTCGGAGCCATGCGGATCACCGGTGAAGGAATTTGGGGTTGGCCCGCCGATCGCGCGAATGCGCTCAAGGTCTTGCGCCGGGCCGTTGAGCTCGGGGTAAACTTGATCGACACCGCTGATGCCTATGGACCGGAAACGAGCGAACTGCTCATTGCCGAAGCGCTCCATCCTTATCCGCAAGGGCTGGTCATCGCGACGAAGGGTGGCCTCACTCGACCGGGCCCAGGTCAATGGGCGCCGAATGGTCGTCCGGAATATCTGAAGCAATGCGTGGATAAAAGCCTGCAGCGTTTGAAGGTGAGCCGGATCGACTTGTATCAATTGCATCGCATCGATCCGAAAGTGCCTGCAGAGGATTCGTTAGGGGCGCTGAAGGAAATGCAGGACGCAGGCAAGATTCGTCATGTTGGGCTATCCGAGGTATCGCCCCAACAAATCCAGAAGGCGCGCGAGATTTTGCCGATCGTGACTGTGCAGAACCAGTATAACGTTGCTGACCGCGACTGGGAAAATACCCTGACCTACTGCGAAAAGGAGAAGCTTGGCTTTATGCCATGGTCGCCGATCGGGGGAAACCGGGGCTTGAAAAATTCCAGCGCGCTCGAAGCGACGGCGAAAGCGCACAATACCAGTACGATTCAGATCGCTCTTGCCTGGCTTCTGCAACGTTCGCCCGTGATGCTTCCAATTCCCGGCACTTCCTCCCTCGCGCACTTGGAAGAAAATGTTAAGGCTGCTTCGCTGAAATTAACGTCAGCCGAATTTCAGGCGCTTGATGCGATCGCACGCCCGCGCTAACGCGAACCGGTTTGATTGATCGCGTCGCTCCGCCTCCGTCGGCGATATCTCACGCCTCGGCCTAACGAATAAAGCTCTGGCGAATTGTTCCGCCGGTTACTCGCCGCTCGGGGGTTTTCCGCCAGCGCCCATCGGATCCTTGTCTGGCGGTAAATCGCGAAGCTTCGATTGGGGTGTTTCCACTGTCGTGTCCCGCGAGCCCTGATTGCTGTTATCGCCCTTCTCGTCGTTGATTTCCGAGTCCATGCTCGCAATTTCACGCGCCCGGATCTGTTCGTCAAAGTCTGGCTTCAATCGGGAGAGGGAATCATCGGTGCCCTTGTGCGCATCATGAGCAAGCCTCGGCCGAGGACGGCCCCGAGCACCAGGGTCGCGCCGACGATTGCCCAGCGACCGGGCCGTTCGCCGAGCGCGATCATCACCCAAAGAGGATTCAAGATCGGCTCGAGGAGCGGAATCAGGGTCGCTTCGAGCGCGGTCACATGTTTGATCGCGGCGCCGTAGAGCACATACGGCAGCCCGAGTTGCACGGTGCCGAGCAAAAGCAGGCACCAGAGACCATTCTTGCCTAACGACGGAGCGCCGAGCATGGATGGCAAACCCGCCAGCGCAACGATGAGATTACCGAGAAGGATGCTGGTTACCGGTGAGCCTGCTTTTTCCTTGCGCAGAAAAAGCGCGACGGAGGCAAAGGCCAGCCCGCTCCCGAGCGCGATGATATTTCCCCACCAGCCCGAAACAGTCAGGCGATCGAAGAAGAAGAGCACAATCCCGATCAGTGCTACTGCGATCGCGAGCCAATCGATTCGCGAAGCGCGCTCATTCAGATACCAGCGTCCGATGAGCGCGACGTAGATCGGCGCCGTGTATTGCAGGAAAATCGCATTCGCGGCCGTCGTCATTCGCGTTGCGAAAACAAACAAAATCACTGTGGCGGCGTAGCCGAGCGCGCCGCCGATCTGCGCGCGAGAAAACGTTAAGCGCGGGCGGCCGATGCAGAGAAGGATTACCGGGACGGCAATCGCGCTCCGGCCGCCGGCGATGGCCATGGGCGGCCAATCAATCGACTTGATGAGCGCGCCGCCGAGACTCCAACAAAGGGCCGTGATCAGCAGCAGCAAAGGTGGCAGGAAACGGCGTGGCATTGTCCGGACCTTCTACAATTGGCGTGTGGTCATGCAAGCTTTCGCGCCGTTGACCAGTCTGTCGTCCGTTGGCCCGTTGTCACCGATTGAGTTAGCTTAAACCTTTCATGAAATTTCTGGTCACAAACGACGACGGGATCGACGCGCCCGGCCTTGCGGCCCTCGTTAACGTTGCGCGCACTCTTGGGGAACCGACGGTGGTGGCGCCGGCCGGCCCGCAATCAGGCGTGAGTCACGCCGTCACCTGGCGCGAAGGGGTTCGAATCGAGCCGCGGGATGAGGGGCGATTCGCCATCCATGGGACGCCGGCTGACTGCACCCGGCTCGGACTTCTCCATCTTGTGCCCGAGGCGAAATGGATCCTGAGCGGGATGAATCACGGCGCGAACCTGGGCGCGGACGTTTATTATTCGGGAACGGTCGCGGCGGTGCGAGAAGCGTTGCTCCACGGCTGGCCGGGGATCGCTGTTTCGCACTATCGCAAGAGCGGGGTTGAGTACGATTGGAAGCGCGCGGAACGATGGGCCGCCCCCGTCCTCGCCGACCTCTTGGCGAGACCGTACGAGCAGGGAACCTTTTACAATATCAACCTGCCGATGCTGCCACCGGAAGCGCCCGATCCGATTGTTACCTGGTGTCCGCTCGATCCGAAACCGCTTCCGCTGAACTATCGGCACGAAGCTGAGAGCGGACTTTATTACGCCGGTGATTACAATCTGCGTCATCGCACGCCCGGCGCAGACGTCGATGTTTGCTTCGGCGGCAACATCGCAGTCACGGCCGTCAGAATGTTGTAGCGCACTCGTGGCCTAACGAACCAAGGTGGGAGCCGCCTTTGTGCGGCGATTGGCAGCGATCAAACGTGCTCGGACTTGGTGCGACGCACGGCCAGCGAAATAGGCAGCCCGATACAAAACATGTGGACGAGGAGTCCGGTCACGAGAACGAGCAGAGGGAAGGTTACCTTTCGCGGATAAGCGGAGAGCGGCAAGACCACGAGGTTCATCACCGCGTAGATAAGAAAACCGTAAAACACTCCAGCAATCACCGCATGACGGGTGAGAGCCGGAATTACTCTGCTGGCGAGATAGAAAATCGCGGCCCACGAAAACGCGATGAAGAAATGGAGAGCGAGGCCGAGTATCGCGATTGGCACCCCTCCCTCGAAAGCCGGCTTTCCGAGCAAACCGCTCGCGACCGACTGGAGAATGCGCATGGGCGGCACTCCGTGCATGGCTGAGAACCCGATTGCGTAAGTGATGTCGAGCGCGCCGGCAATGGTGCCTCCGATGAGGATCGCAGAAAAAGGTGAGAGTCGGCGCATCGAAGGTCAGTCGCCACGCTCAAATCGAGCGTGGACGACGCGAACCTTCGACCCAACCTAACGGAGCGCAACTCCAGGATGATTCGCTCCGTGGAATTTACCAGGACAAGCCTAGTTCGTTAGGGAGCAGTCATCTGCTCCATGGCCTTTTGCATCTCGTCCGGGCTAACGTCGCGAACATGAGTTCCGATTGACCACTGGTGGCCGAACGGATCTTCGACCTTTCCGTAGCGATCGCCCCAGAACATGTCGTCCAGCGGCATCGTGACCTTTGCTCCCGCGGCTACCGCCTGCGCGAAGAATTTGTCCGCATCCTCCACGTAGAGATGGATGGTAACCGGCGAGCCTTTGAGTGATTTCGGACCGAGCGATCCCCACTCCGGCATCTCGTCGTTGAGCATGATGACTGAATCTCCAATGCGGATGCTGGCGTGCATCACTTTCCCATCGGAGCCCGGTATTCGAGACAGTTCGACGGCGCCGAACGCCTTTTTGTAAAAGGCAATTGCTTCCGCGGCACCGGCGCAAATCAGGTGCGGCGTTACGGTGCGCATTCCCGGAGGAATCGGGTTGACGGCGGATTTCGATTTGGTCTCTACATTTGTCGTTGTTGTCATTTTTCTCCCTTTTTCGAATTTCGTTTCAGTTTCTTCAAAGATGCAACGAACGGGGAAGCTGTCGTGGGACAGATTCGGCGCGAATTCTGAAAAAATGTTGGTGATGAAAATGAGGTCTCAATCTCTTCGTGACGTGACCCGGTTCCTAATCTTTCTTGGCCTGAGTCGCGGGCCGTCGTTAGTTGCGAACAGGCTCGATTGGCACGTTGTTGCGCGTCACATGAAAATTCAGCGACGTTGGTTGATAGGAACGGGAATGCTCGGATTACTGACGATGAATGCGAGCGCGGCGGAACCGACAAAGGCACCGGCTGCGGAAAAGAAGCCGGTCTCCAACGAATATCACGGCGTCAAAGTCGAAGACAATTATCAGTGGCTGGAGGACGATAACAATTCGGCCGTCAAGGCGTGGTCCGATGCAGAAAACAAGCAGACTCGCGCCTATCTCGACGCATTGCCGAGTCGGAGCGCGATTGAGACGCAACTCACGCAGTGGTACGCGAAGACATCGCCAAACTATTCCGCGCTCGTGGCGCGACCCGGCCGGTTGTTTGCGATCAAGTTCCAGCCGCCCAAGCAGCAGCCGATGCTGGTCACGCTGACTTCGGTGAACGATTTGAAATCGGAAAAGGTGCTGATCGATCCCAATCAGATCGACAGCAAGGGAACCACGGCAATTGATTGGTACGAGCCGTCGCTCGATGGCAGCAAAGTCGCCGTCTCACTTTCAGCGAAAGGAAGTGAAGACGGAACGTTGCATTTCTATGACGGCGCAACGGGCAAGGAACTCGGCGATACGATCGCCCATGTGCAGTATCCGACCGCCGGAGGAAGCGCTGCCTGGAACGCGACAGGCGATGGCGTTTATTACACCCGTTTCCCGCGGAAAGGCGAGCGGCCTGAGGAGGATCTGAATTTCTATCAGCAGGTTTATTTCCACAAACTCGGCACGCTCGATAGCCAGGACACTTATTCGATTGGCAAAGAATTCCCCCGGATCGCCGAGATCAAGCTCGAGTCTTCGGAGGACGGCAAGTATGTTCTGGCTACGGTGGCGAATGGCGACGGCGGAGAGTTCGCTCACTATGTGCTTGGTTCGGAAGGCGGATGGAAGCAGGTCACCCAGTTCAGCGACGAGGTAAAGCTGGCCCGACTCGGTCGCGACAACGCGCTTTACCTGCTTTCGCGCGCGGGCGCGCCACGTGGAAAAATTTTGCGTTTACCTTTGGAAACGCCCGAATTGGCAAAGGCTATCGAAATCGTTCCGGCCAGTGACGCCGTGATCCAACAAGTCGAGCCGGCGGCTAACGCGCTCTATGTCGTGGATTTGTTAGGCGGGCCTTCCCAAGTGCGACGCTTCGGTCTGGACGGCAAGGATGCGACGACAATTCCAGTGCCGACGATTTCCGCTGTGAACGAAATCCTGGCGCTCGACAATGGCGCTCTTCTCTATCGCGACGTGAGTTATACCGAGCCGGCGGCCTGGTTCGAAGTGGCGCCTGGTCAACTGCAATCGACCAAGACAGCTCTGGCCAGCACCTCACCGGTCTCTTTTTCGGATATCGAGGTGACACGCGAATTCGCGCCTTCGACGAACGGCGCAAAGGTGCCGCTCAACATTATTCGGCGGAAGGGAACCAAGCTCGACGGCACCAATCCAACCCTGCTCTATGGCTACGGTGGCTACGGCCTCAGCATGTCGCCGACGTTCGACTTTACTCGGCGGCTTTGGTTTGATCGCGGCGGGGTTTATGTCGTCGCCAATATCCGCGGCGGTGGCGAGTTCGGTGAAGAATGGCACAAGGCCGGCAACCTAACGAACAAACAAAACGTCTTTGATGATTTCGCGGCGGCGGCGAAATACTTGATCGACCAAAAATACACAAGCTCCGACAAACTCGCCATGCTCGGCGGCAGCAATGGTGGACTGCTCATGGGCGCGTTGCTCACTCAGCATCCCGACCTGATGCGGGCGGTCGTTTCTGCGGTCGGGATTTATGACATGCTGCGGGTCGAGCTGGCGCCTAACGGAGCGTTCAACGTGACGGAATTCGGTACGGTTAAAAATGAGGATCAGTTCAAGGCGCTCTACGCTTACTCGCCTTATCATCATGTGAACGACGGAACGAAGTATCCGGCGATCCTGATGATGACTGGCGCGAACGATGGCCGGGTTGCGCCTTATCATTCGCGCAAGATGACAGCGCGTCTCCAGGAAGCGAACAAGTCGGATCATCCGATCTTGTTGCGGACTTCGACCAGCTCCGGCCATGGGATCGGGACCGCTTTGAGCGAGCGAATCAAGCAAACAGCTGACATAAACAGTTTTCTGTTTGACCAGCTCGGAATGAAGCCGGTGAAGTAGCTGTAGCTGTCGCCCTGTGGGCGACGTGAGGATTGATTGTGCCGGCAGAGCGTGTTTTCGCGCTTCGCACAGCGAAGCGGCTATAAGAAAAACGCCGTTTGCCTAGGCCGCGACTCCATTTAACACTGTTCGTCACTCATGGCTGCTAAACCACGCGTCTTCGTTACTCGCCGGATCCCCGAAATTGGTCTGAACGCTATTGCGACTACTTGCGAAATGGAGGTCTGGCCCGATCAGCTTCCACCCAGTTACGACACGATTCGAAAAAAGATCGCGGACTGCGCCGGCCTGGTTTCTTTGCTGACGGACAAGATCGATGGTCCGTTGCTCGATGCGGCGCCGAAGCTAAAAGTCGTCAGTAATTTCGCGGTCGGTTTCAACAATGTCGATATCCCAGCGGCGACGGAGCGCGGAGTCGCGGTTGGCAACACGCCTGGAGTTCTGACTGACGCGACCGCCGATATGGCAATGGTCCTATTGCTAGCCGCGTCGCGCCGGCTGGTCGAAAGCGTCGATGATGCGAAGGAAGGCCGCTGGAAAACGTGGGAACCGGTCGGCTGGCTTGGACAAGATCTGGCCGGCCGAACGATCGGGATTGTCGGCATGGGCCGGATTGGTTTCGCGGTCGCAAAGCGTTGTCGGTTCGGCTGGAACATGAACGTGCTTTACAGCGACGTTTATCAAAGCCAACCGGCCGAGACCGAATTGGGCGCGAAGAAAGTCGATTTGAAAACGCTGCTTAAAGAGAGCGATTTCGTTTCAATTCACACGGATCTCAACGCGGAAACGAAAGGCATGTTCAACACCGATCTCTTCAGGCAAATGAAGAAGACTGCAATCTTCATCAACACCGCGCGCGGGCCGCTGGTTGATCAAAAGGCATTGGCCACTGCTTTGCGCGACGGCACGATTTTCGCGGCCGGCCTGGACGTTACCGATCCGGAACCATTGCCGGCCGATCACGAGCTCTATCAATTACCGAACTGTGTGATCGCGCCGCACATCGCAAGCGCGACGGTGCATACCCGCAACGAAATGGCGCGAATTTGCGCGGAGAATCTCATCGCAGGTGTGACTGGGGGGAAACTCACTGCGCTCGTCAACCCGGATGTGGAAGGCAAGCGGCGACGTTGAGTCAGTCAGAGTTCGCCACGAAAAACGTGTAACCATGAGGCGCCCGCAGCGCTCTTGGTCAATATGGTTAGATCCTCAACCTTCATCGCGCTCTGGCTGCCATTTGCATTTGCGGTCGGCGGAGAGGAAAACGCGGCGACGAAGTACGATCCGATGGAGACGAACGCAAATTTTCGAGTCCCGCTCCTAGAGCTGACAGTTCATGATGGAAAGCGGAATCGCGACATTCCGGTGCGCGTTTACCTTCCTGAATCCAATCAGCCGGCGCCAGTGGTGTTGTTTAGCCATGGTCTCGGAGGTTCGCGCAGCGGCAACGAATTTCTTGGCCAGCACTGGGCCCGGCGCGGTTACGTCGGAGTCTTTATCCAACATCCCGGGAGCGATACTTCGGTGTGGAAAGATAAGCCGCCGGAAGATCGGTTGAGCGCGATGAGAGAGGCGGCGTCGCTGGAGAATTTTGAGCTGCGCGCCGCGGATGTGCCGGCGGTGCTTGACCAGTTGGAAGCATGGAACGCGAACAGTCAATCGCTGACGGGTCGCATGGATCTGAAAAAGATCGGAATGTCGGGCCACTCTTTCGGTGCGATTACCACGCAGGCAGTCAGCGGCGAAAACTTTCCGATTATTGGGAAGAAACTAACTGATCCGCGCATCAAGGCGGCGATTGCGTTCAGCCCGAGCGCCCCGTCACGTTCGAGCGCGGAGACTGCATTCGCCGAGGTGAAAATTCCGTGGTTACTCATGACCGGCACAAAGGACATTGCGTCCGTCGGCCACGCGGATTTGAAGTCGCGCCTCGCGGTCTATCCGGCATTGCACGGCGCACCCAAATACGAAGTGGTGCTGAACAATGCCGAGCATTCTGCGTTTACCGATCGCGCCCTGCCGGGCGACGAGCAGCCGCGCAACCCGAATCATC
>Ga0207645_10002852_pt1 | contig 13403 bp, 17 predicted proteins | sample KBSM53metaG_FD_184331 | JGI IMG/M metagenome (GOLD analysis project Ga0207645, IMG submission 184331) | Miscanthus rhizosphere microbial communities from Kellogg Biological Station, Michigan, USA - KBS M5-3 metaG (SPAdes) (version 2) | ecosystem: Host-associated > Plants > Roots > Rhizosphere >...
ATGCCATAATGGATCTTCAAAAATATCATCTAGGGTTGCGATAATCGGTTCAGTAACATTTGAGGTAACGCTTATTTCGGAATAATGAGCCGCACGCCAGGCAGCAATTTTCTCCTGTAGCGTACCGGTATCGTCGTGGGTGTTTTCAAAACTCACTGTTATGCGACCTACTAGTTTCGCATTATACGCCTTATAATCAAATTTTTGGATGTGATTATGACACCGTTTTGAGTAGTTCCTCGTCGCTTGGTGGTTTTAAGAGCCGCTTACTCTTGATCTCGTAACGAAGGCCGGTAAGTGGCGACTCGATGTAATCGTCATTAAGCAAGTTCACAAATTTTGTCAGGTCCCCGTCGTCCATAATGATAATGGCGCCATTGTCATCGAGCATCAGGTCGAGACCCAACTCTTCGGCATGATCGACAAGATCGTCTTGCTTAACCAGCGTCGGCTCGATTTTCTGCAGTTTTTTAATGGTCGCACGCTTGCCCTTTACGAGTGATTGCATACTGAGGCCTTCGGCAAAGCTCAGCTTGAAGTTCTCTTCGATCTCACGCACTTTCTTTTCGGCGATGCTCGCCTCTTTTGCATCGTAGCCAAACAGCGCCTTGAGCTTGCCTTGATTAAAGACGAACAAATCCTGATCAACAACAAGCAAGTGGTTTTCGGCCGGAATACGCAGCGCGGCGTCGGCATCGAAGGCGACGAACTTATTATCACGGATCATCCATCCGGTCTTGCCCTTCATAACTTGCGATTGTGGCAAAGCTTTTACCACATAAAATGGTCGCTTGATATCACGGTGTTTTACGCGTGCCACGACACCTTTGATACGTTTGATGTCGTGTTCTTCTTCGTTGAAAAGCTCGATTTCGTGCTCTTGGGTTTTGAGCCAGTTCAAAACCTCAACCAATTTATCGACATTTTTCAGCCGGGTCCGTTGCAGCACGTGCTCCTCGGCCTCCGCCTCTTCGAATCCACGAACGATCAGCCCCATGTCCGCACCCTCAAGCACGTATTCCAAAATTTCGTCAATAAAGAGCGGTTCCATCTGTTTATTGAGGTCACCTGCCCGGTTCGTGCGGTACAAAATATAGTTTTTATTGAACAAAAAAAGTTCTATCGAAAGCTCATCTTTGTACTGCACCAGGTTGTTCGCCCAGGCGAAAATATCAGTCTCGGTGTAACTGTCTTCGGGCCCTGGCACTGGTTGGAGGACGTCCGGCGCCGCAGCGGTCGCTTCTTTTGCTGCTACGCTTGGCTGCTCTTGTACGTCAGCTACAGGCGCATGTTGCGCTGTTGCATCTTGCTGCACTTCAGGCTTGCTTGCCTGCTCATCGTTATTTTCAGCTCCAGCATCAGCCGGTTTTGTACCCTCTTTTTCGTCCATATTTACTAACTTTCGTCTCCACCTTCATGATAAGAGGTGGTTCGTTTTAATAATCTCTTGCTATTCTATCGAAAAAACGCGCCGAATGCTGCTGTAAAATTAGCTTTCCTGCCGGCGGTCATTTTGCTGCGGGTTTTTGCCGCGCCCGCGGCGGTCGTGATATGCCAACTGCCTTCGGAATTGATCGAGCTTCACGATATATTTTTCGTACACATTGTAGAGGCTCGAATAATGGTTACTGGGCGCCAACAGATGCAACAAGCGATGTTTCTGCTCCAAATACTCCACAAGACAGTAAAAGTCGCCATCGCCCGAAACGATAATCGCTTTGTCGTAATTGCTCATTTCTTTCATTGCCCACAGCACTAGCTCTGCGTCGATGTTCCCTTTTACCGGCTTTTTCTCTTCCGGTTCGCCCGGGCGGTTCGTAGCATATTCAAGCTCATTATTTGTTGTTTCGATGAGCTCTGGCCGCGGGCGCGTCATGTCAAACGTCGGTTTGAGCACCACTGCAAAACCGGCGTCATGCATTTGCTCGTACAGTGACTCGAATTCCGGAATATACCCGATGAACATATACGCCTTAGTCACGCCATATTGATCGGCCAAAAAGCGGCGAAACTTGCGCCAATCCATTTTCCAGCCGGATTTCTGCACAGCCAAGTTCAAATTTTGGCTGTCGATAAACGCATACACACGTGGTTTTTCGGTTGTCTTGTCGATCGGTTTTTCGGGCTGCATGCCTTTATAATACACTAGCTTGCTAGATTTGCCGGCTATCATCGTATGCCCGATAAAAGCTTGGCCGCCTACAGTTCGCGAAGTTCGGGCGGCAGTCCCGGCTTCACATACTTCGATCGTGCAAGAATAACGCTCGTTTGTGCAAAATTCACCAGGACCAAATATATAGGATACGCAACCGCAGTAATTTGCCAACTATGCACAATAAGCAACGTGCAGAGGCCACCCGCCGCAGACAAAGCGAAAGTAATTGCAGTCTCCTCATATGGTTTGTGCCATGCATGCTTAAATGTAGGCAGTGCACCGATCAAATCAATACTCACCGCAGCGATGACCGCAATGGCTGGCGAGTTAAAAATAAGCCAGAGTGCGATTCCGATCAAAGCTGCAATTTGACACACGACATCAAAGCGCTCTACGTGTTTATCCCCATGTTTAAGGCCGAGTATCACTACCGACAATGTTTCTAGCGTTGCAAAGACCATTAAAATACCGGTGGCATATTGGCGGTCAGAAAATGAGGCAACACATGCGATGCCAGTCAGCAGTGACCAGGTGAGCCACGATACAATACGAGGCTTCGTTTTGCCTCTTACTATTTGAATGATATAAGGTATAGCACCGCCGAGGGTGAAGGCTCCACTGAGAACGATTAAAAGTGTACGCATACCTACCGCTTAAGGAATTTCTTCCGCGCTTCGTTAGCCCAGTGGTCGGCGAGTTCATTGCCTTCGTCGTTGTTGTGCCCGCGAACCCAAATCAGTTTTGCGGACGAATTACGATACAGGGGGCAAACCTGCCGCACGATGTCGAGATTTTTAATTTCCCCGCCCTTCTTTTTCCAGCCGTTTTTTTCCCAGGTGAGCGACCATTTGGTGATGACGTTGATCCAGAACTCACTGTCGGTATGAATCTCACAAGGCTCACCGGCCGCATCTTTGAGCGCCGCGATGATGGCAAAGCCTTCCATACGGATGTTCGTGGTTTCCTGCCCACCCGGTTCCGTGCCCAGAAAAACCGGCTTGCCTTCACTTACCACGGCAAAGCCACCGGGGCCTGGATTAGGGCTGGCACTGCCATCGGTATAATATACGATCATCACTCCTCATTTCTGCCGGCACACCCGGTGTTGTCGCTAATACTACCGCCAATCATACCATGACTTTGCACTTGATTGTTCATGAATTTGAGCACCCTGTAGTACACTGGTACTATGCATGCAAAAGACAACACACCCTTGCTCCAAGGGACAAAATTACGAAACTTCACTCCAACTAACGGCGTTCCTGAACTGCAGATCGTCGATCTCCAGCCCGGTGCCGGCGATATAGTCCCGCAAGGCGCCACCATTAATGCGCACTACACGGGTGCGCTTGCCAAATCAGGAATTATTTTTCAAAGTTCACACGATTTTGGCGAGCCTATCACTTTTGGGCTCAACCAAGTTATTTCCGGCTGGACGCAAGGCGTGCCCGGCATGCGCGTCGGTGGTATCCGTAGGCTTATCATCCCGGCAGCATTGGCATATGGCGCGCAGTCACCTTCACCAAACATTCCACCTAATTCCGATCTGGTGTTCGACATCGAGCTTGTGGAAATCAAATAGTTTTTAGCGCTTAGCGAAAAATTACAAAGGTCAGCGCTAGGGCGGCGGCAAACGAGACAATGCTCTCGATTAACTTCATAGTTTTATCATGCGTCTTGACGCCGTGAGCGCAAGGCTTGAAGCTTCCTCCGCTCCCAAACAATGATACCAAGATGAAAACGGCCTACTGCTCCTCGAACGCGTCACGCCGGCAGCACCGAGTGATTCCATTCGCTTTGAAATGCAAACACAAGGCATACCGGAAAACTTCGGCGCATTAGTCACCCTGTATCCGCACGTTACGGTCAGTGGCGTCCTTGAACCGTAGCTTTCCTGCTACTACAACTAGGGGCGCATCAAACCGATGATAAGCGCCATAACTTCCACGGTTACTAATTCGTGCGCAGCATTCAGCAGAGTGAGTTTTTTGCGTCGTGTGTCAAACGTGTCATGCACGTAAAAACGTGCCGCCGTAAAGCCCAGCCACAACCAAAATGCCGTCGTAAGCGCATCCTGCAAAAAGCTGTTGTCAAAGAATTTGTTCGCAAGGAATGTAACGTGCGCCAAAATATAGGCGGTGAGTAACGACGACACCAACACCGAACCATACATAAACGTATTTTGACCGGCGGTCATTTTACGGCCAGGTTTTACTCCGCTAAGGCGCATCCAGGCTTTGCCAAAAACCGACGGCGTATACCAGATCGCGCCCACCACCATACTTGATAATCCTGCCAGCAAAACCGCCCAGAAGTTAACATCGACACTCATATCAATCCCCCGTTTATATTCGGAAGTATGCACCCAAGTGCGTCGATTTGTCTACAACAAACTTTAGCGCAATGTGATGAAATACTGGCGTTCTTCGGGCGACATGTGCTCAATCGCATAACGCAATGCTGTACGCGGGATTTCCTGTATATGAACACTCAAAAACACACGCAAACGCTCCGGATCTTTATCGCCCATTTCGCGCAGCATCCAGCCGACAGCCTTATGAATAAGATCGTGTTTGTCGGACAATAATCGTTCCGCGATAAGGTAGGCTACATCAAGCTCATTTGCGCGAATGAGCGCCCATGTACTCACCATAGCAATACGTCGTTCCCAGAGGTCGTTTGACTTGGCAAGCTCCGTTAAAATTTTGCCGTCTTCGGGATGTTTGAGCACCCAGCCACCAACAATATCACGACAGCTTACATCCACAATATCCCAGTTATTGATGCGATCGGTGCGGCGCAAATAGAGGTCGAGAAGCGCTTTGTGCTGTTCGTCGTTCGCCTTTTTTGCTTGCAACGTCATGATGATAACGGCGCACAAACGCATTTCGTGGATCGGACTTTCGAGTAGTTTTTCGATATCATCCAGGCTGATGTTTTTGAATTCTTTGGCGACCTTCCGCGTAGGCGGAACACGAACACCAATAAATACATCACCTTCGCCGTAACCGCCTTTGTGAGTTTTGAAGAAACCGCCAAGAAAATCGACCGCCTCTGGGCGAGCGTACTTTTCGAGCGCAGCGAGAACTTTATCAACCATGCTTACGCCACTTTTTGTGCGAGTTCGGCGATTGCAACGCGTTCTTGCTGTGCCGTGTCGCGGTCGCGAACGGTTACGGTGTTGTCTTCGAGTGTTTGGAAGTCGATCGTCACGCAGTACGGTGTGCCGATTTCGTCTTGGCGACGGTAGCGTTTACCGATGTTGCCGTTGTCATCCCAGATCACTTGGCCGAATTCTTTTTTGAGTGTTTGGTAAACTCCGCGCGCTTTTTCTACCAACTCTGGCTTGTTCTTCAGCAGCGGACTCACCGCAACTTTTACGGGTGCGAGGTGTTTTGGCAGTTTCAGGTACACGCGCTTTTCGCCACTCATTTCGTCTTCGGTATATGCAGCGGTCAGCACGGCCATGAGCGCGCGCTCCACGCCAAAACTTGGTTCAATTACATGTGGCACAAACGGTTTTGAGCCGTCTTTTGGCCGGTACTCCATGTTTTTACCGCTTACCCGTTGGATGTTGCCGAGGTCGAAATCGGTGCGGTACGCCAAGCCTAAAAGTTCTTCGCGCCCAATCGGAAAATCGTATTCAAAATCGACGGTGCGCTTGCTGTAGTGCGCGCGGTCGTTTTCGGGCACTTCGAGTTCGTGCACTTTGTCTTGCGGCAAACCGAGCATGTCGCACCACTTGTGAATTTGTTCAACCCACATATCGAACGCCTGCTCCCAATTTTCTGGATTAACAAAGTATTCGATTTCCATTTGCTCGAATTCGCGCGCGCGAAAAATAAAGTCGCGCGGACTGATTTCGTTACGAAATGCCTTGCCCTGTTGCGCTAAACCAAATGGCAAATCAGGATAAAAACTATCAACAACATTTTTGTAGTTCGTAAAAATACCTTGCGCGGTTTCCGGTCGCAGGTAACTAATTGAACCTTCGTCCGCCACTGGTCCGACATGTGTCTTAAACATCATATTGAACTGGCGTGCCTCGCCAAACGTACCAGTTTTGCCACAAGTCGGACACTTAGACGTATCAATTTTATCCGCTCGAAAACGACTATGGCAGTTTGAGCATTCAACCAGTGGGTCGGTAAACGTCTCGGTGTGCCCGCTCGCCTGCCAAACCTTCTGGTTCATGAGGATCGCAGCGTCAATGCCGTACATGTCTTCGCGGTCATCAACAAACAGTTTCCACCAAAGCTGCATAATGTTACGTTTGAGCTGCACGCCCAAAGGACCGTAATCCCAGGTGCCAGCCAGCCCACCGTAAATTTCGGAACCTTGATAAATAAAGCCGCGGCGCTTCGCCAGACTCACAATGTCGTCTAAAGATGTTTCACTCATATCCGTTAATTATACCAGGGACGACGCTTGGAGCATAGAGCGTACCAGTGGCAGTAGTTCGTCGAGCAACACACCGCCGCCCTGCACTTGGCTCAGGATTTTCGGCTGGTTGCCGCTAAACGCCAATCGCAAGTATTTAACGTGATCGGCACCGAAAGGCGCACCGGCACGCGATGCGAAACTCATATGATCAAAATCAAATATATATTGTTCAACTGTCGTAAGTTTTCTGCCTGTCGCATCAGTTTGCAGGTTCGGTGTATGCCCGGCGAGTTTTAATAACTGCACGTCGAACCAAAACATAACCAGCGGCAAAGCAATGCCAGCGTCGTCGAGTGCCTCAAAAAGTTGTTCAGCCATGGTGAAGTATTCCGCTTCAGGCTCATCTTCGGTAATTTTGTTAAGTCGTTTGATACAATCGTACCCCAGCATGGTACGATCCAGGTTTTTCACAATGTTGCCGTAGTGTTTTACGAGTCGCGTTGAAACAACGCTATGCAGCGTTCCCCGCCCTTTGATGTACGTTATATTGGTCACGCTAAACAGTTCGATACCGCCAGCAAGTTTTGATTTTACCCGTCGTACTCCTTTGGCGAGCAGGCTCAATTTGCCCTGGTCAGGAGTAAGCACGGTCAAAATGCGGTCGGCTTCCCCATAATCCAATCGACCCAGCACAATACCGGTTGTTACGAGCTGCTTCATTGCGCCACTCCGACGTGTTCACGAATGCCTGCTACGAGTTGAACAATTCTTGTACTCGGTTTGTAGTAATATTCCCTCACACCGAGCTGTTTGCATAAGATATCGTACCCGGCTACTGACTGCAGCGGCACCAATGAATGCACCAACACGGGTATGTCGCTCCATTCCGGGTATGAGCGAAATTCATACATAAACTCGATCCCGCTGTGCGAAACAAGCTGCAATTCTAAAATCACCATGTCGGGCGTGGCTGCATCGGCGCAGTCGATAGCCGCTTGTGCCGACGGCGCCCAGTCCACTGCCCAACCCATGCGCTCAAAAGCAGCTTGATATGTTCGGGCAAGCACCACATCCGGTTCAATCAATAATATTCGCATAGGTCATACCAGCTGCAGTTGTTTGCTGGGTTGCAATGTCACCGCAAAGCCCGACAGTTTTTGATGCCGGCCCACGCGTAATTTCGAATCCATGGCCCGAAAAATAGTGTCAGCCACAAAAATTCCCGCCCCGCCGGTGGCCGACAAAACAGTAAACGGCTGACGAACTTCCCCTGATAGCTGCTGGGCCATACGTAAATCTCTCGTGTTCAGCGTCGTTGCGTTGCCATACAATCCTGCTACCAAACCGTGCGGCGTGCGGTGGGCAGCCAAGCGCAACGACATGCGCCGGCGCTCCGCTTGCAGGCTTGGCAACGCCTCGATCAAAGAGTAGCCAAGGCTCAAAAAAGCCGCCTTGAGTCCGAGTGCATGCGCCATTACCGGCCCGTATTTACCCGCCACATGCAGTTCCAGATCGACGTCGTACAGCCGTGCAAAGCCTTCAAGCTGATGTGCGATGTCAACCAAGGTGGAGCTCAGTGAAACCGGCTCGAGCAGTAATGCCGTCTGGCCTTTTGCAAGTTCCAATCCCAGCAAATAACTATCCACCAGTCGTAGCGCTGCCTCGGCGCTCAGCTGCATCCGAAGCATTTTGTCAGGAGTAATGTGATCGGCGCTGCCGTACAATTCGGCTTGGCGGGCAATATGCAACAACGGCATCTTAAGCTGTTCCGCAATCGAAACAAGCAATCTATCTGCCGTAACCGGTGACGTCTCCTCCGAACGCATACTACCTCTCCTTCTTATTGGGTAGTATACACGCGCACCGCTAAAAGATCACGGTGAAAAGGTGAAGTTAGACAAAATAACGTTGTTGAAATCGTTTTGGTAATCAGCTGACTCTGTCCAAAGCTGAACGGTGATATTGCGCAAGCGCAACAAGATCATACTTCCCTGCTTGTTCGGCACGATGGTACCGTCCAGTCGCACACCACTTACATTAGGTACTTTCGGAAATGCATAAGGGGTGACGGTAACTTTTTTGGTGTCGACCAAGCCTTTGTACTGGCCAAGTACCGAGTCATAACTCTGCTGCAAGACTTGCATGCGCAGCGCGAATGCAGTATTACCACCGGTATCAGGCACAAACCCCGGATAAAAATATGCGCTTACCGGAACGCTGCTACCGGCGCCTTTTTCAATTACATAGGCACTCCACGTCTTTGGATAAATAATCGTCTCGGAACCAAATGCTCCGGGCGCTACATAGTTCTTGTAAGGTGATTTTTCCTGCTGATCAAATTGCGTCTGATCAGCTTGCTGTGTTTGCTGAGTAGCTTTCGTGACAGCCGTGGTTATTTTTGCATCGACATTATTTTTGTAATCCTGACGGCCGCTGTAAGCCCAGTATGCAAATGCGCCCGTGCCACAGAGTAGCAAGGCCACTAAAATCAGAGGGATAAGCAAGATGTTTATCGCCCCTGTTTCTTGCTGTATCTTCATACCGCTCATGGTAACGCAGAATGCCTGCGGGCGCAAGCAATTTTTGAACGGAAAACGTTACGAATCGCCCTTAGCGCGCTCGGCTTGCAATGTAAGTTTTGTAATGGTGTTTTCGGTCTGCGTAATACGTTTTTCAAGTTCGGCTACTAGCTGCAGTCCGCGTTCGTACAGTTTGACCGCCTCGTCAACTTGCACATCTGCATTTTGTAGTGACGCCAGCACTTCATCCAGCTCGGCACTAACATCCTGATAACTTTTTTGCACGCTTTTTGGCATCTACTCACCCTCCTTCATCTGTTTTTTCTGTACTACAACCTCCATATCGGCATCGGCCAGCACCACACGTAATGTATCGCCGGTATTCACCTGCTTTCCGCTGCGGATCGCTTGTTTACCACGGTACACCAACGCATAGCCTCGCGTGAGCGCAGCTTGCGGGTTAAGCGCCGTCAGCAATTGCTTTTGCATCGCCAAATTATGCTGCGTCTGCCGTAATGATGCATCAACGAGGTGCGTCATTCGAGTAATATACGCGATCAAACGTTGGCGCTGCGTCGTGGTGAATGCTGTTGCGGATTGCGTGAGTCGCGCCTTTTGATGTTCCAAACGCACGAGCTCATGCGCACGATCCGGAACGAGGAGTTCGGCGGCATTACTCGGCGTACTGGCACGCATATCGGCGGCCAACTCAGCCAGGCTAATATCAATTTCGTGTCCTATCGCTACGACTGTCGGAATGCGACTTGCCGCTACCGCACGGGTAACTTGTTCGGTACTGAAAGCCTGCAGGTCGTCGGCACTACCACCGCCCCGCGTGACCACGAGCACATCGGGCGCGTCCGAAGCCTGATTAAGCAGCGCGATTGCCTGGGTAATTTGCGCTGGCGCAGCTTCACCCTGCACTTGCACATCGACGAGCGTGATGCGCACCCCACCCCACCGCGCGTGCAGCACCTTGATAAAATCGCGGTGCGCAGCCGATTCGCCCGAAGTCACCAAACCAACATGCTGCGGCGGATACGGCAGCATGCGCTTCCGGCCCGGCTCGAATAGCCCTTCGGCTCGTAATTTTGCCTCGAGCAGCGCCGCAGCTTTTTTGATCGAACCTTCCCCGGCCGGGGTTATGCTCTGCGTCGTTACGCTAAAACCGTATTGCGGATGGAGCCGTGGCGTGCCGCGCACTTTTACCATCATGCCGTCTTCGAGTGGTCCGGGCAGCTGGTACACGCTGCCAAAAAAGCGCACGGTAGCCAGCTCGTCTTTTAGATCAAAATACACCCAGCGATTTTTACTCACCCGGAAATTAGCCAGCTCACCTTGCACGATTACGCTGGGATACGCAAATTCGAGTGTTTGGTTGAGTAGCGCTACGAACTCCGACGGCGCCAGCTCAACATCATTCATGTTCGATGGCCGCCTTGCCGGCATTAAGCGTACGGTGGTAGTACACGTATCCTGGCGGCAGCTGAATGAGCGTGTTCACTACGCGGTACATCACGATAACCGGCAGACTTATACCAGCAGGAATCCCGGCGGCGGCCAACACGGCCGTCATAAGCGCCTCGTAGATACCCACCCCGCCGGGCAATACCGAGATCAGTCCGGCAAAATTCGCTACAGCGTATGCCAAAATCACCGCCCCCAAGTTCACCCAGTGGCCGAACGCAATAAACACGATGTACACCGCGAAAACTTCCGTAACGTTCATCCAAAAAGCATGCCACAACGGAGCACCAAGCTTTTTGTACTGCGACTCAACTACCTTGTAATTGTTGTGCAGCTCTTCGAACAAATCCTGGACGCGCTTGGTTTTGATCGTTTCCGGATGTTTAGGACGCACGACTTGAATGATCCGGTTCAAAATCTTCGTAATGGTAATAAAGAAAGCGTTGATGCGCGTTTTACTGCGAATGATAAACACGAATCCGAGCGTTCCCACCACCATCAACGTCGAAAGCGAGCCGGCTACCAGCAGCATCAGCTCGTTTACCCGGCCGCCAATCGCCATAAATACCAAACCGGCGATCAAAAGGACTTCAAACGAAATGAAACCTAAAATAAGTTTCATCATTTGCACCAAAGTGGCCTTGCCGCCGGTGATGCTGTCGCTCCGCATGCGCGCACCAAAGTATGAGATTCCCGACACGCCGCCACTCGGGAATACATGGTTGATAAAGTTCAGCTCGAGCGACGCCTTGAACAAGAATGAATATTTCAAATTGTTGCCAACCAATCCGAACAACCCCTGATACAACCGCGCTTGGGCGTGATAATTCCACGCTTCGATCGGTATAATCAACAGCAAGGCCCAGGCGTTCACTTTCCGCAAGTTAGCGAGAGTATCAATCAGCTGGTGTCGGATGGCATACACCAGTACCAACAGTGCCACCACGGTGACAATATTAAGTAGTAGTTTCCAGCGACGTTTTAAAAAGGAGTTTTCACTCATACCGACATATTATAGCGCAAAACTCCAGACAAGCTGCACCAAGAATTTCGCTTTATAGGTTATAATGTAAGTAATGCAACAGAGTATATGTGTTTTGGGCCGCCAGCCGGCGATTGGGCGTGCGGAGCTTGAGAGTTTGTATGGCGCCGACGTGCTTGAACCCGTGGGTTCGGTAGGCGTGCTTTGCGACATGCCAAGCTCGGCAGTCGCTTTTGACCGGCTTGGCGGTTCTATCAAGCTCTGCAATGTTCTTGAAATAATTCCAAGCACCGATTGGCGCCAATTACAAACAGCTATTATTGCTGCTGGTACTCGTTTGGGCGCCGAAATTTCAGAGGGCAAAATTCAGCTCGGCATCAGCGCGTTTGATCTACGCATTTCTACACGACAGTTAACTGCCGGCGGTTTGGAACTCAAAAAAGCTTTACGAAAAGCCGGACGTTCGGTGCGGCTCGTCCAAAATCAAGAGGTCGCCCTCAACAGCGCCCAGGTTATCCATAACCACCTTACCGGCGAGCGCGGGATCGAGCTCGTTTTAATTCGCCACGACAACCGTACCATTTTAGCGCGAACCGCGGCCGAACAAGACATCGCCGCCTACACCGAGCGCGACCGTGGCCGCCCCAAACGTGACGCCCGCGTCGGCATGTTGCCACCGAAACTCGCGCAAATTATCGTTAACCTAGCAGCAGATGGCACCGCACCCTCACCCGACTTCACTATACTCAATCCATTTTGTGGCACCGGTGTAGTTTTACAAGAAGCGTTGTTGATGGGCTTCAGCGCTTACGGCACTGACCTGGAACAACGCATGGTCGACTACACTATCGCTAATGTGCATGATTGGTTTTACATGACCAATCACCCCGAATTACGGGGTAATCTTACCATTGCTAAAGGCGATGCTACGGACCACATGTGGCGCGACTCTCGCTACAATACCGAAAAAGACGATACTTCATGGTGGCCAGCCAAAATCAACGCGATCGCTTGCGAAACCTATCTTGGCCAGCCCTACGTTGCCCTACCCGACCGCGCCAAACTCGACACCAACATCCGCACCTGCAACCTCATACTTGAGAAGTTTTTAAAGAATATCGGCGGGCAAATTGCGACGGGAACGCGGCTTTGTCTGGCCGTCCCTGCATGGCAAACCAAACCGGATCAATTTAAACACCTCCCACTGCTTGACCACTTGAGCGATTTGGGGTACAATCGTATAGATTTCAAGTACACTCGTGATTCGGAGTTGATGTACTATCGCCCCGATCAAATCGTAGCCCGCGAGTTACTGGTAATAACAAGGAAGTAATTAATATATGTCACACGTCAAAGCTGGCGGTACCGCCAAAAATACCCGCGACAGCCAAGGTCAACGCCTCGGTGTTAAGTTGTATGGTGGCCAAAAGGTTAAGACCGGCCAAGTAATCGTTCGCCAAGTCGGCCTCAGCAAGCGCGCCGGCAAAGGCACCAAGCTGAGCCGTAACTACACGGTACACGCCGAACACGATGGTGTTGTTACTTACAAGCAGCGCCGCGTTCGTCGCTTCACCGGCAAAACCGTTCGCCGCACCGAAGTAACTGTCGAAAAAGACCAGTAATTCTTCGTAATTCCGGCTACAAAAAAGAGCGCTCATCTCGGGCGCTCTTTTTGTATTCTCTTTTTCTCAGCGAAGATTATTGCTGTTGGCCGTGATCTTGTGGTGGTTGTTGCTGCATGGCGCGGCGTGCGGCTTCTTCTTCGGCTGCAACCCTAGCCCGCGCTGCCTCCAAATCATCTTGCCGCAGTTCAGAGGTGACAAAACGATCGTCACCAGCTGGGCCGCGTTCGCCGATAACCGGACCAACTGCCTCTACGTGTGTTCCTGTATTGTCC
>Ga0207645_10002855_pt1 | contig 13400 bp, 8 predicted proteins | sample KBSM53metaG_FD_184331 | JGI IMG/M metagenome (GOLD analysis project Ga0207645, IMG submission 184331) | Miscanthus rhizosphere microbial communities from Kellogg Biological Station, Michigan, USA - KBS M5-3 metaG (SPAdes) (version 2) | ecosystem: Host-associated > Plants > Roots > Rhizosphere >...
CGATGAACGCCTCCCTCAGATGGACGAGATGGCTCTTGGCCTGCAGCTCGCACGCGCGCCGGAGATCGTCCGGCGCGATGGCCGCGGACGCAAACGGATTGTCACCGTATACCAGCTCGTGCGCGCGGATGATTTCGCCGTACTCGAGCGGGAACGTGTCGAGCGAGCGCATGAACTCCTGCGAGGGCATGACGAGCGGAGTGGCCACGTGCGCCCGGCTCCAGCTGCGGGAGAATTTTGCGCACGCCTGCAGATCTTCCGCGGATAAGGTCGCGACCAGTGCCAGGCACGTCAACGGATTGCCGGCCGACCCCTCGACGCGCGGTCCATACGCAACCACGGCGAGAAGGCGGTCGCCGAAGACATTCCGCAGGTCATTCACAAGCGAATCTGCTGCGGTCTTCCACGTCGGAGTCATAAAGCCCATTCTACGGTCTTCGGACGCGTGTCTACTGTAGACCTACAAGGGCGGAGCCTCGGCCGGTTCAGGTTCCCGGAGCCGACCGTACAATATCGTCCATGCACTTGCGCGAGCTGAACATCGGTTGTGTGGGGGGCGGCACCGGCCTGCCGAGTCTGATCGGTGGACTCAAGGGCAATCCGTGGCTCCACCTGAGCGCTATCGTCACGATGTTCGACAGTGGTGGCAGCTCGGGGCAGCTGCGTGACGAGCTGGGCGTGTTACCTCCTGGTGATGTGCTCAAGTGCGCCCTCGCCCTGGCGAGAAACGAACGGGAAGCGCGCAGCGTGTTGCTGTCACGCCTGCCGATGCTGGAGCAGCACGATCGACTGGCGGGACACACGGGCGGAAACCTGCTGCTGTCCATGATGGAGACGTACTGCGGTGATTTCCTCGCGGCGGTGGACGGACTGCGTCGCTTGCTCGGGTGCCGGGGGAAGGTCTTTCCTGTCACAGTCGAACGCGCATCCATCCACGCCGAATACGCGGACGGAACGATCACCCGTGGTGAAGTCGAAGTCGATGCCGGCCAGGCGCGAGGTCATGAAGTCAGGCGAATCTGGCTCGAGCCTGCTGTGTCCATTCATCCGGTTGTCGCGGACGCGATTCGCTCCTTCGACGCCGTGATCATCGGGCCTGGCAGCTTCTTCACCAGCCTCATGCCTCCGCTGCTGGTGCGTGGGGTCAAAGAAGCGTTGGCCGAGATGCACGGCCCGATCATTCTGATCTCCAATCTGCTTTCCGAGGGGGGTGGCATGGATCGCTTCACGGCGGCCGATGCCGCAGCCTGGGTGTCGCGCACGATCGATCGCCCCGTTGACGTAGTCATCGCCAACACCAGCAAGCCTTCGGTTGAGACGCTGGCCAGATACGCCGCTGAAGGCAAGCTGCCCCTGGAGCTCGGTGATCTGGATCCGTCCATCGAGACCGTCGCCGGGGCGTTCTGGAACACCGACATCGCTCGACACGATCGCCGCCGTCTCTCGTTTGCTGTGTGGTCCGTATTGAGCGCGAGACTGCTACAGGAGAAAGCAGAAGCCGCTCAGCCGGTCCGGCGCGTCTAGAACGACAACTCCCAAGCCCCAACTCCCAACTCCCAAAACACCGGGGGAATTGGGAATTGAGAGTTGGAAGTTGATCCCTTGTGATGCGTGCTAGTCGGGCAGCGCGAACGCGATGATGTTCGATCCCGAAGCGATGGCGACGTACTGTTTGTTGTCGAACATATACGTCATCGGCGAGGCTTTCCAGAGTTGGCTCGTCTGAAAACTCCACAACGGCTTTCCATTCGTGGCATCGGCGGCCATCATCGCCCCGCTGTCCTCGCCGAAGAAGACCGTTCCGCCGGCAGTCGAGAGCACGCCGCCCCATGAGTTGACCGCGCCTGACTGCGGAAGCTCCCACGCCGCCTTGCCGGTGTGAATGTCGATCGCCCGCAGCACTCGCTGCGCCGGCTCATTCGGCGCCTGTCCAAACGATCCGCCCATGAACCCTTTGCCCGCCTCCCATTCCATCGGCGTGCGGGTGAACACACCACACTTGTCGTTGGTCTGAACGTAGTAGAGGCCCGTCATCGGATTGAACGAGGCGGAGTACCAGTTCGAGGCGCCATCGAGAGAGGGACAGACGCGTTTCCCTTCGAGCGATGGATCCATGTTGGGCACTTTCACAGGGCGTCCGCGGCTGTCGAGTCCCGTGGCCCACGTCAGGTTCTTCACATACTGCGTCCCGAACAGGAACGTCCCGTTGGCGCGATCCAGCACGTAGAAGAATCCGTTTCGGTTTGCCTGGACGAGTAATTTACGAGGCTGGCCCTGCCAGGTGGCGTCCACCAGCGCGAGCGGTTCCTCCGCGTCGTAATCCCAGACGTCGTGGGGCGTGAACTGGAAGTGCCACTTCAGGGTGCCGGTTTTCGCATCGAGTGCCACGACCGAGTCGGTGTAGAGGTTGTCGCCGAGGCGATCGTCGCCAATGAGATCGGGCCCGGGATTTCCGACCGGCCAGTAGACCATGTCCAGTTGTGGATCGTAGGCGCCGGTCATCCACGTCGTGCCGCCGGGATGCGCGATTCCCTTGCCCTGCCAGGTGTCGGATCCCGGCTCTCCTGGAGCCGGTACGGTCCAGAACCGCCAGACTTCCTTTCCGCTGGCCTGATCGAAGGCAGCCACGAATCCGCGCACGCCTTCATCGCCGCCTGATGTGCCGGTGACGACCAGATTGCCCACGGGAAGCGGGGCGCCGGTGGCGTTGTAGTTCTGATGCCAGTCCGCCATCTCGCTTTCCCACAAGAGCGATCCAGTGTGCCGGTTGAGCGCGATGATGTGCGCATGGTCGGTAACCATGAACACGCGCTCGCCGGCGACACCGACGCCGCGATTGACGCCGCCGGCGGCGTTGCCGATGAGACCCTTGGTTCGCGGACGCTGATAGTGCCAGATTTCACGGCCGCTGCCTGCGTCGAGCGCGTAACACTCGTTCGCGCTGGTCACGTACATCACGCCGCCGACCACGACCGGCGTCACCTGGAGCCGCGCGCTGTTCAGGCTGTAGATCCACCTCGGGGCAAGCTTGCCGACATTGCTTCGATTGATCTGCGCCAGCTGACTGTAGCGGCTGCCGTTCGTGCCGCCGTTGTAGCTTGGCCAATCCGATTGAGATGTGACTTGCCGATGGCCTGACGCGCCGCTGCGGAACAAGCGAAGCTTTCCGTCGGAGTCGAGGAGCTGTACGTCGCTCAGGCTTTGATTGAACACGAGGCCTTCGATCGTTCGGCCACCATCGACCTTGAGCGTGGTGCGCGTCGGCGTGAAGCCGGCGCGAGGCTTGATCGTCCGCAGGTATCGAATCAGGCTGCTCGATTCCTCCGCGGTTAGCGCCGCAAACGCAGGCATCCCGAGCGTGGGTTTTCCTTCGCGCAACAGGTTCGCCAGATCCTGATCGGACAGCGTCGGGACCCGGGTTGCGATGGCGGGTCCGAGCTCGCCGCCGTTTCCGTCCGTGCCGTGACAGCCGGCGCACCGGTTCACGAACGTCGTTCGACCGGAGTCGGGCGTCTGTGCGGAGGGCAGCGACACGAGGAGCGTGAACGCGAGCACGACGAAAGCGATTCGCATGGGAGCAGATTATCGCCGTTTGGTGCTCTTGGCGGCTTTCGTTTTTGCTGCCGCCTTTGTTTTGACCGCCTTTGCTTTTGAAGATCGCCTGCGAGTCCCGGATCCCGCCGCCTTCGCGCGAGGCGCTTCGGCGCCCAAGGAGTCCCGAGTCCCGGATCCCGACTCTCGAGCCCCGGACGCGCGCATCTCCAGTGCCTGCGCGATGATCTTGTCGAACATCGCTCCAGTCTCGCCACCTTGTGCGGGGCGATTCGAGCGCCAGATGGCGGGGTTATCCTGCGACAGGATGTCGGCGAAGTCGCCTTCGCTCTTCACGCTCAGCGGCGCGAACTCGGCGATGTCGAGCTCGCCAGACGACCAGTCGTCGCGGTGCTTGATGAGCAGCCACGATCGCCCTTCCTGTCCGCGGCTGCCGGCGTAACCGCCTTTGGTGCGGACGAGCACCCACGACCCCTTCAACTTGTATCCGTCCAGCGTGAACTTGAGGTCCCCCTTCGCCAGTGCCGCATCCACATCGTCGACCTCCGGCGTCCACGTGCCACGGTCCCACAGCATGACGATCCCCGCGCCATAGCCTGACGGAATGACGCCTTCGAACTCGCCGTAGTCGAAGGGATGATCTTCGACGTGCATGGCGAGACGCTTGGTCGCTGGATCGAGCGATGGTCCTTTCGGAACGGCCCACGACAGCAGCACGCCCTCATGTTCGAGACGGAAGTCGTAGTGAAGATGACTGGCCAGATGTTTCTGCACGCAGAAGAAGCGCGGCGTGCGTCCGGCCGGCGACTTGCGCGGCTTGTCTCCCTTGGGTTCGGGAGTGCTGTCGAAGTCGCGCTTCTGTTTGTATTTCTCGAGTGCCACGATGCCTACTTCACGTCGCCCATGAGACGGCGTACCGGCCTAACCAACAAGAGCATGATCACCGCCGCGCCCAGCAGGACGCCGGCGATTGAACTGAACATTGTGTACAACGGCATGGTCTCGACGTAAGCGGCCAGCGAGCCGGCGAGCTTGTTGCCGAACGCGAGCGACACAAACCAGACGCCCATCATCAAGCCGACCAGACGCGCTGGCGAGAGCTTCGTAATGGCGCTCAGGCCCACCGGGCTGATCGAGAGCTCCGCGAATTCGGAGAACAGGTTCCAGAAGATCAGCGGCCACGGGCTGATCTTGAACGCCGTGTCGGCATCGAGCGCGGCGCCCGCGGGCATCATCACGACGAAGGCGAGCCCCATGAACACCAGGCCGAGCCCAAACTTGGTGGGCACGGATGGCTCGCGCGGTCCGAGCCGGAGCCACAGCCACGCAAAGACCGGGGCCAACAGCACGACGAAGATCGGCTGGAGGCTCTGTAGCCACGACGAAGGAAAGCCGATGCCAAACAACTCGAGCCGCGTGTTGCGGTCGCCAATGAGCGCGAGCGTTGACCCGGCTTGCTCGTAGCCAGCCCAGAACAGCGTCGAGAATACGAACAGCACGAGGATCGCGAGTATGCGGCTCCACTCAGCAGCGCTCATCGCGACTGAGGGACCAGCGGCCGTCGCAGGAACCTGCGCGCCCCTCGCTGCGCGCTCGGCGGCCATCCGATCAATCGCCGGCTGCAGGTGACGGCGGTCGAGCACGTACTGCGTTAAGCCCAGGGCCATTCCGACAGCGGCGCAGCCGAACCCGAGATGCCAGTCGATGCGCTGGGCGATGTAGCCGGCGATGATCGGGCCGAGGATCGCGCCCGAGTTGATGCCCATGTAAAAAAGCGAGAAGCCGGCGTCGCGACGACGATCGTCCTGCTCGTAGAGCGATCCGACGAGCGTGCTGACGCTCGGCTTCAGCAGACCAGTGCCGGCGACAACCAACGCGAGCCCGGAATAGAAAAACGGCACGGGAGGGAAGACGAGCGAGAGGTGCCCGAGCATGATGAGAACGCCGCCCCACAGCACGCTGCGGTACTGACCGAGAAGCCGATCGGCAATCAGCCCGCCGATGATCGAAGCACCCCACGCGGAGCCGGTGTAGGTGCCATACGCCGAGGCGCCTTGCGCGTCGGTGAAGCCGAGCCCGCCAGCGGTGACCGACGCAGTCATGTAGTAGAGCAGGAACGCACGCATGCCGTAGTAGCTGAAGCGCTCCCACATCTCAGTGAAAAAGAGCGTGGCGAGACCTCGCGGATGCCCGAAGAAGCGCGTATCCGGCGGCGCCGCAGTATCCCGACCAACGTCGGTCAGCGCGTCCGTAAGCCTGGGCGGATTCATCACCCGAAGGATAACGTGGAACAATGGGAAACCGTGCGGGTCCTGCTCATTTCCACGTACGACCTCGGGCGTCAGCCCTTCGGTTTGGCGTCCCCGGCCGCATGGCTCCGGCGTGAAGGGATCACCGTGGACTGTGTGGACACTTCACGTGAGCCATTGACCGATGCGAGCATCGCGGAGGCCGGCCTCATCGCGTTTTACCTTCCGATGCACACCGCGACACGGCTGGCGGCGCCACTCATCGCGCGCGTCCGCGGCGTGAATCCATCAGCCCGGCTCGCCGCATACGGCCTGTACGCGCCGCTCAACGCAAACTGGCTGGGGGAACAGGGTGTCGAGGCGGTACTTGGGCCGGAAGCCGAGGCTGACCTGGTGCGGCTTTCCAAGTCTCAACTGCCAACTCCTCCGCCTTCGCGCGATGACTCGCAGATGCGCTTCGGCGAGACCTCGCCAAAGCTTGTCGCTCGAATAGCAGCGCGACAAGCGGAGGCGGGCAACTCCCAAACGCGACTTCGCTTCATTCAACCTGATCGCACGACGCTCCCGCCCCTCGCGCGCTATGCCTCGTTGCAGATGCCCGATGGCACTCGTCGCGTCGTAGGAGCCACCGAGGCGACGCGCGGCTGCAAGCACTTGTGCCGGCACTGTCCGATCGTGCCGGTCTATGGCGGCACCTTCCGTGCGATTCCGCTCGACGTGGTCAGAGACGATGTGCGCACCCAGGTGGCCGCGGGCGCGCAGCACATCTCATTTGGCGATCCCGATTTCCTGAATGGACCGACCCACGCGCGTCGATTGGTGGAAGCGATCGCGAGCGAGTTCCCCGGTCTGACTTACGACGTCACGATCAAGATCGAACACATTCTTCGACATGTCGAGATGCTCGGTCTCCTGCGCGACACGGGATGCCTGATGATCACGAGCGCCGTGGAATCGGTCGACGACGACGTCCTGCTCAAATTGCGAAAGGGACACACACGCGCCGACTTCATCAGCGCGGTCAATGCGTGTAGGCATGCTGGCGTCGCACTGGCGCCGACGTTCGTGCCTTTCACGCCATGGACGACCGTTGACGGTTATGTCGACTTACTCGCGCAGATCGACAGCCTTCATCTGACCGAGGCGGTGGCGCCGATTCAACTCGCGATACGGCTGCTCGTGACCGCTGAATCGAAGCTGATGGAACTGCCGGATATTCGTGACCACGTAGAACCATTCGACGCGCAGTCGCTGACATTCCCGTGGCGCCATCGCGATCCGCGCGTCGACGAACTGCAACGCGGCGTCACGCAGATCGTCGCCGGCGCATCACGTTCCTCTCGCAGCGATGTGTTCGATCGGATCTGGGCACTCGCGACAGGAGCAGCGGCGCGGACCTCACGTGTGCGGGGTCTGACGCCACCCTACATGACAGAGGGATGGTACTGCTGCGCAGAGCCAGGCCCCGAGCAACTCGATTTGGTGTGAAGCGCGTCCTTCTCCTGGCCACGACGACCGGCTATCAAATCCGGTCTTTTGGCGAAGCCGCCGACAAGCTTGGTGTTCGTCTCGTGTTCGCAAGCGATCGCTGCGATCGGCTGGATGATCCCTGGTGGGATGCGGCCATCCCGGTGCGATTTCACGACACCCCGGCTTCGGTCGAGGCCGTGGTCGCAGCCTGTCGTGGGGAGAAGGTGTCAGGCGTGCTTGCGGTTGGTGATCGCCCGACTGTGTTGGCGGCACACGTCGCGGCGGCGCTGGGGCTTCCGGGAAATTCACCGGCTTCCGCGGAAGCGAGTCGGAACAAATTGATCGCGCGTCGAGAATTTGACGCCGCCGGACTCCTGATACCGGCGTTTCATGTTGGTCTGCTTTCGGAGCACCTTTCAGAGTCGAATCCTGTCGCGTATCCCGTGGTCGTCAAACCATTGGCGCTTTCAGGTAGTCAGGGTGTAATTCGTGCCGACGATCAGCGAGAGCTCAAGGACGCGATCGCGCGTGTCAGCCGTTTGCTCAAGAGCACAGAGATCGCCATGGAACGTGAAGCGGCTCACGACTCCGTGCTGATCGAGGCCTTCATCCCCGGTCGCGAGTATGCGATCGAAGGCGTACTGACCGAAGGGGCGCTCCAGGTCTTCGCGATCTTCGACAAACCCGACCCACTGGACGGTCCGTTCTTCGAAGAGACCATCTACGTGACGCCCTCTCGCGCGCCGAGGGCGACACAGCATGCAATCGTGGAGGCCGTGGCCAGCGCCGCCCGGGCGCTTGGACTGCGTCATGGTCCCGTGCACGCAGAATGTCGCGTCAACGATCGGGGGATTTACGTACTCGAGGTCGCCGCTCGTCCCATTGGAGGTCTCTGTTCGAGAGCCATTCGATTCCTCGCACCGGACGAAAGCTTGGCCACTCTCGAGGACGTACTCCTGCGGCATGCGCTCGGAGAGCCGGTTTTCGCGTACCAGCGGATCACGGAAGCGAGCGGGGTGATGATGATTCCCATCCCACGCCCTGGCGTCTATCGCGGCGTCGATGGAGTAGAGAATGCCCGGCGGGTTGCAGGTGTCGACGATGTGGTGATTACAGCGAAGCCTGATACGAGGCTCGTGCCTTTACCCGAGGGCCGAAGTTATCTGGGCTTTGTCTTTGCAACCGGCGCGAGCGCCGACGTCGTCGAGAATGCGTTGCGCGAAGCGCACGCCGCGTTGGACTTTGTGATCGATCGCGAAGTAAGGCTTGCCCCCTGACGACCCCGGTCCGCGCTGTACCGATTAACGGGAGTCGGCGTTACTTAGTTTGCTGTGGGACATATCCAGGGGGCAGTGCGGCGCCGGCTCCGAAGAAGAAGTCCTCCATGTGACGTCCGATCAGTTCTTGCGCCTCTTTCTGCCAGGGCATCAGGCGGTATTCGTTCAGAATCATTTTTTGTCGATCTTCCCAAAGCTTCCATGCCTGCGCGGAAACGTTTTCAAAAATTCGCTCGCCCAGTTCCCCTGGCCAGGGTGGCGTATCGAGGCCGGGCAGTGTCTTTTGAAACTTCACGCAATACACGGTTCGACCGGTCTTGTTGCCTGCCGGTTGCTGGTTTGGTGCTGGGGCTGCGCAATCGTCCATGCCTGCATGTTACCTCCCTTAGGGCGTCGTGCGTGTATGGAGGCAATGGGCATGGGGGGTTTTCCCGATGCCTATACGATTTACACGGCCGATTGGGCGCAGTGTTGGAATCCGCATCACCTCGTGTCACGGCGAAAGCGTGGGGCAACAGCATTTCAGCACTGACTCAACGGGAGAGACGGAACCTCTCTACTGCTGGCACATACCTTGAAGTTCCGGCTACCCAACACGCGAGGTCGTCCCAATGAGGAGGGGACCTCACGACAAGGACATGACTCGTTTGAACGTGTAGGAGGGTGCCGTGGACGGAACACGCAAGGAACGTCGAGGGTTTGCTTCGATGAGCCGGGAAAAGCAGCGTGAGATTGCCAGCAAGGGAGGGCGCGCCGCCCACGAGAAGGGAACCGCGCACGAATGGACTCCCGACGAAGCTCGCGCCGCCGGCCGCAAGGGAGGCCAGAGCAGTCGAGGGGGGCGCGGGAGACTTGTGCCAATTTCGCCTTCAGAGGTGCATAATTTACAAGGGCCCGGCACCGGCCGGGAGCCTGGCCGCGCGGACTAATCATCGGACCGCGTGAGCCGCACGTCGTCGCCGGAAAAAAGAGGGATCTGATTGCGTACGTTATTGTGGGTGTGCCTACTGGTAACGTTCTCTGTGGGGGCGGCGTCTGCCCAAGCGCCCGCCACACAGAAACCCGCCACGCAGAAGCCTGCTGCGTCGGCGCCTGCCACGCAGAAGCCCGCCGCACAAGCGCCGCAAGGTGATCTTGTTCTGCAGGGTGATACCACGCCGCGCCCGGCGTTACCGAGTTACTTCGGCGACACCGGGTTGTGGTTTGTACCGACTGGCGAGACGCTTCCGAAAGGAAAGAGCTCGTTCAGTGTTTACCGAGCCAACTTCGATCGAGAACAGGGACTGACCGACGTCGGTGAGTTTGGCATCACCGGCGCCTTCGGTCTCGGACGTGCCGAGGTCTTTGGGTCGTGGCGGGTTGGACGCTTCCGCCGAAACATCCAACCTAACTTCATTCCCTCGAATTCAGAATTCGGCGGAGTCAACAACGAGTTCCCGTACCAGCGCGATCACTGGTCCAAGACGCTTGGGGAACCAATTGTTGTCGGCGCGAAGTTCGGTCTGCTCTCGCAATCACGTGGCAACGCCATGAGCCTCGCTCCGCGAGTGATGCTCAAGTTCCCGAGTGGCGGAGCCACAGCAGCGAGCACGAAGGCATACTCCGGCACGATCGACCTGGTCGCCAGCGGTGAGTTCTCGGGCAAGATGGAACTGTCGGGAATGGTCGGTTACGTCGGGCGCGGGAGCCCTGACGAATTCGACCTCTCGAGTGGTTTCCGATGGGGCGTTGGCGCTGGCTTCCCAAGCCGATCGCCGCTGCGCGTGCTGCTCGAACTCGAAGGCGAATCGCCCACAGGCGACAGCGTCACCGTCAACAACCCGCCGTATGTTTCGCTCGACGGAACGATCGCGCCTATTTTGAGCGACACGTCCACCAACACCGCGTTCAAAGCGGGCCTCGTGTGGCAAGCGAAGAACGGGTTGTTCCTGCATGGCGGAGGCAACTACAGCTTCGGCACGGGAAATCAAACAATCGGTGGCGTGGAGTTCACTCAGAGCGCATGGGGCTTCGATGCGCGCCTCGGATGGCATCCTGGCGTGACGCCGCCGAGGAAGTGGGTGCGTGTGCCGCCACCGCCGCCGCCACCACCACCGCCGCCACCGCCGCCACCGCCACCGGCGCCGAAGCCGCCGCCACCGGCGAATCGCAACCCGACGTTCAATGTCACGGCGACGTGTACGCCGAACACGGTCCAGCCCGGACAGACCTGTAAAGCTGCTGCCCAGGCAACAGACCCTGACGGTGATGCAGTGACGTATCGGTGGACGGCACCGCAGGGGACGTTCAATCCTGCTGACGCCGCCAACTCGACGTGGACAGCCCCGAATCAGGCAGGGCCGGTCGTCCTGACGGTGACTGCGTCAGACGGGCGTGGAGGCACGGCGACGTCGAACGTCACTGTAACGGTTGCGGCGCGCGAAGTGATCACATTCGAAGACGTGCACTTCGCGTTCGATCGGTTCAACTTGTCGCCGGAAGCCTTGAAGATTCTCGACGGCGCCGTCGCGAAGCTTCAGGCCGACCCGACGATCAACGTGACGATCGAAGGACATACCGACAGCATCGGCACGTCGGAGTACAACCTGGCACTCGGCGAACGTCGCTCCAACTCTGTCCGTGACTACCTGCTCAAGCGCGGGATCGCCGCCAACAGGTTGCGCACGGTCAGCTACGGCGAGGAACGTCCGATTGCCACCAACGACACGGCCGCAGGACGCGCGATGAACCGCCGCGCTCACCTGCTCGTGATCCTGCAGTAGAACGCAGGGCGGGTCCTCGGACCCGCCTTCTCGAAAAGACAAAGGGCGGGTCGTGAATAGACCCGCCCTTCGTTTGTACGCTGACACGACACCGGGTGTGATTTTCCGTTCGACGCCTCTAGAGAATCACACCCGGTGTCTTAATCGGCGACGGCTTCGACCTGCACGCGCGCATCGTTGAAGCACGCGCCGCCGCCAAGGTCGGTCAAGCTGTCGGGGACGAGGGCGTTGGTGGTGTACCCGTTCGCCGTGTGTCGTCGCCAGAGACCCTTTGGAAGCGACACCGTACCGGGGCGAATCCACGACCCGATCTGAAGGTTGCAACGCACTTCGCCAAGCGCGTTGAAGATGCGCACAGTAGCGCCGTCGTCGAGGTGCCGTGCCGCGGCATCGGTGGGATGCATCAACAGCCGCACTTCCGGTCGCGGCAATTCAGCCAGCGTCGAGCTGATCGTGCGTTCGCTCGCCGGTGAGATGAGGGCGAGTGGGAACTCGCTCGTGGCGGGATCCGGACGATAGGCGTAGAGCCCGGCTGGCGCTTCACGATCGAGCGCCGCAGGAAAGAGATCGACCTTGCCGTCGAGCGTCCGCGGCATCACGTCCACGAACTGCACCGGCCGGCCGCCGTACGGTGGGATTGCCGCGCCGTGATCGCGCAGCGCCTCGCCGATCGTGGCCGGCATCTTCGAAAACACATCGAGCATCTCCTCGAGCTCGCCTGTGGGATCGCCGTCCTGGTGCACGTCGAGCAGACGAGCCAGTTCGCCAAAGACCTCGGCATTGGATCGTGCCTCGCCGACGGCCTCGATCACCGGTCGCGCCAGGCGAAGGCCAATCGGTCCGTACGCTCTCGCGATGTCGTAACCCTCGAGGAACGTCGTCGCTGGCAGCAGCACGTCCGCATAGTGCGTTGTATCCGTCATGACCTGCTCGAAGACCACGGTGAAGAGATCTTCGCGTTCGAGGCCGCGCAGAATCCGGCGCTGATCGGGTGAGGTTGCCGCAGCGTTCGAGTTGTAGACGAACAACACTTTCACTGGCGGGTCGCCCTCGGTGAGCACCCGCCCGAGTTGATTCATGTTGACGCGTCTGGTCGACGGTTCGGGCGCGCCAATCCATGTGCGTTGAATGCCCCACGCCTCCGTGTTGCTCATTGCGTAGCCGCCGCCGCGCACACAGAACTTTCCGCCGACGGCGGGAAGTGACAGGATCGCCAGGCTGGAGCTGCCGCCGTTGCGGTTCCGTTCCTGCCCCCACCCGCAACGAATCAGCGCGGGCGACGTGGTCGCGTACCAATCCGCAAGCCGCGCGACGAGCTCAACCGGGACGTCTGCTTCCTCTGCCGCGCGTTCGAACGTCCATGGCAATGCTTTCTGCCTGAGCTGCTCGGCGTTGTGCGTGTGCTGGGCAAGAAACCCGCGATCGGCGAATCCGCCTTCGAACAGATGGCGATGGATCGCGAGGGCGACTGGCAGATCGGTTCCGGGGCGAAGAGCGAGATGCAGGTCGGCGTGCTTCGCGAGAGGCGTCGTGCGCGGATCGATGACGACCAGCTTGGCTCCACGGCGCTGAGCTTCACGCAAGTACGGAATCATGTGAATGCCGGACGCGGACGGGTTCACGCCCCATACGATGATCAATCGCGCTTCGGGGTAGTCCTCGTAGGTCACCGATGGCATCTTCCCGTAGAGCGCGGCGTTGGCGGCACCGGTTGGCGCCGCGCACACCGTGCGCGCAAGTCGGGATGTCCCGAGGCGCCGAAACAGCGTGGCGTCGCCTGTGTCCTGCGTCAGCAGTCCGTTCGATCCGCCGTAGGAATATGGCAGGATCGATTCGCCTCCCCACGTGTCGCGCGCCTCACGCATCCGATCGGCGACCAGGGTGAGAGCATCCTCCCACGACACGCGCTCGAAGCGAGCGCCCTCGCCCTTGGGTCCCTTCCTGACGGCTGGATACCGCAGACGATCGGCGCCGTAGACACGCTCGCCGAAGCGGCGCACCTTCGCGCAGATGTACCCATCGGTGATCGGGTTCGCCTTGGAGCCGTCGATGGCCGTAATGCGGCCGTCCTGGATCGTGACGTTGAGGCT
>Ga0207645_10002860_pt1 | contig 13375 bp, 11 predicted proteins | sample KBSM53metaG_FD_184331 | JGI IMG/M metagenome (GOLD analysis project Ga0207645, IMG submission 184331) | Miscanthus rhizosphere microbial communities from Kellogg Biological Station, Michigan, USA - KBS M5-3 metaG (SPAdes) (version 2) | ecosystem: Host-associated > Plants > Roots > Rhizosphere >...
CTGCTGGCCGAGCAGAATGTTTCGGTGCTGCCCGGCAGCTATCTCGCACGCGAAGCGCGCGGCGTGAACCCGGGCGCGCAGTTCGTGCGCATCGCGCTGGTCGCGTCGACCGAAGAATGCACCGAAGCCGCGCAGCGAATCGCGGCATTCATGCGCAAACGTTAAATAAGTCACGGAAAAAAACATGAACGAACTGCAAACCATCATCGAACAGGCGTGGGACCAGCGCGCCGACCTCAATCCCGGCACGGCGCCGGCCAAAATCGGCGCCGCGGTCAACGACGTGGTCGGCGCCCTCGATTCGGGAAAATTGCGGGTCGCGGAAAAAATCAATGGCGAGTGGGTAGTCCACCAGTGGCTCAAGAAGGCGGTGCTGCTGTCCTTCCGCCTCGAGGACAACGTCGCGATGGCAGGTGCCGCCACCCAGTATTACGACAAAGTTCCCAGCAAGTTCGCGCATTACTCGCGCGAGGATTTTGCTCGCGGCGGTTTTCGCGTAGTGCCGCCGGCGATGGTGCGCCGTGGCGCGTACATAGCCAAAAACGCGGTTTTGATGCCGTCGTACGTCAACATCGGCGCTTATGTGGACGAAGGCACGATGGTCGACACGTGGGCGACGGTCGGCTCGTGCGCGCAGATCGGCAAGAACGTGCATTTGTCGGGTGGCGTCGGCATCGGCGGCGTGCTCGAGCCGCTGCAGGCAAACCCGACCATCATCGAGGACAACTGCTTTGTCGGGGCCCGCTCCGAAATCGTCGAAGGCGTGATCGTCGAAACCGGTTCGGTGATCTCGATGGGCGTATTTATCGGCCAGAGCACGCGCATCTTCGACCGGGCGACGGGCACCGTCACTTATGGCCGCGTACCGTCAGGTTCAGTGGTCGTTTCAGGCACGTTGCCGTCCAGCGACGGCAAATATCAGCTTTATTGCGCCGTCGTAGTTAAAAGGGTCGACGCCGGAACGCGCGCAAAAACCAGTATTAACGATTTATTGCGCGGGGATTGATTCACAGAACGCTCGAAATACGCTTCCCAAGCCCTTCAAAAATTGGCAGAATAGTCACTTCATCCCCGGTGTAAAAATGACAAGGATGTAATGGGCTTACTTGACGACCTCAAGCAGCAGGCGGACTCGCTGCGCCAGAAGCAGCAGGTAACGCAAGCTGAACTCAATGAACACCTCCTGCTTGCGCACGCCAAGTTGAAGGACGGCCTTCACTACCTGGTCGATCTTTTCAATTCGCTGAACGTGATCAAGCCGGTCGTCCCGCGGTTTTACTCGCTCGAAGGTGGCAACACCCAGCTCGAAAATCTGCTGCAGTGCGACTATAACTGCAACGGCCGCCGCCTGACGGTGGACCATCGCGACTACATCGAGGCCATCGTGCTGCGCTTTCGCTGCGTTGCCGATGGCAATATAACTCTCGAAAAGCAGTCCGACCCGATGGTCAATCGCCTGCGCGACCATTTGTGGACGCATGCGCTGAAGTTCGAGGTCACCGAGGTCCGCAATGAGCGCGGCTATGTGGAGCGCGGCATCTTTACGGTTAAGTGCGAAGTGCCGGTGACCATCACTATCAGCGGCGATCTCGAGAAAGCCCAGATCAAGATAGTCACCAAGAATCTCGAAAAGCTCGGCGAATATGTCTACATCTACGAGTTCGACGAATTTGGCAAGGAAGTGCTCGAAGAACTCGGCAAAGTAATCATCGCCAAGCCCAATGCATTTCGCACGACCGGCAAGCGCCAGCAGGCAATGGCGACGACGACCAACTCGCGCGTGCCGCGCGAAGCAGTCGTCGACGCGCTGGCCGCGCAGCAGGACCCGGGGACCGAAGCGGAGGGCGACGCGGGCAAGGGCCTCATGCACAACATCAAGTCGCTACTGAAGCGCTGACCGGAGACGCCATGTTCCTCGACCCGTTATTCAAACTGATGGCCGAAAAGCAGGCCTCGGACATGTTTTTCACCGCCGGCGCACCGATCCAGATCAAGATCAACGGCGTCGTGATGCCCGTCAACGCACAGAAGCTCGACCCGGCCGGCGTCAAGAAAATCTCGTACGAGGTGATGACCGAGGCGCAGATCGAGGAATACGAAAGAACGTTCGAGATGAATTTCGCGGTCGGCCGCTCCGACCTTGGCAGCTTTCGCCTCAATGTGTTCCGCCAGCGCGGCGCGGTCGCCTTGGTGGTTCGCTTCATCAAGCCGGATATCCCGACGGTAGAGGAGCTCAAGCTCCCCCCGATCGTCAAGGACCTTGTGATGGAGAAGCTCGGCATGGTCCTGGTCGTCGGCTCGACCGGCTCGGGCAAGTCGACGTCCATGGCGGCGATGATCGATTATCGCAACAGCACGCGCACCGGCCACATCCTGACGATCGAAGATCCGATGGAATTCGTCTTCAAGCACAAGAAGTCGATCGTCAACCAGCGCGAAGTCGGCATGGACACGCGCTCGTACAACCAGGCGCTGATCAGCGCGATGCGCGAAGCGCCGGACCTGTTGATGATCGGCGAGATCCGCGACCAGCCGACGTTGCAAAGCGCACTGCTGTTCGCACAAACCGGCCATTTGTGCCTGTCGACGCTGCACGCGAACAACAGCTATCACGCATTGAACCGCATCATCAATTTTTTCCCGCGCGAGGCGCGCGAAGCGCTGCTCGCCGACCTCGCGATCAGTTTGAGATGCGTGTTGTCGCAGCGCCTGATACGTGCCAAGGGCGGCGGCCGCATTCCAGCGGTCGAGGTGCTGCTCAATACTGCGCACATTTCCGAGCTGATCAAGAATGGCGCGATGGGCGAAATCAAAGACGCGATGGAGCAGAGTCTTGCGCCCGGCAGCCAGACCTTCGAGCAGTCGCTGTTCAATCTATATTCGACCGGCCAAATCACGCTCGAGAACGCGCTCGCCAATTCGGACTCGCCCACCAACCTGCACTGGCTGATCAACAATACCGGCAAGGTTGCGACGCAACCCGCGCCCAGCCAGGAAGACCAGAAATCCAGTGCCCGCACGACCACGGGCCAAAGCGACGATTTGAGCAGCATCAAGCTTAATCTCGACATGGTCTAGCGCGCACGCGGCGCATGCCGCACGCGATGCCGTCCGTCACCACCGTTCATTCCCTGATCGAAGCCGCCTGCGCGCGCCTCACGCGCGCGCGGCTCGCGTATGGTCACGGCATACCCACCGCATGGGATGAAGCCGCTTACTTCGTGCTCCACGCGCTGAAGCTGCCGCCCGCTCGGTTGACCCCCTATCTCGAGCAGGCCGTAACGCCGCGTGTGGTTCGCCAGGTTACGGAACTCGTCGACGCGCGCATAATCAGACGTGTGCCCGCCGCCTATCTCACGCGCGAGGCCTGGCTGGGCGAAGACCGGTTTTATGTCGACGAACGCGTGATCGTGCCGCGCTCGTTCATTGCCGAGCTCATACATGAGCGCTTCGTGCCGTGGCTGCCGCCGCGGCTGCGCATACGCCGGGCTCTCGACCTGTGCACCGGTTCCGGCTGCCTCGCGATCGTGCTCGCCAAAACCTTCCGCAGTGCCACGGTCGATGCGGTGGACATCGAGCGCGGCGCGCTCGCGGTTGCGCGACGCAACGTCGCGAACCATAAGCTGCAAAGCCGGGTGCGCGTGCTGCGGTCGGATATGTTCGATGCAGTGCGCGGCGAGCACTACGATCTCATTATCGCGAATCCGCCGTACGTAAGCGCGGACACCATGCGCAAGCTTCCGCGCGAGTACCGCCACGAACCGGCCATCGCGCTCGCGAGCGGCCAAGACGGGCTTGACGCCGTGCGCGTGATATTGCGCGAGGCGGATGCGCTGCTTACCGACAAGGGTCTGCTCGTCGTTGAAGTCGGGCACCATCGCCCGCGCGTGGAGCGCGCGTTCGCGCGCTATCCATTCGTCTGGCCGCAGACCAGCGGCGGCGACGATTGCGTGTTTATCCTGAGCCGCGCCGACCTGCTACGCGCGCGGGCGTCGGCGGAGCGTCCGGCGGCGCTGCGGGCGCCTGCGCCGCGTCGAGCCAGTCGAGCAGCCGCCGCGTCTCGTCGGAAGTGAGCTCGTAATACTGGTTTCTTTTCACGCGCGACGGCAGCTCGACCGGGCCGTAGCGTACGCGCATCAGCCGGCTGACGACAAAGCCCAGCTTTTCGAAGAGGCGCCGCACAACGCGATTGCGGCCTTCCTTCAGCACGACATGGCACCAGGTGTTGGCGCCCTCGCCGCCGCGCAGGTCGACGCGTTCGCAGCACGCAACGCCGTCGTCGAGCTCGACTCCCTGCATCAGTTGCTGGACATGCTGCTCCTGCAGCTTGCCCATCACGCGCACCGCGTATTCGCGCTCGATTTCGAACCGCGGATGCATCATGCGATTCGCGAGCTCGCCCGAAGTCGTGAACATGAGCAGGCCGCAGGTATTAAAATCGAGCCGGCCGATCGAGATCCATTTCGCACCGGACAGCGACGGCAGTCCTGCGAAGACGCTGGGGCGCCCGCGCGGATCGTCCCGGCTCGCAATCTCGCCTTCCGGCTTGTGGTAAAGAAGCACGCGCGGCAATCGCGAAGTCGACTGCGCGCGCACGATGCGTCCCGCCACCTTGATTTGGTCGGCCGGCCCGACGCGCGCGCCTATCGTCGCAACCTCGCCATTGACTGTGACGCGGCCGTTGGTAATCAGCGTCTCCATGTCGCGGCGCGACCCCAGCCCCGATTGCGCGAGGACTTTCTGCAGTTTCTGGGTCGGCGCATCCGCATCGGCGACCGGTCGGCTGCGCCCCCCGCGCGGCGCCGGCGATGTCCGTCCGCCTCCCGGTGCCGCTGCTGCCCGGCCGACACGCTCGGTGCGCGCCCTGCGCGCGGATTTAGGCGGCCGGCTCACGGCGCGGCTTCGATCGCACGGCGCTCGATCACCGCCTGCGCGAGCGTGCCGCTGTCGACGTGCTCGAGTTCGCCGCCGACCGGCAGGCCGCGCGCGATGCGCGTTACCTTGATGTCGCGGGCCAGCAGCAGCTCGGCGATATAGTGCGCGGTCGCCTCGCCTTCCATCGTAAAGTTGGTCGCGACTATCACTTCACCGACCACGCCGTCATCGGCGCGCTTGATCAGACGGTCGAGGTGTATGTCCTTGGGGCCGACGCCGTCGAGCGGCGAAAGCCTTCCCATCAGCACGAAGTAGAGCCCTTGGTAGCATTCGGCCTGCTCCATCATCAGCATGTCCGCAGGCGTCTCCACGACGCACAGCAGGCGCGCATCGCGCCGCGGCGAGCGGCACAAGCCGCAAATCTGCTCCTCGGTGAACGTGTTGCAGCGTTCGCAATGCTTGATGAGTTCGAGCGCGCGGCCGAGCGCAATGCCCAGGCGCGCGGCACCCGTGTGATCACGCTGCAGCATATGGAACGCCATGCGCTGCGCGGACTTCGGACCGACGCCGGGCAGGCAGCGCAACGCCTCGATCAGCTCTTCGAGGCTCGAGGGGTTCATCATTGCCGAACGATGGGCGACGCGCGATAAGCGCTGAACGGAATATGACTTCCAGTATTTTCATTCATCATTTCGCGCTCATCATCAACCATTGATTTCAAAACGGCAGCTTCATGCCCGGCGGCAAACCCATGCCAGCCGTCATGCCGCCCATCTTTTCCTGGGTCGTCGCTTCGGCGCGGCGCACCGCGTCGTTCATGGCGGCCGCGATCAGGTCTTCGAGCATGTCCTTGTCGTCCTTCAACAGGCTTTCGTCGATCACCACGCGCTTCACGTCGTGACGGCAGGTCATCGTCACTTTGACCATGCCCGCACCGGACTGGCCTTCGACCTCGATGGTCGCCAGCTCTTCCTGCATCTTCTTCATGTTCTCCTGCATCTGCTGGGCTTGTTTCATGAGCCCTGCCAGGCCGCCTTTCATCATGACTGACTCCTCATTGCACGGGTTTGATGGTCGATGGCACGACGCGCGCGCCGAAATTTTCGATGAGATCGCGCACGAACGGATCACCGTCGATCGCCGCCGCCGCGGTATTCAGCTTCTGCTCGTTGTCGCGGTCGCGGATTTCCGCGAGCGTATTGCCGCTGCTGGGACCCACCGCGATCTCCAGCTTGAGCTTGGTGCCGAGATGCTGCTCGAGCGCGAGTTTCAGGCGATCCTGGTAGGCGCGGTCGTTCAGATGCCGCTGCGCATGCGGGACCCGCAGCTGGATAAGACCGTCCTGCCACGCCACGAGTTCGCAATTGTGCGCGAGCATGCGCTCCATGCCGGCGAGCGGCAACCGGTTGATCAGCGCATTCCAGTCGCCGTCAAACTGCTTTTTTTTTAAATCGGCAGCCGGCGCCGCGGCGGCTGCGGGCGCAGCAGTCCTGACCGGCGCCGCCGTTGGTGTGCCGGTGCGCGCCACTGCCGCGGATGCCGGCATGAACGCGAGCATGCGCATCAGCGTCATCGTGAATCCCGCGTAATCATCGGGTGCGAGATCCAGATCCTGGCGGCCGGTGACCGCGATCTGGTACAGCAACTGGATTTCCTCGGCGCCGAAGCCTTGCGCGAGCGCCATGAGCGCGCCATGGTCCGGATCGTCCGCCGCGATCGCCTTCGGCACGGTTTGCGCGAGCGCCACCCGATGCAGCAGCGTCGCCAGATCCTGCAACGCTATCTCAAACGACAGGCTGCGCTCAGCCATGCGGTCGGCCACCGCGATCAGGCCCGGGCCGTCCTGTTGCTGGAGCGCCGCCAGAATGTCACGCAGGTATTCCTGCTCGACGCTGCCAAGCATCGCGCGCACCGACTGGTGCTCGACGCGCCCTGCGCCGTGCGCGATCGCCTGGTCGAGCAGAGAGAGGCTGTCGCGCATGCTGCCGTGCGCGGCGCGCGCGAGCAGCGTCAACGCTTCGTCGTCACCGGCGACTTCTTCGAGCGCGAGAATTTTCCTGAGCTGCTCTTTGATTTGCGCCTGCGGAATCTGCTTCAAGTTGAACTGCAGACAACGCGACAGCACCGTCACGGGAATTTTCTGCGGATCGGTCGTCGCCAGGATGAACTTGACGTGGCCCGGCGGCTCCTCGAGCGTCTTCAGCATCGCGTTGAACGCGCTGCGCGACAGCATGTGCACTTCGTCGATGATGTACACCTTGAAGCGCGCGCTGGTCGGCGCATAAAGCGCATTCTCGAGCAGGTCCCGCATGTTGTCGACCTGGGTGTTCGAAGCGGCATCGAGCTCAATCAGGTCGACGAAGCGGCCGGCATCGATTTCGGTGCACGCCGCGCACTTGCCGCAGGGCGTCGCCGTGATGCCGGTTTCACAGTTCAAGGCCTTGGCGATGATGCGCGCCAGTGTCGTTTTACCGACGCCGCGGGTGCCGGTAAACAGGTATGCGTGGTGCAGCCGCTGCTGGGTCAGCGCGTTCGTCAGCGCCTTGACGACGTGTTCCTGCCCGACCAGTTCGGTAAATGTCTTGGGGCGCCACTTGCGGGCGAGAGCCTGGCTCACGGGAAAATGGGCTCGACGTTGACTCGAGGAAATGGCGTTGCGCGCGTCATGCCAGGCACGCACCGGCGCTGGCGCTTTTAGAAATGGTATTGCAGGCGCACTTCGTTGTAATTGACGCCCTGGTTCGGGCCCTTGATGCCGGCATTGGAGAAATGCTGGTAGCGATAGCCGAGCTCATACTTGCCTTTATCGCCGAAGCGCACGCCGACGCCGACGTGATCGCCGAACTGGAAAGCGGTGCTGAACTGGCGCTGCGCATTGAGCGAAGTCGCGGACAGCAGATGCATGCCCACGCCGAGCTCCAGGTACGGCGAGATGGCCGAACGGGTCGTCTGCTGAAACCGCAGCACCGGGGTAAAACCGATGTCGAAGATGCTGCTATGCGTCTTTGCGATGCTGTTGTTGTCCCAATAGCCGAAATCCGACTCCCAGTAGCCGCCGAAATGCCAGTTGCCCATTTCGACCCATTTCTTGTTCCAGTCCCACTGGACACCAATGCGACCCATGTTCACGCTCACGTTCGACGAATCGGAGTGCCCATAGACGACCGACATGCCGTCGATTGCGTCCACAGCGGGGCTTACCACCAGAGCGGCCGCGGCTATCAGGTATCGGGTGGTTTTCATAAGTCCTTGGCAGTTCTGAGCAGTTTCGCGTATGGCTATGATAACGCAAAAGAAAAAGGGTGGCGAGCCTGGTCCCCGGCACTTGCAGAGAATAGCTTTGGCTGCTTCCTTCCGGACCTGACCAGGTTCACTACCGTGCAATGCGGGGGGGCCCGCCATTGTTCGTTGCCGCACCTTGCAGCATGCGGCCTGGTTGCATTATGCCCGTAGTTGCGCGGGACGGCGAGCGTCGATTTATGCGCGCGAACAGATGATTGCGCCAAAAAAGCGCGTGATACAATTTTTGTAGGAATTCAAGGAATAAAACGGGCGGGGCCGCTTCCGGCGAGCCGCACTTCAGCCCCAAGTCAAGCAGGCCTTAAATCGGCAGTCATCGCAGGTTAATTGGAGGACGCATGGCGACCCAGACGATCGAATCGGTGTTGAATGAAACGCGGACCTTTGAGCCGAGCGCGGCCTTCGTCAAGCAGGCCAACATCTCGGGCATGGACGCCTATAACAACCTCTGCGCCGAGGCGGAACGCGACTTCACCGGTTTCTGGGCGCGTCTCGCCCGCGAAAACGTGCTGTGGCACAAGCCCTTCACCCAAACGCTCGACGAATCGAACGCGCCGTTCTACAAGTGGTTCGCCGACGGCACCGTCAATGCATCGTATAACTGCCTCGACCGCCATCTCAAGACCCAGGGCGACAAGGTCGCGATCATTTTCGAAGCCGACGACGGCAAAGTCACAAAGATCACCTACAAGGAACTCCATCGCCGCGTCTGCATGATGGCGAACGGGCTCAAGAGCCTCAATATCAAAAAAGGCGACCGGGTTCTGATCTACATGCCGATGTCCATCGAGGCCGTAGTGGCCATGCAGGCATGCGCGCGCGTTGGCGCCATCCACTCGGTGGTGTTCGGCGGGTTTTCCGCCAAAAGCGTGCAGGAGCGCATCATCGACGCCGGCGCGGTGGCCGTGCTGACCGCCGACGAGCAGATGCGCGGCGGCAAGCCGATCGCGCTCAAGGCTGCGGTCGACGAAGCGCTGTCGCTCGGCGGTTGCGATTCCATCAAGCACGTCGTCGTCTACAAGCGCACCGGCGGCCAGGTGAAATGGACCGCCCCGCGCGACGTATGGCTGCACGAGCTCGTGGCCAAGCAGGCCGAAACCTGCGAACCCGAGTGGGTCGAAGCCGACCATCCGCTGTTCATCCTTTATACCTCGGGCTCGACCGGCAAGCCCAAAGGCGTGCAGCACTCGACCGGCGGTTACCTGCTGCACGCGATCCTGACCATGAAATGGACGTTCGATTACAAAGCGAGCGACGTGTTCTGGTGCACGGCCGACGTTGGCTGGGTCACGGGCCACACCTACGTCTGCTACGGACCTCTGGCCGTCGGCGCCACCGAGATCGTTTTCGAAGGCGTGCCCACCTATCCGGATTCGACCCGCTTCTGGCGCATGATCCAGGACCATAAGGTAAGCGTGTTCTACACCGCACCCACCGCGATCCGGTCGCTGATCAAGCTCGGCGCGGATCTGCCGAAAAAATTCGATCTATCGTCGCTGCGCATTCTCGGCACCGTCGGCGAGCCGATCAATCCCGAAGCCTGGATGTGGTACCACGAAACGGTCGGTCAATCGCGCTGCCCGATCGTCGACACCTGGTGGCAGACGGAAACCGGCGGGCACATGATCACCCCGCTGCCCGGTGTCGTCAGCACCAAGCCGGGCTCCTGCACGTTGCCGCTGCCCGGCATCGCCGCTGCCATCGTCGACGAAGCGGGTCACGATGTGGAAAAAGGCAAAGGCGGCTTTCTCGTCGTCAAGAAACCGTGGCCGTCGATGATACGCACGATCTGGGGCGACCCCGAACGGTTCAAGAAATCTTATTACCCGGCCGACTTCAACGGCAAATACTATCTGGCGGGCGACGGCGCGAACCGCGATCTCGACGGCTATTTCTGGATCATGGGCCGCATCGACGACGTGCTGAACGTATCGGGGCACCGGCTCGGCACCATGGAAATCGAATCGGCGCTGGTCGCCAACCCTCTTGTCGCCGAAGCCGCGGTGGTCGGCCGTCCCGACGATTTGACCGGCGAAGCAGTGGCGGCGTTCGTGGTGCTGAAGCAGGCGCGCCCGACCGGCGAGGAAGCCAGAAAAATCGTCAAGCAGCTACAGGACTGGGTCGGCAAGGAAATCGGCCCGATCGCGAAACCGAAAGACATCCGTTTCGGCGACAACCTGCCGAAAACGCGCTCGGGAAAAATCATGCGCCGCCTGCTGCGCTCGATCGCCAAAGGCGAGGAAATCACCCAAGACGTTTCGACGCTCGAAAATCCCGCGATATTGCAGCAGCTAAAGGAACCGATCGCCTGAGCCGGGTCGGGCGGGTGAACCACGCCCGCCGCCTGCGCGCGCCGTCATGACCCGGCCCGGCATCCACGGACAGCGCCTGATCGCGGTTTTCCTGCTGGGCTGCCTGCTGCTCAACTATCCGCTGCTGTACCTGTTCAACGTCAGCCACCGGATATTCGGCATCCCGGTACTCTATGTCTACACGTTCTCCGCGTGGGCCCTGCTGATCGCGTTGACCGCCGTCGTCGTCAGCCGCGCTCCGGATTGAGTCCGCACGCGTCGCCGCGCGCATAGCCCATGCTGACCGGTTCCGTAATCGTCCTGGCGTCGTTCGTTTACGTCGGCCTCTTGTTCGCGATTGCATATTACGGCGACAAGCGCGCGGACGCCGGCCGCAGCATCATCGCCAATCCGTATATCTACACGCTGTCGCTCGCCGTCTACTGCACGTCGTGGACGTTCTACGGCAGCGTCGGGCGCGCGGCCACCAGCGGCATCGGCTTCCTGCCCATTTTTATCGGCCCCACGCTGATGGCAATGCTGTGGTGGTACGTGATGCTCAAGATGATCCGCATCAGCAAGGCCAACCGCATCACGTCGATTGCCGACTTCATCGCGTCGCGTTACGGCAAGAGCCAACTGCTCGGCGGGCTGGTCACGATCATCGCGGTCATCGGGATCGTGCCCTACATCTCGCTGCAGTTGAAAGCGGTATCGAACAGCTTCTCGATCATATTGAAATATCCAGCCGTCGCGTCGGCCGATAGCCAGACGACGATCCCGCTGCTCGCCGACAATACTTTTACCATTGCGCTTTTGCTCGCGGTCTTCACCATCCTGTTCGGGACGCGCCATCTCGACGCTTCAGAGCGCCACGAAGGGCTGGTGGCCGCCATTGCATTCGAATCCATCGTCAAGCTGCTCGCGTTCATCGCCGTCGGCGTCTACGTCACCTACGGGCTGTACGACGGTTTCGCCGACATTTTTTCCAGCGCGGTCGAATATCCGCAATTGCGCAAGCTGCTCGAATTCGGTGGCTCGTCGGTCGATCATGTGTCATGGGCCTCGCTCACCTTCCTGTCGATGCTCGCCATCATGTTTTTGCCGCGCCAGTTCCAGGTCGCGGTCGTCGAAAACGTCGACGAAAGGCATCTCAAAAAAGCCGTATGGCTATTTCCCCTGTACCTGCTCGCGATCAATATTTTCGTTTTGCCGATCGCGTTTGCCGGCCTCATGCACTTCCCGGCGGGCAATGTCGATGCGGACAGCTTTGTACTGACCCTGCCGATCGCCCAGCAGCAATCGTTGCTGACGCTCACGGTGTTCATCGGCGGGCTCTCCGCGGCGACCGGCATGGTGATCGTCGAAACCATCGCGCTGTCGACGATGGTGTGCAACAACCTCGCGATGCCGTTGCTGCTGCGGTTGACGGTGCTGCACCTGCACGAGCGCGCCGATTTGTCGAAGTTGATCGTCGGCATCCGACGCGGCGCGATCGTGGGCGTGCTGATGCTGGGCTATGGCTATTTCCGGCTCGCGGGCGAAGCGTATGCTCTGGTCTCGATCGGTCTCATCTCGTTTGCGGCGGTTGCGCAATTCGCACCCGCGATACTCGGCGGCATGTTCTGGAAAGGCGCGACGCGGCGCGGCGCAATCTGCGGCCTCGTCGCGGGCTTTGTCGTATGGGCTTACACGCTGCTGCTCCCGTCGTTCGCGAAGTCGGGGTGGCTACCCATTTCGTTCGTGGAACAAGGCATGTTTGGCGTGAGCCTCCTAAAGCCGCTCGAGCTCTTCGGCCTCGCCGGCTTCGACGACATCACGCATTGCCTGTTCTGGAGCCTGTTTGCCAACATCGGCGCTTATATTTTCATCTCACTGCTCACTACGCAGAGTGTTGCCGAGCAGGTCCAGGCGGCGCTGTTTGTCGACGCGCACATCGAACCGCGGCGACCGCGCGCGGAATCTCTGCGCGGCGACGCGTCAGTGAACGAGCTCATCATGCTGCTCGGGCGCTTTCTCGGCCAGCGCCGCGCGCGCGACGCATTCGCGGCATATGCGCTGAAGACCGGCGCCAAATCGGCCAAGGAGCTCAAGCCAGACGCTGATCTGATCCATTTCGCGGAAACGCTGCTGGCGGGCGCAATCGGTGCCGGTTCGGCGAACGTAGTGGTCGCATCTGTCGTGCAGGAAGAGCCGCTCGGCATCGACAAGGTCATGAACATCCTCGACGAAACTTCCCAGGCGCTCGCCTACAGCCGCCAGCTCGAGCAAAAATCGCGCGAACTCGAAGTGGCGACGGCCGAACTGCGCTCGGCCAACCAGCGGCTGCAGGAACTCGACCGCCTCAAAGATGATTTCGTCTCGACGGTGACGCACGAATTGCGCACGCCGCTGACTTCGATCCGCGCGTTCTCGGAAATACTGCACGACAATCCCGCACTCGATCTCGCGCAACGCGCCAAGTTTCTCGGCATCATCACGCGCGAATCTGAGCGCCTGACGCGCCTCATCAACCAGGTGCTGGACCTCGCGAAAATCGAATCCGGCAACGCGAAATGGCACGCGGGTGAAATCAGCCTGCGCGAAGTCATCGAGGATGCGCTGTCCTCGACCAGCCAGCTGTTCTCGGATAAAGCCATTGCGCTCGAGCTCAAGGTTCCCGCGGAGCTACCGACCATCGTCGCCGACCGCGACAGGCTGATGCAGGTCATGCTGAACCTGCTGTCCAACGCGGCCAAGTTCTGTGCGGACTCCGGCGGCAGGATTACCGTGCGCTGCGCGCTGATCGCCGAGGGCCTGCGCGTCGACGTCACGGACAACGGCATCGGCATCAGCGCCGAAGACCAGCGCATGATATTCGAAAAATTCCGCCAGGTCGGCGATACCCTCACTCAAAAACCTCAAGGCAC
>Ga0207645_10002865_pt1 | contig 13362 bp, 20 predicted proteins | sample KBSM53metaG_FD_184331 | JGI IMG/M metagenome (GOLD analysis project Ga0207645, IMG submission 184331) | Miscanthus rhizosphere microbial communities from Kellogg Biological Station, Michigan, USA - KBS M5-3 metaG (SPAdes) (version 2) | ecosystem: Host-associated > Plants > Roots > Rhizosphere >...
TCATCGGCGTGCACAACGAGACGCTTTCCGTCGCCGCGGTGCGCATCGGCAATTCAGATCGTTCGCCCGTTGGAATCAATCGCTAAGACATAGGCCCAACTGCGCCTTATCACCCTTCGCGCTTCTCCAGCTTCCGCTCGATCCGAGGGTCGGGAATCAACCAGAGGAGCGCACCGAACACGTACAGCCCGCTAGCAATCCATGGACTGAGAAACGCGAGTGGGATAGCGGCGAGGTAAAACACCAGGGAGATTCTACCCTTCCAATCCTTGCCAACGGCTTGCGCCACAAGGGAGTCGCGACCTTCCTTGGCAATGATAGCGCGCTCCAGAATATAATAAGCGATAGCTGCCATCAACAGAACGAAACCATATACGGCGGTCGGAATGGCAGCTAGCCCGTTCTCGCCCATCCAACCCGTGGCAAAAGGAAAGAGCGATAACCAAAACAGCAAATGCAGGTTTGCCCAGAGAATTCCGCCGCTGACCTGTTCCGTAGCTTGGAAAAGATGATGGTGATTGTTCCAGTAAATGCCCAGGTAGATAAAACTTAGGACATAGCTCAAAAGCACGGGCAGCAGTGGCTTCAATGCCGACAATTCGGTCGCGTGCGGCACTTTCAATTCCAGGACCATAATCGTGATGATAATGGCCAGGACACCGTCGCTGAATGCTTCGAGCCGGCTCGTTTTCATCCCGCCGCGTTATATTTGTAGGGGAAGTTGTCAGCTTCCCCTACAGATGACTCCGGCACCTTTTGTGAGTTGACCAGTTCTCCCATATTTGAAGACTCAATTAAGTTCTTTGAGCCATTGGCCTGCCGCCTCGACCTCTCCGTTCGTTAAGCCGTGGCCAGCATTGAAAAAACGAATTGTCACATCCGCGCCCGCGCCACGAAGAAGGTCGACAAGTCGCTGAGTCTCGGATGTTGGAATGATCGGGTCCTGATTCCCCGCGCCGATCCAAACGCGCACCGGTGAAAGGTCCGGCGGGTCTGCGGGCTCGAGCGGAACCATTGCGCGGAAGAGAACGGCAGCGTGCAATATCTCGGGCCGAAGCAACAACATGCTCGCAGCGATGTTCGCGCCGTTAGAGTAACCGACCGCGATGATTTCATTTGTCGCGAGGTTGTATTGCGCCGCCGCTACAGTAATGAAATCCGCCAGCTCGTTCGTGCGTTGTTTCAAATCCTCCACATCGAACACACCTTCGCCCAAGCGGCGAAAGAATCGCGGCATACCGTTTTCGAGGACTTTGCCGCGCGGACTAAGCAATGCGGCATTCGGATCGAGCTCACGTCCGAGCGGGATGAGATCGTGCTCGTTACCACCGGTTCCATGCAACAGCAGCAGCGTCCGGCCCGAACCGCCGGGAACGAATTCGTGAATGAAATCCGGTTGTCTCATACTTTGGTCGGAATTTTGATCGGTGCCAGGACTTGTTCGATCTGCGAACGCGCGGATTCCATCCAGGAAGGAAGGCGCAGGTGAATTCCAAGCTCGTCCAGCTTTTCGTCCAAGGTGAAACCCGGCGGATCGGTCGCGATCTCGAAAAGAATGCCCCCCGGTTCCCGGAAATAGATTGAATGGAAATAGGTGCGGTCGATTACCGGAGTCACGTTGTAACCGAGTTCGACGAGATGCTCGCGCCATTGCAACTGCTCGGCATCGTCCTTTGCTCGAAAGGCGATGTGATGCACCGATCCGGCCGCGACGCGACCAGCCCGACCGTCTGGCATGCAAAGCAAATCAACAATTCTGCCCGGGCCAGATTCGCTTGGCGCGACGAAACGAAACCGATTGCCTGATTCCTCGGTCAGACGATAGCCAAAACTCTCGGTCAGCAACTTCGCCGTTCGTTCGTAGCCTTCCAGCGCGGCCGAGACGCTGTGAAATCCGCGGAGTGAACGTTCTGCCGGTACCATGCTGTCGTTCCACGATTCAATTTTGCTGGATGAATCGGACGCAATTAGCTCCAGCAACAATCCGTCCGGATCGGTGAAGCGAATCACTTCTTCGTCGAATCGGGCCGATGTTTTCTCGGCGGTCACATGCTGCTCTTTGAATCGATCCAACCAGTAGCCGACTGAATCGGGCGAGATCGCAAATGCCGTTGCTTCGATCTGCCCGACGCCGCGATTTCCGCGCCGCGCGCCCGGCCAGGGGAAGAATGTCAGGATCGTTCCCGGCGTGCCTCGCGCGTCGCCAAAGTAAAAATGGTAAGTGCCGGGATCATCAAAATTGACCGTGCGCTTGACCAAACGCAGCCCGAGCAATCCGATGTAAAAATCGAGGTTGCGCTGCGGATCGCTGGCGATGGCAGTGACGTGGTGCAGTCCAACGATTTTCTTGTTCATGTAGGATTACCGATTTCGATTCGCCTATTAGAAGTAGAAGTGTCGCCTTCGATTGTCACACCTCCGTACAGTCGGCGCAACCGTGCTCAACGCGTCGGCTCGTTCGTTGAATCATTGAAACCAACGCCTCAAAATTATGTAGAAAATCACTCCATTTTTGTCGTTCGATGGCAAAGTTGAGGGGTTGCCTGGGTCACGAGTTGACTTGAAGATATGGTCCAAGAACCGCAGGAAGTCTCCGGTGTGGTCGAGCATCTTTTCCGCCATGAATCGGGAAAGATGGTGGCGACGCTGACCCGAATCTTCGGGATCGAGCATTGGAACCTGGCCGAAGACGTGGTGCAGGAAGCGCTCTCTCGCGCGTTGCAGACCTGGCCATACCGCGGCGTCCCGGAAAATCCGTCCGCTTGGATCATGCGCGCCTCGCGTAATCTCGCGCTCGACGTGATCCGGCGGCAAAAAACTTTCCGCGCGAAAGAAGCTGAGATCGCGCTCCTGATCGAGCGTGACGGGTCTGCATCCGAAGGTGCAATTTTTTCAGAACACGAAATTGCCGACGACCGATTGCGGATGATGCTCGTGTGCTGTCATCCGGTCATTCCGCCGGAAGCGCAGGTGGCGCTGGCCTTGAAAACGTTGTGCGGCTTCAGCGTTACGGAGATTAGTCATGCATTCCTGACGACCGAAGCGGCGATTGCAAAGCGACTGACGCGAGCGAAACAAAAAATCCAGGAAGCGCGCGTTCCGTTTGAGATTCCAGCAGGTGACGAGTTGACGCGGCGACTCGACAGCGTGCTGCACTCGCTCTACCTGCTGTTCAACGAAGGTTACAAAGCGTCGAGTGGTGAAAGCCTCGTTAGGGGAGAACTCTGCGACGAGGCGATCCGTCTTACCGAATTGCTGGCGCGACATCCCGCTGGAAATCAAGCCAGGACACACGCGCTGCTGGCGCTAATGCTGCTGAACACGGCGCGGCTTCCGGCCCGGCAAGACGATCAAGGAAATCTGCTCCGCCTCGAAGAACAAGACCGGACGCGCTGGGACCAGACGATGATCGAGCGCGGCATGTCGCATCTGCGCGAATCGGCTTCGGGTGATTCGATGAGTGAATATCATCTTCAGGCGGGCATCGCCGCCTGTCATGCCACAGCGAAAGATTATCAGGCGACTGATTGGGGTAGGATTCTGTCGCTCTACGACCGATTGATGGAATTTGATGATTCTCCTGTGGTCGCGCTCAATCGCGCCGTGGCTGTCAGCAATGTTCACGGACCAAAAGCAGGACTCGATGCCGTTAAGGCAATCCGCGACTCGCGAAAATTGAACTCTTATTACCTGCTGTACGCAGTCCTTGGCGAATTCGAGCTCCGCTTAAATCACAGGCGACCTGCTGTCGAACAGTTCCGCAAAGCGTTCGAACTGGCGGAGACGAAATCTGAACGCGCATTTCTTTCAAAACGAATGCAAGACTGTGAGTAGTAATCACCGAGGCATTGCCCTCGGCTACGATGGTTCAGGTCATTGACCTGACGAGGTGCAGCCTAAACTGAAGTTTTGGGAAGTTTTTTCGATCAATGTCCTAAACCGGAATGCCCGTTCGTCGTATTTGCAAAATCGCACACCAACAGGAAGGCAAAACATGAACAAGTCAGACAAGAAACAGGCTGCAAACATCGTTTGGTTCGAAATCCCGGTGGATAATCCGGAACGCGCAAAAACGTTTTATAAAAATTTGTTCGGCTGGAACATCAACCCATTTCCGGGGTCGGGTGATTATTGGCACATCGATACGGGCGGCGCAGATGAGACTCCGGACGGCGCGTTGAAAAAGCGCAAACGACCGGAAGAGCCGATCATCAACTACGTCAGCGTCAATTCGGTCGACAAGTACGCTGATAAAATCGCGAAACTCGGTGGCAAAATCTGCATGGCGAAAACGGCCGTGCCCCAGATGGGCTACTTCGCTGTTTGCCAGGACACCGAGGGCAATTCGTTTGGGATTTGGCAGAGCGAGCCGAGCGCAAAATAATTTGTCCTAAACCCGGTCATTCGTTCGTCGTAGTGCTGAAAACTCGAAAACAATCAACTATCAACCATCAACTAGAAACTAATATGAACACACAAGATCAGAATGGATACATGCTGCTGTATCGGAGCGATGAATGGTATAAAAGGCTTTCGCGCGAAGAGCTGCAGAAACTCATGAACGAGAACAAAGCCTGGATTGAACGATTGACTGCGCAGGGCAAAGCCACACCTGGCCGCGCGCTCGAACGCAGGGGCGCGATCGTTTCCGGCAAAAACGGCCGGTTCGTTACCGACGGACCGTTCGCCGAATCGAAGGAAGCCATTGGCGGATATCTGGTGCTGGATGTCGAGACGATCGACGAAGCCGTTGCTATTGCCCAGAGCATCCCGGGCCTGGCTTATGGCGGCTCAATCGAAGTGCGTCCGGTAGCTGAAGAGTGTCCACTCGACGCTCGCGCACGCGAATTGGCGCCAGAAGAACAACTTGCAACCGTTTAAACTCAACGCCACTTAATTCTCAATCACCAACCACAGAATATGAACACACAAAATCAGAATGGATACATGCTGCTGTTTCGCGGCAACGACTGGATCAAGGGCCTTTCACCCGAGGAAAAACAGAAGGTCACAGATCAGTGGATGGCCTGGTTCAGGCGACTGACTGACGAGGGCAAAGCTGTCGCCGGCAACCCGCTCGAGCGCGAGGGCAAAATCGTCTCGGGCAAAAACCGCGTGGTTTCCGACGGCCCGTTCGCGGAGTCGAAAGAAGCGATCGGCGGCTACTTCCTGCTCGATGTCGCCACCATGGATGAAGCGGTGGCGATCGCACAGGAATGCCCCGGCTTGCCGTACGGCATTCGCGTGGAGGTAAGGCCTGTTGCACCGGAATGTCCGATGGCAAGTGAACTCAAGCGCGAGGCGGAGTTCGCGACCGTCTGATCGAAACGCAGATCGTCGCACACCAACAAACGAGGCGTGCCGTGTGCCCGGTTTCTGTCGCCAATCTGGCATTCATCGCGGCGGGCGCGACGTCAGCTAGAGGTTGACCGCGTTCGCCGCGAGAATTTTTTTTGAACCCAACCAAATCATCATACAAACGAAACAAACGTATTAAACAGAAGGGATAAAGATATGAATCGCGTCACTCATTTTGAGATTTACACGGACGATCCAGAAGTTGTGCAGCCGTTTTACCAGGATGTTTTCGGCTGGAAGTTCAACAAATTCGAAGGCGGCCCGATTGAATACTGGTTGGTCACGACCGGCGACGACAAAGATCCGGGAATCAATGGCGGTATCACCCGTCCGCGCGAAGGCCAGAGTCCGGGGACGATTAATACGGTAGCAGTCCAATCGCTCGATCAAACGATCAAGAAAGTCGAGCAATGCGGCGGAAAAATCTGCGTTCCGAAGATGGCAATCCCGACGGTCGGTTGGCTCGCCTACGCCGAAGATCCGGCCGGCAACGTGTTTGGAATCATAGAGCCGGACACAAACGCGAGATAATCAAACGATCACTTCGCCAACACACAACCACACCGAAGGAAAAGAAATCATGTCAGCAAACACTATTCGACTTCACCGAGTACTCCGGGCACCGCCGGACAAAATTTACCGCGCGTTTCTGGATCCCGACGCGATGGCCAAGTGGCTTCCGCCAAACGGATTCACCGGCAAGATTCATCACATGGACGCGAAAGTTGGCGGCAGTTACAAAATGTCGTTTACGAACTTCACCACTGGTAAGAGCCATTCTTTTGGCGGAACGTATGTCGAACTGACGCCGCACGAACGCATTCGGTACACGGATAGATTTGACGATCCGAACCTGCCCGGCGAAATGCAGGCGACGATCACGTTGAAACCAGTTTCGTGCGGAACGGAGCTGAACATCGTGCAGGAAGGCGTGCCTGCTGCCATTCCCGCCGAAGCGTGCTATCTAGGCTGGCAGGAATCGCTGACGCTATTGGCGAAACTCGTCGAAGCTGAAATTCCAGATTAGGGGCGAACTACCATGAAGATTCCGTTTACCGGCGGCTGCGCGTGCGGCGCGATTCGTTACGAATGCACTGCAGAGCCTGTCATCATGGTCAAATGTCATTGTCGCGATTGCCAGCACATCACGGGTGGTGGGTTCGCGGCCGCCGTGCTCGTGCCGGCAGAGGCGTTTCGTTTTACCCGAGGTGAACCGCGCTATCATTTCACATCCAGCATCAGGCGAGGCAAACATAAACGCGGTTTTTGTCCCGAATGCGGGTCGCGAATGACCGGGGCCGAATTCGAAACAGGGGATTCTCTATTTGTGGGAGTCCTGGCTGGCAGCCTTGACGATCCGAGTTGGTTTCAGCCGCAGATGGATATTTTCGTTTCGGATGCACAACCGTGGGACCAGATGGATCCTGCGATTCCGAAATTCCAGCAGTACCCGCCAACACAAACAAAGGAATAAACCCTATGCAAAAAATCACTCCATTCTTGTGGTTCAAAGACAACGCCGCCGAGGCGGCAAAGTTTTACACCTCCATTTTCAAAAATTCCAAGATCGGAAGAATTCTTCGCTATGACGAAGAAACAGCCAAAGTTTCGCAGAGTGGTCGGCCGGCGGGATCTGTGCTGACCATTGAATTCGAAATCGAAGGTCAGAAGTTCGTCGCTTTAAATGGCGGGCCGCAGTTTAAATTCAACGAATCCATCTCGTTTGTCGTAAACTGCGAAACGCAGAAGGAAGTTGATTATTTTTGGGAGAAACTCACTGCGGATGGCGGTGAAGAGTCGCAGTGCGGTTGGCTCAGAGACAAATTCGGCGTGTCGTGGCAGGTCACTCCAACCGTGCTGATCGACATGTTGCACGAAAAAGATGCCAAGAAGTCCGAACGAGTCATGAAAGCGATGCTTCAAATGCAAAAGATCGACATCGAAAAACTGGAGGCTGCTTACCGAGGGAAATGATTCTGTTCGGCCCTTATGGACTCAGCCAGGCGAAAACCCAAAACAATTGACGAATACCTTGCCGGCGTAGATGCGGATCATCGCGACGCTCTTCAGAAACTTCGGGAAACAATCCACGCCGTCGCACCGAAGGCGGAGGAATGCATTAGTTACGGAATCCCTGCGTTTCGCCTCAATGGACATTCATTGGTTTTCTTTGGCGCATGGGCGAATCACTGCGCGTTCTATCCCGGGAGTTCCAAGACGTTGAAAAAATTTCGGAACGAGCTAAGGACTTTTCAAACCAGCAAAGGCACGCTTCGCTTCTCTCCAGACAAACCGATGCCGGTCGCATTGGTGAAGAAGCTGCTTAAAGCGAGAATCGCAGAGAACAACGCTCGAGCAAATCGAAATAGGAAAGACCCATGAGCAAAATTCGACTCTTAGTTGGCACCCGCAAAGGCGCGTTCATTCTGACAGCGGATGGCACGCGCAAACGATGGAAGATCAGCGGCCCGCATTTTGCGGGCTGGGAAATCTATCACATGAAAGGTTCACCGGTTGATCGGGACCGGATATACACCTCGCAAACGAGCGCCTGGTTCGGGCAAATCATTCAGCGTTCCGACGACGGCGGCAAAACGTGGAATCCGCCCGGCACAAAGCCAGAGGACTTGATGACGCCGGAAGGGATGCCGAAGGGCGAAAGTAACATGTTCGTTTACGATGCTTCGCCTGAAACGGGGAAACCGCTCACGACCCACCAATGGTACGACGGCACCCAGCATCCGTGGGAATTCAAGCGTGTCTGGCATTTGGAACCATCGCTTCACAATCCGGACCACGTTTACGCCGGCGTCGAAGATGCCGCGATCTTCGAATCGACAGACGGCGGCAAGTCGTGGCACGAATTGGCCGGGCTGCGCGGCAGCGACACTGGGCCGAAATGGCAGCCGGGTGCAGGCGGACTGTGTTTGCACACGATTCTTCTCGATCCGAAGAACCCGCAACGGATGTTCATTGCGATTTCGGCTGCAGGCGCGTTCCGCACCGATGACGGCGGAAAAACGTGGCGTCCGATCAATCACGGGCTCCATTCACAATACATTCCCGATCCCGCGGCAGAGGTCGGTCACTGCGTCCATCGCATCGCGATGCACCCGTCACGTCCGAGCACGTTATTCATGCAAAAGCACTGGGATGTGATGCGGAGCGACGATGCGGGCGATTTGTGGCAGGAAGTCAGCGACAACTTGCCGAGCGATTTTGGATTCCCGATTGACGTCCATGCCCACGAACCGGAGACCATTTACGTTGTCCCGATCAAGAGCGACTCCGAGCACTACCCACCGAGCGGCAGATTGCGCGTTTACCGTAGCCGAACAGGCGGCAACGATTGGGAAGCGCTGACGAAAGGTCTGCCCCAACGCAATTGTTACGTCAATGTGCTGCGCGACGCGATGTCGGTTGATTCCCTCGAGCCGTGCGGCGTTTACTTCGGCACAACTGGTGGACAGGTTTACGCATCGGCCGATGCAGGCGACAACTGGAAGCCGATTGTGCGCGATCTGCCTGCCGTTCTGTCCGTCGAAGTGCAAACACTGCCATGATTCGTGTTGTTCTCCCGCCTCATTTACGCACGCTGGCGCGCGTTGATGGCGAAGTGGAACTCGAGGTTCCGGCTCCGGTAACTCAACGCTTAGTGCTCGACGCGCTCGAAACTCGATATCCGATGCTGAGCGGAACAATGCGCGATCATGTTACTCAACTCCGGCGGCCACTGGTACGATTCTTTGCCTGCGGAGAAGATTTGTCGCATGAATCGCCGGATTCTCCGCTCCCCGACGCGATTGCGAAGGGGTCCGAGCCGTTTCTGGTTATCGGGGCGATCGCTGGGGGATAGCCTGGACGACTGGTTTCCGGTTCAACAAGGTCAATCGACCAGTCCCTGTTCGATGGTAAAATAATCTCGACGAAGCTGAGACCTATATGTTGAATAATTCCGAATCAATAGAGAGGAATTATGAATACAGAAGAAGTCGCAACAAAACTGATGGAGTGTTGCCGAAACGGCGAATGGATGAAGGCAGTCGATGAGCTCTATGCGAAAGACATCGTCAGCATAGAGACGCACGCGATGGAAAACATGCCGGCAGAAATGCGTGGCATTGATCAGGTGCGTGGTAAAACCGAGTGGTGGGTGAACAATTTCGACGTGCACAGCACGAAAGTCGGCGGACCGTTTGTGGCTCGGGACACGTTCGTCGTGCAGTTTGATGTCGATGCAACTGAGAAAACATCCAAGAAACGCATCCAGATGTCCGAGGTCGGAATCTATACCGTTAAAGACGGTAAGGTTACACGTGAAGAATTTTTGCCGCTCGCTCAAAAGAAAGAGTAGGGTGAGTCTCCGGCTTGCCGGACCCGACGGAACCGTCTCCCGTCCGCGAAGTCGCCCAAGTTTTTGCGTTGTAAACCGCCAGCGAGGGTGGTTGCGCTAAGTTAGCGGCATTGCCTAACGCGCGCGGACTCGATATTCTCGCGCTCATGTCTGCAAAGGCAGAGCCAACTCAGCAGGCGAAAAGTGCTCAGCGTTTCGGCGACGTCATACGCGCCGAATTTGCGCTGCTGATTGGCCTCGGAACCGCAGCGTTCTTTTTCGGCACCGGAACGCAACGAATCGAAGGCATCACGCATCCACTGTTGCTTACGGCCGTCCTTCTTTGGCTTTTTGCCGTTATCCTCTGGTCGGCAATTTGCGTGGTGCGCCATGCGGACTGTCTCGCCATCAAGTTTGGCGAGCCTTACGGAACATTAATCCTGACGCTGTCGGCGATCACCATCGAAGTGATGATGATTTCCATGGCGATGTTGCATGGAGCAAACAATCCCACCCTCGGCCGGGACGCAATTTTTGCTGTCGTCATGATTGCTCTTAACGGGTTGGTTGGCCTGAGCTTGTTAATGGGTGGGCTGCGCTATCGCGAGCAATACTACAATCTGCTGGGCGTTAACGCGTATCTGAACGTCATCATGACGCTGGCGGTGATTGGGTTGGTCGTGCCGAACTTCACTACTTCTACGAGGGGGCCGACATTTTCCGCCGGGCAAGGAATCTTTCTGGTCGTGGTGTCGCTCTCGCTTTACGCAATTTTTCTGTTCATTCAGACCATGCGACACAGCCGCTATTTCATGGAATCGAAGGGCGCGGCAGGCGCGGCGCATTCCACTCATCATCCACTGCCGATTCACTCAACGGCTTTTCATTCGGTGATGCTGCTTCTATATCTGGTTACGGTTATTTTACTGGCGGAGAAATTCGCGATCCCATTGGACAACAGTATAGAACATTTTGGCCTGCCACAGGCGTTCGGTGGAGCGATTATTGCTGCCCTGGTGCTTGCGCCGGAGGGAATAGGCGCGCTCGAGGCCACTTTGCGCAACCAGTTGCAGCGCTCGATAAATATCCTGCTCGGTTCCGTCCTCGCGACCATCGGCCTAACGATTCCAGCAGTGCTGACCATTGGACTTGTCACGAAACGACCGGTCTCACTCGGCGTGCAAGGCGGCAATATTCCGCTGCTGCTGTTAACGCTAGCGGTGAGCGTGGTTACTTTTACCAGCAGAAAGACAAATGTTTTGCAGGGTTGCGTTCACCTGCTTCTCTTCGCCGTATTTCTGCTCCTGATATTTTCGCCCTGAATTGTTTGCTCTGCGGATTTACCGGCGTTCTTGCTGGAGAGGCAATTGAGAAAAAAAGGCTGCCTGAGCAATGGTTAAGAATGTCGTGACATTCTCGACGTTTTGTGATTTTCTCAGGGCCACTCCGTTACTCCCATTAACAATTGTGCGGAGCGACTTATTACAAATATGAAAAAGTTCAAAAGTCTCCAGAAAAAGATCCGTCGGCTCGAAGCTCGTCTGCAAAAAGGCTCGAAAAGACTCGCCAAGCTAAAACAGAAGCTTGGCGCGGCAGAAACACGCGCGGCAGCCAAGCCCAAGAGCAAATCACCCGAGCGTGCTAAAAACGCTGGTAAGGCCCCAGCGTCAATCGACAAGAAAAAAGAGGGCCTGCCAGTGAAAGCCACTGTCAAACAGACGGCTGCCGTCAAAGGATCGGACGCTGGTAAGAGCGCGAAAAGAAAGCTCAACCTCACGCCGGAACGCCGCGAGCAATTGGCGGCAGCGATGCGAGCGAGGTGGGCTGCTAAGAGAGCTGCTGCTGGCACGAACACACAGCAAAGCTCGGGGCCTCAGCCGGGAGATGGTTCTCAGTCCCAGTAAAGGCCATCTCATAAAATAAGAGATCCAGTATTTGGTAGGGCGCGACCTAAGCCTGCTTGCCGTGGCGAGGGCGCGCCGAATGGGATGAACGGCCTCCCGCATTTGCGGGATCTACCATTTATGCTGGCGTTCTTTAATTCATCGTGGCCAGTCTGAAAGCGCATGAAATAATTGATTCATGACCACGGAACGCGATTACGTCCTTGGCACACACGATGAGGAGTTGGCGAGACTTGGATTGCAACATCGTGTCTGGCGTCGGGTCGTTTTAGATTGCTGGCAAAGGGCGGGTGTCACCGTAGGCAAACGCGTGCTCGATATCGGCGCCGGCCCGGGCTACGCGGCTGTCGATCTTGCCGAGATCGTCGGCCCGAACGGCGAAGTCGTCGCGATCGAACGGTCGAAAAACTTTGCCTGCGCGATGAACGAAGCGTGCCGTGTGCGCTCGCTCACCAACGTCAAGATTCACGAACTGGATTTGATGGCCGATGAATTGCCAAAAGGAGATTATGATTTCTCGTGGTGCCGATGGGTCGTTTCGTTCGTGGACGATCCCGCGCTATTGATCAGGAAACTCGGCGGCGTGATGCAAAAGGGCAGCGTAGCTATCTTCCATGAATATGGCCATTACGAGACGTGGCATTTCTTCCCGTGCCTGGCGAATCAGGAACGATTCCGCGAACACGTGATCGCAACCTGGCGCGAATCGGGCGGGGAGCCCGATGGCGCTGCCGATTTGCCGGCTCTGCTGGCCGCGAACGGCTTTTTCATTCGCTCGGCGACACCGCACATTTTTTGCGTACGCCCGGCAGATTACATGTGGCAATGGCCTGCGACATTCATCGAAATTTATCTTCCCCGTCTGATCGAGATGGGGCGAATCGATCAAAAATTCGCCAACGCGCTACGCGCCGACCTCGCTCGGGCAGAAACGAGCCCAAATTCGTTAATGATTACTCCATTGGTGCTGGAAATTGTCGCGGAAAAGCTGTAATCGCGTCGCTCTGCCGACGCGCGTTCGGGTGACATCCAAGCTCAGTTGCTCTGCAAAAGCCCATCATCGATCTGCGGAGCGATCTAACAGCCCGATCCTCCGCTTCGCTTTCGAATCGGCGATCAATGTTTCGAGCCGTCTTTTTTGGGTCTCAACTCTCTTTGCGCTGACGACCCACCAGATCGTGGTTTGGCGGTACGAAGCTGGCTGCTGTTGAAAAAACTCCCATGCCGCGCGGTCGGAGCGGAATTGCTTCTCAGCGGCTTTGCTCAAGACCGCTGATTTTCGATTTTCGTAGGCGTAAACGCCCGACCTCTCTGGCGCGCGTTGCGTGAAAGCCCGTATGCCCGCGGGATGCATTCGGCCTTCACGCGCGAGCTCTTGCATTCGGCGAATGTTAACTGCGCTCCAGTTGCTTCTCGGCTTCCGCGGAGTGAAACGGATTTTGTAACTGTTTGCGTCGATTGATTTGCGCAAACCGTCGATCCAGCCAAAACAAAGCGCCTCATCCACCGACTCTGGCCAGGTGATGCTCTGCCGGCCGGAACTCTTTTTGTAAAAGCCGACCCAAAGTTCCGGCGCGGTAACGTGATTTTCCCCAAGCCATTTCCTAAAGTCTGCCGGCGTCGCGAAAAAAAGCGGACTGGCTGACACCGATCTCATCGACGCTTTAGAATCGGTTAATGCACGGTTCCCTCGAGGCCAAGTCGCTCGGCATCGGACTTGAGCGCGTCGATAACGTTTGCGATTACGTCATCGAGCGGCATGCCCAG
>Ga0207645_10002870_pt1 | contig 13345 bp, 14 predicted proteins | sample KBSM53metaG_FD_184331 | JGI IMG/M metagenome (GOLD analysis project Ga0207645, IMG submission 184331) | Miscanthus rhizosphere microbial communities from Kellogg Biological Station, Michigan, USA - KBS M5-3 metaG (SPAdes) (version 2) | ecosystem: Host-associated > Plants > Roots > Rhizosphere >...
CGACCTTTTACACCGGCATTGGCTGCGATCGTTGCAAAGGGCGGGGTTATTCCGGCCGGGCCGCGATCCTCGAGGCGCTGCCGGTGAGCGACACGATCCGGCGGTTGATCATCAAGCGCGCGTCGGCGGCGGTGATTAAGAATCAGGCAATTTCCGAAGGTATGAAAACGTTGCGCATGGTCGGCATCGACAAGGCGCTGGAAGGCATCACAACCCTCGAGGAGGTCTGGCGCGTGACCGCGGAGGACCACTAAAATGAACCTTCCGTTTCCTAAAATAAACTTGACATTCCTCCGCCATTTTAAAAAGGACAGGCCCGCTGAAGGTGGAGTGGCCATCGTTGCTCGACCGGCCACCCCGCTCGACAAGCCGGCTTCCGAGCGTTTCGGCAAGACAGTCATGCCTAACGTCTCACGCGTCGTCGGAGCGGACGCGACGTCAGACTTTTCCTTGGACGGGCCGCTCGGAAATCCGCTTCCGGCCACGCCCCGCAAGATTTCGTTAGGCGGGAGCGGCTCCATCGCGGTTGAATCGAAAAAAGCATCAACCGACGACCCGGCTGCCGCCGAGCGCACGATAGCGCTGCAACTGGTCGACCTGGTGCCGCACCTGCCGGCAGGGTTGCTCAAAACGGCGCCGGTCGATCCGGAGCACCGAGTCCTGATCAAAGCGTCACAGCTCGAGCGTGGTATGGCGAGCGGTCGCCCGACCGTGTCCCTCCACTCGATTTTCCAGCAGGCACCGGATTTTTTCCAATGTGACGTGGAGGCGACCGACAAGCGCGAGGTGGTGCTGCCCTTCAACAAGGTACTGGAGCAATTCACCGCCTTCCAGGTGCGTTCCGACCAGATGCGCAGCGACTCGGTTCCGCAGCTCGAAACCCCCTTCCTGAAAATGACGATCGAGGACGGCCAACGATTTGGAACGCCGGTTGCGCCCGTCCCGTCGTCCGCGGTGCTGCCGACGCCATCCGAAGTCGCCGCCGTTTCGCCTCGACCAATTGATCCGGTCCGCCTCCCTCTGCCGGACCAAGCCGAAAGCAGCGCCGCCGATGGCATGGCTCCGGAATCCGTCGCGCTCGAGCAGCCTGCTGCGCATACATCGCGGGCTGCGAAAATTTCACCGAACGGAATGGGCGTGCCCGCCGCTGAGAGAGTTCCAGCCTCAAGTGGGCCGCCCGTTCCAACCTTTTCGCCTTCGCTTCTTTCGCCGCCGCCGGCTCGAATCCCGTTCAAGATGAGCCCGCCTTCGAGCGATCTGCGCAAGCCGGCCGTGGCCGCGCCTTCGGTCAAGCCAGCCGCGATTGCATTTTCGGCCGATGGGCCGCGAGTGCGTCTATCGTTGCGCAGCGTGCTGCGCGGATTTTTGCCCTTTCAGTTGTCCGGTGCAATCGACGACGTGCCGGAAACGGCGGCAATCGAGATTCCGTTTTCGATCATTGAGCCGCAACTGTCGTTAGGCCGGATCGTCGTTTCCCCCGCCCAATTCCAGACCGCACTCCCCGAGGAATACCGCTCGCTGCTGAAAATCGAGGAAATCGAACTACCGATTGCCCTGCCGCTCGAGGAAGTGCTTCGGAATTTGCCTCATGAGAGCTTGCAGCTCCGCGGCGACCAGGAAGAAATAGAGATCACCGAAGCCTTCGACACGCCTTTCAGCAAAAAGGCCGCGGAGGACGCCGCGCGGATGAAGGTTTCCACGGGCCCGATAGCGAAACCAGCCGGCGATGTTGCAGGTGGGGTCAGTGGTCGCGATAATGGGAATCTCGATCTCGCGGCCACGTCTGAAGACGTCACTCTGCAGGAAGTACCAATCCCGTCGATAGCGCCTGCCCGCACCGCGCTTCAGGTAGCGTTCGACACCGACGAAACGCTCGACGCGAAATCCATCGTCGCTTACGCCAGTCGCTTACCGGGGGTGAGCGCCTGCGCCATCGTTTTCTCCGACGGCCTCAGCCTGGCGGGGAATATTCCGACCGAGTACGAGGCCGACGCGCTCTGCGCGCTCGCGCCGTCGATCGTCAAGCGGATCGACGATCAGATGATGGGAGCCAGCCTCGGACCGCTCAACGGGATGACGCTCTATTGCGCGAAAACGCCCGTCAGTTTCTTCGCCTACGGCAACATCTGCCTTGCGGCCCTCCATTCAGCCGATGCGCTCGCGGCCGAGATCCGCGCCCGCCTCAGCTGTGTTGTGCGGGAGTTGGCACAAATGTATGCCCAGCCAGCCTAACGACTAACAAAAAGCCATGTCCATCATCAACTACGCCAGTCGCGAGATTCAATTCAAGATCGTCTACTACGGCCCTGCGCTTTGCGGCAAGACGACCAATCTCGCCTACATCCACGAGCGCATCAGCCCGGCCAATCGCGGCGATCTCGTCTCACTCGCGACCGCCGCCGACCGCACTCTGTTCTTCGATTTCTTGCCCTTGAACGCGGTCGTGATCAAAGGCTTCGTCACGAAATTCCAGCTCTACACCGTACCTGGCCAGGTCATTTACAATGCGACCCGCCAGCTTGTCCTACGGAGCGTCGATGGCGTCGTTTTCGTGGCCGATTCCCAGTGGGAAAAAATGGAGGAAAACGTCGAAAGTTTTCGCAACCTCGCGGAAAACCTGGCCCAGCAAAACATCTCGATCGATGAGATTCCCTACGTCCTGCAATACAACAAGCGGGACCTGAACAACGTCGCGCCAATCAATTATATCGAGTTCGTCTTGAATAATCGCAAGAAGCGCGTGCAGAGCTTCGAGGTCATCTCGAGCACTGGACAAAACGTCTTTGCCTCGCTCAATGCCGTCTCGCAGATGTTGCTCCACAAGTTTAGCAAACAAGGCGCAGCTGCACCCACCGGCGCGGTTGCACCCACCGCCGTGTCGGTCGAACCGGTTCCCGCGCCGAAACTCGCCTCTCCCGCCGCCGTATGAATTGCATCCCGGCTCTGACGATCGAGAACGTTGCGACGCTCGACGGCATTCTTGCAGATTTCCTGAAGAAATCTGACGCGGAATTGATCGTCGTGATCGATCGGGGCGGCAACGTCATTTCACAATTTGGCGATGTCGCGGTCATGGATGTGACGATCATCGCGGCGCTCGCTGCAGGCTCATTTGCCGCGACCCAGGAACTGGCCCGCCGAATCGGGGAGGTCGAGTTCAATGCGCTCTATCACCAGGGCAATGGCAGCCACATTTTCATGAACTCGGTCGATGACGACACGATCATGATCTCGGTTTTCGGACCGCGCACCACTGTAGGGTTGGTGCGTTTCTATTCCGCCGCGACCGCTTTGGCCGTCTCGGAGTTGTTGAAATCGCTCGATCAGAGCGGCGGACACGGGTTCACCTTCGACGCCGGCGACGTCACAGCGACGCCGATCTTCGTGGATCATCCGGTATAGCTGGTTTGCTGCGCGAAAAGTAGGCCCCGCCTGTGGCCGAAGAAAACCGGTGTCGGATTGTGTTCAACAGCCCACAAATTCCCGGCTCCCCAAGCCCACCGTCCGCCGCGGTTGCGCAATCGGAGTGATGCGGGAAATTCAACCGCACGGTTTATGGCGGTTCAATTCAGGGATTACTACGAGACGCTCGGTGTTGCCAAGACGGCAAGTGCCGATGAAATCAAGAGCGCTTTTCGTAAGCTCGCGCGCAAACACCATCCCGACATGGCCAAGCCCAAAGAAAAAGTTTCGGCTGAGGAGAAATTCAAACAGATCAACGAGGCTTACGAGGTCCTGAGTGATCCCGAGAAACGCTCCCGATACGATCAGCTCGGCGCGGACTGGAATCAGCCGGGCGGATTTCAACCGCCGCCAGATTGGGGACGGGGCGGAACGGGCGGCGGATTCCGCCGTCACGCCGACGGGAACGGCGGCGGCGTTGAGTTCGAATTCGGCGGCACCGGGTTCAGCGATTTCTTCGAGGCGTTTTTCGGCGGCGGACGCGGCGAGTCTGCCTTCGGCGGCGGATTTGGCCGACGAGCGCCGAGCGCCGAGCGCGGACAGGATGTCGAGGCCGACATCATGGTCACGTTGGAGGAAGCGCTGAATGGTTCCACGCGGCAAGTCTCCTTGCGCCGCAGCGATTCCGAGAAAGTGGAAACCTATCAGGTCAAAATCCCACGCGGCGTGCACGAAGGACAACGCATTCGACTGGCAGGCCAGGGAGAAGCCGGCGCGCGTGGCGGGAAAAAAGGGGACCTCTTTCTCCGCGTACGGCTCGCGCGGCATCCCGATTTCGCAGTCGAAGGAAACGACCTTGTTCATGAGGCGGCACTTTCGCCGTCGCAGGCGGTGCTTGGCACTGAGCTCGAGGTCCCGACGTTGGAAGGTTATCGTCGTCTAAAAATTCCTCCGGGCACCCAGGCCGGCCAGCGTTTTCGCTTGCGCGAGCGCGGGCTGCCGGCGGCGACTGGCGATCGCGGTAATCTTTACGTGGTTACGCAGATCACGATTCCGAAAAAGTTGAGCGACGCCGAGCGCGCGATCTGGCAACAGCTCGCCGCGCAGAAGAGTGCGTAATCGGCCTATTTGGGTTGGCTCGACAAGTCGACACCGCTTCGTTAAGAGAACAGAATGAAAATCTCGTTGGGCTCCGATCATGCCGGTTTCCGTTACAAGGAAAAAATCAAGGAGCTCCTTATTGCGTTAGGGCACGAGGTTAAGGATTTCGGCACCACAAGCGAGGAGCCGGTTGATTACCCAAAGTTCATTCGCCCGGCGGCCGAAGCGGTGGCGTCCGGCGAGTGCGATCGGGGGATTGTCCTCGGCGGCTCCGGCAATGGCGAAGCGATGGCGGCGAACAAGGTTCGTGGAGTCCGGTGCGCGCTTTGCTGGAATGAGGAAACGGCGCGCCTTTCACGTCAGCATAACGATGCCAACGTTCTCTCTCTTGGCGAGCGGATGATCCCGGAGGACCTGGCGCTAAAGATTGTGCGCGTCTGGTTGACAACCGATTTCGAGGGCGGCAGGCACATCGCCCGGATCGCCCAGCTCGATCTCTAGAGGCTTCGTCTTGGCGAAGCGTGGGAAAGACGACGAACCACGATCTTCCCTGTGCTTCGCCGAGCAAAGCGTCTACAGCGCCAGCCAAACGCTGACGAGAAAGACCGCGCTGACAAACGCGTTGCTCTGGAAAAACGCGCGATTGATTCCCGCGAGATCAAGCCGCGCCGCGCTCCAATGTTCATAAGCCAGCGCTCCAGCGATCAGCGAGATACCGCAAAAATAAATCGCGCCCAACGATGCTGCGAAGCCGAAGGAGAACAACCCGAGCAACGTCACGAAGTGCAGAAATTGCGCGAGCCGCAGCGAACGCGGAATGCCTAGGCGTACGACTAACGAGTGTAATCCCTCGCGCCGGTCGAACTCGAAATCCTGAGTGGCATAGATCAAATCAAATCCCGCCACCCAGCCAGCGACTCCGGCGCTCAGGAGAAGGGGAGCGAGCGTCAGGCGGCCGCTAGCGGCAATCCAGGCGCCCGCCGGGGCGATGGCGAGCGCGCCGCCGAGAAAGAAGTGGCTCACGGCGGTGAAACGCTTGGTCAGGGAGTAGAAAAAAATGATGGAGAGCGCGAGCGGGGCGAGCAGCAAAGTGGTTTGGTTGATGGCCGCCGCGGCGGCGACGAAAGCGACCGAGCTGAGCCCAAGCAGCAGGAGCGCGACCGGTCGTGAGATGAGTTGGTGGCGCATCGCCGTACGCGGGTTCCGCTGGTCGAGTGTCCAGTCAGCGAGGCGGTTGAAGAGCATCGCGGCGGTCCGGGCGCAGACCATGCAGAGTAGAACGAGCGTCAGCAGCCGAAGCGACGGCTGTCCATGCGTCGCCACGAGAAGCGCACCGAGTGCGAAGGGCAGCGCGAAAACAGTGTGCGAAAATCGGATCAGACGGAGGAAGCGCGTGAGGCCGCTTTCGTTAGGTCTAACGACAATCATCGCAGCAGCGTTTCCAGCTGCTCTCTCGCGTCCGCCAAAATCGGCGTCCCATGGGCAAAAAGCAGGCGCTCAAATGGCCATTCGAGGAGGCGCCGGAGTGACCGCCGCATGGCCTTTTGGTCGGAGCAGTATTTCGCCGGCAGCAGAGTAAACCCATACCGTTCGACATTGATTAGCGCATCGCCAATCACCATCGTCCCGCCATCGTCCGCGAAATGGAACGCGGTCTCACCGGTCGCTGCGCCGTCGATCGCGATTGCCGAACCCCTGGAGCCAATTTTTTCACTGTCCGCAATCGTCGTGGCGTTGGCCGCTGAAAATTCGCCGACGACCGACGCTGCCGCGAAAATCGGAGCCTCAAACTGCCGGGCGAAGGCTGCCGCGGCCCTTGGATGATTCAAGTTGGTCACCAGCACGCTGGTGGTGCCAATCGGCACGGCCAATTCCTCCAGGCACGGGGCAGTCAGCGGGATCGGATCGATCAGGAAAAGACGAGCATCGGTTTTGATCGCGGTGGAGAAGAGGTCGGCCTTCACCGTTGGATCGTACATTTGCCATAGCCAGAGCGAATCGCTCAGGCGCAGAAGGTCAGAGGCTGGGGGCATGGGATTGGGTCAGCGATCCGAGGCGCGTGGCACCGTAGCTGCTCCAAGGAATCCAATTACTAGAAACATCATATGATGACCTTCTCCTATCAGGCTCGGGATGGCTCCGGCAATATCGTAAGCGGTATCCAAGACGCGATCAACGAGGACAATGCTGTCACCAGTCTCATGAGTCGCGGGCTGATGGTTCTTTCATTGCAACAAAAAGCCGCTACATCCCGCACCAAGAACAAAGTCTGGACGGTCAAAGAGACCGACTTGGTACTCTTCACTCGTCAACTCGCTACTATGATCGAGGCCGGCATCTCGCTCGTTCAGGCGCTGACCGCGCTTTATGAACAATGCGACGCGAAACGGCAGAAAAGTCTGCGCAACGTCATCGGCGACGTGACCGCGCGGGTGCAGGGAGGCGACACGTTTCACGAATCGATAGCGAAGCATCCGCGTGTCTTCAATCGTCTTTTTATCAGCATGGTGAAAGCCGGTGAGGCCGGCGGTTTGCTCTCGGAAATCCTCGACCGCTTGGCCGGCTTCCTCGAGGCCAGCGCCCGCCTGCGCAAGAAGGTTAAGTCGGCCATGACCTACCCGGTCATCGTCATTAGCATCGCGTTCTTGATCACGACTTTTCTTATCGTTCGGGTTGTGCCGGTCTTCGGCGAAATCTTCAAAGATTTCGGTGCCAAGCTGCCGGCTCCAACGCAATTCTTAATCGACTTGAGCGATTTCATCCGGGCGAATTGGTATTTCATAATCCTCGGCATCGGCGGCACGATCTTCGGAGCCCGCGTTTTTCTCCGCTCCACCCGTGGCCGTCAATTGAGCGACCGTTGGAAGCTGAAACTGCCGGTCTTCGGACCGCTCATCCATAAGATTTGCATGTCGCGTTTTGCCCGCACTTTCGCGCAGCTCATTCGCAGCGGGGTTCCGATTCTCGAAGTGCTCGACATCGTGGGCGGTACGTCCGGCAACCACGTTGTCGAGCAGAGCATAAAAGGCGTGAGTACCGACGTGGAGAAAGGGGACAACCTGTCGGTCGCGCTTTCCAAGGAAAAGATTTTTCCGCCGATGATGCTGCGAATGGTCGCCGCTGGTGAATCGACAGGCCGGATCGATACGATGCTCGAGAAGATGGCCGACTTCTGGGACGAGGAAATCGAAGCGCTGCTCGACGCGCTCACCTCGTTGATCGAGCCGCTTTTGATTGTGTTCCTCGGTGTGATTGTGGGTGGCATCGTGATCGCGATGTTCCTGCCAATCTTCAAGCTGAACGAAGTAGTTTCGCAGAGCAAAAGCTAGGGAGAAGCTGCTCCACGGAAAGGGAGGGCGGATCGCAAGGTCCGCCCTCTTTATTTCTTGTCCGCTTCGTTCCTCCTCATCGTTCGAGACAACAATCAACCTGCGAAAAACCTTGCCCGCGGCGCGCCTCTGCGAGACCAATCCTGCATGGCGGACCTGAACGATTTCAAGAGCTCGGTCGCGCTCGTCGTGTCCAGCTGCGATGCATTCTTTGACGCGTGGCGCCCATTCTGCGCTTTCTTGGAAAAGTTCTGGGGCGATTGTCCACTGGACGGTTTCCTTGTCACGAATGAGCTCGAAGTTCGCTCGTCACGGATTCGTTCGATCGCGGTCGGGGAAGATCGGGGCTGGTCAAGCAATCTGCTTTGTGCACTCACGCAGATCGCGCATCCCTATGTGCTCTATTTCCAGGAAGATTACTTTCTGACTGCACCGATCGATCGCGCGCACCTGGCAGACGATTTTGCACAAGTCATGGAATCGGACGCCGCGTCGCTCTGCTTCCGGGCGCGTTCCGAACGGGATGCTGGTTTTCAACCGTTGAATGACCGCTATGGAATCGTGCCACTCCATTCCGACGGCAGAACACGGTGCCAGGTTACGCTCTGGAAACGAAGCGCTCTTCAGTCGATCCTGCGCGAGGGCGAAACAGCGTGGAATTTCGAAGCACGAGCTAGCGCCCGCACACAGGAAATGCAGATTCTCTCCTACCGCAGCCGCGAGAATGCACCGATTCACTATTTAATGTCTGCGATCTCGCGCGGCCTCTGGATGCCGGAAGCAGTCGCGCTTTGCCGTGCGCATGGAGTGCCGATTGATCCGTTCTTTCGCCCGATTTTTTCCCCGCACTCATGGCAGCGGCGTCTGCGCCGCGCAACCGCGCGTTCTCGGCTCCGGCGTGCCTTGGCCGCGCAAGGGAGCGGCGTGATCACCCTGGCATGAGGCGACTCGTTAGGTGGAATCTGAGCAGTCGTGCGCGCCAGCTTGCCGGGGGCGATGCGATCGTTGTCTCCATTCCAAAGAGCGGCCGTACCTGGGTCCGGACCTTCCTTTGCGCCTATTTCTGTGAGAAAATCGGGCAGCCCTTTACACTCGAGCCTGAAAAATACGAAAGCGTGCCTCAGGTCATCTACACGCACGACCTCTTCGAGCAGCGAACCAAGGCTGACCGTTGGGACAGGCTCCGAGGTAAGTATCTGATCCCCCAGCGCGATCGCACCGGCCGGCCTATCATCCTGCTGGCTCGTGATCCGCGCGACGCTTTCGTTTCGCTTTACATACAGCTGACCCGACGGACCAAGGAGACCCCTGACGAACTAAAACAAATGTCGGCTTCAGAGTTGCTCCGCGATCCGGCGTTTGGGATCGAATCCATGGTCGAGATCATGAACAGCTGGCTTGCCGAATGGGCGGACCGAGCGGACTTTCTCCTTCTGCGTTACGAAGGATTGCGAAGCGACCCCGGGTCGGAGTTTCGTCGACTTTTGCAGGTCCTCGGCGAACGGCGCTTGGAGGAAAAGGCCTTTTCCCACGCGCTCGAGTTCTCCGATTTCGGGCACATGAAGAAACTCGAAGACGCGGGAGCGTTTGCTTCGAAAATTCTGCGTGCCGGGGATACGAAAGATCCGGAATCCTTCAAGGTTCGCCGAGGAAGAATTGGCGGGTTCGAAGATTACCTTTCCCCTAACGACCAGGTTTACGCGGCCGCAGCATTGCAAGAGCTCGATCCCCGCTTCGACTACGGTGGACGCGCCGCGGGTCATTCGGGAGGTGCAGCATCGTAACCAGGCTGCAGCACAAATCTGGTCGTTCCTGCGCACGGTGAGAGGAGTCCGCGGCGGATTCATGCGCAAGTTGCAACCGGAGATCCCGCGCAGCGGGCCTCATGGCTGCGCGTCGACCCGACAGGCTGAAGCGTAACAATCAGGTTGTCGCGCAACTCCGGCTTCAAACTAAGGCCGACGCAGCTTGGATCTTACTTCAGCGCGAGAGTCCGAACTCGGGGCGAAGGCTGATAAAGCCAAAGCACGCGGAAGAACAAACGGTGATGCAATGCCGTCTCGCCTCAATTTGCGGAGCGTAATTTCTACGGTGTCGGCGAGAGTGTAGCGGTCGAGGATTTTGGCGATCGCGTTCCGCACGTCAAACATCAACATCCGCAGTCCACAGTGCGCCTCATCCGGGCACGAGCACCGGCCATAGGCGACAACGCTGACGCAGGAAATGGGCGCAAGCTGTCCTTCGATCAGACGAATGACGGGGCCGAACTTGATGCGCCGCGCGGGTTTGGCAAGCGAATAACCTCCGAGCTTGCCCCGCGTGCTCTTCACATAACCTGCTGCTTTGAGCTGAATGAATATTTGTTCGAGGAACTTCACAGGCAGCTTCTCTTTTGCGGCAAGTTCGCTCAATTGCAAAACCGGTCGTCCCAATTCGGCAGCGACGCCGAGATCGATCAGGGCACGCAGAGCATATTCGCAACGCTTGGAAAATTTCATTGTCGAGCCTCTCGGTGAGAGACGAGCATAAGAATACCGATGGGCGGGAATTGCAATCCTGTTTTCGGACACTTAAATCGGGGCGACTCTTCTCCCTGCCTGCCATCGCTTCGATCCGCGTCGGCGTCCAAATCGACCTTGAACTCGTCGGCTTTGCTGCTGCTCTGGCGGCCGGTCCAATCAATCCCTAAGCAGCGCTGAGCAGCGGTGTCTTTCCGGATCTCGGCCTCCCCAAAAAACCTTACTTTTCGGAGGCAAATTGCACCCTCAAAATTTTTTGGCAATCTTCTTGCTATTCATACTGAATGAGTAGAGTATCAATTCATACTGAATCAATAGACATTCAAACATCACAAAATATGAAAGCCATTCTGATTGAAACTACGTTGGTAAGCGCAACCATCCTGTTTTGGACTGTGGCTCTGCCCGCTGCAGTCGTCTTCTTGCCTGCCGTCGCGCTCTGGGAGAAGATCGGAGCCTTGATGCCGCGGGGTCCAATTGGCCATATAAGGCCGGAGAATCCGCCCGCCAGAATCCCGCTTGAGCAAGCGTGGAGCAACGTGCGAGCCGACGTGCGGCCGCATCTTACTCCTGCCTCGAGCTAACGCACGTAAGAGAACGAGCAAAACGAGATGATCGCGAAACGCGGGATGCGCCCCAGTCTAACGACGATCTTTGACAAATTCTTGTTGGGTGAGGCCCATGCCGTCTTCGAGCGCCCTTCGCAGTCTCTGCGAGGTTTGCTCCTGCCGTTGTTACAATTGGTAAGCGAATCCGATGTTTTGCGCGCCGATTCGCTGGGATACTGGCGCTCGGGAGGCGATCCGTTTTTTTTGCCGAGATTTGTCTTTCAGCGCACACAGAATGCGAAGCCAAGAATCAATGTTGGAATTTTCGCTGGATTGCACGGCGATGAGCCCGGAGGCATCCTCGGTCTGATCCAGTTGATCCGCGCGCTTGATGCGCATCCTCCTGTCGGTCGGGAGTATCAGCTCTGGCTCTACCCGGTTTGTAATCCTAGCGGTTACGCCGACGGAACGCGGCGATCTCGCGGCGGTCGGGATTTGAATCGCGAGTTTTGGAAGAACTCACCCGAGCCGGAAGTCCAGTTATTGGAAAGGGAACTTCGGCTCCGCCGATTCAACGGCATCATTTCCCTTCATTGTGACGACGTTAGTGACGGCATGCGTGGATTTGTGAATGGCCTTTCGATGAGTCAATATCTTTTGAAGCCGGCGCTCGCCGCAGCCGAGCGGGTTCTGCCATCAAATGCCGCGTCGCGGATCAACGGTTTCCACGCTTTCAATGGCATCATCGCTTCGCGGGAGGACGGAGCGCTTCGGGCCCCACCCGAGCAAAGAGCGGCACCCTTTGAGGTCGTTCTCCAAGCTCCGCAACGTGCGCCGTTGCAGCTGCAAGCGCACGCGTTCCTTTTCGCCTTGCATGAAATCCTCGCGTCATATCGGCGGATTTCTTTCGCTGAGGAAGCGTGAACAGTGCTCGGTTACCATCCGCCTAACAGCGCGGCGCATGCGGGATCGCTAGACGGATCTTAGACGATCCAAAAACGACTGGCGGGCCGCCCATCCGGGCGGACTTACGCCTTCTTCAAACCAGGGTGGCAAGCCAGGAGCGGGCAAGTTCGAACTTCTTCACTTTTGGGAAAGGATCGAGCACGAGAATTGCTCAAAATAAGTTGACAAGCCTACCATTTTACTAGACTATCGGCGGCAACTCCAGCAATTTAGTAGAGTATGAACCTCTCCAAACGCAGCGAATACGCTCTCCGCGCCCTCATCGATCTCGGCATCGCCCGGGAGCTGGGTCGACCGATCTTGCAAGTGAGCGAATTGGCGTTGAAGGAAAAACTGCCGATTAAGTTTCTCGAACAAATCCTCACTCAACTGCGCCTCGCCGGTTACGTTGAAACCAAGCGGGGCAAGTTCGGTGGTTATTCGCTGGCCAAGCCCGCATCGCGCATCAAGTTAGGTGCGGTCATCCGCGTGCTCGATGGTCCGCTTGCGCCGATCGCCTGTGTAAGCCAGACAGCTTACCATCGCTGCACCTGCCCGGATGAAGCTCACTGCGGTCTCAGGATGCTGATGCTCGACGTGCGCAATGCGATCGCGCGCATTCTCGATCGCTCCACGCTCGCGCAAATTGTCGAGATCACCCTGCGCAAGATGCGCCGCGACAAAGTCACCGTGCCTTTCGCCCGGCGTTCGTTTGGCATTGACGAGATCGTCCCGTTCCTCAGGGGGGTTGAGTCTTAAAACTTGCTGACCCATGCCCAATAATTCACCCGATTGGCTTTCAATTGTGCGCGAAAAAGTTGAAACGCTCCGCTACGGCGTCGTGCAGATCGTGATTCACGATTCCAAGGTGACGCAAATCGAGCGCACCGAAAGAACCAGAATCACCAGCCCAGAAATCGGGCCACTTTCCGACCGACCAGACAAACTGGAGGAACCACAACCAATCAGAACGTTGCACCGGACCACCGGAGATCGTTCCTAAGTAATAAGTTTCTTCATAATGATCTCATATTCCATCAAGCGATTGCTTGGATTGCACCTCGCTCTTGCCGTTGCCTTTCCAATCCTCTCGCCCCTAACGGGAAGGGCGGGCGACCAGTTAGCCGCCCAGCCCCCTCCGCCGCCACCCGTCACTAAGATTCCTGAAGGCAACTTTCTCAGTTTCTGGGATGGCCGCCTTGTCATCGACATCGAGGAGCGGGTTCGCGTCGAGTGGCGGGAGAACACCCGTGACTTCGATTCATCCCTCAGTGATGACAACGATGACTCTTGGATATTGAATCGATTCCGGTTCGGCCTGGCGGTAAAGCCAGTGTCCTGGCTAAAGGTCTACGGACAAAGCCAGGATTCGCGCGAAGCCGACTCGGACCGCGCAAATATCCCAGGGATTCGCAGCGCCGAAGGCGACGATGAATGGGATCTTCGGCAAGGCTACATTGCCTTGGGTGATCTGAAAAAGTTTCCACTCCTTTTCACCGTT